>Ga0070731_10005387_pt1 | contig 10584 bp, 7 predicted proteins | sample Coa_R1_2_FD_66448 | JGI IMG/M metagenome (GOLD analysis project Ga0070731, IMG submission 66448) | Surface soil microbial communities from Centralia Pennsylvania, which are recovering from an underground coalmine fire - Coalmine... | ecosystem: Environmental > Terrestrial > Soil > Unclassified ... | reverse complement strand
AAGCTTGCGCAGCTGATCGGCAAGGCCGCGGGCCCGCGCCTCGTCGACCTGCTCTTTCATCTGCCCGCCGGGCTGATCGACCGTTCGTACAGACCGAGGCTGATCGACGCGAAGGAGGGATGCATCGCGACGGTTCTGCTCAACGTGCTCGATCACGTACCGCGGCGCGATTCCAGACACCCCTGGCGCGTGCGCTGCTCAGACGATACCTCGACGATCGAGCTCGTCTTCTTTCACGGCCGCCTCGAATACCTCGCGCGCACGCTGCCGCCGGGCACGAAGCGGCTGGTGAGCGGCCGCATCGACCGCTTCGGCAGCCGGCTGCAGATGGTACATCCGGACTACATGTTGCCGCCCGAACAGGCCGATCGCCTGCCGCCGTTCGAGCCGGTGTACAGGCTGACGGAAGGCCTTCCGGCAAAAACGCTGTTCAACGCGGTGCAGGGCGCGCTTGCGCGCCTCCCCGAATTCCCGGAGTGGCAGGATGCGGGCCTCGTCGCGGCGCGGCGCTGGCCTTCCTTCCGGGAGGCGATGGCCGGCGCGCATGCGCCGAAGCGGCTGGAGGACCTCGAAGCGACATCGCCGGCGCGCACGCGCCTTGCCTGTGACGAACTCCTCGCCAACCAGCTCGCGCTGGCGCTGATCCGCAAGCGGCAGCGCAGCCGGAAAGGCCGCGCGCTTCGCGGCGAAGGCGATCGCATAGTACGCGCGCGCCGGGCGCTGCCGTTCGCGCTGACCGCGGAACAGGAGCGGGCGCTTGCCGAAATTCTGCAAGACATGGCCGCGCCCGACCGCATGCTCCGCCTTCTTCAGGGCGATGTCGGCGCGGGAAAAACCGTCGTCGCCATGCTCGCGATGCTGACGGCGGTGGAAGCAGGCACGCAAGGAGCGCTGATGGCGCCGACGGAGATCCTGGCGCGCCAGCATTTCGCCGCGCTCTCGCCGCTCGCCGAGGCCGCCGGTGTACGGATGCAGATACTCACAGGCCGCGAGCGCGGAAGTGTACGCGAGCAGATCCTTTCCGACCTCGTGGAAGGCCGGCTCGACATCATCGTCGGGACCCATGCGCTGTTCTCGGAAGACGTCGCTTTCCGCGATCTCGGCCTTGCGGTGGTCGACGAGCAGCACCGTTTCGGCGTGCACCAGCGCCTCAGCCTGCAGGGCAAGGGCGACGAGCCGGCCGATGTGCTCGTGATGACGGCGACGCCGATCCCGCGCACGCTCGCACTGACCGCGTATGGCGACATGGATGTGTCGCGCATCATGGGCCTTCCGCCGGGACGCAAGCCCGTCGATACGCGGCTGATCTCCTCCAACCGGCTTGACGAAGTCGTCGCGCGCCTGCGCCGTGCGATCGCGCGCGGGCAGCGCGCCTTCTGGGTGTGTCCCCTGGTGGAAGAGTCGGAAAAAGTCGATCTTTCCGCCGCGGATGACCGGGCGCGGACGCTTGGCGAGGCGTTGGGCATCGAGGTGGGGCTCGCGCACGGGCGGATGAAGCCGGCCGAGCGCGACCGCGCGATGGAACGGTTCCGCAGCGGCGAAACGCGGCTCCTGGTCGCCACCACTGTCATCGAGGTCGGCGTCGATGTACCGGAGGCGACCATCATGGTGATCGAACATGCCGAGCGGTTCGGCCTCGCCCAACTGCACCAGTTGCGGGGACGGGTTGGCCGCGGCGCGGGAAACGCGACCTGTATATTGATGTACCAGCCGCCCTTGAGCGAACTCGCGAAGGCGCGGCTCTCGACCATTCGCGAAACCAGTGACGGCTTCGTGATCGCGGAAGAGGATTTGCGCCTGCGCGGCGCGGGCGAGCTGCTCGGTACATTGCAGAGCGGCATGCCGCTCTTCCGCCTCGCCGATCTCGCCGTCCACGCCGATCTCCTCGCCGCCGCGCGCGACGACGCGCGCCTGATCGTCGAAAAGGATCCCGAACTCGCGAGCGCGCGCGGAGAGGCCCTGCGCGTGCTCCTCTATCTCTTCGAACGCGACGAGGCGGTGCGTTACCTCAGGGCCGGGTGACGCGGTGCATCGCGTTTCCTCCCCCGTCTCGCGTTGCTCGACGGGGGAGGAAATGCGCAGAATGCCCGCCGGACTGATTCCTTCGGGGAGCGAGGCGACGATGCGGCGGTCATTTCTGGGAACGGCGTTGCTCGCCTGCGCTGCGATCCACGGTCTGTCACGCGCCGCTCAGGCCGAGCCCGCAGGCCGGATCACCGGCGTGGGCGGGGTGTTCGTCACCAGCAGCGATCCCAAGGCGCTCGCGGCGTGGTATCGCGACGTGCTCGGCATTCCGCTCGAGCCCTGGGGCGGCGCCACGCTGCGCTATGATGCGCCGGGGCACCCGCCAACCGTCGCCTGGAATGCGCTCCGCACGGGATCGGGCTATCTCGCGCCCTCCAAACGCGAGTTCATGCTCGACTTCGCCGTCGACGACATGGACGCCTTCGTCGTGCGGCTGAAGGCGAAAGGCGTCGCCATCCTGAAGCGGGACGATTCCGACCCGAGCGGCAAGTTCGCCTGGATCCTCGATCCGGACGGTACAAAGATCGAGCTCTGGCAGCCGAAGGCGAAATGAGGGTGGGAATAATGGGCGACGACCGCTTCGCGTCGTCACCTCGACCAACGCGACCATCATGGTGATCGAGCATGCCGAACGGTTCGGCATCGCCCAGTTGCACCAGTTGCGCGGACGGGTTGGCCGCGGCGCGGGAAACGCAACCCGTATATTGATGTACCAGCCATCCTTGAGCGAACTCACGAAGGCGCCGCTTTCGGCCATTCGCCAAACCAGTGACGGGTTCGTGATCGCGGAAGAGGATTTGCGCCTGCGTGGCGCGGGCGAGCTGCTCGGTACATTGCAGAGCGGCATGCCGCTCTTCCGCCTCGCCGATCTCGCCGTCCACGCCGATCTCGTCGCCGCTGCGCGCGACGACGCGCGCCGTGGACGCAGAGAATCAAACCATGAGGCGGCAGTGAGAGACCAAGGATACGGAGCGCCGGTGCTTCATGGAGTGTGCTGCGCGCGCAACACCACAAATCACACTCCGGCCAAAAAACGGCAGAGGCTGCGACCAGCATCTGTAAGGCCAGTACTCAGAGTATTCAGATCAAGTTGTGACAACTCGGCGTTTATTTGTTGGATGCGATTTTCTATGTGCGTTCTCTCACTGCAATCAAAGAAAGTCCATTTATTCAACTCCGTAAAGAAAGAATTCAGGCACCTGAACACAAACAGCCCGTGGAGAACGCCCTGATACGATCGGTTCGTCCCTCGCCAAGGCGAGTACGTCATGCCATTGATATCATTCACCAAAGACGTTTGCATTTCGTAGCGTGTGAGATGAAGGTGCATAGCCTCGTGAGTAACACTTTCGGCAAAGCGGAGTGCACCTACTCCATCAGTTCTGTCAGGTACAGATACAAAAATGCGCTTTTGCCAGCGAGGCTCGCTATGGCTAATATCAAAACCAAGTGGCGCATCCAGCAAATGGATACAACTCGTCCGATCACGAACAATAGCTGCCAGATCAGGAACCAAATCGATGTCCCTCGCCGCCCTCGACAAAAGTCTGCTATCAGCGGTCGCCCGAGCGGGCTTAATGCCATTCGAAGCAACATGATCCCAGACAACAGCTGGCGCTTCCTTCACGCGCAGGGCGAGCCAATTCGCTTCCGCTGGGGTCGGCCTACAATGCACAAGCTCGTTTGGAAGATGCCAGGGAGAGTGCACAATCGCTGCCGCTACTATCGGCTACCTGACCTAAATGAATAAACCAGACTGTAACGCTCACCCGACCAAATGGTTGAGACGGCATGGAACGATTGGGGGGAAATGGGAAACGCGAACGCGGATCCATGGAAAGGACGAAGCACCCGTCGAACGTCGTCCGCAGAGGCGCTTGCGAACAGCATGAGCATACCCCCTTGATTGTCCTCCCACCCACGGTTGAACTGGATCACGAGCCGGTGGCTTTCACCACTTTCCAGGTAATCGTTGTGGATGCGGATCGTCTGCCCAGCCACCAGCTTGTGGGCGGTTAGCTCGGTAAGTGCCAACTTTTCGCATGTCAGTGGCGTAAACATGATTGATTCGAGATCCGCTACGAAATCCGGATCAATCACGGCGGTTAACTGCGGCGGAAGCAAGGTCCTATCAATGTGTACTTCCCACTGCTCATAGAAGCTGGCAATTCGGGGGTTCCACGGAGCTTGCGTTTCCATCCACTGCAGGAGCGCCAAACTGAGCATTGGTGGTAAGGGGCCGATGTGAGTGACGTGAGGATACGGATCCCCACGCCATTCTCCCTGGATGTTGGGTATAGTCATGCAGCACGGCTCGCAATGTAAGGCGCAAGGCGGTCCCGCACGTGTGCAATAAGAATCTTTTGATCGGCACAAAAAACTGTAGGATTGTCGTAGCCGTTTCCGTTTTTGAAGCGATGCGTTACCATACCGCCGCCGCATATATTGAGTAGTGTACACGCTTGGCAAATTGCGGAGCTAGGCTTTTGAGAGCGATGGTAGGTATCAAACTCGGCACTAGTCGCGATCGAGACCAACGAAACGGAGCTGATATTCCAATCACCGCCAAATGCATCACCGAGAGGCGTACTTTTCAGGGTATCATTCTTTTTAATTGTTCCATCAGTATCGATCACGAGGATGCCATAGTCGGTCAGACCGACGCCTTCCTTGCTGCCAGCGCCGCCCAGAAGAAGCCGCATCAAATCATCCAATATTCGACAGCGGAAGGGCTCTGGATCACTGATATACATATCGGCTATCTTCATCATCCACATCCCGTACTCACTCGATTCAACCGACGCCTTGCCCGCAGGCAACGCGCTGTGGTTTCCATCTCTGTACAGGAAATCAACACTAGGTACACCTAATTCCTTGAAGTAGGCGTACACGATCTCGGGATCGAATGTCGGGTCGATTACTGCGAGTATGCCAGAAAACAATCGATCTGCTCGAGGGTGGGCCTTAAGGCGGTTAATACCGCGGATAACCTTGCTGTGCGTTGGTTGCCGTCTCAAATCCACGCGAAATCGATCATGAATCTCGGCCGGCCCATCGAGACTAACCGACAGGGTGACATCGTGTTTGGCACAAACATCAAGGATTGCTTTCTCGATTAGAACACCGTTGGTTTGAACACTGAGCCCGCACGCAGTACCAACTTCAGCCCGCAGAACCGAAAAAAAATCATCAAGCTGCAACCCGCCCAAAAGGAGGGGTTCTCCGCCATGAAGAACAATCGAAAAAGGGCGTCCTTGGGCCCGCAGCAGCGAACCTAGCTCATGAGCCACGCGCCGCCTAGTGTCGCGACTCATGCGCTTTGGTAGTGCCCGCCAGCTCTCGTCTCCCATGTGGTAGACGTAACAGTAGCTGCAATCCAGATTACAGCGGCTGGCGACCTTTAACAGGACGGTGTCAATGTACACAATTCGATAGACGCTAGCGATTGTGGCGGTTGTAGGTCCGATTGTAACTTCGCGAAGTAGTTAGTGCCTCGCCACGTACTTCTTCGATCAAACGACGAATCGAAACGCTATCGATTGGAACGTCACTGGACTCATGGTCCACTGGTTCCGGGCTTCGTTCCTGAGAGGCTTCGTTGCGCATGCTGGTCCCTGCTCCGATTCGGCGATAATGCATTCTAGCACCTTTTTTGGGGATTGCTGCCTTTTTTTCCGGAGGATTAGTTGGAATATTCACTGCAAGAAACAAGACAAACTTGAGCGCTCACGTTATTAGCGCATAGCAGCTCATGTAATCGATCATATAATTTAGAATTATTTTGAGGTTATCCACAAAAATGCCGGAGTTACGGCCTCCATCCTGCTATGAAATCTTGAGCCGCAGCACTAAACTCTGCTTCAGGTCGAATGGCCATTTTGAGGGAGTTCCTCGCGTCAGTTACCAAACGCCGCCTTGCCGGATGTGTATCCGTGCCTAACGTTTTGATGATGTTCTGATCACCTTCCAGTCGCCGAATCAGTTTCCGCCGACGCTTATTGAGTGATTCGCGATCCAGGCGGAGCACACTGATTGTTTCGCGACCTGCGTCCGTCAGCCCTATCGGCATGTCGCCGTAGAAGCGAATGTGTTGACGAGGATCTCGTGGTCCGCCTGGACTAAGAAGCAGGGGACGCTCACGTGTCAGTGAATCATGATGGTTTCGCGCGCGATGACCTTCTACCACAAGCGGAAACTGACTGCCCTTGCGGTAAGCATTGCAATCGGGGCACGCGAAATAAAGGTTCTCGAACGCATATGCTAACCAATAATACCCTGGATAGATTTTTCCCGCGCTCGTAGTCACCGCACCTTTGGGCCGATAGTGTTCGACGTCACCCGCGACATGCGCGCGAAATTCACCTTCACAAAAGCAGCATTTTTCAAACTGAGCTTTCGCGAGTGCAGCCTTGACGTTCCTATGACCATAGACTGCCTTACTGAATTGGAATTTGCGCACCCCAGTGCCGTATTCGAGTGCGTGGGCGTCCCAAAGCTGCTCCAACTCCTGTCTCAGCAGAATGCCGCGTGTGAGCACTGCAGGAACCACACACGGACGGCCGACCAAAATCATGCGCTAGCTGACCGCCCTAGCAGCCTTTCTGAGCCGATCGAGAGCGGCTTGGTCGGCTTGGCTGTTTTCTGTCGGGAGAGCTTGGATTTCTTTTTGCAATTCTTGAAGTCGCGCGTTCTGAGCGTGCGATCTGTGCGGCAGCATTGATAGATATTTTCGTTCCTTCAACAACTTATCGATTTTCGGCGGGTATGCGGAGGTTAGGCCAAACAGATCGCTTGTCAGGATTTCGTCCACCCGCCACGCTTCGACGACAGCTGGGTCACTTTCAATTTCGACGTGGTCATGTTTCCGCTTCAGCACAACGATGTTTTCGTCGAGAAAACTTTGCGCCATCAATGGACTGTGTGCTGTTGCCACGAATTGAATTTGCGGAAAGAAATCGGTGACGATTTCTTTGATAGAACGTTGCCACACGGGATGAAGGTGAAGGTCGATCTCATCAATCAGTACTATGGCGGGTTCTTGCAGCGGGTCTTTTGAGCGCGGATAGGCTTCAAATAGCTTCCATGCCAAATCTACAGTCCATGCGGTGACAGTTTGGTATCCTAAGCTCAAGGCGCCGACAGGAACTAGTCCGTACGGTGTTTTTACCCGCACTCCAGAGGATACATTTGCTTTCCCTGGAGTTGCTGGAGTGCCAAGCACAACGTCATCCGCCGAAGAGAGATCGGGAAGGATCCTTGCTAACGCTTCTTTTAGGCGACGCAACAACCTCTTAGCAGAGGCTGAACCCTTGAGACCCGCGTAGTCCAGCCATTGCAATATCTCTTCGGCATCTACGAGCTCGATGGAAGGATCAAACAGGGATTCTGTCGGATTTTCCGACGAACGGGGGATGTCGCCGCTGCGGTAGTGCATATGACGTGCGGCACTGTAACCAACCACTAGCGGGATTCTGAACCCCGGAAGGCGTTCCTCAGACACCTCGAAACTGCTGAAGTCTCTTTGTCCCGGTTTCATCTGAATTCTTGCGTATGTCTGAAAGCGCTTTGGTGAGCCGCCAGCACCGGAAAGGCGGCGTCCTCGGACTAATTCAGCGACCAGAGAAACATTCTGCGCGCCCATGCGTGCCAGAGCCAAAATGGCGTCATTCTCGGACGCGGCGAGCGCCGGTTTGACAAAGTCGGGGCTTTTGTCGTCGGGCGCTCCCGGCTCGGTAGAGAGTTGGGGGCGCAATAGAGCCAAACACTGCAGCAAAGTCGTCTTGCCCACGCCGTTATCACCAACAAGCAGCGTCCAACGGGCTGGACGGCCACTCTTATCACTCAGAGAAAGATACTGCGTTAGACCGAACGATTTGACATTAGTGAGTGTCAGGCTAGTGAAATAGACAAACGGGCTGCGCGGCTTGGCCATGACGACTCAATAGCAGAGTCATCGAACTATGACAGTAGGGTTTGTTTAGAGCCCGATAGGAGCGGTTGGCCGCGCCGAGCACGCCCAGCACCACGCCACCGATCAGTATCCCGTCGGGGGCGAAAAGCCGGTGCGCGATCAGGACGGCGAGCAGGACACCCTCCACCCCCCGCTTCCCCCGGCGCAAGGCCGGGGTTCGCGGGGGAGGCAAGGCAAGGGCATCCGCACCTGTCAGCGCGGCACGAAAGGCGCCGCGAAGACTGCGAGCATGCCGAAAGCGGCGACGTTCCAGAACAGCGAGCGGATCAGCGGGACTCCCGAGATGTAGAGCGCGGTGTACACGACGCGCCCCGCGATATACGCAACCGATCCCCACCGGGTCAGCGCATCGTGGACGCCGGCCGCCTCGGCGATGAGAACCGCCGCGGCAAAGAACGGAAACGTCTCCATGTAATTGCGGAAGTTGCGGTTGATGCGGCCGGCGAGGGGCTTGAGCGGCGGCATCTCGGCGTCGCGCGGGCTCGCGGCCCATTTGAGGCCGTACTGCGCATTTGCAGCCTGCGCGGCGGCGACCAGCTGAACGAAGCCCCACACGCTCGCGGCCGTCAGCATCGTCAGCTCGAAACTCATGCGCGTCCCCTTCAACAACGGCCTCATCATACCGCATCGCTGCTTGCGTGCGGGGATGAACGAACTGCCGCTTCGGGGCTCGAAGGCGTGGCTTTCCCCTTCCACCGCTTCGGCCGTCGCTGACGCTCGGCCTCGCGGTCCCCCTTCCCCATCCCTGCTTCCGCAGGGACGGGGGAGGAAACGCCGCGGTGCTTTCGCGGGAGGCAAAGGTGGGGCGTCTGTACGTTTCGCAATCAGATTTGTAGCGGCGGTACCAAGTGTCTGATTCGGTCCACTAGCGCCTGCAACCATTCAAAGCGATGTACTGAAGCTCGTGCGCGTCTTCGGCAGTTCGCGCGCGGAGACGCGGAGGAAAATTCTCTCTCGCCGCGCAAGCGCCGGCGCGAGCGGGTGCATCGCGCGGGGGAGGTGGTGCGTAGCACCGGAGGGGGCACCTGGTGGTGACACTTAGCCGCCCCCTCCCCTGCTTCGCAGGACCTCCCCCGCTCCGCTGTTGCTCCGCGGGGGAGGCAAGCATCAGGGCGATGCTTTGCCACGGCATTTCGCCGATCAGATTCCCCGGACAACAATGCGCCAAAGCGGGTACAGCATCTGCAACCATTCAAATCGATGTACCGCCCCTCGTGCGCCGTCTTGCACTGACGTTTCTTCTCCTTACTCGTAATGCTTCGCCTGCGGCCAGAATTTCGCGAGCGGCGTCTTCATGGCGGTCAGCACGTAGATCGGCTTGTGGGTCTCGTAGGGCATCGCGTAAGGCGTGTCGATGCGGCCCGCGACGCGCCAGCCGCGGAAGAGATCGGCGTAATGCTTCGTGCTGCCGCCGATGATGATGAGGACGCTGCCGTCGTGGCCGCGCGGCCCCCAGAGCCAGTAGTTGTTGTGGCCGCTGATCGCGGGCGGCAGGCCGAGGCGGCGGCCGAACACGTCGATCGCTGCGGCCTCGCCGTAATTGTTGCCGTAGAACACCGCGCGGGCGCGGGCATCGGGCGGCAGCGACCAGTACACGCGGGCGACCGCCTTCGCCATGTCCCGCCAGCCGAACATGTCGGCGTAATATTGCGGCAGCGCGCCGGTTTCCCCGCGCTCGCCGACCGACGGCGTGAACCCGAGCGCATGTTCGTAGCGCATGAAGAGGTCGACCGGGAGGATGGGCAAGGTGAGCGGCGCGATCACCGCGCCCGCAATCGCAACGCCGGCCAGCGCCGCGCCCCGCGCGATGGCGTTCGCAAGCCAGCGCTCGATGCGCGGCGCGCCAAATCCGAACAGCGCCGGATAGATCGACATGAGGTAATATGGCTTTCCATGCAGAAGAACGAACACGACGAACAGGATCGCCCAGGCGATCGCGACCGCGCGCGCCGCCATGTACGTCGGGCGTACGGCGCCGGCCCATAACCCGCACAGGGCCACGAGCATGGCGAGCGGTCCGACCTGGAGGAACTGCTGGCCGAAGTACATAAGCGGCGACATCGGAAGGTTCTTGCCGTTCGCCCCCGCCGCGCCCAGTTCGAGGAAAGGCCAGCCATGCGCCTGCTGCCACAACACATTGGGAAGCACGAGGACGGCGGCGATGAGCATCCCGCAATAGACCCACGGGCGCAGCAGGGAGCGGCGCAGCGGAGTCGCAAGGAGGCCCGGCGCCAGCGCCACGAGAAAGAAGGCGATCGTGTACTTCGTCTCGAGGCTCGCGCCGGCGACGGCGCCGAAGGCGAGCCACCAGCGCTCATCCCCGCTCTGTTCCAGGCGCACCACGATCCAGACGAGCGCGAGCCAGCTCAGCGGCTGGAACAGGTCGGTGAAGAACAGCACGCCCTCGAGCAGCAGAAACGGCGCGAACAACGTACACAGGCCCGCGAGCCATTGGGCGAAGCGGGTGCCGCCGACGGCACGCGCGAACTCCGCCGTCAAGGCGACGGTCGCGCTCATCACCAATGCGGGAATGAGACGGAAGCCCCAGACGGAATCGCCGAAAACGACGTGCGCCCACGCGGCGAGCA
>Ga0070731_10005386_pt1 | contig 10585 bp, 11 predicted proteins | sample Coa_R1_2_FD_66448 | JGI IMG/M metagenome (GOLD analysis project Ga0070731, IMG submission 66448) | Surface soil microbial communities from Centralia Pennsylvania, which are recovering from an underground coalmine fire - Coalmine... | ecosystem: Environmental > Terrestrial > Soil > Unclassified ... | reverse complement strand
GCGTCGCATCATAGGGTGGCTGCGTCGTTTTGGCTGAATAGAGCGTTAGCGGCAGCAAGGCCTGTCAATGACTGAGGAATCCGTTGCGCGGCCGGAACCGGTCCGGCCGCCGCGCTTTGGCCTTTCGGGAAAGCTCCTCGTCCTCACGATCCTGTTCGTGATGATTGCGGAAGTGCTGATTTATGTGCCGTCGGTGGCCAATTACCGGGTGAATTGGCTCAAGGACCATCTGGAGGTCGCCAAGACTGCGGCGCTGGTGCTCGAGGCCGCGCCGAACGGCATGGTGCCGGACCCGCTCGCCAAAAGGATTCTCGATTCGATCGGCGCGCGCGCTGTCGCCATGAAGATAGGCGAGCGCCACCTCATGCTGCAGCCGAGCGACGTCAGCTTGCCGCCGGTCGACGATGTCTTCGACATGCGTGACATCAATACATTCACGGCGGTCGTCGACGCGTTCAAGACCATGCTGAGCAACAAATACATCGTGATGCGGGTAGTCGGCGACGCCCCGATGGGCGGCGAATATATCGACCTGGTCATGAATGAGCAGCCGTTGCGCAAGGCAATGCTGCGTTATTCGGTCGATATTCTGCTCATTTCGCTGTTGATCTCGTGCATCACCGCGGCGCTGGTTTATCTGGCGCTGCATTACATGTTCGTGCGCCCGATGCGGCGCGTCACCGCCAATATGGTGGCGTTCCGCGCCGACCCGGAAAACACCGACCGCGTCATCGCGCCGTCGACGCGGCTCGACGAGATCGGCACCGCCGAGCGCGAGCTTGCCACCATGCAGACCGAACTCGCCTCGATGCTGCATCAGAAGAGCCGGCTCGCCGGGCTCGGGCTTGCGGTATCCAAGATCAATCACGACCTGCGCAATCTGTTGGCGTCCGCGCAATTGTTTTCTGACCGTCTCGCCAAAATCCCCGATCCCGGCGTGCAGCGTTTCGCGCCGAAGCTGATGCACGCGCTCGAACGCGCCATCGCCTATTGCCAGTCGACGCTGTCCTACGGCCGCTTGCAGGAGCCGCCACCGGAGCGCCGGCAAATACTTCTTGAGCCGCTGATTGAGGAGGTCCACGAAACCCTCGGGCTCGGCGCCAACGGGCCGATCCGCTGGATCAGCGCGGTGGAGCGCGGGCTCATCGTGGAGGCCGATTACGACCAGCTGTTTCGAATCCTCCTCAATCTGTCGCGCAACGCCGTCCAGGCCATGGAAAGCCGCGAAACGCGCGATCCCGGCCGCGACCAGATCCGCATCACCGGCCGGCGCGAGGGCGCCGTCGTGGTGATCGAAGTGTCCGATACCGGCCCCGGCTTTTCCGGTAAGGCGCGCGCCCATTTGTTCGAAGCTTTCCAGGGCTCGACCCGCACCGGCGGCACCGGCCTTGGGCTTGCCATTGCCGCCGAACTCATTCGCGCCCATGGCGGCGAAATCCGCTTGGTCGAGGGCACCATCGGGGCGACGTTGCGGTTGACCATCCCCGATCGCGCGGTCGAGCTTGCCGCCCATCGCGGCGCCCGCGCGCACGGTTAATCCGGCCTATTGCTTCCGCTGCGCTGGCGATAGGGAGGCGGCGGCCGCCGCCTTGCCATCCCACGCTGAAGCCTATAGCTACGGCGCGCCGCGCCCGTAGCTCAGCTGGATAGAGCACCAGACTACGAATCTGGGGGTCAGGAGTTCGAATCTCTTCGGGCGCGCCAAAGCCCTCAAGTTCTCTGTTGCCGACAGGTGCAGGCATTTGCCTGGGGTCGGCACATGCCAATGCCGGCACATGCCAATGCCGGCGCATGCCAATGCCGGCGCATGACGATGCCGGCGGATCAAACAACAGAGCGGTTCACGAAAAGCCTTGGCCGGTGTCACCGCTCCTTTACTTGACGCCATTGCTGGCGCTGTCCGAAGGCGTCAAGAGCATGACACTCCAATGAAGGCTGGCCCGTATAAACCTCAATAGTTGCGCGCGCTTGGCACCGGAACCCCACCATGGTAGCCTTTTTACAGCTCACCTAGATTGAGAGCCAATGAACAAGGTCGAACCTGGCTCGGTCGCCTGATCGAGCCACCCCGGGAGTTGTCGAGAAAGGATACGCCATGGCGGATAAAGCGAGTGCTTCCGTAAGCCCCGAGCAGGGCCAAGCCGGTGCGGCGACGTCGACCTCGGCCGAAACGCGCGGCGAGACGGCTTCGAAACTTGTCGATCGGTTTGCCATCTGGTCGGGCGTTGCCGGACTTATCCCGATCCCGGTCGTCGACGTCCTGACCGTCGGCGGCGTGCAGATTCAGATGCTGCGCCGCTTGTCGCAAATCTATAACGTCGAGTTCTCCGAGAACCGCGGCAAAGCGCTGATCGCGGCGCTGGCCGGCACCATGATTCCGGTGACCAGCGGCATGGGCGCCGCGAGCGCCATGAAGGCCATCCCGGTCGTCAATTTGCTGGCGGCCGGCTTTGTCATGCCGGTGCTTTCCGCCGGCGCCACCTTCGCCATCGGCAAGGCATTCATCCAGCATTTCGAATCGGGCGGTACGCTGCTCGATTTCAACCCGCCGGATTATCGCGAATTCGTCAAGGCTCAGAAGGAGAAGTGGGACGCGCGACGGTCCAAGAGTTCTGGCGCCGGCGAGGCGGCGACGAGGGCGAGATCGTAGCCGGCGCGTCTTTCGCCGGCGACGAAGGGCGCATCCAACCAAGCAACAATCATCGAGCGGCACGACCGAGTCCGGATTCGAGTCCCATGGCTGCAGCCATCCTTGCCTACGTTACCGTATGCCTGCTCACGGGATACGCCGGCACCCACCGTCGCATGGGGTTTTGGGGGACATTCGTCCTCGCACTGTTCATCACGCCGTTGGTGATGCTGCCCGTGCTGTTCATCACCGGCCCATCGCGGCGAGTCGAATGGCGTCGCCGTAACGTAGACTAACTCTCGGCAAGCGCATCCGTCTTGTTAAGCCATCGGCGGCGCGTGTTGAATGTAGACGGACGGCTGCGCACGAATGTCCTTTATCGAACTCGTTCGCCGCGAAATGCACGGCTCGCTGCCGAAGCTGCTCATTATGTCGGCCCTCGGCGGCGTCAGCAACGCTTGCATCCTCGCCTCCATCAATACCGGCGTGCAGAACACCAGCAGCGGGCAGAAGCCCGGCCTGTGGGCCGCGTCGCTTTTTCTGGTCGCGCTTTTTCTGTTCATGAGGTCGCAGCAATACGTCACCATCACCGCCACCGCCGAGATCGAGGCGATCATCCACAAACTGCGCGTGCGGATCATGGACATGATCCGGCATTCGGAGCTTCTGGAGCTGGAACGCATCGGTCGCGCCCGCATCGTCGCGTCGATCACCAGCGATACCGCGGTGCTCACCCAGGCGAGCAACATGCTCTGCTTCACGATACAGGGAGCGGTGCTGATCTTTTTCGTCGGCCTCTACGTCGCCTATCTGTCGTTTGCGGCCTTCGCCTTGACCGTCATTATCGTCGGCGGCGCCGGCGTCATCTTCCACCACAAGAATAAGCGCCTGGCCGAGCAGAAGAGCGAATCGGCGGCATGGGAGCGGCGGCTGTTCGACCGGCTGATCGACTTCCTCGACGGCTTCAAAGAAGTGAGGCTTAACGCGGCGCGCAGCGCCGACCTGTTCGACGACGCGCTGGAAGTGTCGAAGACCGCAGCCAACATCAAAATCCGCAGCCAGGCGGAAACCTTCAAGATGATCGTGACGTCGCAGATTTCGATGTACATCCTGCTCGGCGCCGTCGTCTTCATCGCGCCGAATTTGAGCGATACGCTGGGCGGCTCCTCGATCGCCAAGACCACGACGGCGCTGTTGTTCGTGGTCGGCGCCTGTTTCGGCCTCGTGCAATCGATTCCAATCCTGCTTAACGCCAACGCCGCGGCCGACCGCATCTCGCGCTTGGAAGCCGCGATCGCCGCGACGCTCATTCCGCGCGAGTCGCCAGCGCTCGCCGCGCCGAAGCGTTTCGAGAGTATCGAGATGCGTAACATCGAATTCCGCTACGTCGACAAATTCTCCGACACTGTATTCAAGATCGGCCCGATCGATTTCAGCTTGCGCTCGGGCGAGCTGGTATTCATCACCGGCGGCAACGGCTCGGGCAAATCGACCTTTCTGCGGGTGCTGGCCGGGCTCTATCCACCGGATGCCGGCGAGATCACGCTCGACGGGCGGCCGATCAACAACGCCTCGCGCGACGAGTATCGCGGCCTCATGTCGGCGATATTCTTCGACTATCATCTGTTCCGGCGACTCTACGGAATCCACGACGCCGAGCCCACCGAGATCGACCGCCTGTTGACGCTGTTTCGCTTGTCCGACAAGACCGCGCTCGTCGACGGCGAATTTCGCACGCTCGATCTGTCGGGTGGTCAGCGCCGCCGCCTGGCGCTGATCGTCAGCATGCTCGAGAAGCGTCCGATCATGATTCTCGACGAGTGGACGGCCGAGCAAGACCCCGAATTTCGCCGCAAATTCTACGACGAACTGCTGCCGGAAATGATGCGCGCGGGCGCCACCATCGTGGTCATCACCCACGACGACCGCTATCTCGACGAGCTGCGGTTGCCGGCACGGCGGATCCGGATGGATGAAGGCCGTATTGTCGAACAGCGTACAATGGGCTGATGATAGGGCCGAGTGGAGCATACGGGATGGCGAGCTATCCAGAGACCCTCGATGACCTGTCACCCCCGCGGCGGCGGGGATGGCGGCGTTATCTGGCGCGCCATCTGCCCGGCGTTTCCGTCCTCTCGATGATGGCGCTGCTCGTCGTCGTGGTCTTATGGCCCTACGTGGTGATTACGGTGCCGAGCGGCACGGTCGGCGTGCTGTGGAAGCGTTTCAACGGCATCGATATCTACTGCTGGTGCTGGGTCGGCCGCGGCACCGTGCTCGATCCGCGCGAATTGCGGGAAGAAGGCCTGCACATCATCTGGCCGTGGGACAAGCTGTATCTCTACGATTTAAGGCTGCAATCCTCCACCCAGATGTATAACGCCATCTCCAAGGACGGCGTGAACGTGGGAGCGCAGATCAGCGTGCGCTATCAGCTCCTGCACAACTCGGTCGCCGTGCTGCACAAATTCATCGGTCCGGATTTCCTCAATTCGGTCATCCTGCCTGAAATCGGCAGCCAAGCGCGACAAGTCATTTCGCAATACACGGCGCAAGAGGTCTACACCTCGCGCGAGACGATCCAGAAGCAAGTCCGCGAAAATGCGCAAAGGAGCCTTGCCGCCAACCTCAACAAATTGGTGCAGCCGGAGGCGATGGAGCAGCCCGATCCCAAGCACTACAACGACTTCCTGCAGAACGCGATCCAAATTCTCGACACGCTCGTGCTGTCAATCGAATTGCCGCCGGAAATCGTCGCGGCGATCAATCGCCAGACCGAGCAGTACTATATGATTCAGGAATATAAATTCCGCGTCCAGCGCGAGGCCGAGGAATCCAAGCGCAAACAGATCGAGGCGGACGGCATCGCCGCATTCCAGAAAACCGTGAGCCAGGGCATTTCGGATTCCTATCTGCGCTGGCGCGGCATCGAGGCGACCCTGCAAATGGCGCAGTCGCCCAACGCCAAGATCGTGATCATCGGCTCCGGCAAGGACGGCCTGCCGATCATTCTGGGCAACGACACGGCCGCGGCGGCGGGCATAACGCCGCCGGCCGGCGCAGCCGGAACGGCGGCGCCGCCTGCTGCTGCACCGCCGCCCAACGCACCGTCGGCGACGCCCGGCACCACGCCGCCGGCGAGCGGAACGAACGGCGCCAAGTCGCCGGCCGGATCGTCGGGCGCCGCGACACCTCCTGCAGCGGACAAGACCGCATCCGCTGCAGTGCAGACCGCTCCCGCGTTCGTGCAAGGCGAGGAAGCGACGCCCAGTCAGCTCAGCCTCTCGGATATCCAAGCCATTCTTTCGCGCATCTCGGGCGGCTTGGTCCCGCCCGGTTCGGGCGCGAGTCCGCAAACCGCGGCAAAACCGAAACCGTGAGGGGATCGCCAATGAGGATTGCCCAATGGGGATCGTCAGGTGAGTGACAGGACAAGCGCAAGCCGTGCAACCGCGAACCGCCCGCGACCGCGACTGACCAGTGACAATCGCCTTGTCATCATCGCCGCGTGCGTGATCACCGTCGTTTGCATCCTGGTCGGCGGTCATCTTTACGGCCGCTATCTATCGTCGCTCGATTTGGGCGGCCGCGACAACGCGATCGGGCAACTGGTCGCGCAGAACCAGAGCATCAAGCGGCAGCTCGACACCATGAGCGCCCGAGCGACGGAGCTCGACGTCAAGCTCAAGCAAGTGCAGGCGAGCTTGGATACGATCATGCCGACGAAAGACACCTACAAAATCGAACCCAACCAATCGCTCGTCGTCGCCAACGGCCATCTGACCGTCGGCTTGGTCGGTGCTCCGGGCAATGACAGCGTCACGCTCAATATCGACGGCAAGCAACAGTCGGTCGGCGCCGGCCAAGTCATCACCGTGGCGCCCGACCCGTCGACCAATTGTCAGGTGCAGGTGCAGTCGTTCGACATGTTCAAGGCGGTTTTGGTCGCTTCGTGCTCGGGCGCGAAGCCGTAACGGATGCCAAGGCGATATCTGTTTGCGGCGATGAAGCAGATATTACAAGCCGCGGCGATCCGGTCTGCTTTCGACCCGGAACCGAACGGGGAAATGGACGGCCGAAATCAGCGCGCTGTGCGTGCCGGCCGATCCACGCAGCAGTTTGGCGGCACCATATTGACCGACGCGGTTGGAATCGTTCCGAATCCCGTCGCCGCGACCTCAATCGCCACGTCGTCGACATCGAAGTTTAGAATGGCCGCGTCGGCATTGTCCTGATCTGCATCTTTAATGCGGTCGTCGTTCACGGCGTGAAACTCCTCATTTCGGGTCCACCTTACCGTCCAGCCGTGGCGAGTGTAGCACATGGGGCATGATCGGGAAAATGCCTGCCCTCGGACTTGATCCGAGGGTGGAAACCGGTTTTCCGAAAAGATCGTGCTCGATTAAAATGCTAGAGCGACAATCGATTCAATCTGAAACGATTGCGCTCTAATGAGCGGCGCATGCAGAGCAAACGCGCGAACCCGGCAGGACGTGGTCGCGGCGCCTACGCGATGGGCTTGCCGCAAGCTTGGCCCGGGATTATGTGAAATTCGCGGGCGGGCAGTAGGGAGTTGACGATGAAGCGATTGGCCATTGCTGCTGGCGTCCTGATCTTCAGTTTCGCCGCTTCTGTCCCGGCGCGCGCCGATTTCGCCGTAGTTCGATTGGAAGACGGCTGGTGCAAGATCTGGTGGGACAGCGCTGATACCCCCTGGGGCGTCGGCTGGACAAAAATCGCGCTTGGACTTCCCGATTGGCTGGCGGCGTCGGCAGCACTCAATACGGCTCGCTCGCAAGGGGTTTGCCGGTAGCCGATCCGGCCGATCCTCGTCGAGTCGCCTTAGGCTTGTGTAATCGCGACACTATCGGACCCGACGCGGTATCGAATGTCGGCGAAAGTTAACGCCTTTCGGACTCGAAGATGAAAGGCGCAATTTTGCAGACTTGCAGTGCTGGGAATGGCAACTGTGAAACCGGTCGTCGGAGTGCGCCCCATGCCTACCTCCAACGAGTATCGTCAAAAAGCCGAAGAATGCTTCCGTATGGCCAATGAAGCCCATACCGAAGCGGACCGGTTAGCGTGCCTCGATCTGGCGCGTACTTGGCTGGAATCGTCGTTGCGCCAAGACGAGATGACTCCGGCCCAGATCGTCGACACGCGGAAGCTGGAACTTGACGACAAGCCAAAGCCCGATGCGCGCCGTGGCTGGCGGGCGCGGATATTCGGGTTTTTGAGATAGCGCTTCAGCCGAAGGTGAAGGCGTCGTGATAGGCGCCCTGGACGCTGCCGCCGGGCACCGGACCGCCGCCGGGCACATGCACCATATTACCGATCACCGCGACGGTGGCGCCATGCAAGCCGTGCCGCGGGATCGCCATCGGCGTCAGCGCCTCCCAGCTGTCGGTCTTCGGATCGTAAGCCTCGTTGGTGCCGAACACCCGGCCGGTGGCCTCGCCGCCGAACACCACGATCTTGCCGTCGATATAGACGCAGGACGGCCCGCTGCGCGCCGTCGGCAATGGCGCACGGAAGCTCCAGGCGTCGGCCTTGGGATCGTAGACGGCGTTTAGACTGGTGTTGAAATCGTAAGAGTCCATGCGGCCCGCGATGGCGTGGATTTTTCCATCGACCACGGCGACGCCCATGTGATCGCGCTGGCCGACGAAGGGCTGCGTGCCGGTCGAGCCGCGCATGCTGGCAAGATCGCTGTATTTATTGGCCGCCGGATCGTAAACCTCGTGCCACTCTACCGAGCGCACATCACGGCCACCGAGCAGATGGATTTTGCCGTCGAGCACGATCGCCGAGATCGCACCGCGCGGCCGGGATAGTCCGGCGATCGGCGCCCACTGGTCGGTCGCCGAGTCATAGACGAAGCATTTGGAATGCGGGCAGCGGTTCTGCTCGATGAAGCCGCCGAAGGTGTAGATCTTGGCCCCGATCGAGACGCCGGCGACGTGATTGCACGGCAGCGGGAAGGGGGCCTTCAGCGACCACGATTTCGCGGCGGGGTCATAGACTTGATGGAAATTCTGGTCGACCCGATGCTTCGCATAGCCGGCGATGACGTGGATTTTGCCGTGGCACTCGATCACGGCGTGCTCTCCGGTCGGGATCGGCAGCCGCGGCTGCTCGACCCATTTGCCGGGATTGGCGGCCTTGGGGGCAGTGCTCGTCATGTAGCGCTGCTTCTCGACAGTCTTGGGAATGTCGGTAATCGACTTGTCGGTGAGACCGAGGAAAAGCGGAAGTTTCGATTCTGCTGTCATGATTTGACCTCAACTGCGTTTGCGCATGATCTCGTCCGAAAACCAGTTGCCGTCCACGGATCAAGTCCGACGGCAGGCGTTTGCGGGATCATGCGCTGGCGTAACTGGGAACGGCGTCGCGCAACAATTCACGGGTGAGTTCCACGCCCTCGCGCGCGACGTCGTAGGGCGAGCGGGCCCATTGCTCGGGATTGGGGGCTTCATAGCTCAGATAGCCGGTGTAATTTTTCTCCGCCAGGAGGCCGAGCATCTCGCGCCATTTGACAACGCCCTTGCCGGGCGGGAGCCGGTCGGTTGGCCGGGCCACGCCGGTCACCGGGTTGGGCGAGAGATCGCTGTACTGGAAACAGAAGATTTTCTCGGCCGGCACGTTTTCGAAACCGCGGCCGCCGGCGCCGCTCCGTGTGAAGTGATAGGCATCGATCAGATAGCCGCAATTTTCTTTGCCGGCGCCGTCGAGCAATTCACGCAGCACGGGAAGCTTGTTGAGCACCGGATGTTGTGAATTGAATTCGATGGCCAGCCGCAAGCCGTATTCCGCGGCGATGTCGCCGGCGTCGCAGAGATATTTGATTGCGTCCTTGATCGGACCCTGGACCGGCCCTGGCGCGCTCATCAACATAGTACAGCCGAGCGCGACCGCGTTCTCGCACGATTCCCGGAACACCTTGAACAGCCGCTTGCTCTCGTCGCCGTTGGCGAACAGCCAGCCATATTCGACGCCGAGCACGCCGACCGCAATGCCGCCCTTGCGAATGAGATCGAGTACCTGCGCGTTGGTCATGCCGGCATCGTAGCAACGCTTGAAGTCGGTGCGGCGGAGCTCGACCGCGTCATAGCCGGCGGCGCGCGCGGCATCGAGCGCGGTCGCAAGCGGCGTGGTGTCGATCGTCCACATATGCAGCGCCAGCCGTCCAAACTTATCCGTCATGCCTTAAGCGCTCCGTTTATTCCCAGATCAGAAGGTTTGGGAGTGAAGTATCGCCTTCCAGCAATTGGGCTTGCCGCAACAGCGTATAGCCGACCCCCGAGAGGCCGCGAAATAGCCCGAGATTGAATTGCCGCTTGCCGCTATTCCAGCGGTAATCGCCCGTTACGGCCGCGCGTTGCACCACCGTCAGCAGCCGCGCCGCGGCCGACCCGCGAAGATCGCTGTGCTTGGCGATGGCGCTGGCCTCGCACAGGAATTCAATCCTGCCCAGCGTTCCGCAACACAGCGTATCCACTCCAGCGGGCGGAGCTTGCTCTACGCCGGCGGCGGCATTGCGGATATCCGCCGCGAGCCGGTCGCCGTCTATTTTCGCGGCTTCGCCGCCGCGTTTTGCAATGCCGAGCCGCGCCAGCCCGATGCCCGGCGCGCCGTGACACCACTGGCACGGCCATTGCGGCTCGGCCGTGCGCAAGTCGGGCCAGTTGTGACGCGCGGCGTCATAGCTTGCATCTTCAAAGGCGATGCATTCCGATGCGGCGTCGGCGAAATCCTCGCGGCCGGTGACCGCCGCCAGGGACGATAATGCATAGGCGAAGCCCGCGGCGCCGTGCGACATGCCGTTTAATCCCTGTGCGAGCGCATGTGCGCCAAGCCCCTGGGCGACCCAGTTGCGGCGGCCTTCGGCTCCGACGCGGCGTTGCGCCAACAGATGCTCGCCGCATTTGACGGCGCGAGCCAGCGCGTCGGCGGCTT
>Ga0070731_10005385_pt1 | contig 10589 bp, 6 predicted proteins | sample Coa_R1_2_FD_66448 | JGI IMG/M metagenome (GOLD analysis project Ga0070731, IMG submission 66448) | Surface soil microbial communities from Centralia Pennsylvania, which are recovering from an underground coalmine fire - Coalmine... | ecosystem: Environmental > Terrestrial > Soil > Unclassified ... | reverse complement strand
CTTCGGAAGGCGCAGGTAGCCAGTGATCTCTTTGCCTTCAAAGGGAATGTGCACGACTTCTAGCGGCGGATCGTAGAACTTGGCGTGGTCGAGGAACGCTTCGATGGCTTTTTCATACGAGCGCTGCTTGCCGGGAGAAGCCGGGATTGGCCAGCGACCGAACGAGTATAGCCGCCAGGCGCGAATGTAGTCCGCATTCGCTTTGGTCGGATCTGTCTTCTCCAGCGACTTGGCCTCGTTGAAATAGCGATCGGCAACGTGCATAAAGGCGGCGGCCCACTCGTCTTTGTCCGCGGTGTGTATGCTCTCGAACGCTTCTTTGACGTCGACGGGATCGAGCCCGATCAGCGGATACTGACCGACCTCGGCCCGATGGATCGCCTCGGTCTTGACTTCTTCGATGGTGCGCTCGCGGCGTTCCTGCCCCTGCGCTGCGAAAGTTCCTACCGTTGCCAGCGCCCAAACTAAAAGTGCCAATTGAATTCGAATGATCATGTCCGTGGTCCTATCGCAAAGGCTTGCGAGGCAAGCCAAGTAGATGAAAAAGGCCGGACGGAAATGAGTCCGGCCCGAGACAGTCAGAATTGCCTATCAAAAAACTAGAAGACGAACTTCGCCCCCAGTTGGATCGATCGCGGACCGCCAGAGCCGATCGCAGGATTCGCCGCGGCGATGTCGGGTGTCGCGCAGCCGCAGCCAAAGCTCGGCGCTGACGGATCGTTCAGGCCAAACCCGTTTTGCCCGCCATAAGGATTGGCAAAGTTCGGGTGATTGAGAATGTTGAAGAATTCGGCGCGGAACTGCAGCCGCCTGACTTCTCCAAAGTGAAAGTTTTTGGCGATTGAGAAATCGAAGTTCTTGAATCCGGAATCCTGGAACATGTTCCGGCCCATGTTTCCGAAGCTTCCAAGCGGTGGGGCCATCATCACGGAGTTCCCGGCCGCGTAGCAGCCAAACATATTCAAAGATTCCGTCTGCGTGCCAGCGCCTCCGTCCACGGCGGTCGCGGATCCCGTGCAGGAAGATGGAATATTGCCCGGCGCGAAGAAGGGAATTCCAACGCCCTTTCCGGACTTGAAGTCCGCAGGGTTGCCGCGGCTTGCAGTCCCGGCGCGGTAGAAACTCCAACGGATCGGACTGTTAGCGGGCGGGCTTACGGGCAATGGCCCTACCCCGGCCGCGTCGGTTCCTTCGTCCATCGGGCCCCAGTATTGAGGAGTTTCGAGAGTGGTTATGGAATTGATTTCCCATCCATCGAGCATTTGGCCGTATCCCTTGCGGCCAGGAATGGCATAGGTAAGCGAGAGCGTCAGCCGGTGGCGAATATCGAAGTCGCTGTTGGCATATTCGGCGCCCACGTTATGCGCGTCCTGCGGCAACCCCGAGCCGTAACCGAAGTCCCAGTTCGCGCCCACATCGTCCGACGCGTGCGCGTACGTATAACCCGCCACCATGCTGAGGCCGTGATAATTGCGCGCATTTAGCGTGACTTGCAGCCCGTTGTAGTTGGAGCGGTAGACATTTCCCATCTGAAAGATATTGCTGAGGTAGTTGAACTTCGCGTTAAAGGGGCGCTGATCCTGATCGCAGTTTGCGTCGGTCGCACACAGCGGCGCATAGTCCGCGCCCACCGGCGGCTGATTGATGTCACGAATCCCTGTCAGGTTCGATCCATGGTTGCCGACGTACGCGATTTCCATCGACAAGTTCGGCGTGAACGAGTGCTGCAGGTTCAGTGTCCAATCCCACACATAGGGACTCGTCAGACCGCGGTCAACGGTCATGATGGGGCAGGAGTTCGGGTAGGTGCAATTCACCGATGTGCCGTATAGCGGGCCGTTTACCGCATCCCAGGTCACGGGGTAGTTGGCGACGTTCTTGACCGTGACGTTGCCCGTCGTGATCGTTCCACCCGACGTGTCTCCACTAGCATCGATCGGCGCTCCCGTTGGGACGCTGCCGGGCCCAAAAGCATTGTTGAAAGCGACGAACGACTGCCAGTTCACCGTCTCGTACATCAACCCGCCGCCGCCGCGCAGGACAGTACGGCCGCTCCCCAACATATCCCATGCGAATCCGCCGCGCGGCCCAAAGTTTTTGTGATCGGGATTGTAAAGGCTGCTGATCTGGTGTCCCACCTGCACCATGCCTAGGTTCGGATCGAAATTCCCGAGCAGATCGTGGGCCTCTGCCGGCACGGAACTGAACTCGTACCGAACACCGATGTTGATGGTGAGATTCTTTGTGGCGCGGTAGTCATCCTGGGCAAAAAACGAATAAGCCCAGTTGTGCAGTTGGAGCGTCGGATTCCCCACCTCTACTGACGATTTGAGCGGCGCGCCGCCAAAGAAATCCTCAAGTTGACTCGAACCGTTGGGACCGGGGTTCGCGCTCACAACGCCACCTAGGAACGTGACGCTGCCTCGAGCGTTGCCGTAAGCGGCATTGTTCACATGGTTGTAGTGAAGTTCCCCGCCGAACCTGAATGCGTTCTTTCCTTTGGTGAATGAAACGTGATCCACGAATTGCGTGATCGAATCCGGTCCCTGGAATTTCGGCCACTTGAACCCGCCCAGCCCGGGGAAGAAGTATCCCCCGAACCCGATGCGCGGCAGTCCCCCTGTGTAAGGTCCCGATACTCCCGTGTTCAACCCGTACGCTGATGCCGAAGTATTCAAGTCTCCCGGCAACGTTGGCTGGTACAGGCGGTTGTAGCCCACGCGGGCCTCGTTGACCCAGTTGGCATTGGGAGTCCAGATCCAGTTGCCGCCCACGACTTGAGCCCGAGTGTGAATATGGGAAAGCCACTTCTGCTGCAATTCAGGAAAGTCTTCCACAGTTCCGGTGTTGTTACCGAAGAAATACATCCCGCTAATGCTGTTTCGTTCATTGATCCGATCATCCAACTTCGCCACAAAATTATTGACGTGGACGTTGTTATTGAATCCGTTGGGGATGGAAATCGCGTCGGTGGCGCTGAGGCTCGTGCCGATGTTCGTCTGATTATTGGTGGGGAAACCGGTACCGTCACAAGCTCCGGCAGATGAGCAACCGGAGATGATCAGGCTCGCCGGACTCACGATCGCCCCAGCTGCGGCAGCACCCGGTTCCTGCAGATCTGCGATCGCATCTGGAATACTGTTGGTGCAGTCTCCGGCAAACCCGAATGAGCAACTGCCGTTTGGAGCCATATGCGCCATCGAGGGGCTGGTGATTCCGCCAAATGAATTTCCTACGTTGTAACGCTGGCCTTCATATGCTCCGAAGAAAAACGCTTTGTCTTTGATGATCGCGCCGCCGAAGCTGCCGCCAAACTGCTCGAGCGTCCTGGTTAATTTCGGATTCGGGTCCGCGTTAAAGAAGTTTCGCGCGTCCATTGCGCCATCGCGCCCGAAGATAAACGCACTGCCATGAATGCTATTCGTTCCCGACTTCAATCCGACGTTGACCACCGAACCCGGCTTCCAGCCGTACTCGGCCGGCGGGTTCTGTTGGAGATTGAATTCCTGAATCGCGTCAATCGGAAGGATCGTGGCCGAGTCTCCCGCGATGCCAGCTCCGTTCACGATTGCCTGTCCGGAATATGGCTCGCTGTTAAAGAGGCCATCGATGAAGTAGGCGTTGTCTTCCGCTCGCAATCCGTTGGAACTCGTCGTGGAAAAGCCCCCGCCTGGATAGCGCATAACGCCCGGCCGCAACTGCAACAGGTTTTCGTAGTTGCGTCCGCTCAGCGGAAGATCGTTGATCTCCTTATTGCTAAGCGTTCCGCCCAAGCTCGCGGAGGTCGTATTGACCAGCGGCACCTCCTCGCTGATGGTCACTGTTTCTGTGACTTGGCCAGGCTGTAGCGCAAAGTCGGCACGAACGTCGCTGGCAACTTCGACCTGAACACTGGGGCGCTCCACGCTCTTGAACCCTTTGGATTCGACATGGATCTTGTAGGTGCCGGGCTGCAGATCCGGAACGGTGTAGTTCCCAGAATCGTCGGTGGTCACACTGCGGGAAGATCCGCGCTGAATATCAGTAATCGTGACCGTAGCTCCGGCGACGGCGGCGCTGCTCTGATCCGTCAACGTACCGAGGATCCTCCCCACCGTAGATTGGGCGAGCGAGGTGCCAGAAAAGCTCAACAGAGTTAGAGACGCAAGCAACAACCGCGTAGCTACAGCCGCTCGTCCGTCGCGGGACGGGCTGATCGTGCGGGATGGCATAGAACCCCTCCGATTTACTGGTCCGACAGCCATACCACTTTCCTCAAAACGGTGTCAAGCAAATTTGCTTCTATACAGCGACAGGTGATCAGTTGCTTAACTACTTTGCACAGTTTCGGCCGATTATGGTAACTTTGTAGTGGTCATACCACCAGACCTTCATACCAATCTGATGGCCTTCTCCGAAAGAACGCGGAATTTCGCACTGGATCTGCGGTATAGTAGCCAGACCATCGCCCGCGTCTCCTCCTCTGGCCTCGCGATGGCCCCTGCGAGGGACAGATTCGTGTACAAACTCGTTCGCACTTCTCGTCTCTACGAGCAAATCGTCCAGCAGATCGAGGAGTCCATTGTCAAAGGCGATTTGAAAACCGGCGATCAACTTCCCGCCGAGCGCGAACTCGCACAACGTTTCGGGGTAAGCCGCACCGCGGTTCGCGAAGCTGTGAAGGCTCTGCGCGAAAAAGGTCTAGTGGAAGCCTACTCGGGCCGCGGAACCTTTATCACCGACGGCACAACTCAGGCAGTCCGCCAATCGTTGGACCTGATGGTGAAGATCGGACAATCAGAAGGTTCAACTCAACTCGCCGAGGTTCGCGCCATTCTCGAACCGGAAATCGCTGCGCTGGCGGCTCAGCGGATCCAGGATTCGGAACTCGCAACGATGCGCGAAGCCGTTGCAGTTATGGATCGCTCAAATCAGGATCCTCAAGCCTACATCGAAGCCGATCTTGATTTTCATCTCGCGCTGGCCGAGGGCGCAGACAATCCAATGATTCTTTCCTTACTCGATCCCATCGTGGGTCTTTTGCGGGAACAGCGCTTGCGGATCTTTCAGGTTCCCGGAGGCCCTCAGCGCGGCCAAGTTCATCACAAACGAATACTGGAGGCGGTTGAGCGGCGCGATCCGGAGGCTGCCCGCGAAGCCATGCGCGCTCATTTGTCCCAGGTTCGGGACGACAGCCAGGCGTCCGCATCGAAACATCCGCCCGGCAAGCACAACTGAGAAGGACGACGAATAACGCGAAACGAAGAAGCTCGGAGGCTCCAGCGGATGGCGAAGGTAGGGTTCATCGGATTAGGAGTGATGGGCAGCCAGATGGTGAACCGGCTGCTCAGCAAAGGGCATAGCGTCATTGGCTACAACCGCACGCACTCCAAGGCGCAGTGGCTGGTGGCGAAGGGCATGCAGTGGGCTGATTCGCCTCGAGGCGTCGCTGCGGCCGCCGAGTACACCTTTGCCATGGTCACGAACGCCGCCGCTATTCACGCCATTACGGAAGGCCCGGATGGACTTTTGGCGGGACTGAGTGCCGGCAAAACTTTTATTGATATGAGTACCGTCAGTCCGACGGTGAGTCGCGCCTTAGCCGACAAAGTTCGTGCGCTTGGCGCTGACATGGTGGACTCTCCAGTGTCGGGCAGCGTCATCACTTTGCAGGAAGGCAAACTCTCCGTGATGGTGGGCGGCCGAAAGGAAACATTCGACAAGATCAAACCTCTTTTGCTCGACATCGGGCCAAAGGTGACTCATGTCGGCGACAACGGCCTCGCTCTCTCGATGAAGATCGCGACCAACCTGAGTCTCGCGGTCCAGATGCTGGCCTTTTCCGAAGGCGTCTTGCTCGCGGAAAAAAGCGGCATCGCTCGCGAAGTCGCGGTTGACGTCCTCACGCATAGTGCGATCGCCTCGCCCATGATTCAGTATCGCGGTCCGTTCGTCCTGCAACAGCCGGAGGAAGCCTGGTTCGACGTCAACATGATGCAGAAAGATATGGTCCTCGCCATGGACCTCGGGCGGCAACTCGATGTTCCCCTTCCCACGACCGCGGTCAGCAACGAATTTCTTACCGCCGCTCGTGGCATGGGCTGGACGAAGTATGACTTCGCCTGTGTCTTCGATGTGCTGGCTGCGATGTCAGGGGTCGCAACTCCTGTGACTGCGGGAGGTCCGAAGAAGTGACAACTGCTACTTCCAAGACGGAGGGGGCTCACGGCGTGGCCATTGATAAGGAGAAATGGTTGCGTGCGTACCGGCAGATGGTACGAATTCGTCTCTTCGAAGAGCAGGTCAACGAACTCTATACTCGCGCCCTTATGCCCGGTTTGGCGCATTTGTACAGCGGCGAAGAAGCGGTTGCTGTAGGCATCTGCGAAGCACTTAACCTCGATGACTACATCACGAGTACGCATCGCGGCCACGGGCATTGCCTGGCAAAGGGCGCTTCACCCGATCGCATGTTTGCCGAATTGCTGGGCAAAGAAGCCGGATATTGCCGCGGCAAAGGCGGGTCGATGCACATTGCCGATCCTGCCACCGGAAATTTGGGCGCAAACGCGATCGTCGGCGGCAGCGTGGGCATCGCGACTGGAGCGGCATTCGCTGCCAAACGACTGGGCAATGGTCGAGTCACCTGTTGCTTCTTCGGCGAGGGCGCGCTCGGTCAAGGGTCTCTCTACGAAGTCATGAATCTCGCGCAGCTTTGGAAGCTGCCGGTGATCTACGTTTGCGAAAACAATCTCTACAACGAGTACACGCATTACTCCGAAACGACTGCCGGCACGATTCTAGGACGCGCCGCCGCCTTCGGGATCGAGGCGGCCCAAGTCGATGGGCAAGACATCCGCGCCGTGAATGAGATTGCGACTCACCTCGTAAGCCGTGCTCGTAGTGGCGACGGGCCGTCATTTCTCCAGGCCGACACGTATCGCTACAGCGGGCATCACGTTGGCGATATCAATCGCGAGTACTACCGCTCCAAAAAAGAAGAACAGCACTGGAAAACTGAACGCGATCCCATTGCGCTTCACGCGAAGTGGTTAATTGCAGAGGGCCTCTCGAACTCGGCTGAATTGGTAAGGATCTCTGCCGAAGCCCGCGGCGAAATGGAAACTGCCGTGAAGTTCGCAGTCGAAGCGCCCTATCCCAGCGCTGACCAAGTCGATGAGGACATCTATGCCTGAGCGCGAACTGACCTTTGCGCAGGCTGTTCGCGAAGCGCTGGCGGAGGAAATGCGCCGCGACTCCCGCGTCTGCATCTTTGGCGAGGATGTCGCCGAAGCAGGCACGCCGTTTAAAGTGCTTTCTGGATTGGTGGAGGAATTCGGCGCGGGACGCGTCCTCGATACTCCGATTTCGGAAGCCGGCTTCACTGGAATTGGCGTCGGCGCCGCGATGGCAGGCTTGCGACCGGTTGTCGACATCATGTTCGGCGACTTTCTGACCTTAACGATGGACCAGATGGTTAACCAGGCCGCAAAAGTTCATTACATGTCGGGCGGTCACTGGAACGTTCCCATGGTGATGCGCACGACGCTCGGGGCGACCCGCCGCTCCGCGGCCCAGCACTCGCAATCGCTTCACGCATGGTTCAGCCACGTTCCGGGATTGAAGGTTGTGCTGCCTTCGACTCCATACGACGCGAAGGGTTTACTGAAAACCGCCATACGCGATGAGAACCCGGTGATTTTCTTCGAAGACAAGATGATGTACAAGTCGAAGGGACCGGTGCCCGCAGAGGATTATGCGATCCCGTTTGGTGTAGCTGACGTGAAACGCGAAGGCGAAGATATTACTCTTGTGGCTACCAGCAGCATGGTGCAGGTTGCGCTGGGCGCGGCAGTATTGCTGGAAAAAGAGGGAATCAGCGCGGAGGTGGTCGATCCGCGCACGACCTGGCCACTCGACGAAAAAACGATTCTCGATTCAGTGAAGAAGACTTCGCGCGTGATCGTCATGGACGAAGGCTATGGACGATATGGGGTCGCAGCGGAACTGGCCGCCGTCATCGCCGAAGGCGCTTTCTACGATCTCGATGCGCCCGTGAAACGAATGGGCGCCATGCACGTGCCGATCCCGTTCTCTCCTCCACTCGAGGATGTAACGGTACCGACAGAAGATCAGGTATGCGCGGCCGCGAAAAAAATGTGCGGCAAGTAGTTGAGACGTAGCTTGCCGCGTCTCTGCCGGCACGATTCGAGAAGGCACAGTTTCGAACTGACGCCGGCAAGACGTTGCAAGCGACGTCTCTACGAAGGAGATTCTATGGCAATCAAAACTCATGGAAGCATGGCCGTCGATTGGGAGAATCGCATCGATTTCGAGCGGCTGCGCCGCGAACGTTTGCAGAAGGCGAAAGACCTGCTCGCCAAGTCATCCATGGGATCTCTGCTCTGCTTCGATATGAACAATGTGCGTTACCTGACCGCAACGCACATCGGCACCTGGGCCCAAGATAAGGCGAACCGCTTCACTCTTCTGCCGCAAAATGACGAGCCGATTCTGTGGGATTTCGGATCGGCGGCGAAGCATCACGCGCTGAACTGCCCATGGCTCGGTCCCGAACGCTCTCGTCCCGGAATCTCCATGCTCAGAGGCGCTATGACGCCCGAGATGGGTCGCGCCGAAGATGTGGCTCGCAAGATTCGCATTGAGCTTGAAAAGCGCGGACTGCACAAAGAGCCGGTCGGCATCGACATCATCGAACTGCCCGTTTTATTTGCTTTGCAGCGTGAGGGACTGGAAATCGTCGACGGCCAGCAGCTGATGTCGGAGGCGCGCGTCATTAAGACGCAGGATGAAATTTCGTTGCTCGCGCATTCCGCGATGATGGTCGACGCTGCCTACGACGAACTTTATCGCGCGATGAAGCCCGGCCTGCGGGAAAACGAAGCCGTTGGACTAGTCAGCAAAGTTCTCTACGATCTTGGCTCGGAATATGTGGAAGCCGTCAACGCCATTTCCGGTGAGCGCTGCAATCCGCATCCGCACGTTTTTTCCGATCGTGTGCTGCGTCCCGGGGATCCCGTCTACTACGACATCCTGCACTCCTACATGGGATATCGCACTTGCTACTACCGCTGCTTCACGGTTGGTTACGCATCGCACGCGATGGTAGACGCCTACAAACGCTGTCGCGAATATCTCGACGCCGCAATTGAACTGGTTCGCCCCGGCCGTACGACCGCAGAGATCGCAGCAGTCTGGCCGAAGGCGCAGGACTTCGGATTTCCCAACGAGGAGGCCGCATTCGCCCTGCAATACGGCCATGGTATTGGCCTTGCGATCTGGGAGAAGCCGGTCATCAGCCGGCTCGTCTCCTTCGACCATCCCGTCGAGATCAAGCCTGGCATGGTGTTTGCGCTGGAAACATTCTGGCCGTCGACCGATGGCTGGAGTGCGGCGCGCATCGAGGAAGAAATTGTTGTTACCCCTACCGGCCATGAAGTCATCACTCGTTTTCCCGCGGAAGAACTTCTGGTCGCGGGTGCGCATTATTTCACCGTGAATGGTCCGTTGCCGACAACGCGCGAAAGCGAGGCTCCAGCCAGCAAGCACGTGCTGGAGATGATCGAAGCCAGCGCTAAATCCGAGCGTGTAGGAGTGTCGGACTGAGTTTGCCTTTGTTTTGAAAGGGCACGGCTTTAAGCCGCGCCGCAAGCGTGCAGTCCAGGTATCACCAAGCAATCACTATGGCTTTCAGTGTTGTCATGCCCGCCCTCGAGATGGCGCAGGAAACCGGCAAGCTCCTGGCTTGGCGAAAGAAAGAAGGGGACCGAGTCGTGAAGGGCGAGCCCCTGCTCGAGATCGAAACCGACAAAGCTGTTGTCGAAGTTGAAGCGCCCGCCGACGGCATCCTCGCCGGAATCAAAGCCGCCGAAGGAGCAGACATCCCTGTAGGTCAGACAATCGCATGGATTGTGGAACCCGGAGAGGCTCCGCCTTCAGAAGGCTCGCCCGCGGCACCGGTTGCAAGAGGAGGCACACACAAAACTGAATCGACTCATGCAGCGCCGGCAAAGCAGCCCACTCAGACGTCGGCCCAGCCAACGACCGCCAAGGTCTCTCCGAAGGCGCGGCGGTTGGCCAAAGAACTGGGCGTGGATCTCGCCCTGATCGTCGGCTCCGGTGCCGACGGAGAGATTCTTGCTACAGATGTCGAGGCGGTCTCCCGGGCCAATGCCTCTTCAGTTGCGCATACCACAACTTTATCGAGCCTTGAAGTTCCCACGACGCTTGGCCGCATCATGGCCGAGCGCACGACGCAAAGTTGGACAACCGTCCCTCACTTCTTCGTCAGTCGCGATGTCGATGCTGCTGGACTCAACGAATTCCGCGCTCGCGTCGTCGAAGAAATTGAGCGGGCGCACCAGGTCCGTGTTTCCCACACCGATGTGCTCATCGCGCTTGTGGCCCGCGTTTTGCGGAAGCATCCGCGCCTCAATGCAAGTTGGACGTCTCAAGGGATTCAATTACACGATTACGTCCACATGGGGGTCGCAATCGCCGTCAGCGATGGAGTCGTCGCCGCCGTGATCCATAATGCCGACACGACAAATCTCGCGGACATCGCGAAAACCCGCCGCGACCTTGCTGAA
>Ga0070731_10005384_pt1 | contig 10591 bp, 8 predicted proteins | sample Coa_R1_2_FD_66448 | JGI IMG/M metagenome (GOLD analysis project Ga0070731, IMG submission 66448) | Surface soil microbial communities from Centralia Pennsylvania, which are recovering from an underground coalmine fire - Coalmine... | ecosystem: Environmental > Terrestrial > Soil > Unclassified ... | reverse complement strand
TTCCTCGCCCTTCGTTGGGTCGATCTGAAGAAAGTCCTTGGTGGGCTGCCCGTGTGGAACGGACGCATCGTCGTCGACAGCACCAACCCCGTCGAATGGGTCGCCCCGAACTCCCCGAGCGCGAATGATCCGGCTAACCCGCTTGCGGCCTATGGCATCAAGGCGGTAGATCTGGGTGGTCGCCACTCGAGCAGCGTAGTTCGCGAGCTCGTTCCCGGCGCACGTCTCGTAAAGGCGTTCAACCATCTCGACGTGAAGGCATTGCCGGAGCCGCACATCCCTAGCGGGCAGCGCGTGCTCTTCTATTCGGGTGACGACGCCGATGCCAAGGCCTCCGTGCGCAAATTGATGGAGAAGGCCGGCTTTTTTCCGATCGATCTCGGCGCACTGGACATCGGCGGACCGCTGGCGTCTTTGCCGTTTGGTCCTCTTGCCGGTGTGAGCCTCGTCAAGATTTAATGGAATGATGGAGGCCCAGGGAATCGAACTTTGAGAGTTCACCGTCACCTCAACCGTTTATAGCAGACTACAACGTGCGCGGCGCGAATACCCTGGCACGCGGGGTGCTGCTGGAGGGCGCCGTGTTGGTCGGGATCCTTAATTGCGGCTAGAACCGTATCGCTTTTGCGGTAGCGGCGAGCCGTGTAGGTATCCACACCTCGCTGTGAAGTGTCCGGTGCACCGGGCATTTGTTGGCGATCTCGAGTAGCCGCGCACGCTGGGTTTCGTCGAGATCGCCTTCGAGCGTGATGACGCGCTCGATCTTGTCGATCTTTCCTTCTTTGGTTTCGCATTCGACGCAGTCAGTGGCGTAGACCTTGTCGTGCTTGAGGTCTATGGTGATGCGCTCGACGGCCCATTTTTTCTGATCGGCGTACGCGCGCATGGTCATGGAAGTGCAGGCGCCGAGGGCGGAGAGCAGGAGTTGGTAGGGGTCGGGGCCGCTGTCGTCGCCGCCCGTGGATGCGGGCTCATCGGCTTGCAAGCGATGGCGGCCAGTGGCGATGACTTGGGCGAATTTTCCCTGACCCGCCTCGGCAATGCGTACGCCGGATATATCTTCGGCGGTGTCCTCCTTGGATTCGAGGTAGCGTGAGCCCCATGCGGCCAGGACGGTAGCGGCGTAGCGCGCGTCCTCTTGCCGGGTGAGGAGATGGTCGGCGCGATCGAGCGAAACGAAGCTCTTCGGGTGCTTGGCGGCAAGAAAGATCTTCGATGCGTTGTCGATATCCACGCTGGCGTCCAGTGGCGAGTGGAAGACGAGGAGCGGCTTGCGCAGCGCCCCAATAGTCTGCGCGGCGTTTTGACTCGCGAGGTCATCGAGGAATTTCTTGCTGATGAGCACAGGCCGGCCCCCGATATTTGCCTCCGCCTCTCCGGTGGCATGGATCTGATCGAGAGAACCGGAAATCAGGCGCGTTACATGCGCCGGATCAAAGGGCGCCCCGATAGTTGCGATCGCGCGGGCCTCCGGAATTTTCGATGCGGCGGCGAGTACGGCGGCGCCGCCGAGGCTGTGGCCGGCGAGGATCTGGGGCGCGGCGCGGTTCTTTCGGAGCCAGTCGGCGGCGGCAATCAGGTCCTCGATATTGGAGGAAAACTCGAGGCTGGAGAAATCGAAGCGGAGCGTCGCGATGCCGTGGCCGGCGAGCGCTTGACTGACGTACGTAGCGGCCTTGCTGTCCTTGGAGCATGTGAAGCAATGGGCGAAGAGGGCGTAAGCACGCGGCGCTCCAGCGGGCGTGTCGAGGCGCGCGGTCAGTTCATGGCCTTGCGTGCCGGGGAAACGGATGGCTTCGGTAGACATGAATTAGACTCCAATGCAGAAATTGCGAGAATTGTCATCCGGCTATCGGTGAAATCCAACGCTCTGTTAATTCCCTGTTCGACTCCTATTATTTCCCTGATACGCCCCTGTTAATTCCCTGTTCGGTCTCGCGCCAAAAATAACGACTATGGCTGGAGATTGGCTCTGGACGCGGCTTTCGGAGGGGCGGGGTGCTTTTCCAACCGCCGAAACCACCGAATTTCCCTGTTATTTTCCCTGTTAACGGGAATTTGCAGGGGAAACGGGTTCGCGAGAGACTGCGTCCACCGCCAACCAGTCCACTGCTAACCCGCTTGTTCCCCAGACCCCGGAGAACGAGCCCAGTTTTCAAAATGATTCGCGACGAAATCTGAAGAATCCCGGTGTAGATTGCTGAGAACGTTCCTGAACTCGCACTCTTTGGAACGAAAATCTCCGACCCCAATAGTCGGCGTCCGACTTTTTATTCCACGTTAGTTCCTTTTGCCGCGGCATTCGGTATTCCCGCAAGATGGCCGGATTACGGCCAGCTCGGTTTCATCCTCGAAATGCCTCGCGCAATTCCGTCATTGCCAAGGGTAATCCAGATCTCGAGAAAATCGCCATAGTCGATCATCGCTTCTTCCTCCCGTCCTGAGACAGCGTATGCATTTGCGAGATTCGATTCGACTGTCCCATTTCGTCCGGATAGCTCGATAGCCTTGCGGAATTCCGCGATGGTCTCGTCGTAGCTGTGCTTCTGCACCAGAGCCTGACCCAATTGATAGTGGGCGACGGCGAAGTGCGGATCCATCGCTACGACGAGTAAACCGTGGGGGAGAAGGTCTTCTCCATGACGCGGCCGGCGTCGATAGGCGCAGGCAATGGAAGAGATAAGCAATAAGTATTTCCTTCCTCTCTCCCGCGGGTGAAGAATGGCCCGCAACCCGCAATGCCAAGGAGACGACACCATGAGTAAGCCCGAAGCCGAGTGCCCGTTCAACCACGCCGCCGGCAGCGGCACGCCGAATCGCGACTGGTGGCCGAACCAGCTGCGGCTCGACCTGCTCAGCCAGCATTCCTCCAGGTCGAATCCGCTGGACAAGGAGTTCAGCTACGCCAAGGCCTTCAAGAGGCTCGACTACTTCGCGCTGAAGAAGGACCTGCTGAAGCTGATGACCGATTCGCAGGACTGGTGGCCGGCCGACTTCGGGCACTACGGCCCGCAGTTCGTCCGCATGTCCTGGCACGCCGCGGGCACCTATCGCACCGCCGACGGCCGCGGCGGCGGCGGCCGCGGGCAGCAGCGCTTCGCGCCCCTGAACAGCTGGCCCGACAACGTCAACATCGACAAGTCGCGCCGCCTGCTGTGGCCGATCAAGCAGAAGTACGGCCAGGCGATTTCCTGGGCCGACCTGCTGATCCTCGCTGGCAACGTGGCGCTGGAATCCATGGGCTTCCGCACCTTCGGTTTCGCCGGCGGGCGCGAGGACGTCTGGGAACCGGACAACGACGTTAACTGGGGCAGCGAGACCAAGTGGCTCGCCACCGACAAGCGATTCACTGGCGACCGCGATCTGGACCAACCGCTGGCTGCGACGCACATGGGTCTGATCTACGTGAATCCGGAGGGGCCGGACGCGAGCGGCGACTACCTCGCCGCGGCCAAGGACATCCGCGCCACCTTCGGGCGCATGGCGATGAACGACGAGGAAGTCGTCGCTCTCATTGCCGGTGGCCACAGCTTCGGCAAGGCCCACGGCGCCGCGCCGGAATCGCACAAGGGGCCTGAGCCGGAAGGCGCGCCCCTCGAAACGCAGGGCCTGGGCTGGATCAGCAACTACAAATCCGGCGCGGGCGGCGACACCGTGTCGAGCGGCCTGGAAGTGACCTGGACCAAAACGCCGGCCCTGTGGAGCAACAACTTCTTCGAGAACCTGTTCAAGTACGAATGGCAACTGACCAAGTCGCCCGCGGGTGCGAAGCAGTGGGTGGCGAAAGATGCGCCTGAGATCATTCCCGACGCGCACGACCCGAAGAAGAAGCACAAGCCGACGATGCTCACCACGGACCTGACGCTGCGCTTCGATCCGGAGTTTGGCAAGATCTCGCGCAAATTCTTCGCCAACCCGCAGGCCTTCGCGGATGCCTTCGCCCGCGCCTGGTACAAGCTCACGCACCGCGACATGGGCCCGCACGCCCGCTACCTCGGACCCGAGGTGCCGAAGGAAGAGCTGATCTGGCAGGACCCGATCCCGGAGGTCGACTACAAGCTGATCGGCGAGAAGGAGATCGCGGCCCTCAAGGCGAAGATCCTGGCCTCGAAACTCTCGGTCGCGCAGTTGGTGACCACCGCCTGGGCCTCGGCCTCCACCTTTCGCGGCGGCGACAAGCGCGGCGGCGCCAACGGCGCGCGCATCCGCCTCGCGCCGCAAAAGGACTGGGAAGTGAACCAGCCGGCCGAGCTCGCGAAGGTGCTGAAGACGCTGGAGGGCATCCAGGCCGCGTTCAACAAGTCGACCAAGGGCGGCAAGAAGGTCTCGCTCGCGGATCTCATCGTGCTCGCAGGCGCCGCCGGCATCGAGAAGGCCGCGAAGAAGGCCGGCATCACGGTAAAGGTGCCGTTCACGCCGGGCCGCAATGACGCCACGCAGGAGCAGACCGACGTCGAGTCTTTCGGCAACTTGGCGCCGCTCGCCGACGGCTTCCGCAACTACGTGAAGGGTAAGCTCGCCATCCCGGCCGAGCATCTGCTGGTCGACAAGGCGCAGCAGCTGACGCTGACCGCGCCGGAGCTAACGGTGCTGATCGGCGGTTTGCGGGTACTGGGCGCCAACGTCGGCGGCAGCAATCACGGCGTCTTCACCAGGATGCCCGAGACGCTAACCAACGACTACTTCGTGAACCTGCTCGACATGGGCACGGAGTGGAAGGCGTCCGGCGACGTGTTCGAGGGCCGCGACCGGAAGACCGGCAAGGTAAAGTGGACCGGCACGCGCGTCGACCTTGTGTTTGGCTCGAACTCCGTGCTGCGCGCGCTGGCCGAAGTCTACGCCAGCACGGACTCGCAAGCGAAGTTCGTCCGGGACTTCGTGGCGGTGTGGAGCAAGGTGATGAACCTTGATCGCTACGACCTCGCGTGATCTCGGAGGATAGGTCTGAAACGTCCTATGCCGAGCAGCCTTCTTTTGGATTTGTGCGCGAGCAGCTAACCAATTTCTCTGACGTGCAAATTCGAAGTCCGACTTTCTGAATCGCCATAAGTCAGCTTTGCACTGGAACCAGATCCTCCTTGAGGCCGAGATAGATGCGCTGGACCTGCGGGTTGCTGCCGAGCTGGTCGGCGGCGCCTTCGAGCACGCTGCGTCCGGTCTGCAGCACGTAGGCGTAGTCGGCGATCTCCAGCGCGAGCGGCACGGATTGCTCCGCCAGCAACAGGGTCAGCCCCTCGGCATGGAGCCGCCCGAGCGTTTCGTAGAGCGATTCGACGATCGTCGGCGCTAGGCCCAGCGAGGGTTCGTCAAGCATGAGTAGCCTGGGCTCGCTCATCAGGGCGCGACCGAGCGCGAGCATCTGCCGCTCGCCGCCCGACAAGGTGCCGGCACTCTGGCGGCGGCGCTCCGCCAGGCGCGGGAACATGGCGAAGACGCGGTCGAGGACCTGCCCGACCTGCCGCTTCCCTGCCAGTGCCGTGGCGCCTAGGCGCAGGTTCTGCTCGACCGTCTGGCCGACGAACAGCCGCCAGCCTTCGGGCGAAAGGGCAAGGCCTTTCCTGACGATGGCATAGGCCGGCAGATTGGCGATGGCCTGGCCGCGCCACTCGATGTCGCCGCGGCTCGTCTGCACGAGGCCGGCGATGGCATTGAGCGTCGTCGTCTTGCCGGCGCCGTTCGAGCCGAGCAGCGCGACCACGCTGCCCTCGGTGACCTCGAGCGAAACCTCGGCAACGCCGACGAGGCCGCCATAGCGGACTTCGAGGTGCCGGACGCTGAGGAGCGCCGCCATGGCTATTGCTTCGCCTTGCGGCCGTGGCCGCGGCCCAGATAAGCCTCGATCACCGCCTCGTCGTTGATGACATCCTGCGGCTTACCCTGCGCGATGATACGGCCCTGGTTGAAGACGATCACGCGCTGCGCCAGATTGAGGATCACTTCCATGATGTGCTCGACGATGACGATCGTGACGCCGCTCTGATGGATCGCGCGCACCAGCTCGATGGCGCGCTGCACTTCGGTCGGCGTCAGACCCGCGAGCGCTTCGTCGAGCAGTAGAAGGCGCGGGCTGGTGGCCATGACGCGGGCGATCTCCAGGCGCTTGCGGCCGGGCGTGCCGAGGCTGCGCGCGCGCTGGTCGGCGAGCTCCTTGAGCCCGGTCATCTCGATCACTTCGAGCGCGCGATCGCGTGCTTCTCCGCGGCGCGCACAGCGCAGGAAGGCGCCGACCATGACGTTCTCGAGGATCGTCATGTCCTCGAAGGTGGCCGGAATCTGGAAGGTGCGGCCGATGCCCAGGCGAGCATGCGTTTCCGCCGGCGCGTCGGTGACGTCGTTGCCGTCGAAGGCGATGCGCCCGCCCGAGGGCGCGAAGTCCCCGGCGATGCAGTTGAAGAAGGTGGATTTGCCGGCGCCATTGGGGCCGATGAGGCCGACGATCTCGCCCTGCGCTACCTGCAGGCCGGCGCCCGCCACGGCCTTGAAGCTGCCGAAGCTCTTCGAGACGTTTTCCGCGCTAAGCAGCATCGCCGGCCTGCGCGCGCCTGTTGAAGCGTGGTGTGATATGGCGGTGCCAGAGTTCCAGCAGGCCGCCCGGTTCGAAGCGCGCGATCAGCACGATGATACCGCCGTATATGATGTAGGTGAGACCCGTGCCGCCGCCGCCGAACCAGGTGTTGGTGGCGGTCTGCAGCGGCACCAGGATCACCGCTCCCAGGAGCGGCCCGAGCAGGGTGCCCGCGCCGCCAAGCGCGGCGGTGATGACCAGCTGCACCGAGACCAGGATGCCGAGCCCGCTCTCCGGATCGATGAAGCCGGTCTTGAGCGCGTAGAGCGAACCGGCGAGCGAAGTGAAGGTGGCGCTCAGCATCAGCGCGTAGAGCTTGTAGCGCCGCACCGGCACGCCCAGGCTGCGCGCCGCGCGCTCGCCGGCGCGGATCGAGCGCAGGTAGTAGCCGATGCGGCTGCGCTGCATCTGCCAGGCGACGAACAGCAGCAGCGCGAGCACGGCGAGGAAGATGTAGTAGTAGGGCACCGCGCTGCGGAAGATCAGGTCCCACCAGCCGCGCGAAGTCGCGGGCCCCTGCACGCCGATGGCGGCGCCGGCAAAGTCCCAGTTGCTGACGATGATGCGCAGCAGTTCCGCCACGGCGATGGTCGCCATGCTGAAGTAGTGTCCCAGCAGCCGCAGGGTCGGGAAACCGATCAGCACCGCGATGACCAGGCTGACGGCGATGCCGGCGGGCACGCCGACGACCGGCGGCAGCTGCCAGTGATGAAACACGAGCAACGGCAGGTAGGCGCCGGTGCCGAAAAACATCGCGTGCCCCACCGAGATCTGGCCGGCATAGCCGCCGACGATGTTCCAGGCCGCGGCGCCGACCGCCGCCAGCAGCACGTTGGCGCCCATGTCCTGCAGGAAGGCGGAGCTGCCGGTCCCGGAAACCAGCCAGGGATAGAGCAGCAGCGCCGCGCTCAGCGCGAAGGTACCTCTGCGCATCACGCCTTGCCCAGCAGGCCCTGCGGCCGGAACCACAGCAGCGCGACGAACAGGCCGTAGACAATGATGTCCTTGTAGATCGGCCCGAAGTAGTAGGCCGAGAGCGCCTGGATCAGGCCGACGACGAGGCCCGCCAGCAGGGCGCCGGGCACGCTGCCGAAGCCTCCCAGGGTAACCACCACGAAGGCGATGAGCGCAAAGGTGCCGCCCACCTCCGGCGAGAACGGAAAGGAGATCGCCATCAGCGCGCCGGCGATGCCGGCGCTGGCCGCGGACAGGCCCCAGGCCAGCGCCTGCATGCGGTCGGGGCGGATGCCCATGAGCATCGCGGCATTGCGGTCTTCCGCCACGGCGAGCAGCTGGCTGCCGATCGCGGTGCGCGTCAGGAGGAGATGCATGCCGATGGTGAGCGCCGCAGCGGCCGCGCCGACGACGAGCTGCGATTCCCGGATGAGGATGCCGTGCAGGTTGATCATGCCGCTCAGGTAGCTGTGCGGCAGGGTCACGACATTGGGCGAAAAAATCCAGAAGGCGGCGTAGCGCAGCAGCAGTGCCAGGCCGAAGGTGGAGAGGATCTGCGCCAGCATCGGTCCGCGCATTACCGCACGGATGAGGCCGAAATAGATGGCGGCGCCGAGGACAAAGAGGCCGGCCGCCGCGGCGAGCGAGAACGCAAACGGTCCGCCGTGGAACGCGACGGCGACCAGGTAGGCGAGGTACATGCCGATCATGACGAACTCGCCGTGGGCGAAATTGATGAAGTTCATCATGCCCCAGATCAAGGTGAGACCCGAGGAAAACAGCGCGTAGACGGCGCCCAGCAGGAGGCCGCCGACGATCACCTGGACGAGGATCATGCCGGCGCCACGGCCCCGGTACGGATCAGTGCGGCGCTATTTCTTCCAGCCCGTCATCGGCCACTGGATGGGCGCGGTGGCGGATTGCGCCGGCCATACGGCTTTGTACTCCTTGCCCAGCAGCTGGATGAGATAGGTGGCGGCCTCGGTGTTCTGGCCGGTCTCATCGAACTTGACGCCGCGGTAGCCCATCATGAGGGCGCCGCGCTTGAGGTCGGTCTGCTGCAGCGCCTTCTGGATCTTCGCCGGGTCGGTGGAGCCGGCGCGGTTTATCGCATCGGCGAGCACGAAGAAGGCCTGCATGTCGCGGCCGCTCGTGTCGTCCAGGTCGCGGCCGGTCTTCTTCTTGTACATCTCGTTGATGAGGTAGGTGACGCTGCCGGGCTTGCCGATGTCCCAGGCGCTGCGGTTCATCACGCCCTGGGCGATGTCGGCGACCGCGGGGATGAAGGAGGGATCGGAGAAGCCCGAATCGTCGCCGATGATCATCGCCGGGATGAAATCGAGGTCCTTCATGGTCTTCATGTACAGGATCGCGTCGGCGGTGTAGCTGATGAAGATCACCGCGTCGGGCTTCTTTTCCTTGAGCTGCAGCACCTGCGCCGAGACGTCCGAGGAATTGGCGCTGTAGGGGATCTGCGCCACCACGTTGAAGCCGTGCGTCTTCGCCGCCTTCTGCACCGTGTCGGCCACCGAGGTGCCGTAATCGGTGTTCTCGTTGACGATGGCGATGCTGTCGATCTTGCGCCCGGCCTTCTTCATGTCGGCGAGGAACAGCATGTAGTTGTTGGCGAAGTCGCCCGCCACCGGGGTCACGCGGAACACCCATTTGTAGCCGCGCCCGGTGATGTTGGCGGCGACCGAATCGCCGACCACGAAGGGGATGCCGTATTTCTCGGACACCGCGGTCGCGGTGAAGCTCACGTTGGACTGGTAGGCGCCCAGCATGGCGGCCACCTTGTCCTGGGTGATCAGCCGCAGAGTCTGGCTCTGGCCGACCGAGGGATTGCCCTGGTGGTCGGCGATTTCGAGTTCGATCTTGGCGCCGCCCAGGTTGGGCAGGCCCGCCGTCTCGGCGAGCGGCAGCCCCTTCAGTTCCGGATGCGCGTTGTTGACGATCTCGGCGCCGAGTTCGATCGCCGCGCGCGCGGCGGTGCCGGCGCCGGCGGCGTTGCCGCTCAGCGGCAGGATCACGCCGATCTTGACGGGATCGGCGGCATGCGCCGAGGTAAAGAGAGCCGACGACAACAGCGCGGCGGCCAAAGTGCGGGCAGAGTTCCTCATTCCATCCTCCTCATTTAGACGTGGGCAGCACGATGCGCTTCTGCCGCCGGGTGCGAGATAGTACCGAATTAGGCTTTCCGTGTGTCAATGCTGCGTTGAACAGGTTGCGAGCACGGTTCATGAGAACTCTCAAAAATATAAGTGCCGTCGCGGAGCCCCAGTGCATTCGCTGCTACTCGAATGACCGGCTGTCTCTCGCCCGGGGGGGGTGCCGATTCCGGCCTACAACGGCTACCACGACACCGCGACCTGCACACGGGTTCGCGAGAGACTGCGCCCACCGCCACACAGTCACGAGCTCCGGCGCCCATTCTCTGGGAGCATGGAGCGAGTGCTGCGCCTTATCAACCCGATTCGGAGTTCAGTTTACGCCTCGAATGACCGCTTCTGGCCGCTGGCGGTCGTTCGCGAGTGGCCGATCAGCGCCTCTGAATGAGGCCTGCGCGCAGTTCGTCAAGTTTCCGGTGCAGTTGCTGAACTGCAAATTCCGCCTTTATGTTGATCTGAAAATCCTGGTCGGATTGCAACCTGTCCTTGGCGGCCTGGCGATTCTGGCTCATCAGGATTACCGGCGCTTGGAGCGCAGCAATGCACGACAGAATGAGATTCAGAAATATGTACGGATAGGGGTCGAGCGGGTGCGCAGAGACATAGGCAGTGTTAGCGCCTGCCCAAATTAGCAGGAAGGTTGAGAAGCAGATGATGAAAGTCCAGGACCCGCCAAAGCGCGCGACGAGCTCGGCCACCTTTGCTCCGAAGGTCATTCGCTCGTCCGCCATGTCGTTGACGTTCTTGATCTGAAGGCGGGAAATAAATTCGTCGGCGCTCCGCAGCCGCTGGATTACGACGCCCATGAATCGCCGCGCCGCGACAGGGTGGCTGTCTAGCAGCGTGGCGATGATCCGAAGGGGAATGCAAATGAGGCCGGTATCGGTTGTCGCGCGTCCGGTCG
>Ga0070731_10005383_pt1 | contig 10592 bp, 5 predicted proteins | sample Coa_R1_2_FD_66448 | JGI IMG/M metagenome (GOLD analysis project Ga0070731, IMG submission 66448) | Surface soil microbial communities from Centralia Pennsylvania, which are recovering from an underground coalmine fire - Coalmine... | ecosystem: Environmental > Terrestrial > Soil > Unclassified ... | reverse complement strand
TGAAATTTGAAGTCGTCGATACGCAGCGCGCCAAGGGTCGGGCCCGCGAAGTAGAAGATTTCGTGCCGTTTGGAGGGACCTTTGCCCTCCAGCAGATCCAGTTGGTTGTAGCCGTCGAGATGGTTTTTGTAAGTACGGTCGCCCAGTTTGACGCCTTTGAGCAACTGGTCTGTAATGTCGGGATTGCCGGCAGCGGCGAGCAGCGTGGGGAACCAGTCGAGACCGGAGAAAATTCCATTTTCGACGGTGCCTGGTTTAACATGTCCCGGCCAGCGGATGATGCACGGCACGCGGAAGCCGCCTTCGAAGGCCGTGCCTTTCGTGGCCTTGAACGGCGTCATGCCGCCGTCAGGCCAGGTGAACACTTCTGCGCCGTTGTCGGTGCTGAATATGACGATGGTGTTGTCCGCCTCGCCGATGTCATCCAGGTGTTTCATCAGTGCGCCGATGGAGTCGTCCATTTGGGCCATGCCGGCTTCTTCGAGGCCGTAGTTTGATTCGCTGTTTTGCATCGAGCGGTACTTTTCGTTAAGGAAAGTCCAGACGTGCATGCGGGTTGTGTTATGCCAAATGAAGAACGGCTTGCCGTTCTGTTTGGCCTTGTCCATGAAATCGCACGAGGCCTTCACGAGGTCTCCGTCGAAAGTCGTCATGTTGTATTTGGCATGGAGGAATGGAAGGTCATGCATGTTCGCAACGTTCGACATGTCCGGGAACGGTGGCAACGGCCCTTCATCCTCGATGCGCTGCTTTCCGACCTTGCCCCAGCGCGGCATCTCGGTGGAGTCGTCAGTATCGGTCGCCCAGCAATGTACCAGGCTGCGGGGACCGTATTTGTGGTAGAAGTTCTCGTCGGTCGGAAACGAATACCAATAAGGGTCTGACATGGCATCCAGGTGATACAGATAACCAAAGAACTCGTCGAACCCATGGACAGTCGGGAGGAATTTGTTCAAGTCTCCCAGGTGGTTCTTGCCAAATTGACCAGTGGTGTAACCCAAGGCTTTAAGTGCAGTGGCGATCGTGCATGCCTGATCGGGAATGCCAACATCCGCGCCTGCCTGGCCCACTGTCGTGAGACCGGTGCGCAGCGGAATTTCGCCTGTGATGAAGTTTGCGCGGCCCGCCGTGCAGCTTGCTTCGGCGTAGTAGTCGGTGAACCGCATGCCCTCCTGCGCAAGCCGGTCGAGGTTTGGCGTTCTGCCCGACATAATGCCCTGATGATACGCGCTGATGTTGAACCATCCTACGTCATCGCCCATGATAAAAAGGATGTTTGGTTTTTTGTCCGCGGCCTGCGCGACCAGAGTCATCAATGCGGCGCACAAGCTCGCTCCGTATTGTATCAATAGTGTTCTTTTCATAATCCTGTCTGTCGCTTGAGTTGGTTTGCTCCGGGTTGCGAGCCAATTGCGTCGTCAAAACCGGATGGCGTTTAAAGTGACGCTGAAATGCCTGCCGAAAAAGTTGCACATTGGAATTACGGAGAAGAACCCAGTAATAGAGTTGCCAGGAGGCGATGAGTGCAGATTTGTAACTGAAGCCATGGGAGTTTGCGCGGGCCGCCATTGACGGTAACGGCCCGCGCGGCCCGGTTCGGACCAACAAGTTAACAGCCCGAAACCACTCGGGCCGGTGTCATCAGTCATTATCACGACGATATTGAGGTCTTTTCTCGCAGCCACCTCTTCGATAGCACGAGTGTGCTTGCCCAATGGCCGGTGACTCAGTCGTTGTTGCCTCCAAAGGTGGCGTGTTTTTTGGTTGTATAAGTCAGGAAAGGGCTGCATGAACGTGCTGCTCAAGCGCGAACGATTTTCGTCACCCGCGAAAGACCAGATACGCCTCGCAGTTATCCAGTGGGCGGCCGGATGCAAGAGATGCGATCAGCATCTATCTCTTTTCACCAGGTAACAACTACCTGCCTATTAAGCGGTCAAGCACGCGACCCACTGCTTGTCAGCGGACAAAGAATTCACACTGGAATTGATCACCGCCAGCCCCAACCAGGTCCGGGCCAAGTTCCCCAGACTCCCCACGCGTTGTCCTGGTTTAATTGTGCGGCTTCCAACTGTTCGTCCGTCATCTGTTTTTGAATGCTGAGCCGCTGATACTCCTGATACTGCGGTTCCTGGCCGACATAGAGCATGTTCTTTTTCGGGTCCGGGAATGTGTAATAGGTTACTCCGTCGCGCTGCACCGGCGTAATTTTGTCGGATGGAAGCGAGTTGAGATGAGCCTCTCTCTCCGGAGTATTGGCCGGCACCATTTTGAATCCCGCTGCCGAAAGCATGCTCTCCTTGTCGCTGGTCGAGCTGCAACCAACCGCCAATGCCAGAAGAAGACCGGCAGCGAATAACGATTTAAATGTTTTCATGTGAGTGATTTTGTTTTGATTGTCGTTTGGTTTCTTCGTGTTCGCCTTCGTAAATCTTCAGCTTTATCAGCGATGCCGGCCGGTTTCCTATGCATGCACCGCCATTTCGCCTGGAGTACCCTGCGATGCGGGCTCCGTCATCTTAGCGGCTGGGAACATGTTGAGACGGCCACTTTTCAGCAGCGTTTTGCCATCCAGGCGTCTGACTATATCCAATTGTTTGGCGATGAGACCGGTCCAGCCAGTCTGGTGGCTGGCGCCGATGCCTGCGCCAATGTCGCCGTGGAAGTATTCGTAGAACAGGATGTGGTCGCGGAAATTGGGATCGTTTTGAAATTTTTCGACGCCGCCAAAAACGGCACGGCGTCCGTTGCCATCACGCAGAAATATCCGGGCCAGACGCCAGGTGAGCTCCTGCGCCACCTCGAAAAGATTCATTTCCCGGCCCGAGCCGGTGGGGCATTCCACCTTGAAACTGTCGCCGTAATAAAGATAGAACTGCAGCAGCGCGCGGATCAGTATGGCATTCATAGGAAACCAAATGGGACCGCGCCAGTTGGAGTTGCCGCCGAACATACCGCTGTCGGATTCGGAGGGAAGATAGGATACGACATACTCATTTCCTGCCGCATTGAACCGGTATGGATGTTCCAGGTGATATCGGGAAATGCTGCGCAATCCGTAGGGGCTGAGGAACTCGGACTCATCAAGCATGCGATGAAGGATGCGCCGGAGGCGCTGCGGGTTCACGAGGGCCATGATACCACGGTCTCCGCAGCCGCGTTGTCCAGGCCCGGTGGGATGAATCCCTTCCATCAGTTGCGGCATGGCAGCAACGCGCTGCGTCAGGTGGGCAACCATGCGTGGCATGCGATCGCGCTGCCAGGGCTCGATGACAGTCGTGGCGGCGAGCGGGAGCAAGCCGACGAGCGATCTGACCTTTAAACGCTGTGGAGGCGAATTGGGCGACCTCAGCAGGTCGTAATAGAAACCGTCTTCTTCATCCCACATACCGCAGTCGTTGCCGATGTGATTCAGAGCGTTGGCGATCCAGAGGAAGTGCTCGACAAATTTGGTGCTCAGTTCGTCGTAGGCCGGATTAGTTGCCACTAATTCCGCACCGATTTCGAACATATTCTGGCAGAAGAGAGCCATCCAGGCTGTGCCGTCGGCCTGTTCGAGATAGCCGCCCGTAGGGAGCGCGGAACTGCGGTCGAAGACCCCGATGTTGTCCAGGCCGAGGAAACCGCCCTCGAAGATATTTCGACCGTCGCGGTCTTTGCGGTTCACCCACCAGGTGAAATTCAGCATGAGCTTGGCAAAAATGCGCTCGAGGAAATCCATGTCCGCTTTGCCTCGCTCCGCCTGCTCTATTCGGTGGAGGTAAACGGCGGCCCAGGCGTGGACCGGAGGATTCACGTCGCTGAAGTTCCATTCATAGGCTGGAATCTGGCCATTGGGATGCTGGTACAGTCCGCCCAGCATAAGATCGAGCTGCTCCTTGGCGAAGTCCACATCCACCATTGCCAGTGGAATGCAGTGAAACGCAAGGTCCCACGCGGCGTACCATGGATACTCCCATTTATCCGGCATCGAGATGATGTGGTCGTTCATCATGTGAAACCAGTCGCGATTGCGTATGGTGCGGCCTGGCGTCGCCAGGGGATCGACAGCGCGTTCGGCGAGCCAGGTGTTCACATTGAAGTAATAGTGCTGCTTCGACCAGAGCATGCCGGCCAACGCCTGGCGCATGACCAGAGTTTCGTCGGGCGTGGCATTGGATGGCAGGATTTCCTTGTAGAAATCATCCGCTTCGGTCTTCCGCGCCGCAAAAATCTTGTCGAACTCCGGGCCAAACGGTGTTTCGGCAGCGCCAATCGCAGAATTGCGCAAGCGCAGCCGAATGACAGTTTCCTCATGCGGTTTGAGTTGCAACAGGTAATGTGCGGAGGCTTTGGTTCCCGTTAGCGCCGGGTTTACAGTGCCGTGCGCGGCATTCACGATGTAATCGTTAATGCCATCTTTGACGAACGGTGAAGCATTTTGCCCGTTGAAGAGCCGGCGGTTGTTGGTTTCATTCTCGGTGAAGAGTAATTCCGGTTTGCCATCGCAATAGAAATAGCGCGAACCAAGCGCTTCACTCTCAGCTGTGAGGACGGGTCCTCCGGACCGGGTCGCGGCAGCATTGATCTTCGGCTTCGGCGCACCTTGACGCCACGTCCAGGTGTTGCGGAACCAAAGCGTCGGCAGCAGGTGAAGAGCCGCTGATTCATTTCCGCGATTCACCACAGTGACCTTGATGAGAATGTCCTCCGCGGCAGCCTTGGCATATTCGACAAAAACATCGAAGTAACGATCCTCGTTGAAGATACCGGTATCGATCAGCTCATATTCCATCCCAAGCCGCCCTCGCTCACGATTAGTGTAAACGAGGTCGTGATACGGGTAAGCGGCCTGTGGATATTTATAGAGATAGCGCATGTACGAATGCGTCGGAGTGCTATCGAGATAATAGTAATACTCTTTGACGTCCTCGCCGTGGTTGCCTTCGCCGTTGGTCAAGCCGAACAACCGCTCCTTGAGGATGGGATCTTTTCCGTTCCAGAGCGCCAGTGCGAAGCAAAGGAGTTGTTCATCATCCGAGAAGCCGGCCAGGCCATCCTCGCCGCGCCGGTAAGCGCGCGAACGGGCCTGTTCGTGCGGGAAGTAATCCCACGCGTTGCCAGAGTCGCTGTAATCCTCGCGGACGGTGCCCCATTGGCGTTCGCTCAAGTATGGCCCCCATTTACGCCAGGAATTCTGTTTGGTCTTTGCTTCTTCCAGCCTTTTTGATTCCGCATTCATGCCTTCTGTCCTTGTGTTTTATAAATTTCCCCGGCGTCCATGCGCTTGTTTCCCCCGGTTGTTGTCTTGAGGTCGTTTCTTCTGCGCCTGCAAACCGGAACATTCGAATTGCCATCGGCGATGTCTCCTGGTCGATGCAATGTGATTCAAAACCTACGGACGAAATCGCGGATGCCAATTGCCCTTTGGAGTTACTCGACTTACCTCATAGAAAAAATTTTCGCGCGGGTCTAAAAGGGAGCCTGTTTTCTAAAACAAAATCGGGCTCGCGAAAACCGGCTCTTCTGTGGCGCAAAAAACTATGAAAAGAAATATCAGCTTTTACGAATACGCGGCCCAATCGCGCTTCCAAGGGGCATCCCTTGGACTCCATTCAGGAATCAAATTCTGATCGCTGAATCGCCACAGACCAGTGATGCTTCTATTCACAATTCGACTATGAAAACGCTCCACCCCACCCTTTACCAGATTAACAGCCGTGTCTGGATGACCGAGTTGTCGCGCAAGCTGGGCCGCGACGCGAAGCTGGATGATATTCCAGATTCGGAGTTGGACCGTATCGCAGAATTGGGTTTTGATTGGGTTTGGTTTCTGAGCGTCTGGCAAACGGGGCTCGCCAGCCGGCAGATATCAAGGGAAGACCCCGAATGGCGGAAGGAATTCCAACACACGCTGCCGGATCTTCGCGACGACGACATTCCGGGATCGGGATTCGCGATCACAGGATACACTGTGCATGAACACCTGGGTGGAGATGCGGCGCTCGCCCGCCTCCGGGACCGGTTGCGAAAGCGCGGCCTGCGCCTGATGCTGGATTTCGTCCCCAACCATACGGGACTGGATCATCCGTGGGTGGACGAACATCCAGAATACTACATTAAGGGAACGGAAGCAGACCTTGCGCGTGAACCCAAAAATTACAAGCGCGTGGAGCGCAAAGGAGGCGCCTTGATTCTGGCACACGGACGTGACCCGTATTTTCCTGGGTGGCCGGACACCCTGCAACTCAATTACGGCAACCCGGAAACACAAAAAGCGATGATGGGCGAACTCAAGAAGATCGCAGCGCAATGCGACGGCGTCCGCTGCGACATGGCAATGCTGGTTCTGCCGGACGTTTTCGAAAAGACGTGGAAAATCCGTCCCGAGCCGTTTTGGCCGAAGGCGATCCAACAGGTGCGGGCGACGTTTCCAGAGTTCATCTTCATGGCTGAAGTTTATTGGGACCTGGAATGGACGCTGCAACAGCAGGGGTTTGACTATGCGTACGATAAACGCCTTTATGACCGCCTGCGCGAAGATCACGCGGCGCCCGTGCGCGCGCACCTTCGGGCTGGATTGGATTACCAAAACAAGCTCGCCCGTTTTCTTGAAAATCACGATGAGCCTCGCGCGGCGGCGACCTTTTTCGAGGGCAAACACGAGGCCGCTGCGGTGGTCACATTTCTGGGGGCGGGCCTTCGCTTTTTTCAACAGGGCCAGCTCGAAGGACGCACCCAGCGCATCTCTCCGCATTTAGGCCGTGCGCCGAACGAAATTGTAAATCAACCCTTAAACCACTTTTACGACCGTTTGCTTCGAGTCTTGCGTGGGGAAATTTTTCGCAGTGGCAAATGGCAACTGCTCGAATGCGCCCCGGCGTGGGAGGGAAACAATTCGGTGGATGACTTCATCGCCGGCGGCTGGGGGGACGCCGGCGGAGTGCGCGCGCTGGCCGTGGTCAATTACTCCGATCATCCCAGTCAATGCTATCTTCGACTCCCCTTTGTCAATCTCGGCCACCGCCGCTGGCGCCTGTCCGATCTTCTGAGTGACGCTCGTTATGAACGCGAAGGAGATGAGCTCCAATCGCGCGGACTTTATCTGGACGTGGGCCCGTGGCGGGCGCATGTGTTCGAGTTGGAAGCACGTTGAGTTCCGCACGTGCAGGCGGCAGAGTCTTTCGTTGATGCCGACGACAGACTGCCAGTTCCAGTTTGAGAGAAAAGGGGCTCGGCCTTGTAACGATGCTGGTTCGCCTGTGCTTCCTGAATTACCATCTTGGGCGTGACTTTCATCGCCAGATCGTAGCGAAGTTTCATCGGACATAATGTAACCTCTCGCAGGGAGTATTTGCGCAATGCAGGAGTTGGACAAAGACAAAGACAAATCCTTGTACAAACTACGAGATTTTCCGAGGGGATTCTCCGAAGAGACCGCTCCGGACCCAGTTACAGGCCCGGAGCTCGCAAAAGTAAATCCAATCTGAATTAACCGCCGTACTTCACCGCACAGCCGTAAGGTTTGGTCTGCGACACGGTTACTTTCTCCCCGGACGTGATTTGATCAATCGCAGCACGGACATAATTGTGCGCCTCGCGAGGATTGTGGTCGGGGTCGGGCTGGTCATCAATGGCGCCGTCGTAAACGAGAACGCCGTTCTTATCGATGACGAACATGTGCGGCGTGGTTTTCATGGCGTAGAGGTGGCCAATCTTGCCGGAGCTGTCGTCGATCCAGGCGGTGGCGTTGAGCTTCTGGTCCTTCCATTCCGCGCGAGCCTCTTCCGGTGTGCGATGGCTGGAATTGTGCGGGTTGACGGAGTTGACCATCAGCCAGACAACGCCTTTGGCGGTCATTTCCTTTTGCAGCTCCTGCATGGCGCCAGAGCGGAACTGATTGTGGCAGTACGGGCAATCCTGATTGTAGGATTCCAGCACGACAATCTTCCCTTTGTAATCGCTGAGGTTGACGGTTTTGCCATTGATATCCGTCCCGGTGAAATCGGGCGCGGGCTTGCCGACTTCGGCGGCGGCGAAGGCACTGGACGCGAGCGCAATGGCCCCGAGTAAAGCAATCATTTGTTTCATAATAGTTCTTCCTGCTTTTGACTAATCATAGGATTAGAGGGTTCAAACGACAAATGGGTTTCAGTTATTTGGCGGCCTGATCGAGGGCAGCTATAACTACGCCGGGAGTAAGGACTTCGGGCAGGACCTCGGGCGCCGCGTCGGTTTTTCCAGGGAACACCAGCACGAGCGGGACGCCCGCGCGACTATAGTGGTTCAACTCGGCGGTGATGTTATCCGGAAGGCGGGTATAATCGCCGACGAGGTTCACTGAGCCGATCTGCTTCAATTTGGCGCGAACGGACGGAACCTCAATGGCGACTTTCTTATTCACCTGGCAAGTCAAACACCAGTCCGCGGTGAAATCCACCAACACGGGATGACCTTGAGCTTGAGCCTGTGCGACAGCGGTCTGGCTCCATGGTTGCCATTGAATTTGATCTGAACCACGGGTCAAAGCATAGAGACCAACCCCCGCGATGAGTGTAATACTGGCCGTGGCGGCCAATCCTCGACGGGCACTACCGCGTTGCACGAATTCGCCCCAAAGCCAGACACCGGTCGCAAGCGCGATGAGGAACAAGCCAAACCAAAGCGTGGTGCTTTTGTCTGTGCCGCCTGATACGAGCGTGAAAAGCCAGATGGCAGTCGCGAGCATGGGAAAGCCCATGAACATTTTGAATTTCTCCATCCACGCGCCCGGTTTAGGCAGCCATTTCAGCCAGGATGGCTGGAAGCTCAGCACCAGGTAGGGCAGCGCGAGGCCGACGCCCACGCTGAGGAATATCAGAAGGATAATTGCGGCTTGTTGTGAGAAAGCAAATCCAAGGGCGATACTTAGAAATGGCGCTGTGCAGGGAGTCGCGAGAATCGTCGCGAGAACGCCGTTGAAAAAGGCACCAGCAAACCCGTGTTTGGAAGCCAATTCGCCGGCGGCACTCATGGCGCGACCGCCAAGGTTGACTTCAAAAACGCCGAATAAGTTCAGGGCAACGAGAACAACGAGTATCGTAAGGCCTGCAACAAAACGAGGATCGCCGAATTGCATCCCCCACCCTGCCCGGTGTCCCGCTGACTTAATGCCAATGACAATGGCCGCCAGCGCGATGAAGGAAAGAAGCACACCCAATGTGTAAACGAGGCCAAGCAGGCGTACTCGTCCGGGGGCATTGCGCGCTTCGCCCACGAAACCAAGAATCTTCAGCGCGATCACAGGCAAGACGCAGGGCATGATGTTCAGGATCAGGCCGCCCACAAAAGCATAGAGCAGCATTTTCCAAAGCGGTTGCGTCGGCTGTGCGGAAGAGCTGGATGGTGTCGGAGACTCCGGTGCGACTGCGGGTGTTGAAGACGTTCCGAGACTGGCAATTGGTTCGTTCAGTTCGAAACCCCACCTTTGGTTGTTGCCCTCAATCACTACGACACCGCTGATTCGCGAAGGCCAATCGCCAGAGAGTTTTTTGATGGTCTTGCGCAGGGCGAAGCCGTTCTTCGAATCCACCTTTTCGGTCGCGCCTTGAATATCCAACTGGTCGCTGGCGTCGGGAAAGAAATCCGCTTTTTCAATCGGGATGATGTCCGCGGCGGTTTGAGTTCCTTCGATAATCAGCGTGCGATTATCGCTGTCCGTGGATTTCTCCCAGCGCGCGTGGAACGAGAAGAGGTTGTTCGTCTGCGGTGTTTTGCTCATCCACAGGTTTAGAAGCGCGGCGTCGGGAGAGGTTTTGGTTTCATTGCCGACATCCAGCGTGGCCTGCACTTCGGCACTGGCAGGGATGCATTGCTCCTTGCACTCGAGCCACGAGACCTTGGCTTTCAAAGTGAGCGGGCCAGGTTTCAAATCCGAGGCCAGTTTCAGCGGGACCAGCAAAACAACCTCGTTTTCGTAACCGTAGGTGGTGACTTCCTCGGGCGGCAGTTTTTGAGGCAATGGCCATTCGGTATCACCGTTGGTCACGCCCGGCGGAAGTTCCCATTTGATTTTAGTAGCCATGCCGGCATCACCCGGGTTCTTCCAGTAGGTGTGCCAGCCGGATTCCATTTTCAGATGCACGCCGGCCAGGACGGTGTCGCCGGGACGGGCGGTGGTGTTGGCTAAAACCAGTTGAGCCTGCGTATGAGCGGCTTGCGCGGCAGATGCCCAAAGCAGGAATCCGAGGAGTACCAGAGATGTTCGCAAGGTGCGCATGTAGCTATATAGATGCTCTAATTCGTGGAAAGGTTGAACTTTTTTATCAATTTATTTTCCGTATGGGGTTTTGTCGCGATTGCGAACCGGTTCCTTACGGCGTATTTTGATATGACATGCTGCCAGCAACGGCCAATGTCACCTGCAACTGGTTGTGCACCGGGGACGAGATATTCCCCGCAATGCTTTCCGCTATCGAAGAGGCGCGGTCGGAAGTTTGCCTTGAAACCTATACATTTGCGGCCGGCTCGCCCGGTGAGCGCTTTCGGGATGCCCTGGTCCAGACGCAAAAACGCGGTGTGCGGGTGCGGGTGTTGATTGACGCGCTTGGCTCCTACGCCCTGGCCGCAGATTT
>Ga0070731_10005382_pt1 | contig 10594 bp, 10 predicted proteins | sample Coa_R1_2_FD_66448 | JGI IMG/M metagenome (GOLD analysis project Ga0070731, IMG submission 66448) | Surface soil microbial communities from Centralia Pennsylvania, which are recovering from an underground coalmine fire - Coalmine... | ecosystem: Environmental > Terrestrial > Soil > Unclassified ... | reverse complement strand
CCTTGGCGACGACGTTGTCAACCGTGATGTCCTTTAAGGTGATCGTGACGTGATTAGAGCCGCCGGGCTTGATCGTCAGCTGAGTGATGGTCGGCGAGATGCTCAGGCCGCTGCCGCTGGGAGCCTGCTGGGCCGAACTTAGCGGCGCCATACTTAAAAGCAAAAGGCCGCAAACCAGCGCGGCTACAAATTTTTTAGTTTTTAGCATTGTTCCTCTCCGTCATGGACTTCGCTTAATGATTAGTATATCAAATAACATAACTGGCCAAAGATTAAAATTGGACGGTGGCCACATAGGTGAGCGTGGTGGCATAAACGCCGGCCGGCTGGGACGCCGGCACATTGACCAGATACGACACCGTCATCCGGTTGTAATTGGTTGTCAGGTCAGACGAAGCGATACTGTCGCCGGACAAAAACATGAACTTGTTGGGAATATTGTAGTTGGCGGTCGGCGCCGCGGTGCCGAGGCCGACCGGGTCCTGGCCGATCGGCGGCAGCAGATTGGCTCTCAGGTTGATACCGAACTGGGCCGTGCCTGGGAAGCTCGGCGTCGGCAGGGACAGCGCCGATATAGTGTTGTTTCCGGAGGTCATCGTGTTGCCCAAGGCATAGACAATGTAGCCGGTTGGGTCGTTGGTGGCGGTGGCGAACTGCGATTGTCCAGCGTTGGCGTGCTGGCTGGACAGCGTGCCCAGGTCGATGCTGTCGCCGCTCATCGTGGAGCAATCGGGCGCCACGATTATGGCCACGCACAGCTGCAGGAACGGCGGCACGTAGGCGCCGACACTAAAAATGTTCTGGATGGCGAAGGCCACCGCGCCGGTGTCATTGTAGCTGCCGCTGCCGTCGGTCGAAGAATAGGTCGAGATCTTCACGAACGTACTGGGGCTGGCCGCCGAAGGATTGGTCACGTTGTCGAAAACGTAGCCGCTAGTAGTGATGAGACCGGCCGCCGCAGGTCGGGTCAGCACGATTTGGTTGGCGGTCGTGTCGGCCGCGTCGATGCTAAAACCAGTGTTGCCGAACTGGCTGGTTAGACTGGCGGCCGACACGTCCAGGCCGACCGGCGCGATGCAGGCCTGATAAAAACTGGGTGAGTTGGAACAATATTGAAAAACTATCGACCCCAGGACCGAAGCCGTCGGCACATTGAACTGGAATGAATCGACAGCCACGGCCGAGGGCACGGCCGTCGAGATAACTACTGAGCGCTGAAACAAAATGGCGGCCGAACTTTGGCCCGTGTTCCACAGCCAGACGGCTATACCGCTGATCAATACGGCAATCAGCGCCAAACTGCGGTTTTTGTTTAGCATTACCTTTATATTTTAGCTTAAATTACTGGCTTTAAGCCGCCCTAAAACTAATAGGTCGGCACGGCGATCATGTCGGTTTTGGCCTGATATTGGCCAAAGGGCGTCGTGATTGACGGTGTAGCCGCGAATTTAAGGATCAGCGCCTCGTCGTCGACCTGTTTGACGGTACTACTTGCCGAGCTGGCGATATTCACTACCGAGCCGGATTCGTCCCAGGCAAAACCGTTGCCGGTACCGTAAGTTTCGAGTCCGGTAGTCCCGCCGCCCAGGTAGTTGGCCAGCGGTTCCAGATCACAAGTATTGCCAGGGCCGCCGTAAGTGCATGAATAAGAAGTGGTGCTGCCCGAGTTAATGCCGGCGATAGTCATACCGAACATCTCGGTGCCGGGCGTAAAAACGGTCTGGGTGGGACCGGCGGCGTTGATACAGGGGTCCGTGAAGGTGTTGGATGTCGGATTACAGGTGGCGCCGCTGATGCGCAGGGTGCCCAGGTGATTTGAGCCAGACTGCTGGATAGCGTCATAGGCCACGACCACGCCGTTGCCGGCATTGCTTCGGACCATAGCCACGCCATTGTTGCCGTCACCGCCATCGGTCGACCAGGGTGAAATATTGATCTGGGAAGAGTCCAGCGTACCCAGGTTCAAAGAGGTGCCGCTGACGCCTGTGCAGTCAGAAGCGACGGAAGTCGTTGTGTCATCCACAGTGGTGGCGCCGACGCAGAAGTTTAGGACTTCAGCCACGGAAGCGGCTGTCGTAAGCGACTGGACCACGGCGCTGGCGGTGGCGCCGAAGTCGACCCGGCTGCCGGCAGTGTAGTTGACAGTCGTATAGGTATAAACGCCGACATAAAAAGGCGTATTGGCCGCCGAAGGATTTTTAATGCCGCCAAAGGTTATTGTCCGCGCGGTAGCCGTTTGAGAGGTGGTATCGGTACGCTTGGCACACAGCACGTTGGCTGACGGGATACAGTCGTTGGCGCCGGTCGAGTCAACCGCGAAGTTAGTAGCTCCCTGCCAGCCGGACTGGCTGGAAAAAGTAGCTCCTAAAAAGCCGTTGCCGGCGCCGCTCATCCCGGCTGGCGCCGTACAGCTGGAGCCGGAGGGATAGGTACTCACGGCGCTGGTGCAGGCGAGGAATTTCAGGCCCTGCACCTGGGAAGTCGACGCCAGAGTGAAGGTGAAGCTGTAGCTAACGCCGGTGGCGCTGGGCACACCCGACGAAAGAGTCAGCGAGCGGCTCGTCAGCTGGCCCAAAGCGCTGGCCTGCGGCACCATCAGCGGCATCAGCCACAAGCCGATCCAAATCAAAGCCGCCAATAGCGGCATAGCGCCCAGCACAGGATTCCAAATGCGTTTAACAGTTTTAGACAATGTCTGTTTTCCCTTTAAACTCTTTCTCTCCGTAGTTTAGGTACAAAAACGCTCATCTTAAGATATACCATCGCCCGAGGCCAAGCACAAGGGTTTTAAGGGCCGCGGCCGATTATTTCTGCGGCTAGAACGTCGGCACGGCTGTAAAGTCAGCCTGTACCGAGTATGAGCCAAAGGGCGTGGTGATCGACGGCGTGGCCGCGAAAGCCAGAATCAGGGCTTCGTCATCAATCTGTTTGATAGAGCTGGAGGCCGAGCTGGCGATTGTCACCGAACTGCCTGATTCATCCCAGGCGAAACCTTTGGCGGCGCTGGCTCCAAAAGTCGTGGAGTTGGTTCCGCCGATGTAATTGGCCTGCTGCTGAAGGTTATTAGTGCCGGAGGCGTAGACACAGGAGTAGCTGTTAGCCGAGCTGACCGCGGCGCAGTTGACGCCGGCGACAGTCATACCGAAGTTCTCATGCCCAGCGGTAAAAGCGACCTGGGTAGTACCGGCGGCATTGATACAGCCGTCCGTATTGACCGTGCCGGCGTTACAGCTGGCCCCGGAAAGCCTAAGTGTTCCAAGGTGATTGGTGCCGCTGGAAGCTTGGACCGCGTCATAAGAGACGGTCGCCCCGTTGGCAGCGTTAGTTCTGATCATGGCGACGCCATTGTTATTGTCGCCGCCGTCGGTCGACCAGGGCGATATATTGACCTGCGAAGAGTCCAGGGTGCCAAGATTCAAGGCGGTGCCGCTGACGCCGGCGCAGCTGCTGGCCACAAGAGTGGTGGCGTCGTTGACCGTGGTTGAACCGACGCAAAACTGAAGTGATTCAGCCACCTGGGCGCTAACGGTCAGCGTCTGGACAACAGCGCTGGCAGTCGTACCGGAGTCCAGCGCCGTGCTGCTGCTGGTCGCGCTATAGGTGTAAACACCGATGTAGAAGGCATAGTTGTTGGGAGTCGGGTTTTTGATACCGTTAAAGGTTATTGTCTTTGAGGTGCCGGTAGTTTCACCAGTAGTCGCCGTTCGGTTGGCACACAGCACGTTGGCCGCCGGCGTGCAGTAGGCCGCGCCGGTACCGTCACGTGCGAAGTGGTTGCTGGCGTCGGCGAAGCCGCTTTGGCTGACAAAGGAGGCCGGCCCGCTGGAAAAACTAAGGCCGGTCGGCGCGCTGCCTGTCTGGCAAGTGTTGCCGCCGCCGTAGGTGCCGTAAGCGCTGTCACAGGCCAGAAACTTTAAGGCCGCAATCGGCGTCGTACTGACAATCGTGAAGGTGAAGGTATAAGAAACACCGGTGGCGCCGGGCACTCCTGAACTTAGGGTCAGCGAGCGGCTGGTTAGCTGGCCGGTGGCCGAGGCCTGGCCGCCGAGAATCATCGGACTCAGCCACATAACGGACAAAATCAAGGCCGTTAATAGTAAAACCGCCCCTTTAAGGGGATCTTTAACATATGAAAAAACCCTGGACAATTTGTTTTCCCTGTTAACCACTCTTTATTGTTAAAAAATAACGCTCACACTAGATATACCATGAGCGTTATCTCGCGCACAAGGGCATCGGGCCCTTTTTTCCACACTACATCTTAAAGAAAACTGTTGTTTTTAGTATGTCGGGACGGCGATGAAGTCAGTTTGGGCGGCGTAAGGTCCGAACGGAGTGGTGATCGAGGGGGTGGCCGCGAATTTAAGGATCAGGGATTCGTCGTCAACCTGCTTGACGGTACTACTGGCCGAGCTGGCGATGTTGACAGCTGAGCCGGATTCGTCCCAGGCGAAACCGTTGGAAGTGCCGTAGGCTTCGGTGCTGCCGGAAGCGCCGGCGCCTAAATAGTTGCTTAGGGGCTTGAGGTTACAAGTGTTGCCTGGCGGCGTGCCGTAAGTGCAGGTGTATGAGGTAGTACTGCCAGAGTTGATGCCGGCGATAGTCATGCCGAACATCTCGGTGCCGGCCGTAAACGGTGTTTGAGTAGTGCCGGCGGCGTTGATACAGTCATCTGTGAAGTTGTTGGATACCGGGTTACAGGTGGCGCCGCTGATGCGCAGGGTACCGCGGTGGTTAGTGCCGGATTGCTGGATGGCGTCATAGGCCACGACCACGCCGTTGCCGGCATTGCTTCGGACCATAGCCAGGCCGTTTTGGTTATCTCCTCCATTGGTAGCCACCGGCGAGATATTGACAGCCGAGGTGTCCAGGGTACCGATGTTAATCGAGGTGCCGGATATGGCGGTGCAGTCGTTGCCTGGATTGGTGGTGGTGTCGTCAACTGTAGTGGCACCGACGCAGAAGTTCAGAACTTCAGCCACGGCGGCGTTGGTGGTCAGGGTTTGGACAACTGCGCTAGCCGTGGCGCCGAAGTCGACTCGGCTGCCGACGGTGTAGTTGACCGTGGTATAGGTGTACATACCGACATAAAAGGCGGTGTTGGTCGAGGAAGGGTTCTTGATCGTATTGAATGCGATGGTGCGCGAGGTGACAGTCTGGCTGGTGGTGTCAGTGCGGTTGGCGCACAGCACATTAGCCGCTGGCGTGCAGTCGTTGGCGCCGGTGCTGTCCACGGCGAAGTTAGTGGCGCCCTGCCAGCCGGATTGGCTGCTGAAAGCGGCGTTAGAGAAACCATTGCCGGCGCCGGTCATGCCGGTTGGCGCGGTACAGGTACCGCCTGGGTAGGTTCCCACAGCCGTGGTACAAGCGATAAACTTCATGCCTTGGACTTGAGAGGTGGAAGCGACTGTGAAGCTAAAGGTATAAGTCACATTGGTGGCGCTCGGCACACCCGAAGACAAGGTTAGCGAGCGGGTGGTTATTTGTCCCAAAGCACTGGCGCTAGGCGTCAGCCAGATCGGTGCCAGAGCGACCAGCGCCAAAAAGGCGGCGATCGCCATAAAATACAGCCTGTAAATTTTGCCTTTAAATAAGGAACGATTCTTTTTCATTTTTTTGTTTTTGCGTACTTATGCTTAATCTATACCATTGGCCTGCGCATGTAAATAATATTTTATAAAAGTTATCCACAAGCCGCTCAATCAATAGGTTGCGATAGCCACTAAATCCTGGACCATCTGATAACTGCCGGCCGGGGTAATGATGCTGGCATTGGCGATATAAGAGATGGTGTAGTCGGTCAGTCCCCAGCCGCTGTTACTGCCGGCCGGGGTGTCGGCGATCGTATCCCCGACGACATATTTAAATTGATTGGTCGTGTTGTAGCCGGCGGCGGCCACGCCGGCGGCATAAGTGCCGTTGGGCTGGGGCGAGGGGTCGCTGCCAAAAGTCGCCGGCGAAGTGTTGTGGACCAGGTTGATGCCGAATTGTTCGGTGCCGGCCGCTGAAGCGGCCTGACTGGCTATCGCCGCCAAAGTGTGCGTGTGGCTGCCGCTGGTATAGGACGGCGGCTGGCTGAGCGTCTGGACACTGTAGCCGCTGTTGACGTAAGCCCGGACATGAAAAGCCGCCGAGCCGGTCACTGTCGAGCCCGGATCGACCGCGCCCATATTGACTGCCACGGTGTCGATGCCCAGTTCCAAAAACGGATCACCCGGCGTCAAAAATCCCGAATAAGCCTGGTAGTTGGTGCTGCTGTAGCCGCCCACGCCAAGCGCCCCGGCGCTGACATTGGCGCTGTAGTTGGGCGATGACTGGTTGTTGTCGCCGCCCGAGCCAAACAGCACCTGGGTGGCTTTATAATCCGGCGATGAATACTGGGCCGCCGCCACGCCGCCCAAAAGCAGCATCGGCAAGCTGATAAGACCAAATAAACGTAACCATTTCATCTTTTTGGAGTATATCAAATAGTCAAGCCCGGCTACTTTGTATGGAAAGTGCTGGCGATGTTGATCAGACTGTCAGGCTGAGGGTCGAGCCCTAAATCCTTATAAGTGATCACGAATTCGATCGGCGTGCCGTTGGAGCGCTTCAGGTGCAGGTGATAATCGCCGTTTATCTCACTTAAAATTACGAAATACTGCGGCGAGTCCGGGTCACACAGAATGTTGGCGCCGTTGATGGAGACGGTAGTGACCTTATGCAGTTCGCCTTTGGCGTATTGGTCGACGCAGGGGCTGGAAACGTTGGTCACCTGGAAGCTGTTGTCGTTGACGATTCTGATCGGCAGCGCGCGGGGGACGGCCGCGTACAGCGGAATCGGGTCCTGGTTGATATAGACGATCATCTCGGCCTCGATGACGTTTTTATCGAATTTATGGTAGGTCAGTTTAGTGGCGTCGCTGTTGTTCTTATCGATTACCCAGCTGCCGGTGTCTTGGAAGGTGAAGTAGTCGTTGGTGAAAGTCTGCTGGCCGCCGGTGATTTCGGTTTCCTGGACCGCCGACAGCGGGCTGGATTTCTGGGGCGCGTGCAGGCCGGAGTATATAAAGTAGCCTAAGCCTCCGAACAGACAAAGGATTATGGCCGCGATAATTAGGTAGCGCCGGAAATTGCTGTACTGCGACCGCCGGACTCTTTTTTTATAAACGTATCCCCTGGCCATTGCTGAATATTGTAACAAACAGCTTACGCCTATATTATTGAGACAGTCACGAACAATAAAAATGCCAGACGAAAAACCTAAGACACCAGCCACTACTCCGCCGCCAGCCGCGCCGGCCAGCCCAACCGAGCCGGAGAGCCTGGACGAGAGCCTGGAGCCGGCGGCCGGACAGCCGGCCAGCCCAACGCCCGCCGAGCCCGAGCCGGCGCCGGCAGCCAAAGGTATAAAGCGCTTCTCACTGTTCAGCAACCTCTATCTGATCATTTTTGGTCTGCTGGTGCTGACGGGCGGAGTAGTCTTATATATCAGCGCCAAAACCGTCAAGCCCCAGACCACCCCCCAAAAAGTTTCTTCCCTGACCGACCAGCAGATTTCGTCCATAAAGGGCAACACGACTCTGGTGGGTGATTCTAAACAAACTCTCGACGTCCAAAGCAATTCGATTTTCGAAGGCCAGATTCTGGCCCGGGCCGACCTTGATGTCGCCGGTAATTTAAAAGTCGGCGGACCGCTGTCCATACCATCGCTCAGCGTCGGCGGGAACGGCAGTTTTGGTCAGATCGGCATCAGCGGCGGCCTAAACGTCGCCGGCGACACCACTCTGCAGGGTGCGCTGACGGTCCAGAAAAATCTAGCAGTCACCGGCAGCGCCAGTTTCGGCAGTTTGAACGTCTCGACCCTGAGCGTAACGACCCTTCAGCTTAAAGGCGATCTCAGTCTCAACCAGCACATTGTCACCGGCGGGGGTACGCCCGGCCGCAGTAACGGCACGGCTCTGGGCAGCGGCGGGTCGGCGTCGGTCAGCGGGTCGGACACGGCCGGCACCATATCTATAAATACTGGCAGCGGGCCGCCGGCTGGCTGTTTCATAACAGTTAATTTCGCCCAAAAATTCGGTTCGACTCCGCACGTCATTATAAGCCCCAGCAACAGCTCGGCCGCCACCATCCAGTACTACACGACCAACCGCAGCAGCACGGGTTTCAGCGTCTGCAGCGCCAACGTGCCGGCCGCCAGCACCACCTACACTTTCGACTACATCGTTATAAACTAGGCAAGCGTGAAGACTTTGATTTTTGATTTCGACGGTACTATCGCCAATAGTTTCGAGACTTTATTGACGATATTCGAAGACATAACCAAGCGGCCCGAAAAACTGACGGTTAAGGAAATAAATACGCTGCGTGGCCAGCCGCTCAAACAAATAATTAAACAGCTTAAGATCAAACGCTGGCAGATCCCCCGGCTGGTAATTAAGGCGAAAAGATCACTGGCGCTTAAAATGATATCCATAAGTCCTTTCCCAGATATTCCGGAGGCTTTGAAGCAGCTGCATGGCAACGGCAGTCAGATGTTCATATTAAGCACTAACAGCACCCAGAGCATTTCCGGATTTCTAAAAAAGAACGGCCTGGATGGCTATTTCACGCGGATTTATGGCGATATCGGTTTGCGGAGCAAGTCCTCGGCCCTCAAAAAGCTTATGAAAAAAGAATCGCTCGACCCCAAAAAATGTATTTATGTCGGCGACGAAGTCCGCGACATTGAAGCCGCCAAAAAAGCCGGTATCGGCTCGGTTGGCGTAACGTGGGGCTTTAACGACAAAAAGGCAATTGTTAACGCCCAGCCTGACTTTGTCGCCGATTCTCCCAAGAATCTAGCAGAATACTTAATAAGTTAAGTATTTAGGCTGCTCTGGTGGCAATCAGGCCAACACAGCACAGTGCTCACACGTCTAAAAAGACTTTGACTTCGTCGGCTTTGACATGGATCACACCCCTGTTAATCCGCATCTTGAAATCGGGCTTGCCGTCGATCTTGACCATGATGTCGCCAGGCATTAAAAGCGAAATGAAGTTGTGGTGGCCCTGCAAAATATCAAACGGACCGACCCGGTTGGTAGCCGTGACGCTGGTGGCGATGTCATCGTAATAAATCTTAAACGGCGCGTAGATTTTGACGCGCATCGTTTTAGCGGCGGTGACCGGGCTAAGCGCCATTTAAAATCTCCTCGATTCCCTTCAGGGTCTGTTCACGGCTGGAAAACTCGCCCTTTTTGTTGGTGAACAGTTCGGACACGAACATGTTCTGCGAGAAGTAGTCGATCAGCTTTTTGGCTTTGGCGAAATCGCTGCGGTCGGCTGGCGACAGTTCGGATTCGCCGATGATGGCGATGATGTTTTTGAGCGATTCGTGTTTTTGCAGCAGCGCCTGCACATGAACGCTCAAGTTGTAGTGGCGCTCGCCGACGATGTCGGGGCTTAACAGGCTGGAAGTGGTGCGGATGAGGTCGACGGCCGGCCGGATCCCCTGCTCGGCGACTTTGCGCGACAGCACGATAGTGCCGTCCAGTTCGTGCTGGATCATCTGGACCGCCGGATCGGACAAGTCGTCGGCCGGCACGTAAATCGTCTGGATGGAGGTGATCGAGCCGTTCTCGTTGGAGCTTAGCCGGTCCTGCAGCAGTTTCACGTCGCTGAAGATGGTGGCTTCGTAGCCGCCTTCGGAAGGGATCTGGCCCAGAATCGTGGCCAGCTCGTTGCGGGCCTGGACATAGCGGTACATATTGTCGGCGAAGAACAGGATGTCCTTTTTCTCTTCGTCGCGCATGTGCTCAGCTCCGGCGACCGATGATAAGGCGATCAGCATCCTTTGGACGGGGTTCTGGTCCATCTGGCCGAAAAACATGCAGGTGTTTTTGAGCAGGTCGCCGTCGCGCAGGGTTTCATAAAGTTCGTGGCCTTCACGGATACGCTCACCGATGCCGGCGAAGAAGCTGAGGCCCTGGCCGGTGGTAGCGACGTTGTGGATCAATTCCATGGTCAGCACGGTTTTGCCGACGCCGGCGCCGCCGATAATGCCCATCTTGCTGCCTTTCAGAAACGGCGTGAAGAAATCAATCACCCTCAGACCGGTTTCGAGAATGTCGGTCTTGGACGATTTGAACGAACTATGAGCCGCCGGCGGCCGCAGCACGTCGCGCCGCTTGGTGTCGGCTTTCGGTTCGAACGGCTGGCCGTCCAGCGGCCGGCCGAGCGCGTCCAGCACCCGGCCGATCACAATGTCGCCGACCGGGATCTCAATGCCGTGCTCGGTGCGCTCGGCCTTCATATTTTTCTGCAGGCTTTCATCGCCCGTAACGTTCAGACAAACTGCCACGTTGCCGGTGTCCAGATGGTCAACTAGTAAATAGCCCTTATGCGGACTTTGGGCGATCAGCAGTTCGCCGATGGCCGGCGGGTCTTCATCAAACTGGATGTCGACCACTAGTTCGCGAATGGAACGGATTGAGCCGGTTGTCATGTGGCGGCCTTTCTTAAGCCGTTTAAGACTTCTTTCAGCCGTTCGTCCTTTTCGTGGCGCTTGGCGCGGTTGAACATCAGCGACACGTCGCCCAAAGTGTCTTGGGCGCGGTCCTTGGCCAGGCTC
>Ga0070731_10005380_pt1 | contig 10597 bp, 7 predicted proteins | sample Coa_R1_2_FD_66448 | JGI IMG/M metagenome (GOLD analysis project Ga0070731, IMG submission 66448) | Surface soil microbial communities from Centralia Pennsylvania, which are recovering from an underground coalmine fire - Coalmine... | ecosystem: Environmental > Terrestrial > Soil > Unclassified ... | reverse complement strand
CCCGTTACGGTAGGGAGGTCAAGAGCCGGGCGGCGGTGCGGCCCCGGACGCCGCGCGGGCGTTCATCTCGGCCACCAGGCCCAGCAGCAGACGGGTGCGCAAGAGGGCGATCAGGTCGTTGATCAGCTCGATCCCGGCCTGGCCGAGCCGCGCGGCGTCGTCGATCGTGCCCGAGCCGGCGAGGCGGCCATAGAAGCGCTCGATCTCGCGGCGGGTCAGCGGCTCCAGCGCTTCGACGTAGATCGCGGCGTCCTCGGCGAAGAAGCCGGCGTCGGGCGAGTAGCCGGACGCCCGGACCCGGCCCCAGGCCTTGGCGATGGCGAGATCGATCGGCGAGAGCGCGCCGCCGGGCGCCTCGACCACCCGGTCGCGGACCAGCACCTCGAGCTCCGCCGGGGTCAGCCCCGACTCAGCCGCCGCGTCTGCGAGCGAGGTTCCACCGTTGGCGGCGGCGACGCCGAGGCTGGCCGCCAGCCTGCCCTCCAGCCCCGGCAGGGCGGCGATCTCGCCGGAGGTCGGGCGGTCGAGCACCTGCTTGATGAAGCCGAGCGGCAGGTAGCGCTCGGCCTGCAGGCGCTTGATCACGCCCAGGCGGCGGACGTGTTCCTCGCCATAGTCGGCGACGTTGGGCTTCGGCCGCGCCGGCTCCGGCAGCAGGCCCAGGCCGATGTAGTAGCGGATGGTCTCCCGCCCGACCCCGCTGCGCTGCTCGAGCTCGCGCATTTTCATGGGACGCCGCTCCTGCCCCGCGAAGCGGGGGAGGTGGCTCGGCCGGCGTCAGCCGGACGAGACGGAGGGGGCGTGCCGACGCCGCGGCAATGCCTGCCGGATCGGAGGCACGGCGAGACGCCCCCTCCGTCAGCCCGCTTCGCGGTCTGCCACCTCCCCCGCTGACGCGGGGCAGGAGCGGGGATCGTCTTACTCCGCCGGCACCAGGTTCGAGGCGCGGTCGATGACGCTTTGGACGTAGTTCTTCCGGGCGTCGAAGTCCTTGGCGATGGTGTCGTCGGCGTCCTGCAGGGCCTGAACGTCGGTCTGCGCATAGCCGATGATGCCCATGGTCTCGTAGCCGTTGCGGATGGTTTCGCCCCAGAGGCCGATGTCCTTCACGATCGGCACGATGCGGGTGAACAGCGACGAGCGGAACATCTCCATGAAGCCTGAGTCGTACATGTGCTCGGCGCAACGGGCCGGATCGAGGCCCAGCGTCTTCCAGACCTCGACCGCGTCGAAGCGGTCGCGCATCAGATAGCAGGCCTCGAGCAGGAACTCCTCGCGCTCGTCGCGCTCCTTCTGGGTCAGCTGCGGATAGTAGTCGCGCAGCGCCAGGCGGCCGAAGGCGACGTGCCGGCTCTCGTCCTGCATGACGTAGGCGTTGACCGCCGCGGCCAGCGGGTTCTGGGCGTGGTCGCGGATCTGCTGGAACGCCGCCAGCGCCAGGCCCTCGATCACCACCTGCATGCCGAGGTAGGTCATGTCCCAGCGGCTGTCGCGCAGCACCTGGTCGATCAGCTCCTGCAGCGGCGGGGTCATCGGATAGGCGACGCCGAACTTCTCCAGCAGGCGCTTGTAGCTCTCGACGTGGCGCGCCTCGTCGATTACCTGGGTCGAGGCGTAGAACTTGGAATCGACGTCCGGCACCTGGGTGACGATCTTGGCGGCGCAGATCAGCGCGCCCTGCTCGCCCTGCATGAACTGGCTGATCTGCCAGCCCTGGAAGTGGCGGCGCACCTTGGCCTTTTCCTGGCGCGACATCGCCTCGTACTCGGCCATGCCGCTGATCGGCAGCATCTCCTCGGGCAGCTGCTCGGGGTTGTCCTCGTCGAGCTCCTGGGTCCAGTCGATCCGCGTCTCCGCGTTCCACTGCATCTCGACGCCCTTGCGGTAGAGCCCCATCATGGTCTGCCGACCTTCGTCGTAGTCCCAGTTGAAGGTGACGTCGAAATCCTGCGGCACCTTCCAGTTCGAGCCTTCAGGCGCGGGGAAGGGATAGCGGTCGGCGAGCTTGGGCATGGTCCTGGCGTCTCCCGGGCGCTCCGTCTCGAATGCGGAGTGTCGCTACGCATTATGCATTGGATCGCTCGGAAGACAAGCGCCAATGCTCCTCCCTTCGCGAAGCGAGGGGAGGTGGCGTGAGGCGAGCCCGCGAGGGCGAGACACGCCGGAGGGGAGATGTCGGGGTGTTCGCATTATCCGGCGCCGCCCGTCTCCCCATCGTCGCGCATCGCACGCTGACCGCGTGCTCGCTTGCGACACTTCCCCTCGCTAACGAGGGGAAGAGCGACGTGAGCTACTTAGCGCAGCGTTCGATCAGGGCCATCGCCCCCGCCGGGGCTCGCACCTTGCCCTCGTGGATGATGAAGGCGAACACGTCGCGCGGGGTGTTGGGCGCGGCGAAGGCCTTGTCCATGACCGGCAGCTCGGCCGGGGCGCCGCCGGCGGCCCAGGTCTTCAGGCGCTCGGCCCAGGCGTCGAGCTCGGCGGCCTGGTAGGCGGTCTCGCATTGGTCGTCGCCAGTCTGCAGGCGGGCGTAGACGAAGTCGGTCCCGACGTCGGCGATCTCGGGGTATTTCAGGTGCTTGGCGTAGACGTTGGCGATGTCGTGCTCGCGCAGCAGGGCCGCGTAGTCCGGGGTGCAGAAGCTGTCGTGGCGCGGCTCCAGCGCGTGGCGCAGCGGGCGGCCGTTCAGCTCGCGCGGCAGCAGCTTGAAGAAGCCGGCCAGGTCGGCCGGATCGAACTTCTTGGTGTGCGGCAGCTGCCAGAAGATCGGCCCCAGCCGGTCGCCCAGCTCGGACATGCCTTGGGCGAAGAACCGCTGCAGCGACTCGCCCGCGCCGGCCAGGTCGCGGCGGTTGGTGGTGAAGCGCGAGCCCTTGACGGTGAAGACGAAGCCGTCCGGCGTCTCGTCGCGCCACTTCTTCCAGCTGTCCGGCTTGAAGGTGGAATAGTAGGTCCCGTTGATCTCGATCGCGGTCAGATGGCGGCTGGCGTAGGCCAGTTCATCCTTCTGCTTCACCTCCTTCGGGTAGAACACCCCACGCCAGGGTTCGAAGGTCCAGCCGCCGATCCCAATTCGGATGTCGCCAGGCATCGTCCGCTCCCTAAGAAATATTAACCAAACTGCCGGCGAATTCCCGGCGTGTTGCCATCTCGCCGCAGGCCTGAGCTTAAGCGCTCAAAGTGCGTGAATTCGCACGGCGGCGGGACTATGTCATGCCCGCGCTCGGGGGATTGCGCGCGAGGATTGCCTTATTCTCCAATGATTCAACGTCCGCCTTACTCTCCGGGGCCGTGGGTGAAGTCTGGCCGCGCGGCGGGGATGCTGCTGGCCGGCGTCGCCGCGCTGGCGTTGCAGGCCTGCGCGTCAGGCGCCCGCAAGCCCGACCTCACCTTGCCCGCCACGTACGAGGCGCCGGCCGGGACGGCTGACGTCTCGGGTCAAAAGCTCGACCGCTGGTGGCTGATCTTTGGCGACGAGGAGCTGAACGGGCTGGAAGAGCAGGCGCTGCGCGCCAGCCCCGACGTGAAGAGCCAGATCGCCCGCCTGCGTGAAGCCGCGGCCACGCGCAACAGCAACATCCTGCAGACCCTGCCCACCGGCGACCTGACCGGCGGCGCCAACCGGCAGATCACCAAGGACCTCGGCGGCGGCGGCTCGGCGCTGTTCCCGACCGGCGGCGTCAACGAGGACGACCACCTCGACTTCAAGGTCAGCTGGGAGCTGGATTTCTTCGGCGCGCTGGCCGACGCGCGACGGGCGGCGAAGGCCGACTACGCCGCCAGCCGGTTCGACATCGAGAGCGCCCGCGCCAGCCTGGTCGCCAACGTCGCCGACAGCTACTTCCAGGCCCGCGGCCTGGCGATCCAGCTCGACGACGCGGGCGAGACCCTGCGGATCGAGAACGAGTTGCTGCGCTCGACCACGATCAAGGCCGAGCGCGGGCTGGGTCCGCAGTCGGACGCCGACCGTATCGCCGGCGACGCGGCCCAGGCGAAATCGCAGGTGGAGAACTTGAAGGCGCAGGAGCACGCCGCGCAGCGGCTGCTGCTGATCCTGGTCGGCCGCGGGAGCGAGCCGGTGGAGAACCTGCCGCTGGCCGCCGACGTGCCCGATCCGCCGCCGCTGCCGAAGGCGGTGCCGGGCGAGCTGCTGGCGCGCCGGCCCGACGTGCGCGAGGCCGACGAAAAGATGCGCTCGGCGGCGCTCAAGACCAAGCTGGCCAAGGAGCAGATGTTCCCCAACCTGACGCTGCAGCCGGCGCTGGGCATCGCCCGCCAGATGGTGCCGGGCGTCGGCGTCGCGCAGGGCGTCGCCGGCCTGCTGTTCTTCCCGCAGGAGCAGACCAACAAGACCGACTACTGGTCGATCGGCGTCAATCTCGACCAGCCGGTGCTCGACATTCCCCGGCTGCTGCAGGACGCCAAGGCGCAGGGCGCGCGCACCGAGCAGGCCGTGGTCGCCTACGAGAAGGCCGTGCAGGACGCCTACGGCGACGCCGAAAACGCCATGGTCGAGCTGTCGTCGGACGAGGAGCGGATCAAGGTGCTGGAGGACGGCGAGGCGCGGGCCAAGCGCGCCTACGACGCCGGCCGCACCCGCTTCAGCCTGGGCATCGACGACATCACCGCCGTGCTCTCGGCCGAGCAGACCTGGCGCGCCGACCGCACCGAGCTCACCGCCGAACGGGTGCAGGCGTTGCGGCGCGCGGTGCAGACCTACAAGGCGCTCGGCGGCGGCTGGGACTACGAACCAACACAGACGGCCGCCAGGTCGCCATGAGACAAGGCGTGATGACGACGACGAAATCGGGGATCGCTGGGGTGGCGAAGGCGCTTGGGCTGGGAATTGGCCTCTGCGTCGGCCTGGCCGCATGCCATTCGCCCACGGCGACCAACACCGCGAGCGCGGAGCGCAAGGACGCCCGCACCGTCAGCGTGGTGCGCATCGAGATGCGGCCGATCAGCGGCGGCATCGTCACCTCGGGCGTGCTGACGCCGCAGAACCAGGTGGCGGTCAGCCCCGACCTCACCGGCTATCGGGTGGCGAAGATCGACGTCGACGAAGGGGCCTGGGTGAAGGCGGGCGAGCCGCTGGCCGAGATGGACGGCTCGATTCTCAAGGCCCAGCTCGACCAGCAGAGCGCCGCCCTGGCGCAGCAGCGGGCCAACGCCGACCAGCGGACGCGTGAAGCCGCCCGCGTCGCCGACCTCGACAACCAGGGCGTTCTCGCCGAGGAAGCGGTGCAGCAGCGCCGGTTCGCCGCCGCCGGGGCCAAAGCCGGGGCCGCCGCCCAGGCCGCCGCGGTGCACGAGATGCAGGTGCGGCTCGACCACATGATCCTGCGCGCGCCGGTGTCCGGCCTGGTCTTGCGCCGCAACGTCAATCTCGGCGACATTTCCGGCGGCGCCGCCGGTCCGTGGTTCGTGCTGGCCGATGGCGGCGAGATCGAGCTCTATGCGGACGTCGCCGAGGCTGACTTCGACAAGATGCGACCGGGCATGAAAGCCACCGTGACCTTGGCCGACTCCAGCACCGCGCAGGGCGTGGTGCGGCTGGTCAGCCCCCGGGTCGACGCCACCAGCCGCCTCGGCACCGTGCGGATCAGCCTGCCGGTGCGCGCCGACATCCGCTCGGGCGGCTACGCCAAAGCCAGCTTCACCGACGTCAGCCGCGCGGTGCCGGCGCTGCCCGAAACGGCGGTGCGCTACGACGCCAACGGCGCCTCGGTGATGGTGGTCGGCTCCGACGGCAAGGTCAGCCAGGTTCCGGTGCGCACCGGCGATCGCAGCGCGGGCTATGTCGAGCTGCTCAGCGGGCCGCCGGCCGGCTCTGTGGTGGTGGCCAAGGCGGCGGCCCAGATCCTGCCGGGCGACTATGTGAAGGCCGACTGGTCAGACAAGGCCGCCGGCTCATGATCGAGACCCGCCAACTGCGCATTTCCGCCTGGGCGATCAAGAACCCGACGCCGGTCGCGGTGCTGTTCATCGCCCTGGTGATCGTCGGGCTGTTTTCCTATTTCAGCTTGCCGATCAAGAACTTCCCCAACGTCGAGTTCCCGGTGGTGATCGTCGACGTGACCCAATCCGGCGCGGCGCCGTCGCAGCTGAAGACCCAGGTCACCCGGCCGGTCGAGGATTCGCTGAGCGGCATCGCCGACGTGCAGACCATCGCCTCGACCGTCAGCCAGGGCGATTCCTCGACCCGGATCCAGTTCAACCTGGGCACCAACATGATCAAGGCGACGGACGACGTCCGCGCCAAGATCGACGCGGTGCGCAACCAGCTGCCGCGCGAAATCGACCCGCCGACCGTTTCGCGCTTCGACTTCGACGACCAGCCGATCGTCACCTATTCGGTCGCGCCAGCGCCCGGCTCGAACCTGTCGGACGCCGAGCTCAGCTGGATCGTCGACAACGACATCGCCCGCGACCTGCAGAGCGTCGAAGGCGTCGGCCAGGTGCAGCGCGTCGGCGGGGTCGACCGCGAGATCAACGTGATCATCGATCCGGCGCGGATGGCCGCGCAGGGCGTGACCGCGCCGCAGATCAACCAGGCGCTGGCCAACGTCAGCCTCGACGCCGCCGGCGGGCGGGTGCAGGTCGGCGGGCGCGAGCAGACCCTGCGGGTGCTGGGCGCCGCGACCACCGTCGACCAGATCCGCAACCTGACCTTCCCGGGGCAGGGCGGGCGCTACGTCAAGCTCGCCGATGTGGCCGACGTCGGCGACGGCACCGCCGAAGTGCGGTCCGAGGCCGCCTACGACGGCCGGCCGGTGGTCGGCTTCCAGGTGACCAAGAACAAGGAAGCCAGCGACGTCCACACCGAGGACGGCCTCGACGCGGCGCTGCACGACATGGTGTACGGCTCACCCGGTCATCCCGCGCTGCGGCCCGACATTCGCATCACCAAGATCGTCTCGCAGGTCGATTCCACCCGCCAGGGCTTCGCCGCGACCGAGGAGACCATGCTCGAGGGCATGGCGCTGGCGGCGCTGGTGGTCTGGCTGTTCCTGCGCGACTGGCGCGCCACGGCGGTGACCGCGGTGGCCATGCCGGTCTCGCTGATCCCGTCGTTCGCCTTCATGGCCCTCGCCGGCTTCAGCCTCGACATGGTTTCGCTGCTGGCGCTGACCCTGGTGATCGGCATCCTGGTCGACGACGCCATCGTCGAGATCGAGAACATCGAGAAACGGGTGCACGTCGGCATGCGGCCCTATGCGGCCGCGATGGAGGGCGCCGACCAGATCGGCCTGGCGGTGGTGGCGACCACCGCCGCGATCGTGGTGGTGTTCATGCCGGTCTCGTTCATGCCCGGCATCCCGGGACAGTTCTTCCGCGAGTTCGGCCTGACCGTGTCGGTCGCGGTGCTGTTCTCGCTGGTGGTGGCGCGGCTGCTGACGCCCCTGCTGGCCGCCTATTTCCTGAAGCCGAAGGCGCCCCGGCCGCGCGCCCCGCTGCCGAAGCTCTACGTCAGCACCCTGACCTGGGCGCTGGACCACCGCATCGTCTCCGTGGTGCTGGGCGGCGTGGTCTTCTTCCTGTCGGTGTTCCTGGCCATCGCCGTGGTGCCCAAGGGGCTGCAGCCCGAAGGCAATCCCAACTGGTACCAGATCGACATCACCACCCCGCCCGGCTCGACCATCGCCGACACCCGCGAGGCGCTGGCGTCAGCGGCCAACCTGCTGAAGCAGCAGCCCGAGACCGAGCACGTGTTCACCGCCATCGGCGGCGGCGGCAGCGGCGGCGGCCCGGGCCAGGTGTTCTCCAGCGGCGTCACCCAGGCGGTGGCGGTGGCGGTGCTGAAGCCGGACCGGCTCGACAAGGTGACCCAGATCCGTGATCGCCTGCGCCCTTATTTCCACGCCATCCCCGATGCGCGCGTGACCTTCGAGGGCGGTGGTTTCGGCGGCTCGACCGTGCAGGTCCCGCTCTCCAGTGACACCGGCGAGGGCCTCGACGCCGCGGCGCTGGAGCTGCAGCGCGAGATGGCCGGCCTGCACGCCCTGGCCGATCCGCGGCCGGCGACCGAGCCGCCGGCGCCGGAGGTGATCATTCGTCCGCGCCCCGACGACGCCGCGCGGCTGGGGGTCAGCGCCGACACCATCGCCTCGGTGGCCCGCGTCGCCACGGTCGGCGACATCGACGCCAACGTCGCCAAGCTGGATATCGGCGATCGCCGCATCCCGATCCGGGTGCGGCTGCCCGAGACCGCGCGCAGCAACCTGCCGATGCTGAAGGACCTGCGGGTGCCGACCGCGAGCGGGGGGCTGACCACGCTGGCCAGCGTCGCCGACGTCTACTTCCAGGCCGGCCCGGCGCAGATCACCCGCTACGACCGCCGCGATGACATCATCGTCGACGCCGATCTCACCAACGGGGCCAAGCTCAGCGACGCCTACACCGAGATCCAGGGCCTGCCGATCATGCGCGACCTGGCCAAGAAATACCCGGGCGTGATGTACGAGCAGAACTTCTCCAACCAGCAGGCGCAGAACCAGCTGTTCGCGGGCTTCGGGGTCGCCATCTTCGCCGGCATCGGCCTGGTATACGGGGTGATGGTGCTGCTGTTCGGCAGCTTCTTCAAACCGATCACCATTCTCTCGGCCCTGCCACTCAGCATCGCCGGGGCGATGATCGCGCTGCTGCTATGGAACTCCGAGCTGTCGATCCCGTCGATGATCGGGCTCTTCATGCTGATGGGCATCGCCGCCAAGAACTCGATCCTGCTGGTGGAGTACGCCAACGAGCGCGAACGCGAGGGCGCCAGCCAGCACGATGCGCTGATGGAAGCCTGCCGCGAGCGGGCCCGGCCGATCGTGATGACCACGCTGGCGATGATGGCCGGCATGCTGCCGACGGCGATGGGCATCGGCGAGGGCTCCGAGTTCCGCCAGCCGATGGCGGTGGCGGTGATCGGTGGGCTGATCACCTCGACCGCGCTCTCGCTGATCCTGGTGCCGGTGGTCTACGAGTTCGTCGACGATTTCGAAGGCTGGCTGGCGCCGATCTTCCGCCCGCTGCTGACGCCCAAGGAGCTACCGGCCGCGCCGCTGATCACCGGCGCCAGCCCGCACCGCCCGGCGGCGGAGTAGGGTCAGGTTCAGCCCACCGCGCCGCCTGCTGGTGTGACACCGCTCGCGGGACGCCGCGAGCAGATCGCCACGCGGCTGATGTTTTTCGTCATCGGCTTCGCGGCCGGCGCCTGGGCGCCGCTGGTGCCGTTCGCCAAGCAGCGCCTGGGGTTGGGCGACGGCGCGCTCGGCCTGATGCTAGTGTCGATGGGGATCGGCTCGATCGTCGCCATGCCGCTGGCCGGCGCGCTGGCCAGCCGCGTGGGCTGCCGGCGGGTGCTGGTCGCGGCGGCGGCGAGCGCCTGCGCGGTGTTCCCGGTGCTGGCGACGACGACCTCGGTCCCGCTGCTGGCGGCGGCGCTGTTCCTGTTCGGGGCCGGCATCGGCTCGCTGGACTGCGTGATCAACATCCAGGCGATCGCGGTCGAGCGCGACGGCGGACGCTCGATGATGTCCGGTTTCCATGCGCTCTACAGCCTGGGCGGCTTCGCCGGCGCCGGGGCGGTGAGCGGCCTGATCGGGCTGGACGTCGGCCTGCTCGGCGTCTCGCTGGGAGTCGCCGGCCTGATGGCGCTCTCGACCCTCGCCGCCACGCCCGGCCTAATGACGCGCCGGGCGGAGGAGCACCACGCGCCGTTCGCCCTGCCCCGCGGCGCGGTGCTGATGATCGGCGTGTTCTGCTTCGTCATGTTCCTGGCCGAAGGCTCGGCGCTGGACTGGAGCGCGGTGTTCCTGCGCGCCGAGCGCCATGCGGCGCCGGCCGCCGCCGGCCTGGGCTACGTCGCCTTCGCCATCACCATGACCAGCGGCCGGCTGGTCGGCGACCGGGTGGTGAGCGCGCTCGGCCTGCGCCGCGTGGCGGTGGTTGGGGCGATAGTCGCCGCGACCGGCCTGGCCCTCGCCACGCTGTCGCCCGGCCTGGCCTGGCCGGTCGTCGGCTACGCCCTGCTGGGCGCCGGCTGCTCCAACATCGTGCCGGCGCTTTACACGGCGCTGGGCCGGCAGACCGACATGCCGGAAAGCCAGGCGGTCTCGGCCGTCTCGGTGCTGGGCTACGCCGGCATCCTCTCCGGCCCGGCCGGGATCGGCCTGGTCGCCGGCGCAACCAGCCTGACGGCGGCGCTGCTGGGGGTCGCGGCGATGCTGGCCGGCGTGGCCCTGGGGGCGACGCGTCTGCGGGGCTAGGTCCCGGCCTCAACGACCGGCAACCTCGTAAACAGCGTCGCCGGGTCGACTGGCGGCGCCAAGTCGAACTCCTCCTCCAGCGTGCGGGCCAGCGCCTCGGGGCTGGCGAGGTCGACCACTTCGGCGCGGCCGTTGGGGTAACGGCGGGTCAGGCGGGTGTTGAACAGGCTGAGGCGCACCTGCGGCGTCAGCCGCTCCGCCAACAGGTTGTTGGTGAGGAAGAAGGTCGGATGGGTCGAGGTGTACCAGTTGGACACCTCGTAGTCGGAGGCCTCGGCCGGCTCCAGGGTGAAGCGATAGAGCGCGGCCCAGCCGTCCGGCAGCCGCGTTTCCAGCACCAG
>Ga0070731_10005379_pt1 | contig 10597 bp, 8 predicted proteins | sample Coa_R1_2_FD_66448 | JGI IMG/M metagenome (GOLD analysis project Ga0070731, IMG submission 66448) | Surface soil microbial communities from Centralia Pennsylvania, which are recovering from an underground coalmine fire - Coalmine... | ecosystem: Environmental > Terrestrial > Soil > Unclassified ... | reverse complement strand
CCGTCTGGCGGACCTGATGCTGGATCGCACGCCGCAGGCGTCGCTCGACCAATACGAGCTGGTCCGCCGCGCGTACCCTCCTTTCGAGGAGGATCTGAAGTTCCTGCTGCAGTGGGGCACGGCGCTCGCGCTGACGCATCACCCGGCCGAGGCCGAGACCGTGCTGCGGGTCGTCGCCGAGCGGGAGACGTCACGCCGATCCAGGGCGCTGGCCTGGTACCAGCTTGGGGAGATCGCGTTCGAGGCCGGACGGAAGGGCGAGGCCCAGGTTCGCTGGCGAGGGGCGCTCGAATCGGGAGGTCTCGACGATGCCCGGCGCCGGCGTGCGGAGGAAGGAGTCCGCCAGCCATGAAGCGCCGGGCCGTCCCGCTCATCCCCTTCGTCTTCTCGCTCGCCCTGTCGCTGTCCACCGAAGGGTCCACGGTCTTCTGGCAGGACTCGGGCTTCTACCTGACGGGCATCCACGAGATGTCGGTCCCCGCATCGCACGGGTTTGTCCTCTATCTCCTCCTCGCGAAGGCCTGGTCGCTCGTGGTCGCCCCGATCGCCGGATTTACGCTCTCCGTCCACCTCTTCTCGGCGTTCTGTGCGGCCGGGGCGGCGGCCTTCCTTGCAATGGCGGCGCGCGGCTTTCTGGAACGGTTCCGGCCGGGCGTCGCACCCGAAGGGCCGGCGATCTCCACCGCCCTGCTCGCCTCGGCGGGGTACTGCTTCTGGAACAGCGCCGTGCTCGCAAAACCTTATGCCCTGTATTCCCTGACTCTGTCCCTTCTGCTCTGGATCCTGGTTCGCGCGGAAAAGCCCCGCGACTTCCTTGGCCTCGGACTCGTGCTGGGCCTCGCGTGGGCGGCGCATCCGTCCGCCGCGATGCTCGTTCCTGCCATGCTGGCGTACGCCTGGGCGCGGAAGGACAAAGTCCGCATGCTCGGCGCCGGCGGCTTCACGGCGGTGATCGGGATCGCCGCCGTCGCGGCGTTCGCGCCGTCTTTCATCGTCCTTCCGATCCTCGCGAAGCGGGAGTCGCTCTGCAGTTTCGGCGATCCTCGAACGCCGGGCCAGGTCTGGGCGCACCTGCGCGGGGCAAGCTACACGGACTTCAAGGGGGCCTGGGGATTCGACCTCGCCCGCGCCGGCCTTGCCGCGCGCTTCATCTGGGAGGAGTTTCTGGGCGTCGGTCTGGCGGTGCTCGGCCTCGGCCTGTGGCGCCTGGGCAAGGAGCGCCCGGGCATTCTCGCCATCATCGGCGCGTGGGCGGGGCCGATGCTGTTGCTGCCGCTCGTGTTCATCGGCGAGGGGATGTTCGACCAGTGGTTCGTGGCCGCCTACATCCCGCTCACGCTCTGCTCCGCGATGGGGTTCGCCTGGATCACCGAGCGCGTCAAGGTCGCCGCGCCCGGCGTGCTGGCGACCGGGGTCGCGTGGATGGTGTTCGCCAACTTCGGGGATCTCAACAATCGGACCTACGACTTTGCCGAGGTCTACGGCCGGGTCTTGATGGCCAGCGTCGATCCGGGCGGCATCCTGGTCACGACGACCGACGACGCGACCGTGATCCCGATGTACCTGCAGAAGGTGCGGCAGGTGCGGACCGACGTTCGGCTGATCCATGGAGAATTCCTGGGCGTGGACTGGTATGACGAGCGCCTCGAGCGCCAGCTCGGGCTGCGACGGGGGCGGACCGGCGAGATCGGGGCCCGGACGAATCCCCAGCTTTTAAGCGTCACGGCCTTCGCGAATGCGAACGTCGCCCCCGGGCGGCCGGTCTTTTCGGAGAGGCCGCCGGATCCCAACGGGCTCCGGCCCGGGCTGGTTCGGGTCGCCGCCGGCGTGCTCTGGAAAACCGCCGTGGCGGAAGAGGGCACCGGGAGGCCCATTCCCATCTCCGTCGATCCCTCCGCGGTCTCCCGTCATCGCCGGCGCGCGCGGGGGATCTACATGCGGCACCTGTCGACGGGAATGGTCGCCCTCTATGAACCCTACGAGGATCGGCTGATCGACCTGCTGGTCCAGTCGAAGCTGCGGGAGGTGCAGCCGCTGCTGGCCACGGACCCTCGCTCCGCCCTGTCCGTCTACGAACAGGCCCGCGCCATCGACGGCGCCCTCAAGGTCGATCCGTCATTCCAGTACGACATCGGGCTGGCGCTCTACCTGAACGACCGGCCGGCCGAAGCGGCGGAGGCGTTCGAAGCGGTCCTGACGCTCGAGCCCTCCCCGGCTCGGGCGACGCTGGCGCACTTCTACCTGGCGGAACTCCACCGCGCGGCGAACCGGCGTGAGGAGGCGAAGAAGCACTATGGCCAGGCGCTCCAGCTCGGGGGAGCCGATCCGGCCATGATGATGAAAATCCGCGAGCGGGCGGAGCAGCCATGAGGCGGTTCGTCGTGCCCGGGATCCCGTTCCTGTTCTCGATGGTGCTGTCGCTGTCGACCGCCGGCTCCCACGTCGCCTGGCAGGACTCCGGCTTCTTCCTGGTCGCCGTGAAGGAGCTCGGCGTCCTGTATCCTCCCGGATTCCCCCTGTACCTGCTGCTCTGCAAGGCGTGGACGCTGGTCTTGGGAGGAGTGGACTTCACCTATGCCGTCCACCTCTTCTCGGCGACCTGCGCCGCGCTCGCGGCGGGAACCCTTGCCGTGGCGGCCCACGACTTGCTCGTGACGAAGGGCCCGCTCTTTCACACCGTGGAGGATGGGGGGCCGCTGCCGGAGTGGGTGGGGGTCTCGATCGGCTGCCTCGCGGCAAGCGGCTACACCTTCTGGGCGGCGGCCATCCTCGCCAAAGTCTATGCGCTCTATTATCTCGTCCTGACGCTTCTGATTTGGCGAATGGTCCGCGCGGACGAGTCGGGGAAGCCTCGCGACTTCACCATCGTCGCGGCGCTGATCGGCCTGGCCTGGCAGTCCCATCCCTCGGCCACGAACACCGGCCTGGCGTTGGCCCTCTTCGTCGCGTTCCATCGTCGAAGGATCGGCGTGCCGGGGTTGCTGGGGCGCATCGCGCTGGCGGCCGGATGCGCCCTCGGGCCGCTGCTCCTCCTTCCGGTCCTCGCCCGCGGAGACTCGGCGCTCCGCTTCGGCGACCCCAACAGCGCGGCGGGACTGTGGGACTACTTGACCGGGGCCCGCTTCACCGGCAAAGCGGTGAACTTCGGTTTCGAAGGCGTCCGCGTGACCGGAAGCCTGCGGTACTTTTGGGAGGAGTTTCTCGGCGTCGGTGTGCTGCTCGTCGCGCTCGGAGTCCGGCGGCTGTGGATCGAGAACCGCCGACTCCTCGTGGGCGTGCTGGCCTGGGTCCTGCCCGTGCTCGTCGTGACGGTCCTGTTCAAGCTGGAGGGGCAGCACGATTGCTGGGAGATGGCGGCCTGGATCCCGCTCTGGCTCGTCGCCGCGGTGGGGATGGCCTCGGTGGGGAAGCTTCGGGAAGGCGCCGTCGTCCTGGCGCTGATCGGCACGACCTGGGCGGGAGTTGCCAACCGGAAGGATCTGTCGCAGCGGGACTACACTCTGTCGGAGGCCATGGGGCATCTGCAGCTGGACGGGCTCGATCCCCAGGCGGTGCTGTTCTTGAACGCAGACGACACGAGCGCCTCGTCGCTCTATCTCCAGCGCGTGAAGGGCGTGCGGCCGGATGTGGTGATCGTGCAGTCCACGTTCCTGGGACCCGACCCGGAGGGCCGGCCAAGCTGGTATGACCGGGCGCTGCTGCGCCTGCACCCGGACCTTCAGGCTCCCGACTACGGTCGCATCGCGGGCCGGGCCGCGGGCTCGGACCCCGTCGAATGGGCCGTCGCCGCCTGGGCGAACGCGAACATCTCCCCGACGCGCCCGATGTTCTTTGAGCGCCCGCCGGGCCCGGAGATCCTCCGTGCCGGCTGGACGCTGGTTCCCGCGGGACACCTCCTCAAGATGGTGTCGCGAGAGGACCGGCGCATCGACCCGAAGTATTGGAGGTCGCCCGTGGAGCCCGAATCCCTTCCCGCCCAATTCCGCCGCGAACGGGGCCAGTATGTGGAGTACCGTGCGGACGAGGTCCGAGTCCGCCCGGAAGCCTACGAGCGCCGCCTCCTGCGGGAACTGCTGCGGGCGAGGAAGAACCTCGCGGACTGGCGGGCGCTGTCGGGAACGGCGGAGGGGCTGGAGCGCTCCGTCGAGCTCTACGAAAGCATCCTGGAGCTGGATCCCTGGATGAGGCAGGATGCCGGCGCGGTGGTTCCTCTGGCCCGGGCGTACTTCGCGCTCAAGAGGCTCGATCGGGCGGAGCCGCTCCTGAAATCCGCCGTCGACCTTCCGCTCCCTCCCCGAATCCGGGGGCATCTCTTCGTGTTGCTCGCAGAGATCTGCGAGCAGGGGAGGCGGTCCGATGAGGCGGCGCGCTGGAAGGTGGCGGCGTTGGCGGTTCCGGAACTGCCGGACGACCTGCGCCGCCAGCTCCAGGGTCGCTGACGGCCGGCTATTTCTTCTTCCCGAATCCGGTGACGACGAAGGTTCCGCTGCGCGGGTCGGTCGTCAGCTGGATGATGCCGTTCCGCTCCATGTCCTCGAGAAGGTCCTGCCAGGTCCGGTAGCCGTGGTAGGATTCGTCGAACTGCGGCTTCTTCCGCTTGAGCGTGTCCTTGATCATGGAGGAATAGAGCGTGTCCCGGTTCTCGCGTTTCAGGGCGAGAATCGTGTCGACGATCATCTGGAACGCGTCCTTCTTCAGCTTCGGCAGGTCGTCCTTGATCTCCGGCGCCGAGGTCGTGGCCGAGCGCTCCAGGTCCTCGTAGTAGATGAACTCGTCGCAGTTGTCGACGAGGAGCAGGGAGGTCGAATCCTTCATGCCCAGCCCGATCACCCGCTTGCCGTTCTCCTTGAGCTTCGAGACGAGCGGCGAGAAATCGCTGTCGCCGGTAAGGATCGCGAACGTGTCGATGTGGGTCTTCGAGTGGGCCATGTCGATTGCGTCGACGCACATGCGGATGTCCGCGGAGTTCTTGCCCGCGGCGCCGCGCTTGGGCACTTCGATCAGCTCGATCGCGGCCTCATGGAGCGCGGTCTTGTAATCCCGGTAGCGCGTCCAGTCGGCGTAGGCGCGTTTGACGATGATCTTCCCCTTCTCGAGCAGCCGCTCGAGGACCTTCTGGATCTCGAACTTCTTCCGCGAATGCTCGAAGCCGAGCGCGAAGTTCTCGAAGTCAATGAAGACGGCGATGGCGGACTCGGGGCTGTTGTTGGAATGGGACTGATTCATGGGGAATCCTGAATGGAATCGGACGGAATCTCATCAGCCGAAAACATACCCGATGCCGAGAGGCCCATCAAGCACCTTTCCGGAGCGCTCGTGCGGAGCCCCCTCGCGGGGCTCCCCGGCGCCGCGCTTGCCCGGGCCGTTCGGAGGGCGGCGGGGCGGGGAGTCCCGGAATCGTTGGGGGCGATCGGGCTCCGAGAACGAGATCCGACGTCGTCCCGGGGGGACCGCGGGCCCGTTTCCGCTGGGGCGATTCCATTTTGTCCCTTGTGCGCGAGCTGGGGACGGAGCATAATTAGGCGTGGAAGCGCCGTGAGGCGCCTCCAGGGTTAGGGGCCGGCCCGCGGGTGGTACAGGGTCGGAGTGAAGTACCCAGGGCGCCTGTATGGGCCCAGCAAGAAGTCGGTTCTGGTTGCCCCTGACACGACTGGGCGCGTTTTTCGTGACGGTCGTCGTCGTCGGCAATGTCGTGTTTCACGTCTTCCGGCCCTCGGCGGCCAATGTGCTCACCGCGGATGAGTCGTCGGACTATTTCCTGAGGAAGCGCAAGCGGCTCCAGAAACAGTTCCAGAAGACGTTGGAAAGGTTCCTCGGCTTCCCCCCGGCGGGAGCGGATCCGGATCGGATGAGCCAGGCGCGCGAGCGGTCTCCGGAACTCGTGAAACTGGTGCCGCCCCCCGCGGATCGCGGGCCGCTTCAGGCGATCGCGCCGCCGGTCTCCCTGGCGAACGCTGAAAAGCTGGGCTTCCTCGCGCCCGAACCGGTCCCCTTCATCTGGCCGGAGCCGATGCCTCCGCCTCGCCCCTCGTTCGTCCCGTCGATGGACCTGCCCCGTTCGCTGGGGCTCTGCGACGACGTGGCGTTCCGCACGGACCTGATCTCCGAGTGGTATCGTCGCGGGGCACCGGACCGGGTGGCGGACGTGGCCGACATCTTCCTCAAGGGCCCGGAACTGCTCGTCGACGGCGTCTTCACCTGTGCGAGCGGCATGGGCTCGCGGCCGGCGATCCGGAGCTGGGATGACGATGAGGGCCGGAGCATCACCCTGCAAATGCTGGACGTCGGCATCGGCCCGCGTCGGGACCGCATCGGGCGCGAATTCCTGCTCCAGTTGAGCGACCGGGAACAGCACTACTTCGCCGGCTTCGGGGATTCGCGGGTGAACACCTTCGGGTTCGAGAACGGCACCGAGTCGGCGGATCTGCATCAACTGGCGCTCGACCAGCGGAAGGTGTTCTGGGATGCCCTGCGGCGGACCTACCTGGCCCGCTACAAGGTCAACGCCGAGGAGAAGATCAGGGAAGACGCCTGGTACGTCGATCGCTGGAGCGGTTGGGACTTCGCGGTCCTCCCGCCGCTTCTGGGGGCCTACGTGTACTACCGGGGCGTGGAACGGAAATTTACCGTGCTGGGGACTCGTCTGGCGCTTTCGGTCGAGCCGGTCTCCGAGTGGGTCCGGCGGAATCGAGATCTTTCCGGAATCGCATCCGCGGAATGGTCGATGAAGGGCTGGCCCCTGGGCGTTATCGTGTCAGCGGGTCTGCATGACGGGAAGTACGGGCTCGATTTCGTGGGAATCGGAACCAGTATTGGAGCCGTCCGGCAGGCCCTGGAAGAAAGGACTTTGCTGGCCGAACGACGGCCGTAGAAACTTTGGCCCCACGGCGCGTCCCTCGTGGCCTCCCGGCCACACCCTCCCTATCCGCGCCGTGGGGCTTTTTTCGTTCCGGGGGGAGGCCTACTTCTTGAGCGGTTGAGGCTCGTAGGCGTGGCCGCGCTTGGAGACGACCTTCACGGTCTTGATCGCCTCATCCTTCTTGACGGCCCGGAGCAATTCCGACCCCTTCGTGACCAGGCCGAATACGGTCGCGTCCTTGAGGTCGGGAACGTCCCGCAGGAGGATCTGGAACTGGCTTCCGGCGACCCCGGCATCCTTCTTGGCCAGGACCAGCGCGTAGGCGGTGGGAGATTTCTTGGTATCCTCCGGGGTGAGCGTCAGGTCCGCGGCGCCATCGGTCTTCGCCTGGGACTGGAGCCGTTCATCGCCGCCGATGAGATCCCACTTCACGCCGTCGAAGTACTTCTGGTCGGCCAGCTTGATGAAGGCGGCGACCGCGTTCGGGGCGTCGTCCTCGTAGAGTTCCGCGGTCACCGCCCCGCCCGGCAGGTCGATTTCGACGACCGGATTCCCTTCGGGGAGGGGGCCCCACTGGAAGCGCGGGTCCTTCAGCTCGGCCAGCTGCCGGGGGTTCGGCGAGAGTTCGTACAGCTTGAGTCTCGTCTCCTTGCCCTCGGCGTCGAAGCGCGCGTTCCGTTCCAGCGAATTGAGCGCGCGGGTGACGAAGACGCTCAGGCGGTCCTGGGGGAAGCGGGCCTGGAAGTCCTTGTACTCGTTCCGGGCGAGGTCGAGCTTTCCATCCTCATAGTATCGGTTGGCCAGGCGGAAGAGGATGCGCGGCGCGACGGGGGTGGTGCCGTATTTCGTCTTGAGCCCCGTCAGCTGGTCCACCGAGTCGGCGGAGGCCAGTTCCTGCTCGGCGCGCTCGATCTGGGATTTGTCGTAGAAGTATTTGGCGAAGATCAGCACGGTGAGGATGATGAGGCCGGTGGAGACGGCGATGATGGCCGTGGCGTGGCGCTCGCCGAGCTCGTTGAGGCGGTCGAGGAGCTTGGGCTGCGTGCCGGGGACGGGGGCCGGACCCTTCATGTAATCCCGTTCCTGAACCGCCATCTAGACCTCCCGAACCGATGGAGGAGCCGCGTGACGTGCCGACAAATTCATCCTGTCTCCGATTACGTGGGGTCGGGGGCATAAGTTAGGCCGTCCGGTAGTAAATGTCAACCCAATTTTCCGGGGCCACGGCCGCGTCGCGCAGTGAGTTTTGTTGCATGGCCTCCACCCCTTTGGTATATTCCCGGCCAATTCCATGAACTTCGACTTCGCCACCGTTCTCGTCTATGTACTGGTTTCCATGGGCTTCATTTTCGGGTCCATGACGCTCGGCCGCATCCTCCGCCCCAACCGGCCCACCCCCGAAAAACTGACCACCTATGAATGCGGCGAGGAAGCCATCGGCTCCGCCTGGATTCAGTTCAACGTCCGGTTCTACATCGTGGCGCTGATCTTCCTCATTTTCGACGTCGAAATCGCGATCCTCTTCCCCTGGGCCACCATCTTCAAGAACCACGGCATGGGGCTGCTGGTGCTGGGGGAAATCCTGCTCTTCACCCTCATCCTCGTGGTCGGGTTCGTCTACGTGTGGGTAAAGGGCGACCTCGAATGGCTCAAGAGCCTCGGGGAAGTGAAGACCGAACCGCGAAACCTGGACAGCTGAATCTCGGGCCTTGATTTCGATCGCAGACATGTCGCTCACCTTCAAGCAGGTGTACGAGAAGATCAAGGAGAAGTTCCCGGACGGGGTCGCCTCCGTCGTGGAATGTCCGGGGGATCCCTATTGCGTCGTCAAGGCCGAGTCCCTCCTGGCCGTCGCCGGCTGGCTCAAGGCCGATCCCGAGATGCAGTTCGACCTCCTGAGCTGCGTCTGCGGCACGGACGACCGCAAGAACCTATGGTCGGTCTACCACCTCTATTCGATCCCGAAGAACCACAAGGCCGTCCTCAAGGTGCAACTCGACCGGGAAGCCCCGTCGGTGCCCAGCCTGGTCCCCCTCTGGAAGGCGGCGGACTGGCACGAGCGTGAAACGTACGACATGTACGGCATCCAGTACGTGGATCATCCGGACCTGCGCCGCATCCTCCTCCCGGAGGACTGGCCGGGGTACCCGATGCGGAAGGACTACGAGTTTCCCGACGAATACCAGGGGATCCCCCTGAAATAGCATGACACCGACCGTGCTGGCCGCCGCCTCCTGGACGCTCGACCTGACGGGCATCCCCGTGCTGGACGCCTTCATTTGCATCTTTGTCGTCTGCTTCATCCTGATCAATTTCATTGCGGTCTATGCCGGGGTCTCCACCTACGCGGAGCGCAAGATCGCCGGCCACATGCAGGCGCGGGTCGGTCCCTACCGGATCTGGTGGCATGGCTTTGGCGTGTGGATCGCCGACGCGCTCAAGCTCATGATCAAGGAAGACATCATCGCGAAGAATACCGATCATCTGCTCTTCAAGCTGTCCCCCTATGTGGTCTTCGCCGGTTCGTTCGCCTGCTGGGTGGCGCTGCCGTTCCTCCCGCACTGGTCGCCCGCGAGCTTCAACATCGGCATCCTCTATCTGCTGGCCGTGTCGAGTGCCGTCGTCATCGGGATCCTGATGGCCGGCTGGTCGAGCGGCTCGAAATGGGCGTTGTTCGGCGCCATGCGCTCGGCGGCGCAGATCGTGTCGTATGAAGTTCCGATCGGGATCACGCTCCTGGGGATGCTGCTGATCTACGGCACCCTGGACATGCACGCGATCTCCGACGCCCAGTCCAAGGGGCTGCCGTTCGGATTCATGGACGACAAATACGGCGGCCTGTGGTCCTGGGGCATCAACCGCTACCCGCCGTTCACGGTGATCGCCTTCATCATCTATTACATCGGAGCCCTCGCCGAGACGAACCGGACCCCCTTCGACATCCCCGAGGCGGAGTCGGAGCTGGTCGCCGGCTACCACACGGAGTACTCCGGCATGCGCTTCAGCTTCTTCTTCCTGTCCGAGTACGCGAACATGTTCGTCGTCTCCGCGATCGCCACGACGTTCTTCCTCGGGGGCTGGCAGCCGCCGGTCCCGAGCGCGACCGGCACGCTGTACCTGGTCGTCGGCACCCTGGTGGGCGCGGCCGTGGGCTACGGGATCGCCAAGCGCGGATTCGACGCCTTCGTGGGCGCCATGCTGGGCTCGGGTTTCGCCGCGCTGGTCGCGGTCTTCATCGCGCAGCCGGCGGCGGACGCCGCCTTCACGGGGACGGGCCTCGCCCAACTCGTGGGAGGCGGCTTCTGGTTCTTCTCGAAGTGCTTCACGCTGATCTTCGTCATGATCTGGCTTCGCTGGACGCTGCCCCGCTACCGCGTGGACCAGCTCATGGACCTCTGCTGGAAGAAGCTGACGCCGCTCGCGCTCATCAACCTGGTCGCGATCGGCATCCTGGAGACCCGGCAGGAGTGGATGCGGTGGTTTACGGGAGGTCACCCGTAGATGGCAGCGTCCGATTTCATCCTGAACGTGGTCTTCTACGCCCTCGCCGCGGCGGCGGTGGGCGGAGCCGTCGCGGTGGCCACCAGCCGCAACATCGTGCGCTCGGCGTTCGCCCTGCTGGCCGTGCTTTTTGCGGTCGCCGCGCTCTACGCCGTCATGAAGGCCGACTTCATCGCCGCGGCGCAGGTGCTGATCTACGTCGGCGGGATCCTCGTCCTGATCATCTTCGCGGTGATG
>Ga0070731_10005378_pt1 | contig 10598 bp, 8 predicted proteins | sample Coa_R1_2_FD_66448 | JGI IMG/M metagenome (GOLD analysis project Ga0070731, IMG submission 66448) | Surface soil microbial communities from Centralia Pennsylvania, which are recovering from an underground coalmine fire - Coalmine... | ecosystem: Environmental > Terrestrial > Soil > Unclassified ... | reverse complement strand
CGTAGGTCAGCTCGTCCAGGATGAGCAGGTCGTAGTCCCCCGAGGCGAGGCGCTCGCGGGCCACACCCCAAGCGTGCACGTTGACGGCAGCCGACTCGTCGATGTCCTCGGACTCCCAGGTGAAGCCGTCGCCCAGAGTCCACCAGTCGATCCCCAGGTGCTCGGCCAGCTTCTGCTCCCCCGTGCGCCACTTGTCGCTCTTCATGAACTGCACGACTCCGACGCGCCAACCCCGGGCCCAGCCCCGCGCCATGACACCGAAGGCCGAGGACGACTTGCCCTTGCCGTCACCGGTGTTGACGATCACCACCGACTTCGCCCGCCCTCGGGGCGGCGCCGGGTTGTGACGGGGGACGGGGACGCGCGCCTCAGCCATGGCTCGTCACCGACTCCGCCGCCGAGCTGCCGTGCAGCTCGGCGCGTGCTGTTGACGGGGCGGCGCCATGGCGCCGGCGGGCCGGCGAGACCACCACCAGGCTGCCGTCGGCCGTCTCGAGCACGCGCACCGGCGCGCCGAGGTGCTCGGCCAACACCGGCTCGCGCAGGACCTCGCGGGGCCGGCCGTCGGCCACCAGCACCCCACCGGACATCAGCAGCAGGCGGTCGGTGAAGTCGGCGGCCAGGGTCAGGTCGTGCAGGGCGCTCACGACGGTCAGGTCGCGCTCACGGCGCAACTCGTCGACCAACTCGAGCACCTCGACCCGGCGCCCGAGGTCGAGCGCGCTGGTCGGCTCGTCGAGCAGCAGGATGGGCGCCTCCTGAGCCAGGGCCCGGGCCAGCACCACGCGCTGGAGCTCGCCGCCCGACAGGGTGGCCAGCCGCCGGTCGGCCATGGCGGTCAGATCCAGCCGGGCCAGCAGGCCGGCGCACAGCCGGCGGTCGCCGGGTGACTCCACGGCGAAGTACCCGAGATGCGGCGTACGGCCGAGCAGCGTGTACTCGCCCACGGTCATGTCCGGCGGGAGCTCGGGCTTCTGGGGCACATAGGCCACGCGCCGGGCCCGTTGGCGGTGCGTCAGGCCGGACAGGGTGCGGCCACCGATGCGCACCGTGCCCTGGTGCGGCTCGAGATGGGCGAGCGAGCGCAACAACGTCGTCTTCCCCGCCCCGTTGGCGCCGACCAGACCGACCCACTCCCCCGGGGCCACCTGCCCGGTGGCGTCGTCCACCGCCACGGTGGCGCCGTAGCGCACGGTGAGGTGCTCGAAGGCGACAGCGGCGTCGGTCACGGGGCACCGCGCTCGGTGCGCCGGGCCCGCAACACGAACAGGAAGAACGGCGCGCCGATGAGCGCGGTGATGACCCCGATGGGGACCTCGGCGGGCGCCTCCACGGTCCGGGCCAGCAGATCGGCCAGCACCAGGAAGGCAGCCCCGGCCACCATCGACACCGGCAGGACGACGCGGTAGCTGCTCCGGGCGGCCAGGCGCACCGTGTGCGGCACGATGATGCCCACGAACCCGATGAGCCCGCTCACCGACACCGCCGCGGCGGTGCCCAGCGTGGCCGCGCCCACGACCAGCGCCCGGGTGCGCGCCGGATGGATGCCGAGCGAGCGGGCCTCGTCCTCACCGACGCGCAGCACGTCGAGCACCCGACGGTGGGCGAGAAGCACCACTGCGCTCAACACCACGTACGGGAGGACCCGGCCCACGTCCGACCAGGCCGCCAGCGAGAGACTTCCCAGCAGCCAGTTGTAGACCTGGGCGATCTGCGGGGTGTGCTGCTGTTGCAGGTAGGTCTGCACCGCGGTGAGCAGCGCGGCCACCGCCACCCCGGCGAGCACGATCGAGCGCGTCGAGTCCCGTACGTCCCCCGACACGCCGAGCAGGTAGGTCAGCGCTACCGCCCCCACCGCGCCGACGAACGCGGCCACCGGTAACAGAGCCGACGCGTCGTGGCCGGCCACGATGACGAGCGTCGCCCCCAGGCCAGCGCCGGCGGCCACCCCGAGCAGATACGGGTCGGCCAACGGGTTGCGGAACACGCCCTGATAGGCCGCGCCCCCGGCGGCCAGCATCGCCCCCACGATGCAGCCGAGCACCACCCGCGGCAGGCGGATGTCCCACACGATGGCCTGGTCGACGGACGAGACCTTGGAGTGGACGAGCCCGAGGTGCGAAAGCAGCGTGCTCAGCACCGCTTGCGGGGAGATGGCCACCGGGCCGATCGACACGCCCAGCAGCACGGCGACGAGCAGGAAGCCACTGGCGACGAGCAACGGGCCCCGGGCGCGCACGGGCCGCTCGTCGAGCGGCGTGGCGGCGACGTCAGCGCGTTGGCCGCCGGGCCCCGGCTGTCGCGCCGGCGCGTCAGCCGGTGTCGCCGGCGCATCCGTGGTGGTCACACCGAACCGCCCTTCCTCCGAGGACTGGATTCGTCGGCTCTGGCCAGGCGTCCGGGCTCGCCCCCGAGAGGGCAGTACCGTTGCGGGACAGCGCCGGGTTCCCACCGGTCTTCGCTGGACCAGAACCGCCTCAGCATCGTTGCTGAGTTGGAGCGAGGGTATCCCCAGGGTCCTGGAGCGGCAAGCGCCTTACACCGGCCCGTGTGTCGGGCGAGTCGATTCAGCCGGTGCCGTGGAGGAAGGCCGACAGGCGGGCCGCGGACTCGGCAGCGCTCGACGAGGTGGTGTCGAGCTCGAAGTCGTAGTCGACGCCGGCATGGACGATGGAGCCGAGGCCGCGCGCCATCCCCGGCATCCGGTCACCCCGGGCGCGCTCACGCGCCTCGGCCACATCCGGATCGCAGCGCACCGCCACCCACGTCACCGTCAACCCGTCGAGCGCGGTCTCCCAGTCGCGCCGGTCGTGGTCGTCGAGCAGCACCTCGTCGACCAGCACGTTGAAGCCTCCGCGGGCCCACGTGGCGGCGGTGCGGCGATACGTGGCGAACAGGCGCCGGCCGAGCGGCCCCGCCCGGTACTCGATCCCATCGGCCCTCGGTTGCAGCTGGACGCCCTCGGCGCTGAAGGGCCCGTGGTGGCCCCCGCCCTCGAACCACTGATGGGGCAGGAGCCAGTAGTAGTCGTCGATACCGATCACGAGCCAGCAGTCACCTCGCTCAGCTCGATCGTCGCGGAACCGGCGCGCGATCGACGTCTTGCCGGAACTCGACACGCCGTTCAGGATCACCACGCGCCCGGGTGGCTGCGGGGCGGTGTCCGGCATCGGCCCAGTCTGCCCCTTGCACGGCAGGCGACCGCCGAAGACGGAGTCAGCTGTGGTCGGGGCGGCGACGCTTGGGGTTCTTGGGCAGCTCGGGCGCGTGGTCGGCCGCGGCCCACAGGGCTTGCTCCACGGCCCGCAACGACATGCCCACGTCGCGGGCCAGCTGCCGGCATCGCGACAGGTACAGCCACCAGTCGTCGCGGAGGAACTCCGAGGTGATTGGCGTGGGATAGAGCCCGAGCGCCTTCAGGCTGCGCAGGGAGCGCTCGTCGGCGACGACGAAGCGCTCGGGGCGGCACGCGGCCAACAGCGCGCTGGCCACCGGCGGGTCCCATCCGGGCACGCCGTCACGCTCGCCCAACAGGCGGTCGAGCGCACTGGTGGCGTTGTGGTCGGCCAGCGCCTTCTTGATGCAGCGACGGGCATGCCCCCATGTGGCCGGGGTCTCCACCGCGGCAAAGGCCTTGGCCATGCGATCGGGCTGGCTGGCGAAGCGCCACTCGACGATGGCCCGCACCTCGCGCCGGCGCAGAGTGGTGGCGCCGGCGAATTGGGCCAGCCACTCGGACTCGCTCTTGCGGCAGCTGCGGTTGGTCCGGTCGTCGACCCAGTCGAAGGGGAACGGGTACCGCCGCCGCCACCGCCGAAGGAATTTCCGGAGCTTCCTCTCCGACGCCACCAGGGGAATGGTATTGCGGCTCAGCGCAGCAACGGGAACTTCTCGGCCGATGCACCCAGGCGTCGCCGGTCCTCGGTGGTCAGAGGGATCCGCCCGGTCCCGGCGAGGATGTACTCCACAGCCGACCACCCGACCGCGTCGGGGACCGGTGCGCCGAGCAGCCCGTCGAGGATCTCCACCGTGATCTTGGCGGAGGCCGCGTTGACCTTCTCCGGGCGGCCGCAGGCGTGTGCGATGTCCAGGGTGTGGACTCCGAATTCGAGATTGCGCGACGCCACGAACTCACCGAAGGTCATGCTCGGATGACCCGATCGCTTGATGACGCGGTCGGCTGGGACCAGTTCGATGCCGGTCAGAGCGGCATGGGCGGCGTTGCGCAAGGCGTGACGCAACTCGGCCGGCCCCCGCCCGGCCACTTCGTCGATGACCCGGTCGCGTATGACTTCAGAGAAGGTGACCGAGGGGTCTTCACCCTCGCGGGGTCCGTCGGGGTCGTAGCGGTAATAGCCCACCCGGTCGATGGCCGGCGGCCCGGGGTACGGCTCGGCGTTGGCCCCGACCAGCCGGACGAGCATGCCCTCGCAATGGGCGACCAGCTCGGCCACGGCCCACCCCGGGCAACGCGAGGGCCGCGTGTGGTCGGCGTCGGCGAGCGAGTCGACCAGCTCGACCAGCTCATGGACCTGCGCGGCCAGCGCGTCCGACTCGGGGCTATCCAAGGGTCTTCTTCATGGTGAGGCGGAAAATCTCGGCAGAGCCTGGGAGGGGATTCGAACCCCTGACCTGCGCATTACGAGTGCGCTGCTCTACCGACTGAGCTACCCAGGCGCGGGGGCAGAGGCTATCTGACCGGCTCCCGCCCTTAGCTCGCCGCCCGGCTCATCCCGGCACGGCCGACAGGCGCACCAACAGGGCTTCGAGCTGCAACGACTCGTTGGGGTTGCGGATCAGTTCGCGCGACAGCTCCTCGATGGCGCCGACCGCCGCGCCGAGCGCGGCCAGCCGCTCGTCACCCCGGGGCGCTCCGGCCGCCGCGGCCATGCGATCCCGGTACGCGCCGGCCAGCACGGCCAACCCGGCTTGGAGCTCGTCGGTGCGCCAGCGTCGCTCCTCGCGCTTTTGGCGATCCTCGACACCTCGTCGTCCGGGCACGGCGCGTTGGCCCGCCGTGTCGGCCAGCGCGGCCATCTCCTCCAGTTCCGCCTGGTGCCGCTCGCGCAGCGGCTCGGTCGCATCTTCGGCCGAAGCCACCAGCTCACCGGCCAACGCCGCCGCGGCCGCGCCGCTGCCGTCGAGGCGGGTGGGGACCGACCGCCACAGCTCACGACGGCCGGCCAGGTGCGCGTCGGTGAGCAGGAGCCGGGCCCGCTCGGGACTGCCGCGGGCGGCCAGAGCCAGCTGGGCGGCGCGCTCAGGCGCCACGTCCTGTTCGACGAGCCACGACTCGAGGCGCTCGGGCGAGAGCGGCGCCACGTCCACCCGCACGCATCGGCTGGCCACGGTGACGAGCTCGGACGGCACCGAGTCGGCCATCAGGACGAAGACGGTGCCGGTGGCCGGGTCCTCCAGCGTCTTCAGCAACACCGGCGCGGCGCGCCGGGCCAGGTGCATGTCGGACACCACCACCACCTGGCGGGCCGACTCGAGCGGTCGCCGGGCGGCCAGGCGCACCACGGCCCGGGCGTCGTCCACGCTCAACTCGGCCCCGGCGCGCTCGACGAGCACGACGTCGGGGTGGACACCCGAGAGCACCCGACGGCACACACCACAGTGGCCGCAGCCGCCTTGGGGACAGAGCAGCGCGGCGGCAAATCCCCGGGCGAGCGCCGGCTGGCCCAGCCCCGGCGGCCCGACGACGAGGTACGCGTGCACCGGCCGGCGCGCCGCGGCCATCAACTGAGCGATGGCTGCCTCTTGTCCGACGACGTCGGCGAACAACGCCGGCGACGGCATCTCGGCCGGCGCCGGTGCGACTTCCGCGGTCATGTTGCTCCCCCGGGCGCGCCCAGACGGGCGACCACGTCGCGTCGGGTGCAGGCCTCGACCTCTTCGGTTGACGCGGACCCGTCGACCACGACCCACCGTTCGGGGTCCGCCTCGGCCAGGGCCAGGTACCCGGAGCGGACGCGCTGGTGGAAGGCCTCGTCGAGTCGCTCGAGGCGGTCGGGCGTTGCCGCCGCCCGGCGGGTGAGGGCCAGCTCCACCGGCACATCGATCAGCACGGTGAGATCCGCATCGAGGCCACCCGTGGCCCACCCGACGAGCCGGCCCAGGTCGTCGAGGTCGAGGCCGCGGCCGTAGCCCTGGTAGGCGAAGGTCGATGCCGAGTAGCGCTCCGTCACCACCCAGCGGCCGGCCTCCAGAGCCGGGGTCAACACCTCGGCCACGTGCTGAGCCCGGTCAGCCGCCATGAGCAACGCCTCGGTCCGGTCGCTCGGCCCTTCCCCCGACGACCACAGCACCACGTCGCGCAGCGTCCGTCCCAGACCTGTGGCTCCGGGCTCGTGGGTGAGCTGCGCCCCGAGATGCTCGGCCAGCCGGCTGGCCTGAGTGCTCTTGCCGCTGCCGTCGATCCCCTCGATGGCGATCAGCCGGCCACGGGGCGCCACGGTCGCTCAGTCGTCCTCGCCGGCCGAACTCGGCGCACCGGCGGCCGGCGCCTTGCGGGCCGGCGCTTTCCTGGCCGGGGCCTTCTTGGCGGCCGGCTTGCGCGCCGCGGCCTTCTTGGCCGGGGCCTTCTTGGCCGGGGCCTTCTTGGTCGCCGGCGCCTTCTTCGCCCCGCGCGCCCGCTTGACCGGCGGGCCGGCCGCCCGGCGGTCGCCGAGCAGCTCGGCGGCACGCTCGATGGTGATGGTGTCGGGATCGTCGCCGCGGCGCAGGGAAGCGTTGGTGGTCCCGTCGGTCACGTACGGACCGAAACGCCCCGAGCGCACGACAACCGGCGATCCGGTGTCGGGATCGGGTCCGAGCTCGCGCAGCGGCTGGGCGCTACCCCGGCCGCGCCGGGTCTTGGGCTCGGCGAACAGCGCCAGGGCCTGGCCAACGTCCACCGTGAGCAGCTGCTCTTCCGCCTGCAGGCTGCGGGTGTCGGTCCCCTTCTTGAGATACGGCCCGAAGCGGCCGTTGAGCGCCTGGATCTCCTCGCCGCTCGTGGGGTCGGTGCCCACGATCCTGGGCAGGCGCAGCAGCTCCAGGGCCTGCTCGAGCGACACCGTGTCCGGTGTCATCGACTTGAACAGCGACGCCGTGCGCGGCTTCTCGCCGTTGGTCGCTTCGCCCAGCTGCACGTACGGCCCGAACCGCCCCGAGCGCACCAGCACCGGCAGCCCCGTCGCCGGGTCGTCGCCCACAGTCCGGTCGCCCGACGGCGCCATCAGCAGCTCATCGGCGCGCTCGACGGTGAGCTCGTCGGGCGCCAGGTCTTCGGGCAGCGCGGCGCGCTCCTCGCCCCGCTGGAGATACGGGCCATAGCGACCCACCCGCACCACGATGTCCTGGCCGTCGGCGCCGGCACCGATGGGGATGGAGTTCACCTCGCGGGCGTCGATGGCCCCGAGGTGGGCGGCCACGTCCTCCTTGAGGCCTCGGCGCATGTCGACCGGGCCGTCGTGGGCGCCGGATGTCGATTGCCCGTCGGGCTCACCGAAGTAGAAGCGGGTGAGCCAGGGGAGCGCTTCCTGCGATCCCTGGGCGATCTCGTCGAGCTGGTCCTCCATGGCCGCAGTGAACCCGTAGTCGACGAGGTCGCCGAAGTAGCGCTCGAGCAATCCGACGACGGCGAAGGCGGTGAACGAGGGCACGAGCGCCGTGCCCTTCTTCCATACATATCCGCGGTCCTGGATGGTGCCGATGATGCTGGCGTAGGTGGACGGGCGGCCCACCCCCAGCTCCTCGAGCGCCTTCACCAGCGACGCTTCGGTGTACCGGGCCGGCGGCTGGGTGGTGTGCGACTTGGGCTCGATGTCCTCGGCCGTGAGGCGGTCGCCCTCCGACAACGGCGGGAGCTGCACGTCGCGCTCGGCCAGCTCGGCCTCGGGATCGTCGGACCCCTCGACATAGGCGCGCAGGAACCCGGGGAAGGCGATCACGGTGCCCGAGGCGGCGAACTCCGCCTCCTGGGCCGCCCCGCCCCCGGCCGGTACGCCGACCAGGCGGACCTGGGCGCTCGTCCCGGTGGCGTCGGCCATCTGCGACGCCACGGTGCGCTTCCAGATGAGGTCGTACAGGCGCAACGAGTCGCCCGACAGCTCGCGTCCGGCGTCGTCGGGCGTGCGGAAGACATCGCCGGCCGGCCTGATGGCCTCGTGCGCCTCCTGGGCGTTCTTCACCTTGCGCTCGTAGCGCCGGGGCGCGGCGGGGACGAAGTCGTTCCCGTAGAGCTGCGCCGCCTGGGCCCGGGCTGCCGACAGCGCCTCGTCCGACAAGGTGGTGGAGTCGGTGCGCATGTAGGTGATCCACCCCTGCTCGTACAGGCGCTGGGCCACCTGCATGGTGCGCTGGGCGCCGAAGCGGAGCTTGCGGCTCGCCTCCTGCTGCAGGGTGGAGGTCATGAAGGGCGGGGCGGGCGACCGGCGGAACGGCTTCTCCGTCACCGACTTGACCGAGAAGGGCTGGTCCCGGAGCCCCTCGGCCAACGCGGTGGCGTCAGCCTCGGCCAATAGGACGACGTCTGCCTTGTCCAGCGAGCCCGTCTCGGAGAAGTCGCGGCCGGTGGCGACCGGCGTGCCCCCCACCGCCACCAGGGTGGCGCCGAAGGCGGGCCCGGCCTCCTCGGCTGCGGCAGATGCGGCGGTCGCCGCGGTGACGAACGTGGCTTCGAGGTCCCACCAGGTCCCCGCCCGGAAGCGCATGCGGGCCCGCTCGCGCTCGACGATCATGCGGGTGGCCACGCTCTGCACCCGGCCGGCCGACAGCCGGGGCATGACCTTCTTCCACAGCACCGGTGAGACCTCGTAGCCGTAGAGACGGTCGAGGATGCGCCTCGCCTCCTGGGCGTCGACGAGACGGCGGTCGAGCTCGCGCCACTCCTCCACCGCCCGGCTGATGGCGGCCGGGGTGATCTCGTGGAACACCATGCGTTTGACCGGCACGGTGGGCGCGAGCACCTCGCTCAGGTGCCACGCGATCGACTCGCCTTCGCGGTCCTCGTCCGTCGCCAGGTACACCTCACTGGCCTGCTTCACCATCTTCTTGAGGCGCGTCACCACCTCCTTCTTCTCCGGCGCCACGACGTACAACGGCTTGAACCCGTTGTCGACGTCCACCCCCAGGCGGGCCCAGCTCTCGGCCTTGTAGGCCGTGGGCACCTCCTGCGCCCGTCGGGGCAGGTCCCGGATGTGGCCGACCGACGACTCGACGACGAAGTCAGAGCCGAGCAGCCCGGCGATGGTCCGGGCCTTAGCCGGCGACTCGACGATGACCAGCGGCTTCCCGCGGCTGTGCCCGTCGTCAGTGGTGGTGCGGGTCGGTGGCGGCATGGTCGATGAGGCGGTGGTTGCTCGGTCCGGGAGGGTCCCGGCGGGTCGCGACGGTACCGGTGGGCTGGGCCCGGCCGGTCACGCCCCCCCGACGGCGGCGGTGGCGACCGGGCTGACCTGGTCCTTCTCCGGGGATTCCTCCGCCCCGAAGCCCTCGGACTTGCGCTTGGAGAAGGCGATGGAGACGAGCAGGACGACGAGGGCCCCGGCGGCGATGCCGTAACGGGCCCCGTTGTTGTTCCGCAAGGTGATGATCACCGGCAGGATGAGCAGCGACACCAGGTTCATGACCTTGATGAGCGGGTTGAGCGCGGGGCCGGCCGTGTCCTTGAAGGGGTCGCCCACGGTGTCGCCGATCACGGCCGCCTTGTGGGCTTCCGATCCCTTGCCACCCTCGTGCCCGTCCTCGATGTACTTCTTGGCGTTGTCCCAGGCGCCGCCCGAGTTCGACAGGAAGTTGGCCATGAGCTGGCCGGTGAGGATGGCGGCGGCCAGGAAGGCGCCAAGGGCCAGGTAGCTGATGCCGAAGCCCACGATGACCGGGGTGAGGATGGCGAGCAGCGCCGGCGTGACCAGCTCGCGTTGCGCCGCCGCCGTGCAGATGGCGATGACGTTCCCGTACTCGGGCTTCTCGGTGTAGTCCATGATCCCGGGGTGCTCGCGGAACTGGCGGCGCACCTCGTGTACCACCGTGCCGGCCGAACGCCCCACCGCCCGGATGGCCAACGAGGAGAACAAGAAGGCCACCGAGCCGCCGATCAGCAGTCCGATGAAGATCTTGGGGTTCGACACGTTGATCTGGGTGGCCGGCAGGTCGAACAGCGTCTTCCCGGCCGGGATGGTCAGGTTGAGCTGCGAGGCGATGGTCTCGACGAACGAGCCGAAGAGCGACACCGAGGCGATGACGGCCGAGCCGATAGCTACACCCTTGGTGATGGCCTTGGTGGTGTTGCCCACCGCGTCGAGGCTGACCATGATGCGCTCGGCCTCGCCGGTGAACTCGCCCGACATCTCGGCCACACCGGCCGCGTTGTCCGATACCGGGCCGAAGCTGTCCTCCGACACCACCATGCCGGCGGTGGCGAGCAGGCCGATGCCGGTGAGAGAGATCAGATAGAGAGCGAGCTCGATGTTCCCCTTGGCCAGGCCCACCGACACGCCGATGGCGATGGCGATGGCGATGATGGCCCACACCGTCGACTCGAGACCGATGGCGATGCCCGACAGCGTGGTGGTGGCCGGGCCGGTGCGGGCCGACTCGGCGATCTCGCG
>Ga0070731_10005377_pt1 | contig 10598 bp, 14 predicted proteins | sample Coa_R1_2_FD_66448 | JGI IMG/M metagenome (GOLD analysis project Ga0070731, IMG submission 66448) | Surface soil microbial communities from Centralia Pennsylvania, which are recovering from an underground coalmine fire - Coalmine... | ecosystem: Environmental > Terrestrial > Soil > Unclassified ... | reverse complement strand
AGACAGGTGCGGGCGTTACCGTGCAGCCTCATTCCGGGCCCTCCTTGGACTGGGTGGCTTCGACACCCCCAGCCTCCAAGGAGGCCCGGATGGAACAACGCTGCTGGGAACTACAGCTAGACCGGTGCTACTCGAGTGGGACGAGCTGCTTGGCCCGCTCGACGACCTGCTGCGGATCGAACGGCTTGCCGATGAAGCCTTCCGCGCCGCGCCGGGTTGCCTCCACGGCGTCCTCGTCGTCGACCTTGCCGCTGAACATGATCACCGGAATCGAGCCGTGCCGCTCCTGCATGCGCTGGAGCATCTCCCAGCCGTCGGTGCCCGGCATGACGACGTCGAGCAGCACGAGGTCCGGAGCCTGATCCTCGATCACCGCGAGCGCCTCCTCCGCGCGCTCCGCTTCGCGCACCGCGTAGCCCTCGAGCTCGAGGTTCGCGCGGATGAACTCGCGCACACGCGGGTCGTCGTCGACGACGAGCACGAGCGGCCCGCTCGTCTTGCCCGGGCCGGAGCGTTGGATGAACGTCTCGAGATCGCTCCGGCGGTAGCGGCGGTGACCGCCGGGCGTGTAGAAGGCCGGGACCCTCCCGAGGTCGGACCACTTACGGATCGTCGACTGGGCGACGCCGAGGAACTTGGCCGCCTGGCCGAGGGTGAGCCAGTCCGGCTCCCCGGCAGGCGCCCGCCGGTTGGGACGTTGGTAGCTCATTCGGTATGAAACTACCCAAAGCTGAACCTAATGGAAACCTGTTTACGGTTTTGAAGTCGTCGTGGTGCCGCTCGCCAGGGTTCCCACCGGGTTGAGCGTCTGCACGATCGTCTGGCCCCCACCGGGCTTCGGGTTGTCGTGAAGCGCCTCGCCGAGCGCGATCCCGAGTCCGAAGACGACGACGAGCAGGAGCACGCGCGGAACCCACCGGAACCTGCGCCGTCGCCGCCGCCGTCGGACCGGAGCCGCGCTCACGGGGCGTAGTCCGTCGCGCCTCGCGCGTACGCGTAGAAGGCCGCGTCGGCCGCGTCCGCAGCCTGGATCGGCGGCGAGTCTTCGGGCCGCGCCTCCTCGAGCAGTGCGCGGGCCCAGTCCTCGGCGCCCTCGTAGGCGTCGGCGAGCTCGGCGAGCGTGTACGTCTGGCCGACGCGCTTGCGAAGGGCGGCGATGAGCAGCTCGGCCTGCCGTGACAGGTGCTCGTACCGCTGCGGGTCGCTGCGGGCAGACTCGAGCCGCTCGGTTCCTTCTCGCCAGTGCTGGCGCGCGAGCTCGACGTTCACCGCTTCCCGATGATGTCAGCTGCAACAGCCGTTCGGCGGCCAGAGCGGCGCCGCAGCGGCGAGGATCCGGTCGCCGAGCTCGTAGCCCGGGCGCGCGAGCGCGAAGGCCGCGTGCGCGTGCAAGCACTTCAGGCTGCCGCTGCGGCTCGAGCCGCCGATTCCGACCGGTAGCTCCGGGCGAAGTGCGCGCTGCTCTGCCTCGGCCTCGCGGAGACTGCGAGCGAGCCGATCCTCCTGCTGCGAGGCGCGCGTCCAGCCCTCGACGCCGCCCGCCGCCTCGAGGCGAGCGATCTGCGCGACGAGGTGCGGGCACGTCAGCCAGAACTCCGTCGGGAAAGGCGCGCCGCTCTCGTCGTACGGTCTCTGCTCGGTCACTGCCGGACGGCCGAACGGGCAGCGTACGGCGACGCGCCGGAAGGCCCGGGTCGGCCGTCCTAGCTGCCGCTCGACGATCGCGCGGTCAGTCTCCGCCACGCGTGCATCGTCACCGATTCGCCGCACGCCATGCGTCGATCCCGCGCACGATGAAGAGCCGCTCGCCCGGCTTGACGAGGCCGAGGTTCCGTGCCTCGCGCACGAGCGTCGTGCCGGAGCCGACCGCTGCGATCTGCTGCGCGAGCCGGCGACGCTCGGCGGCGAGCTCCTGCACCTCGGTCTGCCGCTGGCGCAGCTCCTGCTTCGTCTGCATGTAGTTGTGCAACGGCTTCCAGTAGAAGAGCCCGAGCACAGCGAGGCCGGCGAGCGCCAGCAACCGAGTCGGCCGCAGCATGCGCGAGCAGTTCGCGCCGGCAACCGCCGCTCCTGCTCGAGCGCGCATTGAGCGAGGCTTGATGGCGGCGATGCCGGCTTCGCCGGCGTCTCCGCCAGAGCAGCCGGTCAACCCCTGCGACGCTACGAACCAAGCAGGCCTACGGCCCGGCGCACGAAGAAGAAGGGGGCTCGTGGGGGAAACATGGTTTCCCCCACGTCAAGCGACGTCGACCTTGATCACGTTCGTCGAGCCGGAGAGATTGACGGCAGTGCCGGCGACGAGGATGACGAGGTCGCCGGGGTCGACGACGCCCGACGCGCGCGCCGTCTCGATCGAGCGCGCCCAGAGCTCCTCGACGTCGATCGTCGACGGCATCAGGAGCGGCAGCACCCCCCATTCGAGCGCCATCTGTTGCACGGCGGACTGGTGATGCGAGAGGCCGATCATCGGCCGGCGCGGCCGCAGGCGCGCGATCTGCGACGCAGTGCGGCCGGTTGCGGTCGCGGCGAGGATCACCTTCGCGCCGAGCGCCTCGGCGAGCTCGGTCGCCGCAATCGCAATCGCGCGGCGCACATCGGGCTCGACCTCGTTCGGGAGCTCGTGTCGGAAGCCCATCGACGGCTCGACGGCGCGGGCGATGTTGTCCATCGTCCGCACCGACTCGACCGCGAAGCGGCCGAGGGCCGTCTCCGCCGAGAGCATCACCGCCGAGGTACCGTCGAGGATCGCGTTCGCGACGTCGCTCGCCTCGGCCCGTGTCGGCTCGGCGTGCGCAACCATCGACTCGAGCATCTGCGTCGCGGTGATCACGGGCTTGCCGACCTCGAGACAACGCTGGATGATCCGCTTCTGGATCAGCGGCACAGTCGCCGCGCCGATCTCGACGCCGAGGTCGCCGCGGGCGACCATCAGCGCGTCGGACTCCGCGAGCACCTCGTCGAGCGCGTCGACGGCTTCGGCCTTCTCGATCTTCGCGATCACGCGTGCAGGCGAGCCGTGCTCGCGGATGAGCGCCTGCAGGTCGCGGACGTCCGCGGCGGCGCGCACGAACGAAAGCGCCACGTAGTCGACGCCGAGGCCGAGCGCGAACTCGAGGTCGTCGAGATCCTTGGCGGTCAGCGACGGTACCGGGATCGGCACGCCCGGCAGGTTGACGCCCTTGTGCGAGCGCACCTCGCCGCCGACCAGCACCCGGCAGCGCGCTCGGCCGCCCTCGACCTCCTCGACGGCGAGCCGGACGAGACCGTCGTCGATCAGCACGTCGTTTCCGGGGCGCAGCATCTCGCCGACCTGCTCGGGTGCGATCGGCAGCTGGCCGTCCTTCGCGGCACGTTCGCCGACGACCACGACCTCCTCGCCGGGCACGAGCATGCGAGGCTCCTCGAGGTGCCCGATGCGCAGCTTCGGCCCCTGCAGGTCCGCGATCAGCGCAAGCGGGCGGCCGAGCTCCCCCTGGACGCTGCGAACGATCGCGGCGGTCTCGGCGTGGTCGGCGTGCGTGCCGTGCGAAAGGTTGAGCCGGGCGGCGTCCATGCCGGCGGCGGCGAGTGCGTGCACACGCTCGCGCGTCGACGACGCCGGACCGATCGTCGCGACGATCTTCGTCCGCCGGATGACTGCGGCCATGGGCCCAGGTTATCTATGTGTGACCGGGAACCTGCTCAGCGCAGCACGGCTCGCGCCGCGTCGTCGAAGGCCGTTAGCTGAATTGGTAACAAGCTGCGGATGCGGTCCTCGCGCGCCACGGTCGGGTTTCGCAGTCCCTCGACAAGCGGTCGCGCGACGCCGGCCCGAACGGGCGTGACAAGGTGGAGCCAGAGCGACGAAAGCCGCGGCGAGAGGACCGGCACCTCGACGATCAGAGGTCGCCGGCCGCGCAGCCGGCCGACGCGCTCGATCATCTCCCGGTAGGTCATCACCTCGGGCCCGCCGACGTCGAAGGTCTCGCCCGCCGTCTCGGCCAGCGAGGCGACGCCGGCCAGGTAGCGGACGATGTCGTCGAGCGCGATGGGCTGCGTCGGCGTCGAGACCCACCTCGGCGCGACCATCACCGGCAGCCGGTCGACGAGCGCGACGATCGTCTCGAACCCGGCGCTGCCGCGGCCGACGACGACCGCGGCGCGCAGCGTCGTCAACGGAACGCTTCCCGAAGCGAGCGCGGCCGCGGTCTCGAGGCGGCTGCGGAGATGCGGCGACAGGTCAGGCCGGTCGTCGCCGAGACCCGCCCAGGTACACGAGCCTGCCCACGCCCGCTCGCTCGGCCTCCACCGCGACGGCCGCTGCGGCCTCGCGGTCGCGCGCCAGGAAGTCGGGCGCGCCGAGCGAGTGCACGAGGTAGTACACGACGTCGGCGCCGTCGAGCGCCGGCCGCAGTGACGGCCCATCCGCGACGTCTGCCGTGACGGTGCGCACCCGCTCTTCGGGATGCTCGTGCGGGTGACGTGAGACCGCGACGACGTCGTGCTCCTCGGCAAGCGCATCGACGAGCGCGCTGCCGATCACGCCGGTTGCGCCGATCACCGCCGCCCTCATCGACGCGACTCAGCGATCAACCGCGCGAAGTACCGCCTGCTGACGGCGACGTGGATCCGGCGCTGCACGAGCAGATAGAGAGCGACGCGTGGGAAGAAGCCGGTCACGAGCGTGCAGAGGTCGTTCCCGCTTTGCGAAAGCCTGAGCGCCCCTTCGGCGCGTCGTGCGAGCAGGCCGCCGCGAACCGGATAGCGACACGTGACGCCGTGCTCGCCGGCCGCGACCTCGGCAGGACCGAGGCGAAGCAGTGCCGGTCCTCCACGGAAGAGCCGCAGGTCGACCCCGTCGGGCCGTTCTCGAAATTGAACGACGCCCCGGCTCCAGGCTGTGAGCGCGAGCCAGTACTCCGTGCCTAGCCGGTGCGCGCCCGCCTCCGAGCTCTCCACCACCGGCAGCCCAATTTGCACGCACTGCTCGGAGTCGAAGGCGCCGCCCTCGCCACGCCGCTGGACCGAGCGCCAGTGGTCAGGCCGCGAGCTCGGCCGCATGTTCAGCCTCGGCGACGACTCCGCCGGTGAGCGCAACCGTACCGCGGACGTCGGCGTGCGCGGCGCCCGTGCCGCCGAGCGCAAGGCGATGACGGCGTGCGAGTGCGCGCAGCTCGCCGTCGTGCGGCCGGAAGCGCTTCGACGTGACCGCAGCGAGCACGACAAGCGCAGGCTCGAGCGAACGAGCCGTCGCCGCGAGCGTGTCGAGCGGCGTGTCCCCTCCCAGCAGCGCGATCCTGAACCCGCGCGACCTGAGCGCTAGGCCGAACGCGACCAGGCCGAGGTCGTGCCGTTCGCCCGGTGGGCAGGCGAGGAGCGCCAGCGGCCCGACGCCGAGCCCCCAGCCGCGGGCGAGCCCGAGCAGCCTTCCCCGCAGCATCCCCGACGCGAAATGCTCCTGCGCGACGCTCGCCTCGCCTCGCTCCCAGCGCTCGCCGAGCTCGTGCAGGTAGGGCACGACGACGTCGGCGAGCACGGCGTCGAGCGTCGCTTCTGCGAGCAGACGGTCGAGGAGCGCCTGCGCGGCCGGCTCGTCGAACAGGTCGAGCGCCGCAGTAAGCGCGACGATCGCGGCCTGGGCGTCGAGTGCTGCCGGCCCGGGCCCGGCGAGCACGGGCCGCTTGGCGCTTGCCGCGGCCTCGGCCGCCGCAAGGCCTTCTGCGAGATGCCGGCGCATCGAGCGGACCCGCTGCAGATCGTCGAACGAGTAGAGCCGCAGCCCACCCGCCGAGCGCTCGGGCGCCAGCAGGCCGTAACGACGTTCCCAGGCTCGCAGAAGCTCCGGGCTGACGCCCGAGCGGCGGCTCAGCTCGCCGATTCGGAGGCGGCCTGTCGAGGTCACGAGTTCAATTATACAACACCTGGACAATTATTTGACATGACTACAACACCGGCGCTATGCTTGCGCCACGAACTTGTACAGAACCTAGACAGGAGATGAATTGACATGAAGAAGCTCGACCTACTCGCCGGAACCCTCGTTGTCGTCGGCGCCCTCAACTGGGGCCTCGTTGCGATCGCGAAATTCGACCTCGTGGCCACGATCTTCGGTAAGGACTTCGGTCAGACGAGCGCCGGCAGCCGGATCGTCTACGGGCTTGTCGGCCTGGCAGCGGTCTACATGATCGGCGCATTTGCCGCCGCCCGCAGCCGCTCCGCTACACATCACGCGACGCCGGTTTCGGCGTCGCGTTGAAGCTTGGCCCCGGGCGCGGCGGCTACCGGCGCGCTCGGGGAAAGGCTGCCCACCCGGGGTACACGGCGCGGCCGCCGAGCTCTTCCTCGATCCGGAGCAGCTGGTTGTACTTGGCGACGCGGTCGGACCGCGCGGGCGCACCGGTCTTGATCTGTCCGACGTTGGTCGCGACGGCGAGGTCCGCAATCGTCGCGTCCTCCGTCTCGCCCGAGCGGTGTGAGACGACCGCCGTGTAGTCGGCGTCGTGGGCGAGCCTGATCGCTTCGAGCGTCTCGGTGAGCGTGCCGATCTGGTTCACCTTGACCAGGATCGAGTTCGCAACGCCGTCGTCGATCCCGCGCTCCAGCCGCTCCGGGCTCGTGACGAAGATGTCGTCGCCGACGAGCTGCACGCGGTCCCCGAGCTCGCGCGTGAGTGCCGCCCACGCCTTCCAGTCGTCTTCGGCGGCGCCGTCCTCGATCGAGACGATCGGGTAGCGGTCGACGAGCTCCGACCAGAAGCCCGGCAGCTCCTCTGACGCGAGCTCGCGACCCTCGAAGCGGTACGCGCCGTCGCGGTACACCTCTGTGGTCGCGGGATCGAGCGCGATGGCGATCCGCTCGCGGTGACCCGCGTTGTCGGCCGCCTCGAGGATCGCCTCGATCGCGGACTCGCTCGACGGGAGGTCGGGCGCAAAGCCTCCTTCGTCGCCCACGCCGGTCGCAAGGCCACGTGCGTGCAGGACGTTGCGCAGCGCATGGTAGACCTCGGACGCGATCCGCATCGCCTCGCCAAACGATTCCGCTCCCGCGGGGACGAGCATGAACTCCTGCAGGTCGATCGAGTTCTGCGCGTGGGCGCCGCCGTTGATCACGTTCAGCATCGGCACGGGCAGCGTGACGGCGCCTTCGCCGCCGAGATGGCGAAAGAGCGAGGCGCCGGCGTCGGCCGCGCTCGCCTTCGCCGCGGCGAGCGACACACCGAGGATGGCGTTCGCGCCGAGCCGCCCCTTGTTGGGCGTGCCGTCGAGCTCGATCAGCGCCTGATCGAGCGCAGCCTGATCGGCGGCGTCGAGGCCGATGACCTCGCGCGCGATCTCGCCGTTCACATTCGCAACCGCGCGCGTCACCCCTTTGCCGCCCCACTCCGGCCCGCCGTCGCGCAACTCGACGGCCTCGTGCGCGCCGGTCGAGGCGCCCGACGGCACGATCGCCCGGCCCACTGCACCCGAAGCAAGACGGATTTCGACCTCCACCGTCGGGTTGCCGCGCGAGTCCAGTAGCTGCCGCCCCTGCACGGCGACGATCCCGGTCATGCCCGCTTCAGCCGCGTCGCGCGCGGCCCCCCAGCGGCCTCCCCGGGGTCAGACACCGTGACAGAAGCGTGTCGTCTCTGTGAGAGAAGTGGAACTTTTGCTGGACAGGTTCGGCGGCGCAGGCGATAGTCGCACGCGAGGTCATGCTCGGAGAGGCGATCACCGCTCAAAGAGGGCGGCGCGGCGCCGGCTGACCCGAGAGCCGCACCCTCCGGCTCTCCGATCCCTGCCACGGTGTCAGACACCGTGACGGAAGCGTCACAACCTGTGCCAAGCCGGTTCACGGGATTGCCTTCGCGCGATCGAAGTAGGCGTCCTGCTCGCCGAGCGGCAGCTCGACCCACGTGCGGCCGTCCGCGGAGGCGAGCCGCTCCGCCTCCTCAACGCGCGCGCGAAACCGCGCCGTCGCCGCGCGCAGCTCCAGCTCGGGATCGACGTTGAGCCGGCGCGCGACGTTCACGCACGCGAACAGCACGTCGCCGAGCTCAGCAGCGACGCGCGGATCCGGCTCGTGCTCCGGCTCGGGGTCGCCGTGCAACTCGAGGCGGAGCTCGGCGAGCTCCGCGTCGAGGTCGGCGAGCGCCCCTGAGGCGTTCGGGTAGTCGAACCCGACTGCCGCCGCGCGCCGCTGAACCTTGCGCGCAAGCAGCAGCGCCGGCAGCGACTCGGGCACGTGGTGAAAGACGCCTTCGCGCGCCTCTTGCTCGACCTTCAGCCGCTCCCAGTTCTGGCGGACCCGCCCGGCGGTGCGCGCCTCGACCTCGCCGAACACGTGCGGATGACGCGCGACGAGCTTCTCGTGGATGCCGCGTGCGACCTGCTCGAGGTCACCGGCGCCGCGCTCCGACAGGAGAAGCGCGAGGAAGTACGACTGGAAGAGCAGGTCGCCGAGCTCGTCACGAAGCTTCGCATCGTCGCCTGCAAATGCGGCGTCCGCCACCTCGTACGCCTCCTCAACCGTGTGCGGGACGATCGTCCGCACGGTCTGCTCGCGGTCCCACGGGCAATCGCGGCGCAGGCGCTCGGTGAGCTGCTGGAGCTCGACCAGCGCATCTGCAAGAGCCATCAGGTGCTGGTGGAGTTCGTCGACGTACAGGGATCCGGGCTTGGCTGGTAGCCCGTTTGATACCTGATCCCGCCGTTGCAGTAGTTCTTCTGGATCTTGTTGACCCAGTTCGTCATCGCCGTGTCTTTGTTCTGCTGCAGCAGGGTCTGCTTGATCGACTTCGTCTCCTGCGCGAGCGTCGAATTCTTCCCGGGCTTGACAGCGGCAGACGGCGAGAGAACGAACCAGCCGTACTGCGACGTGTTCACCTTCGCCACGTCGTTCGTCTTGACCGAGAACGCGAGCTTGTCGAACGCCGGCACGGTCTGGCCCTTCGTGAACGTCGCCTGGCCGCACTTGCCGCTCGACGACGGATCCTTCGAGTACTTCTTCGCCAGCGTGCACCAGCTGCCGCCGTTCTTCAGCTGGCTGTAGAGCGACGTCGCAAGCGCCGCCTTCTTCTTGCCGACGAGGATGTAGCGCACGTCACGCGAGGCCGGTGTCTGGTACTGGCTCAGGTGCTGGTCGTAGTACTGGACGATCGCCGTGGCCGGAACGGTGACGTTCTTCGTGATCGCGTTGTACAGCTTCTGCCCGATCAGTTGTTGCCGGATGTTCTCGCGGACCTCGGCGTCGGTCAGGCCCTGCTTCTTCAGCTGCGCCTGGTACTTCGTCTCGTCCCCCTTGAAGTACTGCTTCTTCAGCGCCGTCAGCCGCGTGTCGACGTCCTTCGCAGTCACTGCGATCCCGAGCTTCGCCGCCTCGTTCTCCTTCTCGGCCTCCTGCACGAGCAGCGAAACGGCCTGGCTCTTGATGTTCGAGTAGGCGGTCGTGCCCGGCTTCGGGAAGGCCTGGCCCTGCGACTTGAGGTTGACTCTCGCCTCGCCCATCAGCTGGTTGAACTGGGTCGCCGACACGTGCTGCTGACCGACGACGACGACGTCACCGGGGTTCAGCGAGGACGCGCTGCTGCCCCCGCCGCCGCAACCGGCAGCGAGAATCGCAAGTAGGGCCAACGGGAAAAGGAAGCGTGCCTTCATAACCACCATGCGCACCGGTCAAGCCGCCTGGCGCGCGGCCAGCATAGCATCGACCAATCGGAGCGCGCCCGTCAGCGCCTCGTCTCTTAGGGTTACTTCACGTTTGGCGGTCGTGTAGACGGCGGTGTCGATCGTGCGGCGCAGCTCGCGCAGCTCACCGGAGCCGAGCACGACCGATCCGACCGCCGCGCGGCCGCCGCGGAAGACGAGGTAGTCGGCGCCGAGTCGAGCGAGCTTCAGCTTCGCCTCCTGGATCCGGAACAGGTTCTCCACCGGTTCGGGTAACGGCCCGTACCGGTCCTGGGTCGCCACCTCGAGCTCACGCAACTCGTCCTCGCCCTCGACGAGAGCGAGCCGCCGGTGCAGGTCGATCTTGAGCGCCTCGCTCGCGATGTAGCTCGCCGGCACATATGCGTCGACCCGCGCGTCGACCCGGACCGGCCGTGCCGCGAGCCGGCGCTGCCCGGAGAGCTCGGCCACCGTCTCGTGCAGCATCTCGACGTAGAGCTCGAAGCCGAGCGCTGCGACGTGGCCCGACTGCTCGGCGCCGAGCAGGTCGCCTGCGCCGCGGATCTCGAGGTCGCGCATCGCGATCGCGAAGCCCGCGCCGAGTTCGGTGTGGTCGGCCAGCGTCGCAAGTCGCGCGCGGGCTTCCGAGGTTAGATCGGTCGCGTCCGGATAGAAGAGGTAGGCGTGCGCGAGGACGTCGCTGCGGCCGACGCGCCCGCGGATCTGGTAGAGCTGGGCGAGCCCGAGCTGGTCGGCGCGTTCGACAATCAGCGTGTTCGCCTGCGGGATGTCGAGGCCGGATTCGATGATCGTCGTCGAGACCAGCACGTCGGCATCGCCGGCGAGGAACTTCAGCATCTGGTCCTCGAGCTCGCGCTCGGCCATCTGCCCGTGGCCGACGATGAAGCGGAGGTCGGGGCACAGTTGCCTCAGGCGTTCGGCCGCCTCGTCGATCGTCTCGACGCGGTTGTGCAG
>Ga0070731_10005376_pt1 | contig 10598 bp, 11 predicted proteins | sample Coa_R1_2_FD_66448 | JGI IMG/M metagenome (GOLD analysis project Ga0070731, IMG submission 66448) | Surface soil microbial communities from Centralia Pennsylvania, which are recovering from an underground coalmine fire - Coalmine... | ecosystem: Environmental > Terrestrial > Soil > Unclassified ... | reverse complement strand
TACTCCCGTAATTTCCCTTCCGTCACGTTTCCTTTGCAATCCGTCGAATTATTACTATGCTGGATGAAGAATCTAGTCGCACAGGGAAACCTATGAAAGCAGCAGTCGCCAGAAAACCAGTCATCCGAATTGCGGTGGTGGAAAGTGATCCACTGCGCTTTGTTGGATTCCGCGCCTTGTTCGACTCCGAACCGGAGTTCGAACTTGTTTCCGCGGCACTGCCCGAGATCAGCACGCTGCAAGCCATCGATCTCATCCTGCTTGGCAACCGGAATGGACAAAACCTATTCGACGTGATGGCCAGTTTGAAAGCCACGCGGCCGGACCTGAAGATCATAGTGACCGGTTCCGGTATTGACGAGGAAACCATTCTGAAGGCGATTGCTTCCGGAGCCAAAGGCTATGTGGACGAGGCCGCTACGCCCGCGGAATTCGCGCAGGCCATTCGCATCGTGAATCAGGGATCGGTCTGGGCTCCGCGAAAAGTGCTCTCCATGTTCATTGAGCGCGTGTCCTCTGCGCCGGGACGGATTTTCCCCGCCGGCCGGGTTACGTTCACCGACCGCGAAAAGGAAGTGCTGGAGATGCTCGTCGCAGGACGCTCCAACAAAGAGATTGGTGGTCAACTGGGCATTGAGGAGCGCACCGTCAAGGCGCACGTCGCTAAATTAATGCGCAAAGTGGGCGTGCAGAACCGCATCGCTCTGTCGGTGCATGCCATTACACACTCGCTGGTTGTGACCAAGTAAACAGCTCAGGGCGGGCATTCGAGCCGGCGTGAGCTGTTTTCGACGGTACCGGAAACTCGGAACGCGGTTACTCACGAGCACTTACCTTCGTAATCTTGTGCGATTTGGGTACTTCTCGCATACTCACTTCACCTACCACAGAACCTGGGAGACGGGGTTGAGAGTGGCGATTAGGGTCACTACTTTCAGCCCCGCATTTTTTTTCCTTCCATCCCTTGTTCGGCAAACCTGCCGCTGATCAACTTTCCAGCAACCCCCCTTCATTTACAATCCAGATACTGAATCCCAGTGAATCCAAGTGCGGTGAGGAGCCATGAAAAAAGTCGTTTTGCTAACCCTATTGGTAGGTCTTTGCGGCTTATCATTTGCTGCTGAAAGAGAATCAAAAGCTACGGATCGCGTCCAGGCTGCGGCTGACGTGCTGAATCAAATCCAGTCGGCGCCCGACTCCGGGATTCCGCAACGGATCCTGAGCAAAGCGGAATGTGTGGCCGTCGTCCCCTCGATGTTGAATGGAGGATTCATCGTGGGTGCAAAGTACGGCCGCGGACTGGCTAGTTGCCGCACTCCCAAAGGCTGGAGCGCCCCGGCATTCTTCCTTACTGAAGGGGGCAGCGTCGGTTTCCAGATTGGAGGGCAAGCCGTCGACCTGGTAATGCTGATTATGAATGACGAAGGCATGCAGCACCTGCTTTCGAGCAAGTTTGCCCTCGGCGCGGACGCCTCCGTGGCCGCAGGTCCCGTGGGCCGCGACGCTGAAGGTAATACAGATTGGAAGATGCGTGCCCAAGTCCTGACCTATTCGCGAGCGCGGGGTGTATTTGCCGGCGTCAGCCTTGCCGGAGCGGTGGTTAAGCAAGACAAGGACGCGACCCGCGAGTTCTACAGCCACATGGTCACTTTCAAGGCCGCCTTGACCGGAGAGGTCGATCCGCCCCCGGCCGCGAATCCCTTTCTGGCCACGCTGGCGAAATGGGCGCAAGAAGCGGCGCAGTAAGCGCCCACCTTTCTAACAGATATCAGTGGGAAAACCGAGCGCTGACACCATTGATCAACGCGCTGCGAGTGCCCGGGCGGGAAAGGTTCGGCATTGTTTCGCCCGGTTTCTGTGAGACTAATCTGCAGAATTCCGTCTCGGCCCGATTTCGCCTGTCGCTCCGGCATTGACAAGCAATTTTTCCGGGTGATACGGTCACGATTCCCTGATGAGGCGGAAACTCGAATACGCGGCAGCGTGGCCGTTCATCAAGATCCTCGGTCTGATGCCGCGTCGAATTTCGCGCGCTTTTGCGATTGCCATCGCCCAGGTTGTGTATGTTTTGCACTTCCGTTTGCGGCAAGTAGGCATGCGCAACCTTGCCATGGTATTTCCTGAAAAAAGCCTGGCCGAGCGCAGGCGCATTCTGCGCGGAGTTTTTACTTCGCTGGGCCGTCAACTTGCGGAGCTTTGTCAGTTCCCCAGGTACACACCCGAAAACGTCGATCAAGTAGTGGTCTATGACGGTCTGGAAAATTACGAACGCGCCTATGCCAAAGGCAAGGGCGTTCTTTTTCTAACCGCCCATTTTGGTGGATGGGAGCTTTCTGCTTTTACTCATTCGTTGCATGGTCACTGGCTGCACATTGTTATGCGGCCCATGGATAACGAATATCTCGATCGCTTGCTACAAGGCTATCGCACCATGCACGGCAACAAGACGGTCAACAAAGATGATTTCGTTCGCGGTTTGCTGGCCGCGATGCGTGCGGGTGAAACGGTCGGTATTCTGATGGACACGAATATGACTCCGCCGCAGGGAACCTTCGTGGATTTCTTTGGAATTCCCGCGTGCACCGCCAGTGGATTAGCTCGCATTGCCTTGCGCACAGATGCTGCTGTCGTGCCGGGATTTACGATCTGGGACCCCGCTTTGCAGAAGTATCGTTTGCGGTTCGATCCCGCGCTGGACTTGATTCGCACCGGCCATCTGGAGGCCGACATCGTAGCCAATACCCAGATGTTCACCAAAGTGATTGAGAACTACGTGCGAAACTATCCCGACCAGTGGCTATGGGTGCATCGCCGCTGGAAGACACGGCCCGAAGGACAATCGCCGCTTTATTGACTTGCAATAAACTGGGGCTGTATATGCCGCAATAGCAGGCATGAAACTGGCAATAACGGGCACTTTGGTAACCTCACATTCCCTTCAGTAATCTGCGCCACCGCGAGTTTTCGTGACAATGTAAGTCGAGTGGAAAAATATCAGCAAAATAAGGATCCCGGCTGGGATCGCAGCCGCGAAGGCTATCTGGATTTGCCGCAGAAGCCGGTGTACGTGCCGGTATCGAAGCCTGCCGCTAAATCCAAAGGCCAAGGCGCGCTCATCAGTATTGCCGGTGAAGAGCGGTTGGGAAGCCTGATCGCCGCCGGTGGCATGGTCTGGGGTGCGTACGACGCTACAATACATTTCGCTGGTGTAATCAGTTTGGATCTGATTCCTGCAGGTCCCATTGAAGTCTGCGCGCTCGGAATTCTAGTCTGGCTGCATGCCAAGTGGCGCCGCTCCACCAAATAAGAACGAAACCGCAATTCCGTTTGTACCCATCCGGCATCTCCGCACAAGTTAGAACTCATCGCAATAGAGTCCTGTGAGTCTCTCCTTTCCGGTAAAATCAGTTCTTCCTATGGATACTTTTGAACAGATCGCCGAACGTGAGCGCCAATTTCTCCTGCAGACTTACAGCCGCTATCCCGTCGTCCTCAGTCGTGGCAAAGGAGTCTTTCTTTACGACATTGAGGGCAAGCGCTACTTGGACTTCGTTTCGGGTCTTGGTGTGAATGCGCTCGGGCACGCGCATCCGCGCATCGTGAAGGCAATCCGGGAACAGGCGGCAAAGTTGGTGCACGTCTCCAATTTGTATTACCACGAGTATCAAGGCCCCCTTGCGGAGAAGTTGTGCGCGCTTTCTGGATTGAACCGGGCATTCTTCTCCAACAGTGGAACTGAGGCTATTGAAGGCTCGATCAAACTGGCTCGTCTCGCGGGGCATCGCGCGGGTGGCGAGGCCAAAAGCCGTCTGGTCGCGCTCGAAGGTTCCTATCACGGACGCACTTTCGGGGCATTGTCGCTCACCGGACAAGCGAAGCACCGCAAGGGGTTCGAGCCGCTGCTGGAAGACGTGACGTTTGTGAAGCAGAACGATCTAGACGCGCTGCGGGCTGCTGTTAACGACAATACCTGCGCCATCGTGTTGGAGCCCATTTTTGGCGAGGGCGGAATCTACGAATGTTCCGTGGAGTTCCTGCGCGAATGCCGGGCCTTGGCCGACCGTCACCGGGCCGCGCTGATTTTTGACGAGATCCAGTGCGGATTAGGACGCACTGGAACGATTTTCGCCTTCCAGACATTCGGGGTGACTCCAGACATGGTCGCGATTGCGAAGCCCATTGCGGCGGGATTGCCGCTGGGTGCATTTATCGTAAAAGAAGAATTCGCTACGGCCATCTCTCCTGGACAGCATGGCACAACGTTTGGCGGAGGTCCGCTGGCGTGCCGTGTGGCACTCGAGTTTCTGTCGATTGTCGAAGATGAAAAATTATTGGAGAACGTCAACAGAGTCGGAGCGTATCTGCAGCAGCAGTTGAGTGCGTTGGTCGAAAAGCGAGCAGCGGCGACTGGCGTGCGCGGCCGGGGTTTCATCCAGGGAATTCAGCTTGAAATCCCCGCGCGTCCTATCGTGGACGCGGCTCTCGCCGAGGGCGTGTTGTTCAACAGCACGCAGGATACAGTCGTTCGATTCCTTCCGCCCTTCCTGATGGAAGAAAAGCACATCGACCGAGGAATACGTGTGCTGAACAAGCTATTGGGAAAGAAACGCAAAGCAGCTTAAGCGACCGCAGCTTTTCGAAATCAATCTTTCCATCAGTGCACGAAGAAGGCCGTGCCCGCCGTCACGATTCCAACGACGCCCAATAAAATTCCCAGATACCAGAAAATTCGTCGTCCCGAAAGCAACGTGATTGACGTGATTACCAAGCCTACCTCGAGGAAAACTTCGGCTAGGTCAAATCTGTCTGCGCGGTCTCGCTCGTGGCCCACTTCAGCTTCCATCTCGTGGGCCTTCTCCTCGATTTCCTTTTGTTCGGCCTGGTAACGAGTTGCCTCTTCCGAATATTTGTCACGCAGCTTCGCTAGCGCTGCGGCGTCCGTGGTAGCTTCCACCGAGGTTAGATCGACAAAAAATTCGTCGACGTGCCTCCGAATATTCTTCGCCTGGTAATAAGCCCATTGATCGGACGACTGCGCTTGCAGCACGACTTCTTCGGTGTGCGCGCGATGGCCGAGCAGGGTCACGACCGCCACGAGCACGGCGAGTATCGCCATGGTCACTGAGATCGGCGCCAGGGTCGGATCATGTTTTGCATGCTCGGCATGCTCTTGCAGTTCGTTCAGTTCTTCAGACTCCATCTTTCACTCCCCCATTACTTTTACTATGACCCGCTTATCGCGCTGCCCGTCGAATTCGGCATAGAAGATTCGCTGCCACGTTCCGAAATCGAGTTTCCCCGCCGTGATGGGCACAATCACTTCGTGATGAATGAGCAGCGCCTTCAGGTGAGAGTCGCCATTGTCCTCTCCGGTCTCGTGGTGCTTGTAGCCCTTGCGAAACGGCGCCAGATTCTCCAGCCACTGATCGATGTCCTCGATCAGGCCGCTCTCGTTGTCGTTCACATAAATTCCCGCGGTAATGTGCATGGCCGACACTAGGACCATTCCTTCCTGCACGCCGCTCTTCTCGACGATTGTTTCGACCTGAGGCGTGATGTGCACATACGCCCGATGAGTCTTAGTATGAAACTTCAAATATTCTGTGAGGGTTTTCATTTCTAAATCCTGGTATGGGATGAATATCAAACGCTAGCGGAGCACGTCCGCGACTTTTCCGCCGGCAATCAGCGAGGCGATGCGGGCAAAGTCAGAGTACATGACGCGATCTTTTTCCATGGTAGAGCATACCGAGCGGATTGCCGCGTGGGCGGCCTGTCCGCGCTTGGAGGTCTTCAGCGGCGCCAGAAAATCCAGCGCCTGGGCGACCGCCATCGCTTCGATGGCTAATACGTTCCGCGTGTTCTCTACGACGCGTCGCAATTTGATCGCGGCCGTCATGCCCATGGAGACGTAGTCTTCCTTGTTGCCCGACGTTGTAATGGAGTCGACGGATGCCGGATGTGCCAGCACTTTGTTCTCGCTGACCAAGGCTGCTGCTGTGACCTGCGGCATCATGAATCCAGAATTCAGTCCGGCGCCCGGAGCGAGAAATGGCGGCAGGCCCTCGCTGAGCGCGGGATTCACGAGCCTTTCGATCCGTCTCTCGCTGATTCCAGCCAGGGCGCTCAATGCGATCGCCAAAAAGTCCAAAGCAAACGCCAGCGGTTCGCCGTGAAAGTTCCCGCCGGAGATTACATCGCCCTCGGCGCTCCTGGCATCGGTTAGAAAGACCAGCGGATTATCGACCGCGGAGTTTGCTTCCGTTTCAAATACCTCGCGGCAATGGGCCAGCGTGTCGCGAACTGCACCGTGGACTTGTGGGATGCAGCGGAGCGAGTACGCATCCTGAACGCGGCCGCACTCCCGGTGCGATTCGCGAATCTGGCTGCCCTCCAGCATGCGCCGCAAATTGGCCGCAGACTTTATTTGTCCGGCGTGCGGGCGCGCTTTGTGAATGCGCTCGTCGAAAGCTGTGTCGGTCCCTTTCAGCGCATCGCAGCAAAGGCCGCCCAGCACGTCAGCAGTGTCTACTAAAGTTTCGGCGGCCAATAAACTCAGAGTCCCAACTGCGAGCATGGCCTGCGTCCCGTTAATCAGGGAAATCGTTTCCTTGGCCTCGAGAAGGAGTGGCTTGATTTGACCGCGCTTCAACGCCTCGGCGCTGGGAACGCGAGTACCATTTTGATCGAAACATTCGCCTTCACCAATCAGCGCCAATGCAAGGTGAGCCAGTGGTGCAAGGTCACCACTAGCACCCACGCTTCCCTGGGATGGCACCACCGGCGCGACACCGCGATTGAGCATCTCGCAAAGCGTATCAATGACGATGGCGCGCACGCCGGAATGGCCTTTGGCCAGTGAATTCGCGCGCAACAGCATCATGGCTCGAGTCTCAGGGATCGTCAGCGGTTCGCCCACGCCGACGGCGTGCGAGCGAACCAGATTGACTTGGAGTTCTCGAATCTGATCGCCCGCGATGCGAACATCGCTCAGCTTGCCCACGCCAGTCGTGATCGCATAGGCAACCTTGTTGCTGGCGACAATGTCGTCGACCACGGCACGCGCCTGGCCGACCGCGTGCCGCGCGTCGGCCGAAAGCAGCACGGCGCGACGGTTTTCGACGCTTGCGACCTCACGAACCGCATCGAGCGTCAGATCGTTCCCGCTAATATGGAGTGCGTTCAAGAGAATATTCAGGTACTGCGCGTTCTGGTTCTTCCGTTCGGCCGGATCCTACTTTCCCATCGCCTCGCGAAACGCCGTCAAATACCGCTCCGGTAGTGCGGCAACTTTCATTTCTGAATCCGTGACTATGTGGGTGGTCTCGCCCTCCGCCAGGAGCGTGCCGCCCTCAGCGCGCACCAGTTCGTAACTGAATACAACCACCGATTCGCGCACCGCCTTCAGGCGGGTTCTGACCAGCACCTCTTCGTCGTAATATACCGGCGCTCGATAGCGGCACTTCACTTCGGCAACGGCGATGAAGCATCCATCCTCGCGCTCCATGTCGCGATATGAGAATCCCATCCCGCGCATCAGTTCGACGCGCCCGATTTCGAACCAGATCAAATGGTTTGAATGATAGACGACGCCCATCTGATCGGTTTCGGCGTAACGCACGCGCAATCGCGCTTCATGAAATGCGTGTGGAGTTTTGGACCTCATTTGCCTGTCCACACAGGTTTGCGCTTTTCGAGGAACGACGAAATCCCCTCGCGGAAATCCGCTGTCGAGCGAATCGCCGCATTCTCCCGCACGGCTGCTTCAATCTGGGCGTCAAGTTCCTGCCGGGCGTGATCTGTGAGCAACTGTTTCGTCGCGCGCAGGGATGCTGCACTGTTCTCCATCAGCAGCGCGGCCAGTTCGCGAGCCCGGCCCATCAGTTTCTCCGCTGGAATGATTTCGCTGAGCAATCCCATGCGCGCCGCTTCTTCCGCCTCAAAAATTCTCCCCGTCAGCAAAAGGTCGCGCGCTTGCTTCTCTCCCACTTGTCGCAACAAAAATGTGGAAACGATCGCAGGCACAAATCCGATTCGCACTTCTGTGTAACCAAATTTTGCTTCCGGCACCGCCAGCGTGAAGTCGCACAGCAGGGCCAGTCCCGTTCCTCCCGCAATGGCCGCGCCGTTCACGGCAGCAATCGTTACTTTGGGAAATTCATAAAGCGACCGGAACAACTGGACCATCGTCTGCGAATCCTGCAGATTCTGCTCCGGCGTTCGGCCCAGCAGGGACTTCAGATTATCCAGATCCATGCCGGAGGAAAAAGCCTTGCCCGCGCCGGTAAGGATCAGCACAATAGCCTGCGACTTCGCGACCTCTCCGAGCGCACGGACCAGATCGTCAATCAGTTCGAAGCTGATGGCGTTGCGCTTCTCGGGACGGTTGAGTGTGATGGTCGCCACGCCGCCGTCGTACGCGAGTTGTATGGTCTTGTAACTCATAGCTAACACCTGCCACGGATTTTACGGATTACCTCGGATCAAAAATCAATTTGTGAAGTATCCATGATCCTCCCTGCTGATCCGTGGCTGCTTTTAGTCGGCCGCGTGCGAACTCGAAAATCTTGCGCCGATTCCTGCCGTTGCCTTCAGCAGCGGGTCTAGAGGCTTCAGTTGCGGTAACTCCGCTCCCAGCCGCGCGAGCGTTTCAACGACGGTCTCCGTCGGGATGTTGCCAACCAGTGCGTCCTGTGCGAAAGGACAGCCGCCCAGGCCGCCCAATGCTGAATCAAAGCGGCGGCAACCCGCATCATAAGCCGCGAGAATCTTTTCCGCTGCCTGATCCGGTCGGCTGTGCAAGTGCACGCCAATCTCAAGGTAGTCGTACTTGGCCATCACAGCACCAACCAAATCGCCGATTTGCTGCGGGGTCGCTACTCCCACGGTGTCGGCCAGAGAAATCATCCGCAAATTATCCACTTCCATCAGCGAGATCGCCTCAATCACCTCATCCGGATTCCACAAATCGCCGTATGGATTCCCAAACGCCATTGAGATATAAACCACGACGTCGAGTCCGGCATCTTCAGCTTTGCTCTGAACCTTTTCCAGTTCCTCGAGCGCATTTTCCGGCGACTGGTTCTGATTTTTGCGCAAGAACGTTTCTGAAATTGAATAGGGAAATCCCAGCGTCGAAACCGCCTTGGTCGCAATAGCCCGTTGCGCACCGCGTTCATTCACCACGATTCCGATAATCTCCACGTCGTCGGGGGGATCGAGCTCCGCCAGCACTTCTTCCGAGTCCGCCATTTGCGGCACGGCTTTTGGCGACACGAACGCCACGGCGTCAATGTGCTTGAAACCGACGCTGATTAAGGCCTTGAGATAATCAACCTTCAAGTCCGCGGGAATCAACTCCGGCAGACCTTGCCACGCATCGCGCGGACACTCGATCAATTTGACAATGTCGGCCATAAGTCCTCAGCCACGGATTAATACCGATTCGAGCGGATCAAAAATCACGCTCATTCTTTTAAAATCCGTGTTCATCCGTACAATCCGTGGCAAAGTTATGTTTGTAACACTCCCACTTTGAACTCAGCCACGTCCGGGTTCAGCGCCGCCGCTTCCAGCGCCTGTGTGATCGCATCCCGCGTTTCGATAGGATCGATGATTTTATCGATCCACAGCCGCGCCGCTCCGTACCGCGGATCGGTTTGCTCGTCGTAGGTGCGCTTCACCGACTCGTACAATTCTTTTCTCTCTTCCGCGCTCAGCTTCGTCCCGCCGCGCTCGAGTTGTTTTACCTTGATCTCGACCAAGGTGCCCGCTGCCGAGTCCCCGCTCATGACCGCGTAGCGCGCGGTCGGCCAGGCAAACACAAAGCGCGGATCATACGCCTTCCCGCACATCGCATAATGACCGGCGCCGAACGATCCGCCCACGATCACTGTAATCTTCGGGACTACGGAATTCGAAACCGCGTTCACCATCTTCGCGCCCGCCTTGATGATGCCGCTCCACTCCGCATCGCGTCCAACCATGAAACCATTCACGTCGTGAAAAAAAATCAGCGGAATCAGATTCTGATTGCAGTCCATGATGAAGCGCGCGGCCTTCTCGGCTGACTCGGTGTAAATCACGCCGCCGAACTCGACTCGCTTGTGACCTTCGTGATCGGTCTGTTGCGCGTGCAGTTTCTGGTTGGCGACAATGCCTACCGCGAAGCCGCCGATGCGGGCATACCCGCAGATCAGCGTCTTGCCGTACTCCGGCTTGTATTCGTCGAAGCGGCTGCCGTCGACCACGCGCGCCAGCACCTCTTTCATGTCATAGGGCCGCGCCGGCGACGAATCGTAGACTCCATATATTTCTTCCGCAGCCAGTTCCGGTTCAACCGGTTTCTTCCGGTCCCACGGAGAGAGCCGGCGGTATCCCCACTTCTCCACAATAGAGCGAATCCGCGCGATGCAAGCCTGGTCGTCGGGCTCGCGAAAGTCGACCGTACCGCTAATGGACGAGTGCATGGCGGCGCCGCCCAACTCTTCCGACGAAACTTTTTGCCCGATCGCGGCCTGAACCAGCGCGGGTCCCGCAAGAAAAAGTCCGCTGCCGTCAGTCATGAGCACGTGATCGCACATGACCGGCAAATATCC
>Ga0070731_10005375_pt1 | contig 10601 bp, 8 predicted proteins | sample Coa_R1_2_FD_66448 | JGI IMG/M metagenome (GOLD analysis project Ga0070731, IMG submission 66448) | Surface soil microbial communities from Centralia Pennsylvania, which are recovering from an underground coalmine fire - Coalmine... | ecosystem: Environmental > Terrestrial > Soil > Unclassified ... | reverse complement strand
ACGAGCGCCGCCATGCCCTCGCGCTCGGCCAGGGCCACCAGCTCCTTTCGCGGTCCGATCTCCTCGGGCCGCACCGGATGGACGCCGGTATCGAGCACGGCCAAGCGGTCCACCCGCTCGGGCGCGAGCCGCATGATCTCGAGCGCCACCCGCCCGCCCATGGAATGGCCGGCCACGGCGAAGCGCGGCGGCGCGATCTCCAGCGCTGTCCGGGCCATGGTCTCGAACGAGTCCTGTCCCCAGAAATGCGGGACGATGATTTCCGCGGTGGCGGCGAGGGCTTCGATCTGCGGTTCCCAGACGGTGCGGTCGCAGAGCAGCCCGGGCAGCAGCAGAAGCGTCGGCCGTGTCACTGCGCCGTCGCCCCGCCCCGCAGCTCCTCGCGCACGATCCGAGCCCCCTCCACCATTGCCCGCATCTTGCCGAACGCAACCTCACGGGGAAGGTATTTCAGCCCGCAATCGGGGGCGATCACGAGCCGTTCTGCCGGCACATGCGGCAGCGCGCGGCGGATTCGTGCCGCGACCGTCTCGGGAGATTCCACCTGGGGGTCGGACAGGTCGAGCACGCCGAGGATGATCTTCTTGCTCGGCAGGCGCTCCAGCACGCTGCAATCGAGGCCGGACTGCGCCGTCTCGATCGAGATCTGGCCGACCGGTGCGTCCTCCAGCTCCGGCAGGAAGGAATAGCCGGACGGGCGCTGGTGGATGATGGCCGCGTAGCCGAAGCAGATGTGGATCGCGGTCGGCCCGGTCACGCCGTCGAGGGCGCGCGTCAGCGCCTGCACGCCCCATTGCTTCGCCTTCTCGGGTCGGGCCTGCATGTAAGGCTCGTCGAGCTGCACGAGGTCGGCACCGGCGCGGAAGAGATCCTCGATCTCCTCGCGGACGGCATCGGCATAGGCGAGCGTGACCGCCACCTCGTCGTGGTAGAAATCGTCCTGCGCCTGCTGCGCCATCGTAAACGGGCCGGGCACCGTCATCTTGATCGGCCGGTCGGTGTTGCGGCGGAGGAACTCGACATCGCGCACCTGCACCGGATGGCGGCGCCGGATCGGCCCGACCACCCGCGGCACCGGATTGGGATGGCCGCTGCGGTCGAGCGCCGTGCCGGGATTGTCGATGTCGACGCCGTCGAGCGCGGTCGCGAAATGATTGGAGTAGCTCTCCCGCCGCATCTCGCCGTCGGTGACGATGTCGATCCCGGCCCGTTCCTGATCGCGGATCGCCAGCAGGGTCGCATCGTCCTGCGCCTCGGCGAGGAAGTCCGGATCGATGCGCCATAGCTGGCGCGCCCGCACGCGCGGCGGGAACCGTTTCGCCAGGGCCGGGCGGTCGATGAGCCAATCCGGCTGCGGATAGCTTCCGACCAGCATCGTCGGCAGCAGCGTCTCCATCGGCGGGCCTCCCTCAGTGTCCGAAGAGTTCGGCGCTGGCGATGCGCGCGCCTTCGGCGAGCGCGCGCAGCTTTTCCCAGCAGATCAGCGGGTGGACGGGACCGAACCCCGCGAAGGTGCCGAAGCCGCAGTCGCTGCCGGCGATCACTCGCTCCGGCCCGACCAGCCCGGCGAAACGGAGGATCCGCTGCGCCACCAGCCGCGGATGCTCGACCACGTTGGAGCAGGTGTCGAGAACGCCCGGCACCAGGATCTTATCATCCGGCAGCTTCGTATCCTGCCAGATTTCCCATTCGTGCTCGTGCCGCGCATTGGCGCCCTCGATCAGCAGCGCCATCGGCCGCACCTTGAAGAGGACCGGCAGCAGATCGGCGAGCGGCATGTCGTGGGTGTGCGGACCTTCGTAGTTGCCCCAGCAGATATGGAGCCGCATCCGATCGGGTGGGAGGCCGGCCAGCGCCTCGTTCAGCGCCTCGACCTGGAGCGCGGCCCGGTGCAGGAACTCCGCATCGCTGTCGTGCTTGAACCGGCTGTGCCGTCCCATGGCGAGGTCTGGGCAGTCGATCTGCAGCAGCAGGCCCGAGGCGACGATCCGCTCGTATTCCGGCCGCATCGCGGCGGCGAGCGCGGCGAGATAGGCCTCGTAGGAGCCGTAATGCTCGTCCGGCTGGAAGACCGCGATCGTGCCGGGCGAGACGGCGTTGAGGAATCCCTCGGCCGCGCCGCTCCCTTCCATCGCCGCCTGGAGATGGGCGATGTCGCGCTCGACCGGCCCCAGGTCCTTGACCGCGATCGGCCCGCGGCAGACCGGCCGGAGGTACTTCGCCGATGCGCCTTCCTTGACCAGCCGGTCGCGGTAGTCGGGGTAGTCGTCGAGATCCTGCGGCGTCGGCCGCGCCGAATCGCCCTCGAACCCGGTCAGCCTGTGGCGGATATAGGTCGCGTAGCTGATCTTGCTGGTCTCGCCGTCGCTGACGATGTCGACGCCGGCATCGCGCTGCTGCCGCACGATTGCGGCGACGGAACCCGCCATCACGGCATCGAACCGGCCGGGATCGTAAGCCTCGCCGCGATCCTGGGCGAAGAGCAGCTCCACCACCGCCTCGGGCCGCGGCAGGCTGCCGACATGGGTGGTGAGGATGCGGTCGGTGCTGCGTTTCATCGCCGGATCTCCTCTTCCGCTCCGAGGATCTCCTCGTTGTTCTGGCCGAGCAGCGGCGGCGGCGCGACCGACTCCATCCGCACGCCGTCGAACGATGCCGGGAACCTGACCGTCCGCGTATGGCCACGGAAGGGATGCGCGGCCGCGATGAACAGCCCGAGATGCCGCGCCTGGGGATCGTCGGCGACCTCGCTTGGATCGTAGACGGGTGCGCTCGGCACGCCGTGCTGTTCGAGCCGGCCGAGCCATTCGTCCCGCGAACGGCCCCGAAAGACCTCGCGCAGGATCGGCAGCAGCGCCTCCTGGTTCTCGATGCGGCCGACGCGGTCGCTGAACCGCGGATCCTGCAGGATGTCCGGCCGTTCCATGGCGTCGGCGAGGCCCTGCCAGAACTTGGTCGGCGACGACATGTGGAGCGCGACCCATTTTCCGTCGGCGCATTCCAGCGCGTAGGACTGCGAGACGCGCGGCCGGCTGTACGGGCCCATCACCTCGTCATGCGAGAAGTAGTGGGTGAAGGCGTCGAGATTGAAATAGGCCATCGCCTCCATCATCGACAGCTCCACCAGCTTGCCCTTGCCGGTGCGCTCGCGCTCGTGCAGCGCCGCCAGGATCGAGAAGGCGGCGATCAGCCCGGTGACCGCGTCGGCCAGCGCCGGCCCCACGACGCGCGGCGTCTCGGGGTTGATCATCAGCCCGAGGAAGCCGGTGATGGCCTGGGCCACCGTGTCGTAGCAGGGCTGCTCGGCAAGCGGCCCGGAGGCGCCGAAGCCCGAGATCGAGCAGTAGACCAGCCGTGGATTGATCCGCGACAGCTCGGACCAGCCGAGGCCGAGCTTGTCGGCCACGCCGGGGCGGAAATTCTGGATGTAGATGTCGGCTGTGGCGACGAGTTCCCGGAACTTTTCTTTGTCCGCCGGCCGGCGCGTGTCCAGCTCGATCGAGCGCTTGTTGCGGTTGTAGGTCTGGTAGTGCGGGCTGTAGAGGCCGCCGTCGAAAGCGCGGAACGGATCGCCCGTGTCAGGCGCCTCGATCTTCACGACGTCGGCGCCGACATCGGCCAGCATCATGCCGCAGGCCGGGCCGGTAATGTAGGTCCCGTGATCGAGGACGCGGACACCGCGGAGCAGATCGAGCAAATCCGTGTCTCCCCTCCCAGCGACCGGCGTCAGCCCTGGGCCTGGGGTTCGAAGCCTATGGCCTGCTCGGCATTGTAGGCGAGCGTGAAGCCGATAGGCCGTTGGGACTCCTCGTAGAGATGGCCGATGAGCCCCGCGGTGCGGGCGAGGATCGGCACGCCCTTCATCACCGCGGCCGGGAACCCGACATCGAGCATGACCGCCGGGATCGCCGCCGAGACGTTGGGCAGCAGCCGCCTTCCGTAGATATCGGGGACGAGCTCTGTGACCGTGTCGACGAGGGCCACGTGCCTGCCGGCGACGCCGCGCTGGCGGGCGAGGCGGATGAGGCATTTGGCGCGCGGATCGCCGTCGACATGCTCGGGATGGCCCCAGCCGGGCACCGCCCGCTTCCCGGCGCGCAGTTCAACCAGCTCGGCCCGGGCGGCTTCCGGCACCGGGCGACCGTCGGCCTCAGCGCTCGCCACAATTCTCTGGAGGAACTGGGCGGACACTTCAGCGCTGCCCAGCACGACGGTGCCGCAGCCGAGAATGCCGGCCGCTACCGCGCCCTGCAGCGCATCGGGCGCCGCGGCATAGGTCATCCGCGCCGCCTGGACGCTCGGCACCAGCCCATGCTCGGCGATCGCCACCAGCACGGCGTTCAGGAAATAGCTCTGCTCCGAGGTCGGCTTGCCGCCGGTCACCAGCAGAAAGAAGTAGTCGGCGAACCCGATCTGGCCGATCAGCTCGTCGCACAGATCCAGCCCGCGGACCTCGATGTGCTCGGCGTCCGATCGGCAGATCGAGGTAATGGGCTGGTCCTGGCGTCCGATCTTCATGATGACGAGGCTCCGTAACCTCCGCAGGCCCGATCCGGTCTGCGGATGGAGAATTCGATATACGAATAAAGTTTCATCCAGCGAATTCTAACGGCGAAGAGGCCGGTGTCAAACCGCGACACGACCCGGCCTGCCCCGCATCAATGCTAGAACCGGACCGTCGCCTCAAGCCCGAAGGTCCGCGGCAGCGCCTTGAACACGAAGCCGCCCGGGGAGAATTCCGCGTTGTATTGCTTGTCGAAGAGGTTCTTCGACCACGCCGTCACGGTCCAGTCGCCCGCCTCGAAGCTGAGCCGCACGTTCACCAGGTCGACCGGGTTGCGGACCGTCGAGTTCTGCGGATCCCACCAGGTCTCGCCGATGCGCTGGTAGTCGACCCGGCCGACCAGGGCATCCTCGTCGAAGACCGGTTGCCGGTACTGCAATCCGATGTTGAGCGTGTACTTGGACACGTCCGGCGCCTGGTTGCCGATCACTGTCGGATCGACGTCCTGCGTGATCTCGCTGTCGGTGTAGCCGAAGCCGAGATCGCCGGTCAGCCGGTCGGTAATCTTGATCGTGGTGTCGAAATCGCCGCCCTTGTAGACGACCTCGCCGAGATTGCCGAGGTTCTGCGTCGAGTTGGCGGCCAGGAAGACGAAGAAATACGGGTTGTGCGACGTCGTGTAGAAGAGCGAGCCATCGAAGACGATGCGGCGGTCGAACAGCTCCGCCTTCATGCCGACCTCCCAGGTATTCGCCACCTCGGCCTGGAACGTGTCGCCGACGCCGAGAATGCCGCTCGCCTTCGCGATCAAGCCGACGCCGGTCTGGTTGAAGCCGCCGCTGCGGAAACCGCGCCCCCAATCAGCGTAGAAGGTAAGGTCGTCCTCGGGCTTGTAGCGCAGCGTCACCTTCGGCTGGACCGCCGAGAAGGTCTTGTCGCGCACCTCGCCGGTGAACCCGCCCGAAACGCCGAAGGCGCTCGGCAGGAACGGGGTCGGCGTGTCCGTCGTGTTCTGGCGGTGGTCGCTGTCGTAGCGCAAGGACAACGCGAGCTCGAGCTGGTCGGTGATGTCGCCCGTGAGGTCGCCATAGCCGGCCCAGGCGAAATTGTCCTGGCTGTCGGCCAGGAACGTCGCCTGCGGGTTGATCGGGCTGGTGCTCGGCACGCGATAGACCGGATACACGCCGTGCCCGAGATCGACCATGTTGCCGGTCGAGATGAATCGGTCCGTGTGGATGAGATAGCCGCCGACGATCCAGCGGATCCGCTGATCCGCCGGCGACGTCAGGCGCAGATCCTCGCTCACCGCCTCGACATTCAGATACTGGCTCTGGTTCAGGTCGACGCCCAGCAGCTGCTTGAAGAACGATTGCGGGATCGGCAGGAAGTTGTAGGCGTCGCCGGTGTCGATCTCGGTCAGCGTGTCATAGGCGGTGACCGAAGTCGCGGTCGCGAAGCCGAAATTGTAGTCGGCCTTGACCGAGGCATCGAACATGTCGCGGTCGTCTTCGCCCTTGTTGTTGACCTCGACCGGCAGGCTCGTGTCGTTCACGTCGCTGACGATGTTGTAGTAGTAGGCCGTCGTCCGCACCTGCGAGAACGAGATGCGGCCGTCCAGCGTCAAGTTCGGCAGCGGAGTCCACAGCAGCTTGAAGCGACCGTCACGATCCTCGAACGGATCGGCGCTGGTGTTGAGATAGGGATTGTTGATGTAGCCGTCGGTGTTGATGTACTGCAGCGAGCCGATGAACTTCAGATTATCGGTACCGGGCACGGGACCACTGGCCGTGCCGAGGACTGTCACGCCCGGGCCGTTGTCGACGCCGGCCTTGAACTCGTACTCGTACTGGTCGGTCGGCTGTCTGGTATTGATCAGGATCGCGCCGCCGATGGCGTTGCGCCCGTAGAGGCCGCCCTGCGGACCCTTCAGCACCTCGATCTGCTGGATGTCGAACAGGCTCTGGTCGAACTGCGAGGGGTTCACCTGCTGCACCCCGTCGACCACGGTCGCGACCGAGGGCTCGCTGTTCCGCGCCTGGCTGATGCCGCGGATGATGACGAAGGACGTGCCGATATTCTGCGTCTCGACCAGCGTGACGTTCGGCGTCAGCTGGATGAAGTCGCGCGGGCTGACGATTCCGGCGTTCTCGATCTCCTGCTCGGTGAAGGCCGTCACCGCGGCCGGCACGTCCTGCAGCTTTTCCGCCCGCAGACGGGCGGTGACGACGACCTCCTCGAGCTGCTGCGATGGTGCCGCTTGTGCGGTCTGGGCCGCCTGCGCAACCTGGATCGGTTGGTCGGAGGAGGCGGAATCCGCATCCGGGGCGGCCGCACGGACCGTCGTCGCGGTGCCGGCGAGGCAGACCGAAGCGGCGATCAGCGCCACGGTCGAGACGCGGACATGGAGGTCTTGCCGAGATTGGCCGAAAGCCCTGACGGTCCGCCCGCGGAATTGCCGAAATACGTTCATTATCCCCCCTTCGCACACAAATGCTTATCTCTTCGCCGGAACGCTTGCTCGCTCCACGATCATGTCGGCCGCAGCACAGGGCCAATAAATGTTTCAGTCCGATAGTGCTGCTGCCGTTCCGATTCAGCTCACCAGCGCAGATTTACGAACTGCGCTGGACCAAATTTGTACGTTCTTCAGTGTTCAGGCCGGAACGTATTGTTGGAGTGATGGTCACCCGCGAGCCACCGCTTCAGTTCCGCATGCGCCGTGGCGCGGCGCGCGGCATCACTGGCAGCGACCTCGGGCGCGTCCACGGTGAATTCCACGATCAGCCCATCCGGATCGGTAACGTAGAGCGAGCGGCAGTATCCGTGCTCGAGGACGAAGGTCGCCGGCGGCTCGTAGCCTGCCTCGGCGAGCCGCCCGGCGATCGCGTCCTGCGTCTCGGTGTCGACCTTGAGGGCGATGTGGCGGAACGGCGATACCGGCAGCGACGGGCCGAACAGTTCCTGGTCCTCGGGCTTCGCGAACTGGAAGAAGGCGAGCGCGCCGCCGTCCGCCAGGCCGAAGAACAGATGGCAGTAGACGCGCTCGGCGCCGAACAGCATGTCCTTCTCGCACCATGTCGCGGTGAGCGGCATGCCGATCAGATCTTCGTAGAAGTGCCGGGTCGCCTCGAGATTCGACGAGACGAACGCGTTGTGGTGCAGCCGGAGCGGAATGCCGGGAGAGCCTGTCATGGGATCACCTCGTGACTCGGGGCGCGGCAAATGCCGCGGAGGCGCTAACGGTACCCGGCTCGACGGGGCTCTCGAAAGTCATTCTCGGCTGCTCCCCGTATTTTTCGTATATCGAAATTAATTTCGTTATATGCGATGATATCGGTCTGTACGGACCAAGTCAAATCCCGTGGTGCTCGGCTGCGTACAGGTTTCGACACGCGGCTTGCGCCGTAAGGTTGCAGCAGGCGATACGTGGCGGAGAAGCGCGGCGTGAGCCGCGACGTTGGGAGACTGTATGGCGGCCGAGACGGAAGCGACGGGGGGGCGACGCGAGACGATCAACGGCTTGGCCCGCGGGCTCGCCGTCATCAAGGCGCTCGGCCAGCTCGGCACCGCCGGCAATTTGACCGAGATCGCGCAGGCAGCGCAGCTGCATGCCGCCGTGGCGCGGCGCTGCCTCCACACGCTTGAGGATCTCGGCTATGTCGGCCGGGCCGGCCGCCGATTCTTCCTGCGCCCGCGCATTCTCGAGCTCGGCACAGCCTATCTCGACGCGGTCGACAGCGAGGCGCTGGTCCGGGACTACCTCTCCGAGATCGTCGCCCAAAGCGGGCACAGCTCGTCGCTCACCGTTCTCGACGGGCACGACATCGTCTATCTTGCCCATGTCGGACCGCGCCGCGTGCTGCGACTCGAGGCGAGCGTCGGGACACGCTATCCCGCCTACCCGACCTCGATGGGACGCGCGCTACTGTCCGGCCTGCCGGACGACCAGATCCGCCGCTATGTCGAGACGGCGGAGATCCGCCAGCTGACCCGATTCACGGTGACCGATCCGGAGCGCCTCGTCACCTCGATCCGCCGGGCGCGCGAGGACGGGTTTTCCTGCGTCGAGGACGAGCTGGCGATCGGCGTCATCGCCATCGCCGTGCCCGTGTTCGACCGCACCGGCCGGGTCGTCGCCTCGATCAACTGCTCCGCCCAATCCGGCGAGACCGGGTGCGAGGAGCTGGTCAGCCGCCACCTGCCGCTGCTGCGCGAGGTGGCAGCCAGGATCTCTTCCGCACTCGCCCACATTCCGGGCCTCTCGGATGGCCACCGCCCGGCCGGCGCGCCCTGATGCCGTCCGATCGACGTGCCCGCCAGTTCATGGAATGATGATTGGTCGGTCCCATCTGGGCGGGCGGGCAAAGGGAGGCGGCCGTATAGGAGGCCAGAGGCAGAGATAATGCGGTCAGGTTCGCGATGATCAGCGCCCCCCAGCGCAAGCAGCTTGCCGAGTTCCTGAGAAGCTGTCGGGCGCGGCTGTCGCCGGTTCAGGTTGGGCTTCCCGAGCCCACGCGCCGCCGCCGTCCCGGACTCAGGCGCGAGGAAGTGGCTGCCCTCGCCCGGGTCAGCATCACCTGGTACAGCTGGCTGGAGCAAGGCCGCGACGTCCAGGCCTCGGTCCGCATGCTAGAAACCTTGAGCCGCGTGCTCCAGTTGTCGCCGGAAGAGCGCGAATATCTGTTCGCGCTGGCGCAGAACCGTTCCGCCCCGGTGGCGCCGGCCCGGTCGGACGGCGTCAGCCCCGCGGTCCAGCGGATGCTGGACGGACTCTCGGTGCCGGCCTTGGTGATGACGCTGCGCTGGGACGTCATGGCGTGGAATCGACTGGTCACGCTGCTGTTCCGGGATTACGGCGCGATGAAGCCGGAGGAGCGGAACCTGGTGAGAATTCTCCTGACCAGTCCCGCCTACCAGGCAGACCCAGGAGAGTACGACCGGATCGCCCATCGCGTCGTCGCGAAGCTGCGGATCGACTACAGTCAGTCCGGCGGCGACCCGGCTTTCGACGCGCTGGTCGAGGAGATGAGCGCGGCCTGCCCCAAATTCCGGGAGCTGTGGCATACGCCCGAGATCGTCGGGCGCGCGTACGGGACCCAGGTGGTCTCCCATCCGCAGCTTGGCGAGATCACCCTGGAGCACACCTCCTACGTGGTGGAGGGCTCGCCGAACCTGCGGGCCCTCATCTTCGTGCCGTTGGGCGCGGAGAGCGCCGCCAAGGTGGCGCAGCTCGCCGACCGGGAAGCACGGGTGGGTGCTTGGACGGCCCCGGCGGAGCGAAAGGAGTACCGGAACTGACAGCACTTCTCGCTGGCTGGCAGCCCGTCGGACTCTTCGTCAAGTTGCCCGGTCACATCGGAGAGGCCGGCCTCGATTGGGTCGGCTCGGGGTAGGATGCGCCATGAAGCGAAGCCAGGACAGAATACTGACGACCCATGTGGGCAGCCTCATCCGCCCCAAGCCGCTGATCGAACAGGCACAGGCGGCACGGGACGACGCCGGGAAGCGCCCGGACTACGAGCGCCAGCTTCGCGCGGCCGTCGGCGAGGTGGTGGCCCGGCAGGCGGCGGTCGGGATCGACATCGTCAACGACGGCGAGTTCGGCAAGTCCAGCTGGGCCCGCTACATCATGGAGCGGGTGAGCGGCTTCGAGCTGCGCGACGACCAGCTGCGCGAGGTCGCCTGGCTCGGCCGCGACCGAGTGCGCTTCGCCGAGTTCATCGCCGAGGATTTCCCGCAGGTCCTGACCGGGCTGCCGACGCAGGCCTGCGTCGGACCGATCACCTACACCGATCACGATTCGGTGCGGCGCGACCTCGACAATCTGAAGGCCGCGCTGCGCGGCGCCGATGTCGAGGAAGCCTTCTTCACGGCGGTGGCGCCGGCCAGCACCGCCTATGACGGCGTCAACGAGTACTATCCGACCGATCGCGACTACGTCTTCGCCGTCGCCGAGGCGCTGCGCGAGGAGTATCTCGAAGTCCACAAGGCGGGGTTCATCGTCCAGGTCGACGATGCCGTGCTCGCGAACATGTATGACGAGCTGGTGCAGCAGAGCCCGCACCGCTACCGCGAATGGGCGCAGCTGCGCATCGAT
>Ga0070731_10005374_pt1 | contig 10601 bp, 6 predicted proteins | sample Coa_R1_2_FD_66448 | JGI IMG/M metagenome (GOLD analysis project Ga0070731, IMG submission 66448) | Surface soil microbial communities from Centralia Pennsylvania, which are recovering from an underground coalmine fire - Coalmine... | ecosystem: Environmental > Terrestrial > Soil > Unclassified ... | reverse complement strand
GTGGCCGGCTACGACCTGAAGAGCCTGCTGATCGGCTCGGAGGGCACGCTCGGGCTGATCACCGCGGCCTGGCTTCGGCTCGTACCCGCACCCGAGCTCGAGCTGCCGGTGGTCGGCCTCTACGCGGACGCCGACGCCGGTGTGAGCGCGATCGAGCGCGTGCTCGCCTCGGGAGTCGTTCCCGCGGCGATCGAGTATCTCGACGCGGTGACGCTGAGCTACGCCGGCGCCGCCTACCCGTTCGGAATCCCCGAGGGCGGCTCGTTCATGGTCGTCACGGAGGCAGACGGAGACGCCGACGAGGCGCACCGCACTGCAGACGAGCTCCGCGGCGCGCTCGAGGAGGGAGCCGTCGCGGTGCACTCGCCGGCCGACTCGGCCGACGTGGGGGCGCTCTGGCGCTGGCGCAGCGGCGTCGCGTTCGCGATCCTCGCCCAGCGCGGAGGCGCGTTCAGCGAGGACATCGCCGTTCCCCTCGATCGCCTTCGCGACGTCGCGCGCGAGACGCTCGAGATCGGCGAGCGGCACGGCGTCCCCGGCCTGTCGTTCGGCCACGCCGGTGACGGCAACATCCACTCGACCTTTCTCTTCTCGCCCGACGATGCCGACGAGGAGCGCCGGGCGGACGAGGCCTGCCACGAGCTGTTCGAGCTCGCCCTCCGTCTCGGGGGGTCCGTCACCGGCGAGCACGGCATCGGCTGGCTCAAGCGCGGCCAGCTCGAGCACCAGCTGGGGCCGGCGGGCTACGAGCTGCACCGACAGATCAAGCACGCCTTCGACCCGAAGGGCCTGCTGAATCCCGCGAAGAAGCGTTGAAACTGTTTCGTCGCTAAGGCGACGAAACAGTTTCTAAGAACCCCAGCTCCAGCAGGTCGCGGAGCAACTCTTCGCCGACGCTGTCGACGGTGATCCCGTCCGGGTCCGTGAGCAGGTCGATCTCCTCCGGCTCGAGGTCGAGCTCCGGCTGCGTGCCTTCGTCGAGCGCGAGCGTGACGTCGGTGACGTCGCCGTCGCGGTCGAGCTCCTCGCGGAACCATGCATCCTCCACGAGCCGGAACTTCCGGCCCGCCAGCTTCCCCTCCGCAAGCAGCGCGAGCGCGCCGAGGACACGCAGCGCCTGCGGGCCGGCGTGCTCGAGGTCGTCCTCGTCCACCGGGTCGGCCCGAAGGCCGTGCCTCGCCCCGGCACGCTTGTGCAGGATCGCGACGCCCTCGGTGACCCAGCCCGCGCCGAGCTCGTCGAGGTACGCGATCCAGCTGTCGAAAGCGTTCGCGAGGGCGGCCGGGTCGCCGGCGAGATGATCCGTCCACGCCGCGGCGTGGTCGATCGGATCGCTGCCTCGGAGGCCGAGGAGCCACGCATCGCAGCCGCTCCCGTCGAGCCACGCGTGCACATGCCGGTCGGGATCGTCGGCAGACTCCGCGAGCCAGCTGACGACCAGCGCCGCATAGCCGCCCTCGCGGAGGTGCGCGCTCGCGTCACGTACGACCTCTTCGGAGAACGAGTCGCCGCGCGCGCCGGCGTCGCGGTACTGCCATCTGTTCTCGGGCGAGATCACGTACGGCGCGTTGCAGGTGATCAGGTCGAACATCTCATCGGCGGCCGGCTCGAACAGGCTCCCCTTCCTCGTCTCGACGTTCGTGATCCCGTTCAACGCAGCACCGATCGCGGTGAACGCAAGAGCGCGCGGGTTGACGTCGGTGGCGACGACGTGCGCCGCGTGCCGAGATGCGAAGAGTGCGTGCGCACCGTTGCCCGTCCCCACATCGAGCGCGCGGTCGACGCGTGGACGCGGCGTCGCGCAGGCGAGCCAGTACGACGTCGGCGTGAAGCTCGCCACCCAGCCGGGCGGGTCGGCGAGGCCCTCCGAGAAGCCGTCGAACGCGAGGTACAAACCTTCCGTCGGCACGATTCGGCCGCGCGGGACGAGGCTGTCGCCCACGTCGACCGCAAGACCCGTGGCGACCAACTGGTCGGCGCCCGGTACGCGTCTGGTCGGCACCGGCAGCTGCAGCAGCAGCAGCCGGACCAGGTGCGCGAGCTCCTCGTCGCCCAGTCGCCGGTCGAAAAGCGGTACCTCTGCGAGGTCGGCGGCAGGGCCGTCATCCCCGAGCCGCTCGACGATCGCGTCCTCGGTGTAGCCGACGTTCCTCAGCACGTCGCCGAGTGCAGCGGCGGCCTCGAGGTCCGGTGTCGGGTCCCAGCTCACGGCAGGACGCCGAGCTCGTCGAGCGACGTGCGGAGCTCCTCCGCGTCGCGATACACGCGGAACGCGCCCGAGGCGGTGAGCTCTTCCTCGCCGTACCCGCCGGACAGGAGGCCGACGGAGAGCATGCCCGCACGGCGCGCCGCCAGGAGATCCCAGACCGCGTCGCCTACGACATACGTCTCCACGGCAGACACGCCGAGCCGCTCGGCGCACGCGAGGAACAGATCGGGCTCGGGCTTCGCGCGCTCGACCTCGCCGCGCTCGACGACGACCGTGCCGTCCGGCACACCGAGCGCGGCGAGCGACGCGTCGATCTCAGGCCGACGACCCGACGTTGCGATCCCGTGCGGAACGCCGTAGCGGCGCAGGTCCGCGAGCAGGTCGACGGCGCCGGGCAGCGGGCGCCGCTCGGGCAGCAGCTCTCGAAACAGCTCGCCGTGCCGCCGCTGGAGCGCGTCGACCTCGGCAGGCCTGAGCTCGCGCCCGACCTCGCGCGCGGCCGCCCGCGCGAAGAGCCCGCCGCTCATGCCGATGCGGCGGTGGATGCGCCAGCCGTCGATCGGCAGCCCGATCTCCGCGAACGCGCGCTGCCAGGCGAACACGTGCGCGTAGACCGTGTCGACGAGCGTGCCGTCGAGGTCGAAGATGAGCGCGGCCACCTCAGCCCGCGCGGTAGCGGATCTGCTCCCGCGATCCGGAATCACCGGAGCGGACGATCGCGTCGCAGATCTCGGCGGCGCGATAGCCGTCCTCGAACGTCGCTCCGTATGGCGCAACGTCGGTGTCGTTCGCGATCGCAGCGAGCATGTGGTGCAGCTCGTGCACGAACGTGTCTCCCCAGCCGATGATGTGGCCGGGCGGCCACCAGTGCTCCCAGAACGGGTGCGTCGTCTCCGAGACGAGCACGGTCTTGAACCCGCGCGCGCGGTCGCCGTCGGCGCGGAACACCTGCAGCTCGTTCAGTCGCTCCATGTCGAATGCGAGCGACCCTCTGGTGCCGTTGATCTCCCACTGGAACGCGTTGCGGCGACCGTGCGCGAACCGCGTCGCCTCGAACGTGCCGACCGAGCCGTTCGCGTATTCGACGGCCGCCTCGGCTGCATCGTCGACCCGCCTGCCCGGGAGAAACGTCTTCGTGAAGCCTGCGACCGTCTCGATCTCGCCGTTCAGGAAACGTGCCAGGTCCACGACGTGCGCCATCAGGTCGCCGAGGGCGCCGGAGCCGGCGGCGTCTGGATCGAACCGCCACGTGTCGAGCGTCGGGTCGTCACCCCAGTCCTGCAGGTAGCGGCCCCGGAAGTGTCGAACCTCTCCGAGCTCGCCCGCGTCGATCATCTCCCGGGCGAGCCGGACGGCCGGCACGAAGCGGTAGTTGAAGGCACACAGGTGCTTGACGCCCGTGGCCGCGACGCACTGCCAGATCTCGTAGCTCTCGGCCGCGTCGCGGCCGAGCGGCTTCTCGCAGATCACGTGCTTGCCCGCTTGGGCCGCGGCAATCGTCGGCTCCGCGTGGAGCGAGTTCGGGCCGCCGTTGTCGAAGAGGCCGATCCGGTCGTCCTCCACGAGCCGGCGCCAGTCGCTCGTCGCGTACTCATAGCCGTACCGGCGCGCGGCCTCCTCGACCGCCTCGGTGTTCCGGCCGGCGATCCCGACGAGTCTCGGCTCGAGCGGCGGCGGCCAGGTGATGTACGCGATCTTGCGGAAGGCGTTCGAGTGCGCCTTCCCCATAAATGCGTAGCCCAGCATGCCGACGCCGATCTCCGCCATTCCGCGATAGTAAGCACATGGACCTAGTCAAATGGGGGATTGTCTCCACCGCCGACATCAACCGGAAGCTGATCCCGGGCGCTCGGGCGTCGGAGAAGGTCGAGGTCGTCGCCGTTGCGAGCCGCGCCCAGGACCGAGCGGACGCGTACGCCCGTGAGTGGGGTATTCCCCGCGCCTACGGCTCGTACGAAGACCTGCTCGCCGACTCGGAGATCGAGGCCGTCTACATCCCGTTGCCGAACACGCTCCACGTCGAGTGGTCGATCAAGGCGCTCGAGGCGGGCAAGCACGTGCTCTGCGAGAAGCCGATCTCACGCCACGCTGCCGACGTGGAGGCCGCGTTCGACGCGGCCGCGCGGAACGGCCGTCTACTCAGCGAGGCCTTCATGTACCGCCACCACCCGCAGACGGCGAAGCTGACAAGCCTCGTCGACGACGGCGCGATCGGCGAGCTCCGACTCGTGCGCTCGACCTTCAGCTACGGCCTCTACGACGAGCGGAACATCCGGCTGCGCAGCGACGTCGAGGGCGGCGCCCTGATGGACGTCGGTTGTTACAACGTCTCGTCGTCACGGCTGCTCGCCGGTGAGCCCGAGCGCGTGTGGGCGGAGGCGTGGTTCGGCCCGACCGCCACCGACTGGACGCTCACCGCGACGATGCGCTTCCCGAACGACGTGCTCGCGCTGTTCGACTGCGGCACCGCGCTCGTCGAGCGCGACGAGCTGGAGGCAATCGGCAGCGAAGGATCGCTCTTCCTCGACGATCCGTTCCACTGTGACGAGCCGGTGATCGAGCTCCGCCGCGAGGGCAAGGTCGAGCGGATCGAGGTCGCGCACGAGGACCCGTACCGTCTGGAGCTCGAGAACATGAGCGACGCGATTCGCGGCAACGCTGAGCTGCTCCTCGGGCGCGAGGACGCGTTGTCGCAGGCCCGCGCACTCGAGGCGCTGCACCGCTCAGCGACGAGCGGCGCTCCGATCGACCTCTAGGAGGTCTGCGCGATCGCGTCGAGCGCCAGCCGTTCGTCCTGCTCGCCGGGCAGCCCGCTGACGCCCACCGCCCCGATCCGCTGCTCGCCGTCGAAGACCGCGACGCCGCCGAGGAAGAACGTGAAGAAGGGATCGAAGCTCGCCCGCTCGACGGGGTCGTCACGGACCTTCTCGGCAAGCTCGCGGGTGGACCGCGCGTCGCTGCGGGCAGCGGTGTAGGCCTTGCGGTGCGCGTTCAGCCGCGTATCGGGCGCGGCGCCGTCCATCGTGACCGCCGCCACGAGCTCACCGTGCGCGTCGGCCACGAATACGGATACCGGCCCGGTCGCCGCGGCGACGACGGCCTCGACGATCGCGCGTGCCCGCTCTAGTTTCATAGTGCGATAGTAATTCCGCTGCGGCGGAAGTAGATTCAGGTACCGCATGGCCGCCGTCGCGATCCGTGGCACGACGTACCCCGTCGTCCTGCCGAAGCTGCGCGACCCCCGCCTCCACCTCGCGGCGACGATCACCTCGCTGCAGGTCCTCGGCCAGGTCGCGTTCCACTTCACGCTGTCGATCAGCCAGATCCTGATCTGCCTCGGGACGTGCGCGGCACTCGAGCTCGCGATCACGCTCCGCAAGCAGCACGTGATCATGTGGCCCGCGAGCGCGCTGCTCACCGGCAACGGCGTGGCGTTCGTGCTGCGCGTGTCGGGGACGCAGCACGGCGACTGGTGGACGTTCCGCGGCTGGTGGATCTACGTCGCGACCGCCGGCGGCTCCCTGCTCTCGAAGTACGTGATCGCCTGGCGGGGTGAGCATGTGTTCAACCCGTCCAACATCGGCCTGGTCGTGTGCTTCCTGGCGCTCGGGCGCGGGCGCGTCGCTCCGCTCGACTTTTGGTGGGGCCCGATGTCGTGGTGGATGGCCCTTGCGCTCGTGATCATCGTCACCGGCGGGTTCACGATCCTGTCGCGCCTGAAGCTGTTGCGAGTCGCGTTGTCGTTCTGGGCGGCGTTCGCGATCGGGATCGGTGGGCTCGCCCTCGCGGGCCACGCGATGTCGGCGCGCTGGCATCTCGGACCGATTGAGGGCTTCTCGTTCTGGTGGATCCTCGTCACCTCGCCCGAGGTCCTCGTGTTCCTCTTCTTCATGATCACCGACCCGAAGACGGCACCTCGTGACCTGCGGGCGCGGATCGCCTACGGGGTGACGCTCGGCGTCCTTGCGTCCGCGTTGATCGCGCCGACCCGAACCGAATTCGCTGCGAAGGTGGCGCTCCTGGCGTCGCTCGCAATCGTCTGCACGGCGAAAGCGGTGCTCCAGCTCGTCCCGCTTCGCGTCGACCGTCGGCGCGTCGGCCTCGCAGCCGCCGCGGGCGTCGTGACGTACGTCGTCGTGATCGCGTTCGTACGCAGCCCCACACCGTCGCTCGCGGCACAGCCGCTCCCGCGCGGGAAGCTGCCTCCGATCACGATCCTTCCCTCGCCGGGCGTCCAGACGAACCTCGACCGCCGGACGGCGGAGCAGATCGCCTACGGGCTGCTCGACTCGACATCGGCATCGAGAGTCGACGGGCTGCTCGTACACCTCGAGCCGGGCAACGACCAGTCACCGCCGACCGCGGTCGCACGGCTCGGGGGACGCACCTATCGCCTGCATCAGGCGGCGTCGGGTGCCTGGACCACGGCAGGCTCCGCCGGCGCGACCGTCGCCGCGGCCCGACCGACGAGCACGGCGCTCGCCGGGGAGCACCTGACGAACGTCGCGGCCTCCGTCGGCCTCGACTTCCGGCAGGGCTCGTTCCGGTATGGGATGTCGAACGAGACGCTGGCAATGATGGGCGGCGGGGTCTGCTGGCTCGACTACAACGGCGACGGTCGGCTGGATCTCTTCGCCGTCAACTCGTACGCGAGCGCCGACACGCCCAGCTGGGACGCGCACGGTGGGCTGCCGACGAGCCAGCTGTTCGAGAACGCCGGCGGCACCTTCCGGAACGTGACACGTCGCGCACATGCCGGGCTCGCCGTCCAGGGCGACGGCTGCGTCGCCGCCGACCTGACGGGCAACGGGCGCCCGGATCTCGTCGTGACGACCACGAGCGGCGTGGACATCCTCTGGAACCGCGGCAACGGCACGTTCACGCATACGACCCTCTGGCCGATCGGCTGGTACACGGGTGCTGCCGTCGCGGACGTGAACGGCGACGGACGCCCCGACATCTTCGTCGCTGGTTACTCCGACCTCAACGAGCCGGTTCCGAACTCGGTCGCGGGCTTCCCCACGAACGTCGCCGGCGTTCGCGATCTGCTCTTCCTCAACGAGGGGCACGGTCGTTTCCGCGAGGTCGGCAGGCAGGCCGGCCTCGAGGCATCAGGCTTCAGCCACGGCCTCGGCGCGCTCTTCACCGACGTGAACGGCGACGGTCGCCCGGATCTCTATGTCGCGAACGACGAGGACCCGAACGAGCTCTACGTGAATGTCGCGTGGCCGGGCGGGGCGGCGGCCGACCCTGAGCATCTCGGCTTCCGTTTCGAGGAGCGCGCCCGGGCGGCGGGCGTCGCCGACCCGTTCGCCGGGATGGGCATCGCGACGCTCGACGGCGACCTGTTCGTGACGAATTCGCGCGGCGAGCCGTCCGCGGTGTATCGGCCTAATGCTGCGGGCCAGTTCGCGAACGCCCGCCCGAGCGTCGATCCCGCCCTGGGCAGTGGGTTCGCCGGCTGGGGTGCTTCCTGGGTCGACCTGACGAACTCGGGCAACCCCGATCTCGTGGTCACCGCGGGAGCGATCCCGGTGACGAACCTCACTCGCGATGCGGAGCCCATGCGCGTGCTCGCTCCTGGACACGGGACGACGTTCGGCGACGCGACGAGCGTCCTCTCGTCGCCGATCGTGCTCAACGGACGCGGGCTCGCGGCCGCGGACGCGGAGAACGACGGACGAATGGAGATCGCCGTGAACACGATCGGCGGCAGACTCGTGCTGCTGCGGCCCTCCGGCCCGAGCGGGCACTGGCTGGACGTCGGCCTCTCGCGGTTCACTCCGGGCGCCGTGGTGACCGTGCAGCTGCCGGACGGGCACCGCTTCCAACGGCCGGTGCTCGCCGGCAGCAGCTACCTCTCCTCCGAGGACCCGCGCGTTCACTTCGGTCTCGGAAACGCCGTCACTGCGGCGCGGGTGATCGTTCGTTATCCGTGGGGTGCCACGACGACTCTCACCGGCCTCCGAGCCGATCGGATCGTGACGGTGGCCGTGCCGGCGCAGCCGCGCCCGGCCGGTCCGCCTGCCGCCGCCGCACTCGCCGGTTGCACGCCCGCGACCCACGGCCTGTCGGCGGCGCGGTTCTGGGATGAAGCCGCGGTCGCCGTCCTGCGTTCCGGGAACGCCTCCGAGCCCGTGCAGGCGCGCGACCTGTACGACCTCTCGGCCGCCGTCTCGCGCGCTTACGCAGCGGAGCGCACGGCGTCGGCACGAAACGAGGCGATCGCGTACGCGGCGTACAGGCTCCTCCTCTGGCAGGCGTCGTACGACGCGAACCTCGAGCAGGCGTTCGGGCTGCTGACGAAGCGGCTCCGTGCGCTCTGCCTCTCCCCCGATTTCACACGCGCGACAGGCCCGTCGCCGGCAGCCGCCGGGAACCGCATCGCCGCGGCCGCGATCGCGTCCGACGCCCGCGACGGATCGAACGAGGAGCTCCACTATGCGGACCCGACGTACACGCCTGAGAACGGGCCGCTGATCCTTGCGCAGCCCGGCTCGACCGTGCACGACGCGACGTTCTGGCAGCCGCTCGCACTCGCGCAGGTAGCTCCTCGCGGCGGCAGCGCAGTGCCGTCGCAGGTGCAGACGTTCGTCGCTTCGCAGTGGGGGCGCGTGCGCACGTTCGCCGGTGCGCGGATCGACGCAGGCCCGCCATCGCTCGGTGATCCGTCGGGCGCTACGTACAAGGACGCGGCGCTCGCGGTCATCCGGGCGACGTCGGGGACGGCAACGCCGCAGCCGGTCGACACGTCGCCCGTGGGATGGAACGAGGTCGCCGCGACGCTGCCGAGCCGCGGTCTCGAGAGCGACGTGCGGCTTCAGCTCGCGCTCAACGGCGCGCTCAACGACGCCGCCGTCGCGGCGTGGGGAGCAAAGCGGCAATACCAGTCACCCCGCCCGATCTCGATGATTCGCTACCTCGCGTTCAACGGGCAGTTGCCGATCGTCGCCGGGCTGACAAGGCGCGCCGGCCAGGACACGTTCGTCCGCTTCGACGGCCGGTGGGTGTCGGGATCGAGCTGGTCGGCACGCACGCTGACTCCCGCGTCGCCGGGCTGGGTCTCGGGCGACAGCGCGTTCGCCTACGCGGCGAACAGGGTGCTGACGGCTCTCGGCGGGCGCTCCTTCGCCGGCCGCGCGGCCGCAGCGTCACGTCTCGGCGTCTCGGAGGGCATCGAGCTTCACGAGGACGCCGCGGCGGGCCGCTGGATCGGCGTCCGCGCCGGCGACCGCGCGCTTGCACGGATCCGGACTCTCCGTTGAGTCAGCGGCCCGCGCGGACCTGCAGTCGGCGCACGACGGTGTCGAGCGTCACCGCGAGCAGCAGGATCGTCCCGGTGACCATGTAGATCGTGCCCGGGTTGTAGTTCGCCGTGTTGAGTCCGTTCGAGACGGTGGCGATCACGGCACCGCCGATGAACGCGTTGCGAACTTCGCCGCGCCCGCCGAACAGGCTCGTGCCGCCGATGACGGCCGCGGAGATCGCGTCGAGGAGCAGCGTGCCGCCGCCGAAGTTCGTGTCCACCGAGTTGACGTTCGCCGCCAGGATGATTCCGCCGATCGCGGCCATCACGCTGGAGATCATGAAGACGATGATTCGGATCCTCGGAACGCTGATACCCGCGCGCCGCGCCGCCTCCGCGTTCCCGCCGACCGCGTAGACGTGTCGGCCGAAGGTCGTCCGCTTGGCGAGAAATGTGAGCACGACGAGGAAGAAGACGATGATCACGGCGGCGAGCGGCAGGCCGAGCGGCGTGCCCTGCACTGAGGCGTGGTTGCAAATCGCAACCGTGACGAAGCTCGCGAGCGCCACGCCGACGACCTTCACGCCGACGAGCCACGGGTCCTTCACGGCAAGTCCGGCACGTAACTTGCCGGCGAGGCTGCTGAGGGTGACGACCGCGTAGACGAGCGTGATGCCGGAAGCGATCCCCCAGCCGGCGAAGCGCGAGAAGTAGTAGCTACCCGTGTAGTTGATCCACCGGTCCTGGATGATGATCGAGCCCGGCACCGCGAGCCGGTACACGATCACCCCCTGCCAGATCAGGAAGCCGGCGAGGGTGACGACGAACGACGGAACGCCGATCTTCGCGACGATCCCGCCCTGAACCGCGCCGATGAGCGCACAGATGACGACTGCGATCGGCATCGCGATCAAACCGGACATCCCAGGGCCGCTCCCCGGACGCTGGAGCTCGGCGACCGCGAGCGCGCCGATGCCCGCGACGTAGCTGATCGACAGATCGATCTCGCCGAGCAGCAGGACGAACACGACGCCGTACGCGAGCATCGTCGTGCCCGCCATCTGGATGATGATGTTGCCGAAGTTCTCGGCGGTGAAGAAGTTCGTCGCGCGGTAGCTGAAGAAGATGACGATGAAGACCAGCGCG
>Ga0070731_10005372_pt1 | contig 10604 bp, 5 predicted proteins | sample Coa_R1_2_FD_66448 | JGI IMG/M metagenome (GOLD analysis project Ga0070731, IMG submission 66448) | Surface soil microbial communities from Centralia Pennsylvania, which are recovering from an underground coalmine fire - Coalmine... | ecosystem: Environmental > Terrestrial > Soil > Unclassified ... | reverse complement strand
CTTGCCGCCCCACTTGATTGTGTGGGTACCGATAATTTTGGTGACGTTGGCATTGAACTGGTGCGTATTGGCAACAATCGGATTGCTTCCCTGGCTCTCTCCTCCGCTGAAGAAACCATCCACGTTGATAGCGGGTATCACCGTCAAACCGCCGATGAAGTTGCCGCCGAAGGCGGGAGAGAAACCCCAGTTCGCGGCGGCAGGGTTCACGAACACGGTGGGAGTGGTCTCGCCGGACGTGATGTGCCCGTACTGGCCTTGCAGAACCAGGCTGGGGCTGAACGTGTGCACAAAGCTTAAACCATAGTTCTGAGCCGGATTTGTTTTGATTGATTGCAACGCCGGACGACCACCGGAGGAGGTTGTGTTATTTTCGGTGTTGCTGAACCGGAACCAAAGAAAGGTGTTGTTCCCGATGGTCTCATCCACGCGGAACTGATACTCCTGCTGGTTTTGATGGAATGGAGTCGGATCAATCGCATTGTTGGTGCCGTTCAAGATCGGTCCAGCCGCTGGAAGAGTTGCTTGCGCAAAGGCCACCATGCTTTGGTCGATCATGGCGCCGGGAATTTGATTTCCCGGGAACGGGTCGCGTACGAAGGTGCCCGGCGTGGCTCCCGGACGCGTGCTGAAGGGGTTAAAGATTGGCGTGGGGATGTCGCTGAGATTACCGAGGTAGTTGGCCGCCGTCGGGACACGGAAAAACGAGTCAGCGGGCTTGCGGTAGAGGAACTGCTGGAACGCTCCGAAGAAAAAGGTCTTGTTCTTGCCGTGATAGACGTGGGGGATTATCACTGGCCCACCGACGGAGAAACCGAATTCATTCTGCTTGAATGGCGTGACCTCGGCAAGGAAGGTGTTGCGCGCATCAAAGGCGTCGTTGCGGACGTACTCCCATGCGCTACCGTGCAGGGCGTTGGTGCCGGACTTGGTAACCACGTTAATGATGCCTCCGGTCGAGCTGCCGAATTCCGCCTGATCGTTGTGCGCGTTGACCTTGAACTCCTGAATCGCATCGATGATAGGGGGCACGACGTACGTGCTGACCATACCGTTGTTATCAATGCCATCAAGCATAAAGAAATTACTGCGGTTGGTCTGGCCGTCGATCGCGGGGAAAACAAACTGGCTGCCAGCGGTTACAGCCACGCCGAACCCGCCGTTGGCATTTTGGGAGACGCTGACAGGCGCGACGCCAGCCGACAGGGACAGCAACTGAGTAAAGTTCCGGCCGTTGAGGGGAAGGTCGACGACCTGCTTTTCGGCAACTACCGATCCAAGCTCTGCCGTTGCACTTTCGACTTCACTGTTCGAAGCCTCGACGCTGACCGATTGTTCGATTGCGCCCACTTCGAGGACCAGGTCAAGAGTGGCCGTCTGGTTCACCGCCAGCGTGAACTCGGCAATGTGAGCCGATTTAAATCCGGAAACACTTGTTTCCAGCGTGTACGGTCCCGGGCTTACGTTGAGGAAAAGATAGTTGCCGGCGTTGTTGGATACGGTGCTCCGCTCGACCGATGTGCCGACGTTACGAAGAACCACCCGGGCCTGGGGAATAACGGCACCGGTAACGTCGCGAACAATGCCGGTAATCGATGCCGACGAGAGCTGGGCATAACCCCTGCTGCCGCAACACAATGCAACCGCCGCAAACAGCAAAATCTTTACTACCTGCGCCCTTGACCGCATCGACATAGATGCCTTCCTTCCGAAAGTCAGCGAGTTGTGATCGATAGTAGTTTTATACTATACGACAATGGGTAAAGTATATAACACAGCGGGTGGTAGTTTGCAAGAGCTTTCTCCCCGGGCTTATATCGGGCGTAACCGCTTACGTAACCGTTTATGTATTCCGTTTTTGGAAACCGGCTTCCAGGCCGCGTAAATGCTTTTTAAAGACGGGATTTAAGCGGAATGCAGTTGGTTCCGGGCGCTCGAATCGCGCACGATCAGCTTGGGTTTCAGCAAGATAGTGCGCGTGCCGCGCACGCGCTTTTCCATCAGTCGCATTAGAAGTTCCGCCGCGTCCTTTCCAGTCTGCAGACTGCTTTGATCTACTGTGCTTAAGGGTACCCTCAACTGATCGGAGAAATGGACGTTTCCGACGCCCACCACCGCGATGTCCTCCGGTACGCGTAACCCGGCTTCTAGAATGGCTTTGACGGCTCCCGCGGCCACCGGATCGTTATAGCAGAATACGCCATCGGGCCGCTGTTTGAGTTTCAGCAAACGGCGCATGGCACGATAGCCGCCCGCGTCCTCGTGCGTGCCCGGCACGATCATTCCCGCGAGACAAGGCAATCCCCCTAGGCTCAAGGCCTTGCGGTATCCAGTCAGGCGCCCGGCCGCGGTACCGATTTTGGGACCGCAAATGTGGGCAATCGCACGGCAGCCGCACTCGATCAGGTGATTGGTGGCTATCAGACCCACGGCTTCATTGTTCATTCCGACGTAGTTAGCGTCCAGTCCGTCGATCCCGCGGTCGATCAGGACATAAGGAACTTTTTGCTCGTCAATAAATTGGAATAGAGTGGTGTCGCGGATGGATTGGGCGGAGGCGATGATCAACCCATCCACGCGGCGCGCCAGCAGAAAACGCACTTCTTCCGATTCCAGCCCGGGACTCTCCTCCGAAATCGATATCACCACCTGATAATGAAACGGCCGCAATTTTCCGGTAATACCTTTAGCGACTTCCGCAAAGAAAGAAGACATCAAATCCGGAACTACCAGGCCGATGGTATGCGTTCGCCCGCTCACCAGGCTCCGCGCGATCCAATTGGGCTGATAATTCAGTTCGCGGACACGCTTGAGGATTCGCTTCTTGGTGGCATCGCTGATATCGCTGCGATCGCGGAGTGCCTTGGACACCGTTACCACGGATACCTTCAGATCGCGCGCTACATCTTTCATGCGAACAGGCATAAAGAGATTGACTCACATGATACACTCGGCCACCATCATCGCAACACGGTTTTGAATGCAAACCCGATACCTGAGACTCCATCCGGAGACAAACTCGAACCCTCCCTGGAGACGGGGTGCGTGTTCCAATGGAAACTGAATACTACCTGGACGAACGCTTTTCAGGCGCGCGGGAGGCTCTCACGCCCGACCTCCTGGATCCATTTGCGGGTCCACGCGACGGTCTCCAAACCGCGATCGCATAGCCAACTTCCGCAGAAAACCAGGGCCTCGATGTGGCCTTGCTTGAGGAGTTGAAGGGCGGTCTCGCACTGGCTCTTCATGAGATCCATGGGGAGCGGTTTCTGGTTTCCGAAATCCCACCAATAGATACCCAACGCCATCTTTGCGCCAGCGGACAGCTTACGGGCCTTCTCGAAGTTGGTCCGCAGGCCAGTCAGATTCTGGCCGTACCACGTCCAGAGCTGAACGTAGTCGCACAGCGCCAGGTACTCCGCCAGCGGTTGATCGAGCTGATGCTCATAGAGTACCACCCATAAGTCGAGCCGCTTTCCGCTTGGATGGAGCCTCTGTTTCAATTCCCTAATCTGGTTTAAGGTCAGCGCGGATACTCGCCCGTCCTTCGGCTCGCGGAAAAAGTCATCCATTACCACGCCCGAGATCTTAGGGTTGTGCAATGCCAGGTTCAGAACCATCTCCCGTTCCTTCTCCTCAGTGGCTCCGGACTCGCCGACGATACCCCAAACAACCTCGCGCAGCGGCTCGAATGCCAAAGCGAACTGGTCGAGCGGGGCTTCGGGAGTTCCCTCCCGATGGAGCATGAACACGTTGGGAATTCCCATGTAGAAGGCAGCTTCGGCCGGCGTCATGCGCGACTTGCCCGGGAGGCCGAACATGCCGTTGTAGCTGCCGGCCACATGAGACCAAAGCCATAAGCGGTCGCGAACGGTCTGGGGCTGTCTGGCTCCCTGCTGGGCGCCGGAGGACAGGCCGGGGGTGGCCAGAGCCGCACCGCTAAGCAGCAACAGGTCGCGTCGAGAGAGGTCAGTGAGGCGCATGTGGTTAGCCGGGATTTCTATTTTGCTCCCGGTTTCCGGGTAACATACCACAAGCCGATCGCTTTTGATCGTCCGATTTAAGTATTTCCTTTGTTGGGAGGATACGCTCCCGCGACTTGCCCCCGGCTGATTTCAACGGCGCTGCCGAGCTTCGCTGACAAAGCGCAGCGCCTGTTCAATATCCGGGTCGTTAGGCTTGATTTTGCGGGCTTCCTGCAACTCCGAGGCCCCGTTGTTCAGGTCGCCCGACATGCACAAAATGAGTCCCAGGTTCTTGTGCAAATCGCCACGTGACCTGCAGGCGCCGCAAATCTCCAAGGCTTCTTTCAACTGAGCAAGCGCTTGCGCCCAGTCCCGGGCTGCGGCCGCCGCGAGGGCGAAATTACCAAGCGTCTCCGCGCGGTCAGTGATCTGGCGTTTCTGCTGCAGGTCTCTGAACTGCTCACGGTACCGGTCGGCTGCGGAAGGGTCCGACTCGGCCAGCACTCGTGACAGATTGTAAAGCGCCTCGGCGTGGCCTGGATTGGTTTCGAGCGCACGTTTCCATTGCACAACTGCCTCAGCGGGACGATCGAGCTTGGCGAGATTCTGACCCAGCATGTAGAGCGCATCGCCGTTGCGAGGCTCGACGGCGATGACCCTGCGCAGCAGTTCGGCAGAGCGTTGCGGGTTTCCAGCCTGTTTCTCGATGAGGGCAAGCAGGTACAGCGCCGAAGCGTAATCGGGAGAGAGCCGCACCGCTGCTTCCACTTCCGGCTGAGCCTCTTCATTGCGGCGGAGATCGAACAATGAGCGACCCTTAAAATAGTGTGCCGCGGCCAGATCGGGTGACAGTTGCGCAGCCTCGCTAAATTCGGCGAGCGCGCCTTCCAAATTGAACTGATCAGCCTGGGCCATGCCCAGATTCAGATGCGCTTCAGCCGACTTGGGAGAGATTGCGATCACTTTTCGAAAGGTCTCCGTAGCCTGCTTATTTCTCCCCTGCCGGGATTGCAACATCCCCAATGCGGTCAGTGAGCGAGCCTCACCCGGCGCTAGCGCAACCGCGGATTCCACTTGCTTTTCGGCCTCCACTAATTTTCCCTGCGTGGCCAGCAGGAGCCCAAGGTTCAGAAATGCCGACGCATACCGCGGATTGTCCAGGGTGGCTTTCCGGAGCGAGTCTTCCGCCTCCTTAGTTTTGCCCTGCTGGCTGTAAAGGACACCCAGGTTGGTTTGCGCCTCAGCGTCTTGGGGATCGAACGAAAGGGCGGTCTTGAAGCGCTGTTCCGCCTGGGCAAGCTTGCGATCCTGCAGGTCTAGCAACCCGAGTGCGGTGTGGACGGGAGCAAGCTTCGAATCGAGCGCCAAAGCTTGCTCCAAGGCCTGTCTCTCTCCCGGGCGATCGCCCGCTCGCGCCAATGCCTGGGCGAGATTATAGTACCCGCGGGCATAAGTCGGATCTTTCCGCAGGACCTCGCGATAAAGCTCGATCGCTTTGGCGGTTTCTCCAGCCTGGAGAAAAGCATTGGCCTGGTTCGATTTCATTCCCGCAACGTTTTCTTGCACGCTGCGGTTCTTCTGTTCGCCGACGGCGGCAAATTCAATCCGTGCGCGATCATCCTGCTTGAGCGTTTTCAAAACCGAAGCCAACTGAAAGCGGGCTTCGGTGGAGTCCGGGCGCAGTTGGAGCGCCTTTTCGAGGTGAGGGAGCGCTTCCTGTTGCCTGGCCAATTTTGCCAACACGAAGCCGAGATTGTAGCGGGCATCGTAGTCCTCGGGTTTGGCTTGAACTCCGCGCCGCAAATCCGCTTCCGCCCTGACGTAGTCGCCGAGTCCGCGGTAGATCGTTCCCCGCAGTGTAAGGCCGTCGCCGTCCGAGGCGTGACGTTTCAGGTAGTCCTGAATAAAAGGCAGCGCGTCGTTGAATTCTCCCAGGATGACCAGCGCCCTGACCAGCGAGATTCGTGAAGTATCGTTCGCGGTGTCGTAACGCAGGGCCTGGTAGTATTCGTCGGCTGCCTCGCGAAAGCGATTCTGCAGGGCGTAAATCACAGCCAGGTTAGAATGGGCTTCGGCTAAACCGGGATCTGCCTTGAGCAGCCCTTGCAGAATAGCGATAGCCTCCTCCGTGTTGCCATTTTTTGACAACGCGACCGAAAGGTTGATTTGCAGACCCGGGTCCGGAGGCGCTTTGCGAAGGTAACCGATCGCAGCCCCATAGCGCTTCTGCTGAATCAATGCCTTACTTAGGCCGTCAAGCGCGTATACGGAATCGGGTTGCAGCTTGAGGGCCGCCTGGAATTCGATCTCCGCCGCGTCACTCTGTTCTGTCTCGAGAAGCGCCGTGCCCAAGGCATTATGTGCAGGCACCATGTCCGGATTTAGCCGCACAGCGGTCCGGAATTCCTGAGTGGCTCGCTTCAGATCGCGCTTTTCCCGAAGGGCCAGGGCCAAATTAAAGTGACTGTCCGCCGAGTTCGGATCCAACCGGATCGCGGCCGCAAAAGCGGCGATCGCACAGGAAACTTGATGCTTGTTGGCGAAGTACGCTCCCTTGGCGTTGTAGGCATCGGTCGAAGGTTTCGTGGCGAGATCCCGTTCCAGCTCGGCCGGTCCCCTGCACGAAGGCACTGGTTGCGCGGAGAGAATGCCGATGGTTACGAAGGATGCTCCGACCCAGAATATTGCACGCATACGCTCAAGCGTCCATAGCGTCTTTCGTTATTCTTGCACACGGAATGTTAGAGTGAACGGGATGATTTGGGTCATAAGAGCCGCCGGAATCTTGGCTCTCGTCTGGATCGTACTCTGCGTCCAGATGGGTTCGATCCGATTTGAGAACCGCGCCGCGCAATCGGGGGTGAGATTCGTGCTGGAGAATAGCACTACCCCGGACAAGCCGATCATCGACAGCGTTTTGGGCGGAGTCGCTGTACTCGATTTTGATAACGACGGCTATCTGGATCTGTTCTTCACCAATGGCGCGAAGATCCCCGGTTTGATCAAGGAAAATCAATCCTTTCACAACCGGCTGTATCGCAATAACCACGACGGGACGTTTACGGACGTTACCCGGCGCGCTGGGCTGGCGGGCGAAGGCTACAGCATGGGCGTGGCAGCTGCGGATTTTGACAACGACGGACTGACCGACTTGTACGTGACGGGCGTCAACCGGAATTTCCTGTACCACAACAGAGGTGACGGAACGTTTGAGGACGTGACGGACCGGGCGGGTGTAGGGGGCCGCGACGCTGGCGGAAAGAAATTGTGGTCGGTGAGCGCGGCATGGATCGACGTTGACAATGACGGGCGCCTTGACCTGTTCGTAACCAATTACCTCGACTGGTCGCCGGCGAACAATCAGCTCTGCGGACCCGAGCGCCAGCGCCTCACGTGCCCGCCCTCGACTTACAAGGGGGTGCCGAACTTTCTGTATCACAACAATGGTGACGGGACCTTTACCGACGTCACGCAGGCGAGCGGGATCGGCGCGCACCTCGGCAAGGGCATGGGCGTGGCAATTGCAGACTACGACGGCAACGGATTCATGGATATCCTGGTCGGCAACGACAACGAACGTAATTTTCTTTTTCGCAACGACCACGGGCGGTTCACCGAGGTCGGCGTCGAGGCCGCAGTTGCATACAACGAGGATGGCATTCCGGTCTCCAGCATGGGTGTGGATTTCCGCGATTTGAATGAAGATGGACTCCCGGACGTGGTGATTACAGCCCTTGGCGGCGAAAGCTTCCCGCTCTTCATCAACGGAGGAAAAGGGTATTTCACGGCATCCAATTACCAGCTTGGCATTGGGTTCCTTACACGCAGATTGAGTGGATGGGGGGTAGGGGCTTTTGACTTCGATAATGATGGCCACAAGGATCTGTTCACGGCAAACTCGCATGTGAGCGAGAACGCTGGAACATTGGATCCCCTGAACCCATACCGGCAGCGGAACGCCGTTTTCCGCAACGATTCGAGAGGGCACTTCCAGCTTGCGTCCCGGGAGGCCGGCCTGGAGGCCCTTCCGGCCGCCGCCCACCGTGGAAGCGCTTTCGGCGATCTGAACAACGACGGGAAGATCGACGTGGTGGTCTCGGCGATCGGCCAGCCGGCAGAAATTCTGTACAACGCGTCGTCCAATCCCAATCATTGGATTCTGATACAGACCGAGGGTACCGTCAGCAATCGCGATGGGATTGGCACTCGCATCAAGCTCACCGGACAGTCCGGACGGGTCCAATATAATCACGTCACCACGTCGGTTGGATACGCCAGTTCCTCCGACAAACGGGTTCACTTTGGCCTGGGCGCGGATGCGATGGCGCGGGAGATCGAATTGCGCTGGCCCAGTGGAAGGACACAGGTGTTGAGAAATGTTAAGGCCGATCAGATTCTAAAGATAAAAGAACAGTAGTCGTATAAATCACCGGCGCGAAGCGGCCTCCGCTTTTTTGAGCAGGTTCCTCATGAACGAATCTTGCGGGAAAGCGTCCAGTTCCTGCCTCATGACTTGTACGGCCTCTTCGTACCGCTTTTCTGCTATGCAGAGCAAGGCGAGGGCTTTATAGGAACGCTGGTGATAAGGATCAACGAGGATTCCCCGCTTGAGTACCTCGATCGCCTCCGGCGCCCGGCCGGCTTGATTGAGTTGCTCCGCCCTCTTCTCGAAGTCATTAGCCAATAGAGATCCGCTCTGGATTGCGCGGCCCAGATAGTCCATCGCCTTGGAGTTTGATTCGGGCGTGTTCTTTCCTACTTCGAGCCAAGCTAGCGCGGACAACACGGCGGGGTCGTCGGGATTGGTCTTTGCAGCCTCCTGCAGGGTCTCGACGTATCGGCGGCCGTATTGAGGCTGGGAGCTAACGAGCTCGCCATACGCGCGGAGTAGCGTTATCGCTGGCACCTTGTCCTTCTTACCTGGAATTCGGTTTAAGTGGACCAGGTCCGGCAACTCTTCCGTCGTTCGTTGAAACGCCTCTTTCGGCAGTGACTGGCCGTTCCTGGACGTTATGCGGTGATTCGTCAATACCGAATGAGCGATTTGACTGACGTTTTCCTTCGACATGTGACAGCCTGCGCAATCATCCCCGCGGGTGCCGGCAGGCACCTTGCAAGAGGCAGCAGTGTGGCAGCCGAGGCATTTGGAGCGAAAGTAGGAAGCGGATTCAGACCTTGGCTGAACATGAGGGTCGTGGCAGGTGGTACAACTCAGGCGTCCGTTGCTCTCCCGATAACACTTACTCAGCGTCATCATCGAGTAATGTTCAAGGAGCGGGGAAACCGTAGCGCCCGGCTGTGCTGGCGGCTCAAAGATCGCTACCGTTTCGTCCAACGGCGTACCGGGACGAAAATCCAAATATTCCTTGCCCGGTTGCAATATTCGAGCAGCGGTTCCCTGGTGGCAATTCATGCAGATGTTATCCGCGAGCCAACCAGGCAGCTTGGCCGGATTGACGATCGAGTCGTCAAGTTTGCCTGTCACCGGCACCTTCCGGCTTCGTTCATTCACGTGTAATTGGCCGGGCCCGTGGCAGTTCTCGCAGCCGATCGCCAGTTCCCGAAACACCGGATCCCGGTAGGCTCCCGGTCGATTTGGAACAGGATCGACTCGACCGCTGTGACAGGAGAGACAACCTGTCTGTATGGGGCGGCTGAACCCCGCATCTTCCATTTCATAACCTGGCGAGAAGCCCCAACTTCCAATCCTCGCGTAGTAGCTGAGCGGCGCCTCGAACAGCGAGTCGCCGCGCTTCACCAGATATGTCGTGCCATTGGTTCCACTGCCGATGACAAACTCTAGCTTTCTCGTCGTGCGAAATACTTCGCCCGATGAATCGTTTTCGTACTCGCTTTGAAAGATTGCATCGTTTTCACGGAAGACCGAAAAATAGCGGTTCAGCTCCTCATTCCGGAGCGTGACGGGCTTTGGGATTTTGGCGAGCTCGGCCGGGTTGGAGGCCGACGTCATTGACCGGCCCATTCCGGTCTTACGGTAATTTTCGAAGATCGAAGGATGGCATCCGGCACAAACGTTCGATCCCACATACGCGGTGTCTTTTGTGGTGTTGCGGAACGTACCTTCTCCGGCACCTGTACAGATGCCGCTTATCGCGACTAGCGCTACGACAATGATGCGGCATGATAATCCAGCCATGGCTGTCAAAAAGGATGCCGCGCTGCCGCGCATCACGGTCATTATCGCTTATCCCCCTGGACTCGGGATATCCTGGCTTGGAAGGAAAGAAACGAGCCGTGCAGCTAAGCCGCCGGGATTTTGGGAAAGTGACCCTCGCCGCACCTCTGGCGCGAACTGGCGCAAAGCTCTCGGTTCTGATTGTCGACGGAATTAATAATCACGACTGGCGAGCAGGCACGCGAGTGATCCGGTCGGTCCTGGAAGCGACTGGAAGGTTCGCGGTAGATGTTGCCACTTCACCCGGCAAGGACGCGCCGGCAGCCGACTGGCAAGCCTGGCAACCGGGCTTCCGCAACTACGACGTCGTCGTGAATAACTTCAACGGCGGTCACCTTCCGGACGGCGTCCGCTGGCCGCGGAGCGTTGAAGAGTCGTTCGAAGCCTACTTGTCGAAGGGAGGTGGTTTCGTCAGCTATCACGCCTCGAATAATGCGTTCCTG
>Ga0070731_10005371_pt1 | contig 10605 bp, 8 predicted proteins | sample Coa_R1_2_FD_66448 | JGI IMG/M metagenome (GOLD analysis project Ga0070731, IMG submission 66448) | Surface soil microbial communities from Centralia Pennsylvania, which are recovering from an underground coalmine fire - Coalmine... | ecosystem: Environmental > Terrestrial > Soil > Unclassified ... | reverse complement strand
TTCTTGTCACGAAACGTGAACAAAATGCCACTGCAATCGCGCCCGCAGTGGGCAATGCAGCTGGGAAACGAGGTTCGTCAGGCGCCGCGACGCGACGAACGAGACGTCCGACGGTGCTCGAGGAAGTCGACGAGGACGTAGTCGCCGAGCGTTTCGGGGGTGGTGAAGAAGGCTCGTCCCCGGTTGAGCTGCGTCATCTGCTCCACGAAGCCCTGCAGCGACCGGTTGGCGTCGAGCATGAAGGTGTTGATGGTGATGCCGGCCTTGGTGCAGCGCAAGACCTCGGCCAGCGTGGCCCGCACCGTCTCGGGGACCGGCGGGTAATTGAAGAACACGTCGTAGCCGTCTCCGCCGGGCTCGGGGATGAGGTGGGCGGTGGGCTCGCCGTCGGTGATCATGATGATCTGCTTCGAACCGGCCCGGTGGGCCAGCATGCGCCGCGACAGCATCAGCCCGTGCTGCATGTTGGTGCCGTAGACGAAGTCCCACGACACTTCGGGGAGCTCCTCCGGCTTGATCTCCCGCGCCACCTCGGAGAACCCGACCAGCCCGAGGAAGTCGCGGGGGAAGCGGGTGGAGATGAGAGTGTGCAGCGCGATGGCCACCTTCTTGGCCGCCAGGAAGTTGTCGCGCATGGGCATCGACAGCGACAGGTCGACCATGAGCACCGTCGATGCCCGGGTCAGGTGCTCGGTCCTCGAGATCTCGAAGTCCTCGGGGGCGAGCCGCACGGGCGTCCCCGTGCCGGCACGGCGCACGGCGTTGTGCACGGTGCGCTGGATGTCGAGGGTGAAGGGGTCGCCGAACTCGTAGGGCTTGGTCTGGCCCTCAGGCTCGTGGCCCGTCCCCACCCATGTGTTGCGGTGCCCACCCAGGCGGTCCTTGGCCAACTTGGAGAACAGGTCGGACAGAGCGCGTTGGCCGATGCGGCGGATGCCCGCCGCGGTGAGCTCGTAGCGGCCCTCGCGCTGCTCGATGAGCCCCGCCTCCTCGAGCTCCTTGGCCAGACGGGCCAGGCGGTCGAGCGAGCGGGCCCCGTCCTCGCCGAGGTACTTCTCCACCTGGTCGAGGTCGACCTCGGCCAGAGCCCCGGGTGACGACGCAGAACGGAGGAACTGCTCCAACTGGTCCATCTCGCCGAGGCGCCGCGCCGCGGCGGCGGCGTCGGCCAGCCCCATGGGGTCCGAGCCGGTGAACCGGTAGCGGCGCCCCCAGCCGGCGTCGGGTACGGCCCGACGCAGATTGTCGGCCAGGCGCTCGACCTGCCAACGCAGGTCCATGTCCTCGAACAGGGACTCGGCCAGCGCCTGGAGCTGGGCCCGCTGGTCGGCCGACAGCGAGTCCAGGGCCGCCTGCACCGCCGCCATCTGGGCGGCGAATTGCTCGAGGAGCTCGTCGAGGTTCTGCGGATTGCCCGGGAAGAAGTCGCCGAAGCTCTCCATGAATTGCTCGAAGCTCGGGTCGAGCGGCTCGCCACGCTCGCGCTGCTCGATCATCCGGTTGAGGGCGTCGAGCATCTGGCGGGCCCGCTCCATCTGGGCCGGGTCGGGATTGGCCATGGCCTCGGCCATCTGGTCGAACCAGCTCCGGGCCACCTCCTGGCGCAGGCGCTCGAGCAACTCCTCGAAGTGCTCGCGGGCGGAGGACGACGTGAACTCGTAGGCCTGCAGGCCCCGCACCTTGGCCGCCAGGTCGCCGGGCAGCAGGTCGAGCTGCATGCTGCGCTCGGCCACCACTTCGTCGGTGACCTGCCGCCGGCGTTCGTCGTTCGAGGCGCGCGCTTCGTCGGCCAGGGACTCGAGGCCGGTGCGCTCTTCGGCTACTACCTCGTCGAGCTCCTGGGCGATCTCGTGGAAGGCGCCACCCAGGTCGCCGCGCTCGAGCTCCTCCTGGCGGCTGCGGCGCAGCCGCTCGAGCAACTCGCGCAGGCCCTGGACCTGTTCGCCGTCGGGGCGGCGGTAGCCCGAATTGAGCAGCCGCCGCAGCGCCGCGTCTGGGTCGCCGTGGTACAGCAGGTCGTCGGCCAGGTCGGAGAACAGCTCGTCGATGTCGTCGACCGCGCCGGACTGGCTCCCGTCCCACCGCCGGTAGGCCCAGCGGTGGGTCACGCCCGACCCCCCGGTCCCGCGATCATCCCCGTCCCCGGTAGGTGGCCCGCCCGCCGGCCGCTTCCTTGTTGAGCCGCTTGGTCAGGTGCAGTCCCTCGAGCACGAACTCGGCCGCGCTGGCCACGCGGCCCGGGGTCTCTCCTCCGGCCAGGGCCAGCACCGGGGCCTCCATCGCCGGCACGGCGGTGAGCATCTCGGTGTAGGCGGTGACCGGCAGGTCGTCGCCAGCGTGGACGACCTGGGCCTCGTCGAACGACGACACCACTGCCCCCAGCTGCTCGGTGGGCACGCGCCGGCGGAAGACGGCCAGCACCGCGGCGGAGACCAGTCCTTGGAGGATGCGCTCCTCGCGTCCTTCCTCCAGCGCCTCGATCTCGATCTTCCCCTGGGTCGACGTGACCAGCGCGGCCAGGTCGCTCACCCGGGGCACGGCCTCCGGCTCGTGCAGGCGCAGCGCGCGGCGCACGGCGTTGGCCGCCAGGGTCTCGTAGTTGGATATGGAGAGGCGCACCGATACACCCGAACGCTGGTTCACGTGCGGGCTCTGGCGGGCGAGCTGGGAGATCTCGGCCACGATCTCGGCCATGAAGTCCGGCACCTCGAGGCTGGGGCCGCCGGGCACCGCGGAAGGCGGATGAGCCTCCTGGCGGACCACGGCGAGCTCGATGTCGGTGTCGGGCGGGTAATGCGTGCGGATCTGGGCGCCGAAGCGGTCCTTCAAGGGCGTGATGATGCGCCCGCGGTTGGTGTAGTCCTCCGGGTTGGCCGTAGCCACCAGCAGCACGTCGAGGGGAAGGCGCACGGTGAAGCCCCGGATCTGCACGTCGCGCTCCTCGAGCACGTTCAAGAGGCCGACCTGGATGCGCTCGGCCAGGTCGGGGAGCTCGTTCACGGCGAAGATGCCGCGATTGGCCCGGGGCACGAGGCCGTAGTGCAGGGTGTGCTCGTCCGACAGATATCGGCCCTCGGCCACCTTGATGGGGTCGACCTCGCCGATGAGGTCGGCGATGGAGGTGTCGGGGGTGGCCAGCTTCTCCGAGAAGCGGAGACTGCGGTGCACCCAGTGCAGCGGTGTGGCATCGCCCTCCTCGGCCACGAGGTCGCGCGCCTGGCGCGACACCGGAGCCGACGGGTCGTCACGGATCTCCGAGCCGGCCACCACCGGCAACCACTCGTCGAGCAGCGCCACTAGCGACCGGACGATGCGGGTCTTGGCCTGGCCCCGCTCCCCCAACAGGATCACGTCGTGGCCGGCGAGCACCGCGTTCTCCAGCTGGGGCAACACGGTGTCGTCGAAGCCCAGCACGCCGTCGACGAGCGGGCGCCCCTCGGCGATCCGGGCGACCGCGTTGCGTCGGATCTCCTCGTGGACGGGCACCGGCTCCCATCCCGAGGCCCGCAGCTCCCCCAGAGTGGCGGGCAGGCCGGACGGCGGATCGGGAGGGAAGAAGGCGCTCATGGGATCGAGCCTAGGTGGTGCTGTCCGGGGCCGTCCCCGGCTCCATGGAGCCTCGGGACGGCCGCCGCGGCCTGACCTGGACCTGTTCGCTCCGCGGGGCGTTCAAGTGGAATGATGACGCCGTCGGCGCCCTGCCGGCGATGCGCTGGCTCGGGGGAGCCCGGTGCGGAGGCGGGGCCGGTGCACGTGGAGGGGTGGGCCACGCCGCGCCACGAAGGCGTTGGGACGGGAGGAACCGAGGCGTGAGCACGCTGGAGGACACGAAGCCGGTGGGGGTCTCGCTCGGCGGGGTGCGCGGCGGGCCCGACGTGCGCACACTGCGACGCGATCCCTGGTGGCGCTACCCGGCGGCCTCGGCTGCCTTCCTCACCGTGGTGGTCGTGTACCTCACGTGGGCCTGCTTCCAGAACGCCTACTACTTCGTGGGCAGCTCGGCCCACCGGGACCTCATCTCGCCGTTCTACTCGCCCTGCATCGTCGGCAGCTGCGTGCCCGGCGCCCATGGCACGTTCCTGGTCCTCCACTGGTGGCAGCTGTCGCCCGCCATCTTGGTGGCCGTCATCCCGGGCGGGTTCCGGATGACCTGCTACTACTACCGCAAGGCCTACTACCGGGGCTTCTGGCAGTCACCGCCTGCCTGTGGGGTGGCCGACGGGCACGCGCGCTACACGGGCGAGACGCGTTTCCCGCTCATCTTCCAGAACCTGCACCGCTACTTCTGGTTCGGCGCCCTCATCTTCAACGTCATCCTGACCATCGACGCGGTGATGGCTTTCCGCCTGCCGGGCGACGGGGGGATCGGGGTCAGCGTGGGCACGCTGGTGCTGGTCATCAACGCGCTGCTGCTGTGGGGGTACTCGGCGTCGTGCCACTTCTGCCGCCACATCTGCGGCGGCAACGTGGACCAGTTCTCCAAACACCCGATCCGACATCGCCTGTGGAAGTGGGTCACCCCTCTGAACGCCCGCCACATGCAGTTCGCCTGGGTCAGCCTGTTCTGGGTCACCTTCGCCGACCTGTACGTCCGCCTGGTGGCCAGTGGCGCCTTCCACGACCCGAAGATCTTCTGAGGGACGAGGACGCGAGATGCCCGAGATCACGACCCACGAATTCGACGTGGTCGTCATCGGCGCCGGTGGAGCCGGGCTGCGGGCGGCCATCGAGGCCAAGGAGCGGGGCCTGCGCACGGCGGTGGTGTGCAAGTCGCTGCTCGGCAAGGCCCACACCGTCATGGCCGAAGGCGGCGCGGCGGCGGCCATGGGCAACGTCTGGCCCGAGGACAACTGGCAGGTCCACTTCCGCGACACCATGCGCGGCGGGAAGATGCTCAACAACTGGCGCATGGCCCAGCTGCATGCCCAGGAAGCCCCCGACCGGATCTACGAGCTGGAACGCTGGGGCGCACTGTTCGACCGGACGGCCGACGGCCGCATCCTCCAGCGTGACTTCGGCGGCCACCGCTACGCCCGCCTGGCGCACGTGGGCGACCGCACCGGGCTGGAGCTGATCCGCACCCTGCAACAGCGGGCGGTGGCGCTCGACGTCGACGTGTTCATGGAGTGCAAGGTGCTCCGGCTGGTCAAAGACGCCGAGGGGCGGGTGAGCGGCGCGGTGGGCTACTGGCGGCCGACAGGCGAGCCGGTCGCCTTCCGGGCCAAGGCGGTGGTGCTGGCCACTGGCAGCGTGGGCAAGTCGTGGCTGTACACGTCGAACTCGTGGGAGTCGACCGGTGACGGCCACGCCATGGCCCTATGGGCCGGGGCCGATCTGATCGACATGGAGTGCGTGCAGTTCCACCCCACGGGCATGGTGTGGCCGCTGTCGGTGCGGGGGATCCTGGTCACCGAAGGGGTGCGCGGCGACGGCGGCGTGTTGCGCAACTCCGAGGGCAAGCGCTTCATGTTCGATTACATCCCGGCCATGTTCGCCGCCGAGACGGCCGACAACGAGGCCGAGGCCGACCGCTGGTACGAGGACCACATCAACAACCGGCGCCCGCCCGAGCTGCTGCCCCGCGACGAGGTGGCCCGCTCGATCAACTCCGAGGTGAAGAACGGCAGGGGCAGCCCGCACGGCGGCGTCTTCCTCGACATCGCCACCCGGCGCACCCCCGAGTACATCCGGCGGCGCCTGCCCTCGATGTACCACCAGTTCAAGGAGCTGGCCGGCGTCGATATCACGGTCGAGGCCATGGAGGTCGGGCCGACGTGCCACTACATCATGGGTGGCATCCGGGTGGACGCCGACACCGAGGCCACTACCGTGCCCGGCCTCTTCGCCGCCGGCGAGGTGGCGGCAGGACTGCACGGGGCCAACCGGTTGGGCGGTAACTCGCTGTCGGACCTGCTGGTGTTCGGCCGCCGAGCCGGCGTGGCCGCCTCCGACTACGCCGAGGGGCGCAGCGCGACGCCGGTGCTCGACTCCACCGAGGTCGACGCCGTGCTGGCCGAGGCCGATGCTCCCTTCGCCCGATCGGAAGGCGAGAGCCCCTACGACGTCCACTCGGACCTGCAGAAGATGATGCAGGAGTTGGTGGGCATCATCCGTACCGAGTCCGAGCTGGTGCAAGCGCTGGGTGAGTTGGACAAGCTGGAGGACCGGGCCGGGCGGCTCAAGGTCCAGGGAGGCCGGGCCTACAACCCGGGCTGGAACCTGGCCACCGACCTGCCCGCCATGCTGAGCGTGTCGCGCACAGTGACGCGCGGTGCCCTGGAGCGCCGCGAGAGCCGCGGCGGCCACACCCGCGACGACTACCCCACGGCCGACCCTGAGCTGGGCAAGGTCAACTTCGTGCAGCGCGAGGGCACCGACGGGAGCCTGTCGATCGCGCCCGAGCCCATCCCCGCCATGCCGCCCGAGCTGCAGGCGTTGTTGCAGGAGGAGTCCCACTGATGGGCGACGTGACCATGCGGGTGTGGCGGGGCGACCCCGAAGGCGGGACCTTCACCGACTACGCCATGCCCGAGGTGGAGGGCGAGGTGGTGCTCGACGTCATCCACCGCATCCAAGCCGGGCCCGCGCCCGACCTGGCCTGTCGCTGGAACTGCAAGGCGGGCAAGTGCGGTTCTTGCTCGGCCGAGATCAACGGCCGGCCGCGGCTCATGTGCATGACGCGCATGGACGAGCTGCCGGCCGGCGAGCCGGTGGTGGTGGCACCCATGCGCACGTTCCCCATCATCCGGGACCTCGTCACCGACGTGTCGTTCAACTTCGAGGTGGCCCGGCGCGTCCCGCCGCTCGCCCCCCGGGCGCCCGAGGCCGACGGGACCCACCGGATGATGCAGCAGGACATCGACCGCGGCCAGGAGTTCCGCAAGTGCATCGAGTGCTTCCTGTGCCAGGACGTCTGCCACGTCATCCGGGACCACGAGGAGAACAAGCAGTACTTCGCCGGCCCCCGCTTCTTCATCCGCCTGATGGAGCTCGAGTCGCATCCCCTCGACACCGACGACCGCCGCGAGCTGGTGCGCCAGCGCATGGGCGTCGGGTTCTGCAACATCACCAAGTGCTGCACCGAGGTGTGCCCCGAGCACATCAAGATCACCGACAACGGGATCATCCCCTTGAAGGAGCGGGTGGTGGACTCGTCCTACGACCCGGTGGCCTGGCTGGGGCGCAAGATCCTCCGCCGGACCAAGCGCACCGCGGCCGAGGCGGCCGCCGGCGCCCCGGACTACCAGGGCAGCACCGTCAGCGCACCCATCAGCTGACTCCGGCGGCCGGGGACATCCGCCGATGACAATCCGGGAGCCCCAGGGGTACAGTCGATCCCGAGGCGTCCGGACAGGGGCGCCGGGAGGGAGAGGTCCCATGACGCTGCCCGGTGTGCTCGACGACCAGGCCCTTCGTCGCTACCGCGAGCTCCTCGACGCCGAGGATGCCGCCTTCGACGAGCTGGAGCACGCTTACGAGGAGGGTGACCGAGCCCACTTCGAAGCCGACCTCGACGCCTGGCGCGGTGCACTGGCGGCCAAGCTGGGATTCCTCCAGCGCATCGGGATCGAGGTCCCCGCTCCGGCAACCCTCTGACGGCGGGTTGCCACCCGGGGTCGCGGCGCGCGGCCTACGGTGAGAGGCGTGGTCGGGCGGCACTCGCCACAGCACGCGCGTCGGACGCGCCCATCGGGCGCTGAGGAACTGTCGACCAGCGACGATCGCCTGAGAACGCTGGGCACCCGGCTCCCCGGACTCGGCGTCGGGAGTACCAGCTCGCTGGGCCGGGCCCGCGTCGGCGGGGGTGTCGGACGACTCGCGCTGGTGCTGGTCGTCTTCGCCGTGGTGGTGGCCGCGGGCGTGCAGTGGTTCCGGCCCCTTCCCTCCCCCACGCTCCACACCGCGGTGTCAACGGTCCTGCGCATCCCCGGCACCGCGCCGGCGCTGCCGTGGCCGTCCGGGGCGCCGGCGGCGCTGGCTGTATCGGACGGTCCCCTCATCGGCTCGTCGGGGCCGGAGACCCCGGTACCCATCGCCGGGCTGGCCAAGATGATGACCGCCTATGTCGTGGTGAAGGACCACCCGCTCGCCACCGGTTCGGACGGCCCCGCCATTGCAGTGACCCCCGACGCGCTGGCCGCCTTCCAGGCCCAGTCGACCAACGGCGAGTCGGTGGTGCCGCTCGCTTCAGGCGAGTCGCTGAGCGAGCTCCAGGTACTCCAAGGACTGGTGGTGGCGTCGGGCAACGACATGGCCACTCTGCTGGCCGACTTCGACGCGGGCGGCACCAAGGGCTTCGTGGCCAAGATGAACAGCACTGCGCACGCGCTGGGCATGCGCTCGACCACCTTCACCGACCCGGTGGGCCTCGACCCGGGCACGGTGAGCACGCCGCGCGATCTCCTCCACCTGGCCGACGCCGTGCTCGGGGTGCCCGCGCTGCGGCAGATGGTGGCCATGACCGAGGTGACCCTGCCGCTGGCCGGACGCGTCTTCAATCTGAATTCCAACCTCGGACGCGGAGGGTTCATCGGGCTCAAGACCGGCTCTGACACCGCGGCCGGAGGGTGCTTCCTCTTCGCCGCGCAGCGCCCGGTCGCCGGGACGAACGTCACCCTGGTGGGTGCCATCGTGGGGGTGCACGGGCCGACGCCCACCAACTCGGCCCTGAGCGATGCTGCCGCCCTGGTGGACGCCGCCTTCGCCACCAGCGGCCCGCAACCGGCGGTGGGCCGGGACTCCGTGCTGGGTGACGTGGCCGCCCCGTGGACGTCGTCGGTTCCGGTGGTCATGTCCGCGCCTCCGACCGTGGTGGGCTGGCCGGGCGAAGTGATCCCGGTGCGGGTGACGCGCTGGCCGATCGGGTCGAGCCTGACGCCCGGCACCCGGGTCGGCACGGTGACCTTGGATGTCGGCGGCCCGTCGGTGTCCTCACCGCTGGCCGTGCAGCATGCGCTGCCCGGGCCGGGGCCGTGGTGGCGTCTGTCGCGCCTCTGAGCCACTCCATTCGGGTCGCTCCCCATGACGTCGTGCTGATCGCCGATCCGATCGGCCGCGCGCCGGTGGGCGCAAGGTGATGGGCACGGCCTTCGACAGCGTGGCGGTGACGCCGGCCGAGCTCCGAGCTGCCTGACTTCGCGCTTTCGTCACCATTTGCGCGTTCACGTGACGTTTCCCTGTTGCAGGTGCGGGTTGTGATGGGAGTTCGGTAGCTTGCGGTGCGCGATGCGCGCACGTGACGAAGGTCGGCTGGCCCGAGCCAGGGGAGCACCGTGAAAGGCATCCGTGCTGTCATCTCGACAGTCGCCAACGGGGAGGCGGTGGTGTGGCCGGCGGTCGCGGCCGGAGCATTGGTGGCAATCGCCTCGATGCTCATCGGATCGAAGCGTGGAGATGTCCGCGTCGACGTCGCCATGGCGAGCATGGCGGCCTTCCTGTTCGGCGTCCTCCTCGCCTTCACCATCGTCCGCACTCGGGAACGACTGGTCCTGGTCCAGGACCTCGTGGCCAAGAGCGACGCCGCGCTCCTCACCGTCCATGATTCGGTGGCGGTGTTCGATCCGACATCGAGGGACCAGATACGAGAGCTCGTCGACCGGCACCTCACGGACCAGATCGACTACCGGCTGGTGGACTACCACCGTGCCTCGCCCTCATTTCGGGAGTTGGTACAGGCGATCCTCGCCCTTCAACCGCAGAACGCCGCTCAGGAGTCCGTGTACAAGGAGCTCGTGGCCCGCTGCTTCGCACTCGACAACGATCGGGCATTGATCGAAGCGGCCACCGGGCAGGCCATGTCGCCTCTGGAGTGGACCGGGCTCCTGTTGCTCCTGACCGTGCTCCTCGGCCTCGTGGCCGTACTGCCCGGAGGCACGCTGCTCGGCTCGGCGGTCGCGGGGGTCATGGCGGGGACGCTGGTGGTGCTGGTGGTCCTCCTGCGCAAGCTCGACCTCTTGCGTTGGCACGAACAGGTGACAATCTGGGAGCCCACCGCCCGCCTCTTCCGAAATATGGGTCGCGACCCGTACGTTCCTCGCCACGTCATCGAAAGTGGCCGGTTCGTGCCCTCGGGCCAGGTGCGACTCGTCGATTATCCGGACCCGTACCCCGTCCGGTCGAGCAAGGTCGTGTCCGTCTCCGACCTCGGCGGAGCCACCGGTCGACCCACGGTGACCCATGACACCCCACCGGATCCCGCCCGCGCTCTCCCGCGAGCGGGCTGGTACCGGGACCCGGAGGACCCCGCCCTCCTGCGCGCCTGGGACGGGGCCGCCTGGACCGAAGAGCGGAAGGCTCGCCCCACGGCGGTCAACTGACAGGGCGGACGCCAGGCCCGAACACCCTTCGCCCCCGAAACGGGCGATCCAAAGAAGATGTTCACGCCGTCGGATGGCGGAGCAGGGCGATCAACTCGGCCTGGGTGTGGACGCCGAGCTTCTGAAAGATCGTGGCCAAGTGGTTGCGAACGGTGCTCCTGCTCAGGAAGAGGCGGTCGGCGATCATGGACACCCGCTGACCCTCGACGAACAGGTCGAGGACCTCGCGCTGGCGGGCCGTGAGGTCCTCCACCGCCGAGATCTCATCGACCACCGGTTTCCCGTTGCC
>Ga0070731_10005370_pt1 | contig 10605 bp, 7 predicted proteins | sample Coa_R1_2_FD_66448 | JGI IMG/M metagenome (GOLD analysis project Ga0070731, IMG submission 66448) | Surface soil microbial communities from Centralia Pennsylvania, which are recovering from an underground coalmine fire - Coalmine... | ecosystem: Environmental > Terrestrial > Soil > Unclassified ... | reverse complement strand
TCATTCGCGCCATTGCCGATCGCGGCCGCACCATTCGCGTCCCGGTCCATATTCTGGACGCCGTCAACCGCCTGGTGCGTGCTTCTCGCGAGTTTGTTCAGGAAGTCGGCCGGGAGCCGGAAGACCGCGAACTGGCGGAGCGCATGAAGCTCGAGTTGCCGCAAGTCCGGCAGCTGCGCAGCGTGGCTCACCAGGAACCGATTTCGCTCGAAGCGCCCGCCGTCACCGGCGAAGATTCGCGCCTGGGTGATTCCATCGAAGATCCCACCGCCGTTTCTCCCTGGCAGAAAATGGTGTACCTCAACCTGCAGAAGCAGACCGCCAAAGCCCTCAGCATGTTGTCGCCGCGCGAAGCTAAAGTGCTGGCGCTGCGCATGGGCCTCGATGGCGGCGGGCGCGAGCGCACTTTGCAGGAAGTCAGTGAAGCGCTCGATCTCACCGGCGAGCGCGTGCGTCAGATCGAAGTGGGAGCGCTGCGCAAGTTGCGCGCCCCGCATCGCAGCAACGGTCTGCGGCCTTTTGTGGAAGAGGGCGTAGTGCCCCGCGAGAGCCTGGAACAAGTGGTTTCCACACAGCGCCAGCAGGGTGCCGCGTCTACCGGTCCGAAGCGCCGTGGCCGCCCCAAGCTACAGCCGCCGGTGTGGACGCCTACTCATATCAGCGAGCCGCAGCGGTTTGCGATGGTGGCGCGCGACGATGCCGGTTCGCGCCGTCCTGTTTCTGTTTTCCCCGAATTCCTCAATGCGATTCAGATTCGTGTTTCGGTCACCGACGAGTACGGCGTAATCGAGCTGGTAATGCCCAAATGCGTCGAGACGGCGATGATCCGCTTCGACAGTCCGCGTGCCGCGAACGCCCCGGCCGCCACCCGCTTCGCCGAAGAAATTTCCAATCCCCCGGAACTGTTCCGCCCAGTGGGATAATCAGGAGATGTTCTTTCGCCGTTCCCGGCCCAAAAATGTTTCTTTCAACGAGCGCTTACAGAAACTGCGCGATGCAGGCTTTACCGTAGCCAGTCCGAACAACGGCCGCGTCCTGGTGAGCCGCAATAACTGCGCCGCCGTGATCGAGGATGTCCCCGATTCGCCGCCCCGCATTGCGGAGCGCGCCGGATTGCTCGCAGGCAACGAAATTGCATCGCTAGTGGATGGCGGCTTTCAGAAATTCTTCCGGACGCCCAGCGGAAAATCCCTGCCCGCGCTAGCCGAAGAGTTGGAAGCCGTGCATACGTTCGAAGAAGATCTCTACGAAGCCCTGGGCATCACGACGCTATACAACGAAGCGCTGGGAACGGTCTCGACCTTTTCGCAATATGACCGCGTGAAGGATCGCGATCGCGGCGTAGCCAAACGCGCCTGGGAATAAGAGCGCCCTCATCGTAACGACAACGTCAACACGTACCCGATTACACGCGCCCCGATGACGAGCCGCGACCAGAGGAAGCGGTTGCTCCAGTTTTATCCCGACCGACTGTCTTACATCGACGGCGGCGTGGTGACGGCCGGCGCCGTTTTGCCGCGCGTGGCCGGATCATTGCGCTGGCTGGTCACCGTGGATGGCTGCTTGCGCACCTGATCGAAATATTGCTGCACGAATTGTTGGAACACCACCGGCACTTCGTCGCGATTGAGATCGCCGCCGGCATCGGTATGCGCCGCGTTGGACTTCGTGTACTGTGTCCGCAGCTGCTGCTGGCTGGACTGCACTTCCACCGTCACCTCGCCCACCACATTCGCCGACCGCTTGCCGATGATCTCGCTGATCTTGCCCATGGCCGCGATTTGCTCGGCCAGGCGCGCGTCCTTGTTGCCATCCTGGCTGCCAATGCCGCTTCCGGGCTGGCTGGCCGACTGCGGATCGGCTGACTGGCCGCCGCTCTTGGCCTGCTGGCTTTGGCCGTTTTCGCCTTCACCCTCGGCTTGCTGGCCCTGCGCGTCGCCCGATTCCTTGCCGGTTTGCTGGCCCTGATTCTGCGAGCCCTTCTGCCCCTGGTTGTTTTGCCCCTGCTTGGCGTTGCTCGCGTTCTGGCCCTGCGAAGATTGCTGCTGCGATCCGGCGGGGCTCTGCGACTGCCGCATTTTCGACATCACGTTCGACATCGCTTCCTTGAGCTTGGACATCAGGCTGGAATTTTCGCCGGAGTTCGCCGCCGACGGCTGTTTTCCGTCAGAGCCCTTCTGCGCGCCCTGCTTGTCACCAGCCTGCCCTGCGGCGGAAGGATCGCCCGTGTTGCCGTCAGCCGATTCGGAGGACGCGGAATCGCCCGCCTCGCCTTCCATTTTTTCCGATCCTGGCGCGGAGCCTTTGGATTTCGAAGGACTTTCGTTTTTGGCCAACGGATCGTTCACGGCGTCGGGAACGCCCACCGTGTCGAGGGCGGAATCGGAAGCGGGATCCAGTTGCCCGGAGTCCTTGGCCTCGGTGTCTGGTAGGGAGAGGCCGGTAGGCTTGGGAGACTCGGGCCGGTTGCCGGCATTCTTCTTGTGCATGGCGGTTTCGTCGGGCGTGCTTGCGCCGAAACGATCCATCAGCAGCCGGGCCAAGGGCGCGCGCAATTCCAGATTGCGCTCCAGACCGTAACGCAGAGCGAATAATCCGGTAGCCAGAAGACCCAGCGCGGCAACGGCGTAAATCGCCCGCGGCATTTCGAGCGGCAGGGCTTGCGCGATGTCGACATCCCGCGCAATCTTCTCGGCTTGGGCGATTTGCGCGGCCCGCATGGCATCGCGCGGTTCCGTTGCGCCAAAATGCAGGGCCGTCGAAAGCGTATCGGCCAGTTTCAGGCGATGATCGATCACCTGCGCTACGCGATAGGCAGAGGGTGTGCCGCGCACTGTGCGGTAGAGAACCAGGGCAAACGTCGCCAGGAGAACCACGAGGAGCAGCCGCCAGTCCAGAAGCTGCGTGCCCGCCAGCAGCAGCAGAACGATCCCGCCGAGTGCCACACTAAGGGCGTTGGCGCTTTGAGCGACAATCTGATTGCGCAAATAGCGGCGGCGCGCCCCGTCGATCAGTTCCGGAATCATCAGCCAATTTCATTATCGCTCACCCTCAGCCAGACGCAGGGTGGGAAGGCGGCGAGTACCGCAATTTTACGTCCAGACGCTAGAATGAAACAAGACGTGGATAAACCATTACGAGTTCTGATCGTTGACGACGAAGCCAGCCAACGCACGGGTTTAGCAGGCATGGTGGACGCTTGGGGCATGACCCCGGAAACCGCCTCCGGCGGCGCCGAAGCCCTGGACAAAATGTCCGCATTTTCTCCCGATGTCATTGTGACCGACCTGAACATGGACGGCATGGACGGCTACCAACTCCTCGAAAAGCTGAGGGAATCGGGCGACGCTCCGCCGGCTATCGTGCTCACAGCGTTTGGCAATATCGAAACCGCCGTGAAAACCGTGAAAGACCTGGGCGCCTACTGGTTCCTGGAAAAACCGGTGCAAGCCGGCGTGCTGCAAGTACTGCTGCGCCGCGCCGCCGCGCACAGCCAACTCACCAACACCAACCGGAATCTGCAGCGGCAACTGCAGTACAAAGGCGCGATGGGAGAGCTGGTGGGCGCTTCCGCCAGAATGCAGGAGATTTTTTCGCTGCTGCAGCTCGCCGGTCCAACCAATGCCTGTGTGCTGATCTCCGGCGAAAGCGGAACCGGCAAGGAACTCGCCGCCCGCACCATCCACGCGCTCAACCCGCGCCGCCAGGGACCTTTCTTCGCCATCAACTGCGCGGCCCTGCCGGAGAGCCTGATCGAATCGGAATTGTTTGGCCACGAGAAAGGTTCTTTTACCGGCGCCGCCGAACGCCGCGCCGGCTGCTTTGAAGTTGCGCAGAACGGCACGCTGCTGCTGGATGAAATCGGTGAGATGCCCATTCTTACCCAGGCCAAATTGCTGCGTGTTCTAGAGGATTCGAAAGTGCGCCGCCTGGGTGGCAAGACTGAATTCGAAGTGGATGTGCGGGTAGTCGCGGCCACCAATAAAGTCCCCGATGAAGCCGTGCGCGGCGGCCACTTGCGCGAGGATCTTTACTACCGCCTCAACGTGTTCCACATCCATCTGCCTGCGCTGCGCGAGCGCAAGGAGGATATCCCGCTCATCGCCGAATCGCTGCTGGCCGATCTCAATCGCAAGCACGGCTGCAAAGTCAGTGATCTCTCCGAAGGCGTAGCCGATGCGTTCCAGCGTCACAATTGGCCCGGCAACGTGCGGGAGCTGCGCAATATTCTGGAACGCGCCGTGATTCTGGCCGGGGAAGGTACCATTGAGCCGAAACACCTGCCGCCCCCGTTCTACGGCCGAACGCCGATGGTGGTGGCGGACGCCGCCGCCGGAACAAGCGGGCCGGATTCCATCGAATTCAGCGTAGGGACTACGGTGTCGGATGCGGAAAAAGGCCTGATTCTGCGCACCCTCGAGCACACCAAGAACAACAAAACCCGCGCCGCCGATATTTTGGGAATCAGCCTCAAGACGCTGCACAACAAATTGAAAGAGTACGGCGCCAAGGACGTAGCCGGCGCGTAAAAATTCGTGTACTACCCCTGGTGCAAATTCTTGTGAATGGCGTACAGCGCCAGCTCCAGGCGATCGGAAACGCCCAGCTTGTCGAAAATATTGTGCAGATGGTTCTTCACCGTCTGCTCGCTGATAAACATCTTCCCGGCCATTTCTTTATTCTTGAATCCCTGCGCCACCAGCGCCACAATCTCGCGCTCCCGCGGACTCAGCGGCGCGCGCTCACGCCCTTGCCCCACCGGCCCGTCGTCGCCGGCGGCGAACTGGTGCATCACCGCCGCCGTGGTATGAGAATCGAGCCAGATTTCCCCCGCGTGCACCTTGCGGATGCTTTTCAGCAGCAGCTCAGTCGCGGACCGCTTCAGCACAATACCCGCCGCTCCCAGCCGCATGGCCTGGATAAACTCATTCTTGTCGTCCGAAGCCGTCAGGACGATTACCTTAGTGCCGCCGGTCTTATTCTGCAGTCTCTGTAGAATTCCCATGCCGCCAGCGCGTGGCATGTTCAAGTCCAGCAAGAGGATATCGGGGCTGTGTTGCTCAATGATTTGCAACGCTTCTTCGCCATCCCGGGCTTCGGCCACCACCGCGAAATCCTGCTGTAGCGCCAGAATCTGCTTGAGCCCGTCGCGAAAAATCGGATGATCGTCCGCAATCGCGATCCGGATCACGGATGCCGGCTTACGTTGCTCCGGCGCTTCGGTGGCGGGTTCCAAGACAGTAGGTTCGCTCATGCAGGCTTATGGACTGACCCAATTGTAGGAACCTCCTAGTACCCGGTCAACGAAAGTAACCCCTAAGCGTTCACGGCTTATAGCTTAGTTGCAATCATAAAGACACCGAACTTTCCCTTCTGCCCCTTACTTGATATCGTTATGGGCTATGGGTGACGGGTTTGTCGAGGTAGAGTTCCAGCGGTACTGGAGGCGCCTGCAGCAACTGGGCTTGAACGCCTATGAGTCGCGCTCCTACTTGGTGCTGCTGGGTCATCCCCGCTTCAAGGCGCTCGAGCTGGCCGCCCGCGCGCATGTGCCCCGGCAGAAAATTTATGAAGTGCTGGATAGCCTGGTCGAGCGCGGATTTGCCCAAGTGGTGCAGGAAAAAACCAAGCTGTTCTCGGCTGTAGAACCGAGCCTCGCGATTCCAAGCTACCTGGCGCGCCGCCGCCAGTTGCTGGAGCACGAAATCACCGATCAAAGCCGCGTTGCCGCCGCCCTCATCGACGATCTGAAGGCCATGTATTCGGAAGGGCAGGGCGGGCGCGGCACGCTGGATTTTCTGCGCATCGTCACCGAGCCCGCGCAGACCGCAGCCGAATATCAGCGCATGCTCTCCGTGGTAAAAGCGGAGTACCTGGAGTTTTCCCGGCCGCCCTACGCCGTCGATCCGCTCGACGAAAAGCTGGTGAAGCAGGCCCGCTCGCGAGGCGTGTGTTGCCGCCTGCTGATCGAGTCCACCACCCTCGATGAGCAGCACCGCATGCGTCTCGGCGAGTACTCAGGCGCCGGCGTCGACGTGCGCCAGTTCGCATCCCTGCCGATGAAGTTGGCTCTGTTTGACGGACGTCTCGGCATGATTGCCCTGCTCGACCCAGTGATCACTCGGCCCACCTGGACCGCCCTGGTTTTCGATCACGAAGGCATGGGCGAAGCGATGAAGGGCCTGTTCGACAACTATTGGCAGCGCGGCCACGGCCTGTAAGCCGTCACTGAAACAACTGCCGGTACGCTTGCGCGGCTTCGGGATCGGAGCCACCGTACGGATGCGCCAGGTACAGCCCCAGAGCCCGGAGCGCGCGCTCTCGGTTCCCGGCGCGTTGGTACAAATAGCCCAGCGTGCGCTCGCATAGCGAATATTCCGGCTGCCGGTCCACGTGCATCCGGCATTCGGCTTCCAGATGATCGAACACCCGCGCCCCGTCCAGTACAGGCATGTCAGCCGGCGGATGGCGCAGAAAAACCATCGAAGGTCCGTCGTCGTAAACGAGCTTCCAATCGGTTTGAGTGGGCATGGCCAATGCCAGCGCCAGCGGATAGATGGTTCCCGTCGTGTACTCAAAACAGTTCATGACGATCGCTTCAATTTGATAGCGGGTGAATACTTCCGCGCGCGCTTCGCCGAATTCAAACAGCGGCGCACCTAAATTGAGCAAGGCCCGGCGGTAATCCTGATTGACGGATTCGTTCAGCGCACGGCCGTCGATGAACACTTTTTGCCGGGGCCACAAGCTCCAGATGAGATAGCCGCCGTAGTCGTAGGTATTGAAGATAGGGCCGGAGATGTGATGATCCAACAGGAACTGCGCCGCGCCCGCCGGATACCGCCATTGCGCCGCGCGCAAGCGAAACCCATCGCCGCGGGAGACGCCCACGATGAACCCTGCGAACAGCAGCGCGAGTACCGCGTAACCGGCGGACGTCTGCATCTTTGGCGAAAGCCTCGGCCGCCACGGAAAATACGTGGCGATGATCATCGGGGCGACCATCGCGATCAGAATGATGTTGCGAAACGACAGCAGCGCCGCCGTGCCGAATGCCGCGAAAAGCAGCCAGTCCACAATCCGCACCTTGCGCCACCAGATGAGCAGCGTCGCGCCGGCGGCGTAGAGCAGGATATCGAAGGTGTACGGCGGGCCCCATAAATACGGCCTCTTCCACTCGATCAGCGTGGCTGTGAGCGCGCTCTGGCGATACAGCGGCAAAATTTCGACGATGCGAAAATAATTCGGATTCAGCACGGAAAGCAGAATGGAAAGCGCGGCGATCCCCAGAACCTGCCGATCGTGTGCCTCCAGGTTGCGCCAGCGCCGCAGCAAAATTTCCGCCGAGTAAGCGCCCAGCACTACCCACCCCAGGAAAAAGCCGCCGTGACAGTTAGCCCACACCAGCGAAAGCACTGGCAGCGCCCACAACCTGCGCCCGGATTCCAAAATGGTGATGAAGAGCCCAACCATGAAGAACGTGATGAGCGCCGGGCGATCCACGCTGAACTCCGTGGCGATGGCGGCGGCAGCCAAGGCGGCGAGCAACCCGTCATAGAAATTTCCCGTGCGGCGCGCGGCTACAAGTCCCGCGAGCCCGCAAAAGCCGGCCAGCAGAAAAGTCTTGAACAGTACGATTCCCGGAAAGCCGGCGGCGCGGTAAATCGCGTACGAGATCACCTGTGCCAGCCATTCGTGCGTGAGGTTGAAGTGCCGGACTTTCTCTTCGCCCGCGTACATCGGCTTACCCATATTTGTGCTGAAGGAAAACGGGTCGGGCACGGGCAGGGAATGGTGCTGGACAATGTACTCGCCGGTTTTGAGGTGCCACCAGAAATCGGGATCGGCGATTTCAGTAGAGAAGAGTCCGGTCAGGCAGAGCGCGGCGGCGATCAGGATCGCCATCCGCAGCCAATCTTGTGGGGGAGACCACGCGGCCGTAACCGTTTCCGCAGGGCGCTGGCGTTTCGGTGAGTGAGCCTTCACGCTTAGCGGGCTTCGTCCACCACGCCACGCTTCTTCTGCGTGAGTATTTCCCGCACGGCGTAAATACGCCTGCCCTGGGTTTCGAAATACGTCCGGATCATCACTTCGCCCAGCAAACCGGTCGAGAACATCATCAGCCCCGCCAGCAGAAGCAGCCCGCCAGCCATCATCAGCGGACCGTGTTCCTGCACGATATCGTGACCAGTGAAGATTTTGTCGCCTGCGCAGAAAGCTAGAATGATTCCGCCCAGGCCGGTCCCTGCCAGGCCGAGCGTGCCAAAGAAATGCATGGGGCGAGTAAAATACTTCAGCAGAAATTTGATGGTGAGGATATCGAACATCACGCGGAACGTCCGGCTGATGCCGTAGTGCGAATCGCCATTCGGCCGCGGCGTGTTGCGTATGGGAACTTCGGCCACACGCGCGCCGTAGAAGCTGGCCAGCGCGGGGATGAAGCGATGCAGCTCGCCGTAAAGATGCACTTCCTTCAGCACTTCGGCGCGATACGCTTTGAAGGTGGTGCCGAAATCGTGCAGCGGCACGTCGGAGGCTTTGGCCATCAGATAATTCGCGATGCGCGAGGGAATCTTACGGGTGATCGCATTGTCGACGCGCTCCTTGCGCCAGCCGCTCGCGATATCGAAACCCTCGTCGATCTTGGCAAGCAGCGCCGGAATATCGTCGGGATCGTGCTGCAAATCGCCATCCATGGCGATGATAATTTTTCCCTTGGCCTCATGAAAGCCGGCCGAGAGCGCGGCAGTTTGGCCGAAATTGCGGCGCAGGCGGATCACTTTCAGGCGGGCGTCGGTTTCAACCAGATTAGCCAGCAGCTCAAAGCTGCGGTCGGTCGAAGCATCGTCGACAAACAGAATTTCGTAAGGCCGGCCGAGTGTTTCGAGTACCCCTGTCAGGCGATCGTAGAGCGGCAGGATAGACCGCTCCTCGTTATGCATAGGGATGACAATGCTCAACATTGGCTGACGCTCTATTTTATCAAAAGTAGTTCTCCGCGTACTCTGCGTCTCTGCGAGAAATGTTTTTCCGGATTTTTCTCGCAGAGACGCAGAGTACGCAGAGAAACCCGCTAAGCTTGGTGTTTCGATGATTTCTTTCTCTAATATCAATAAGCAGTATGGCAAGCAACTGATTTTTGTCGACGCTTCGTTTCAGTTGAACCCCGGCGAGAAGGTCGGCCTGGTTGGTCCCAACGGCGCCGGCAAGACCACACTGTTCCGCATGATCGTCGGCGAGGAAAGTCCCGACGAGGGCGAGGTTTCCGTTCCGAAGAAGCTCACCATCGGCTATTTCCGCCAGGACGTCGAAGAGATGACGGGCCGCTCGACGCTCGATGAAGCCATCGCCGGCAGCGGGCGCGTCGGCGATCTGCACCACGAACTGGAAGCGCTACATCATTCGATGGACGATCCCGCGCAGGCCGGCGACATGGACCGCATTCTGGCGCGCTTTGGCGAAGTGCAGGAAGAGTACGAACATCTCAACGGCTATGCGCTCGAAGCGCAGGCGCGCGAAGTCCTGCATGGCCTCGGCTTTAAAGATGACCAGATCGATGGCGATGTCGGTGCGTTATCCGGCGGCTGGAAAATGCGCGTGGCGCTGGCGCGCGTTCTGCTGGGCCGGCCCGACGTGCTGCTGATGGACGAGCCCACCAACCACCTCGACATCGAGTCCATCATCTGGCTGGAGCAATTTCTCAGGTCCTTCCAGGGCGCGCTGCTGATGACTTCGCACGATCGAGAGTTTCTGAATCGCATCGTCTCGAAAATTGCCGAAATCGATTCCGGCGAGATCATCGCCTACTCTGGCGATTACGATTTTTACGAGCGCGAGCGATCCATCCGTGAAACCAATCAGCAGGCGGCATTCGCGCGCCAGCAGTCCATGCTCGCCAAGGAGCAGCGCTTTATCGATCGCTTCAAAACCCACGCGGCCAAGGCGGCGCAAGTGCAGAGCCGCATCAAGGCGCTGGACAAAATCGAAAAAATCGAGCTGCCGAAAAAGCGCCAGGTGGTCAAGTTCGATTTCCGCGCGCCGCCCCGCTCGGGCGACCAGGTGGCCGTGATCGAAGACCTGCACAAGAGCTACGGCCAGCGCGTGATCTACGACGGATTCAGTTTCACGATTCGCCGCGGCGAGCGCTGGGCCGTCATGGGCCGCAACGGCGCGGGCAAGACCACGCTGCTCAAAATGATTGCCGGCGCGAGCGCGCCAGATTCCGGCAGCGTGCGCCTGGGCGCCAGCCTCGTCATGGGATATTTTGCGCAGCAATCGCTCGACGTGCTCGATCCGGACCTAACCGTTATCGAGCAGCTTCAAAAAGATTTCGGTCAGGAAGGGTTGGGCTCGCTTCGCACGCTTGCCGGGGCGTTCCAGTTCTCCGGAGACGATGTGGACAAGCGGATCAGGGCTCTTTCCGGCGGCGAGAAATCGCGGCTCGCGATGGCGCGGATGCTGTTCGACCCGCCCAATTTCCTGGTGCTTGACGAGCCGACCAACCACCTGGACCTGGCGACGAAGGAGATGTTGGTGGAGGCCCTGAAAGATTTCGATGGCACGATGATCTTCGTGTCACACGACCGCACGTTTCTGCGAGGCCTG
>Ga0070731_10005369_pt1 | contig 10607 bp, 9 predicted proteins | sample Coa_R1_2_FD_66448 | JGI IMG/M metagenome (GOLD analysis project Ga0070731, IMG submission 66448) | Surface soil microbial communities from Centralia Pennsylvania, which are recovering from an underground coalmine fire - Coalmine... | ecosystem: Environmental > Terrestrial > Soil > Unclassified ... | reverse complement strand
ATCTTGACTTCCACAGGCCTTATGCCGCAGATTGACCCTGCGGTCGGAACCTCTCCCCAAAATGGGTTCCTGCAATATCTGTAAGGAGTAGCCTGCTCTGGCACTCCCACAACTCGATGGCCACGAACCTTGCCCCGGTAGATTCTAGGGAAGTTGTCCGTTGCGATCACTGCCTGTTAGTTCAATTCCGTACATCCAACAATAATTGCCGAAGGTGCCATGCGTCCATGGACGAGGAGCCGGAGCCGGAACCAATTATGGTAGCGCCCCCGGTGATGATGCCGATTCCAGGCACCGGACGCGGACATTTGAACTTAGCGACCTCCATCCGCTCGCTGCGCCTGCGGAACGGGCTCAGCCAGCGGCAACTCGCGGGACGAATGTCGGTGCCGCGAACGTACGTTTCTAAAATTGAAAACGAGAAGGCCACGCCTACGCTGTCGTCTCTGGAACGGCTGGCGCGAGCACTGGAGGTTACTGTGCCCGATCTGCTCAGCGGCGGGGAACGCACTCGCCAGGAAGAAGTCATGGAACTGATGAAAGATCAGTTCATCGCGGAGTTGCTGCCGTTCGTTTCGCAGCTGAACGGGATGCAGATGTCGAGCATCCTGACTCAAGTGCGGGATCTGACGGTTCGGCCGCGAAGAAGCGCGTAGCGTCGGGGGATCCTTCGCCGCAAAGGGCGCGGCCTCAGGATTTCGGCAGTAGGCTCCCACTCGTCGCGTTGTGCGACTCGTTCACGCCTGCTAGACGCCTCAAGTTTATCCGGGCAACCAGCCAACACTTGCCGGGACCGAATTTTGGTCCCGGCTTTTTTTTGTCTAAGAAATCTATTTCAAAAAACGGATTGTCATCCTGAGCGAAGTCGCGATTCGCGAAGCGAGTCGCGGCGCAGTCGAAGGATCCCTTTCCAGCGTAGGCGCGCTCGCAGCCTGGCGGGGAATTCGCTCTACGGACCTCTGCGCTGCGGAATGCAACAACGGCGCGGATGCGATCAGGCGCAGGAACTCCCTGAGATGCCGCCAGGCGCAGCATAGATTGCAAGGGGGCCTTCGACTTCGGGACGGGTTCGCTTTTCGCGAACTCGTCCCTTCGCTCAGGATGACAGTTTTGTGGAGTTTGGGCGAAGGACGGGGTGCGTCTCTTCGAGGATGAATCCCGAGAATATCGACTGACATCTATTTGTCATGAGTGTCGATCATGTTGAGGTAGCTTTTTCCCCTCTGCTGGACCTTTCCCGAGCATCAGAGCCGGACGCTGATTCCGTTGTCGAGTCCCATGCTCCGGGTGACGATTCCCTGCTCGACGCGTATTCGACTGCCGTCACTGGTGCCGTTGAACGCATGAGTCCGTCGGTGGTGAATATTGAAGTGCATCAGGCTGTGCCCGGTCGGGAGGGACGCGCGCGGTCAGGCGAGCCGCAAAATAAAGAACGGCGCGGCGGAGGCTCTGGATTCGTATTCACTCCGGATGGGCTGATCCTGACGAACAGTCACGTAGTACATGATGCGGTGCGGATTGCTGTGACTATGTCGGATGGGCGTCGCATGCCGGCCACGTTGATCGGCGATGACCCGGCGAGCGACTTGGCGGTGATCCGTCTGGAGCGTCCGCACTTTGACGAGCCCGGCCTGACGGCGGCGGCACTGGGCGATTCGCAGCGACTTCGCGTTGGGCAGATTGTGATTGCGATTGGCGCGCCCTATGGATTTCAGTCGACGGTGACCGCAGGCGTAGTGAGCGCTCTGGGGCGGTCGTTGCGGTCGTACTCCGGGAGGCTGATTGACGACGTGATCCAGACCGACGCGTCGCTGAATCCGGGCAACTCGGGCGGTCCGCTGGTCGATTCCGCGGGGCGTGTGGTCGGTGTGAATACGGCGACGATTCTTCCGGCGCAGGGGATCTGCTTTGCCATCGGGATCAACACGGCAAAGTTCGTGGCCAGTCGCCTGCTGCGCGATGGACGCATCCGGCGCAGCTATATCGGCGTCTCGGCGCAGACCGTGCCGGTGCACCGCCGGGTGGTGCGCTTCTACGATCTGCCGAAAGAGATGGGCGCGGTGGTGGTCGGGGTGGAAGAGAACAGTCCAGCAAAGCGTGCCGGCCTGCGCGAAGGAGATGTCATCGTAGCGCTGGAAGGCCAGCCGGTGGCTGGAGTGGATGACCTGCATCGCTTGCTGACGGACTTGCGCGTGGGCGTGAGCTGCGCACTGACGGTGATCCGGTGGACCGAGAAGTTGGAGATGAATGTTGTGCCGGAGGAAACGCGGTAGCTCCGCACCTGCCTTGAGATCCGACGACTCTGGACTATGACGCTGCACGTGCTGCTCGAAGCTGTCCTAACGCAGCCTCAATGTCAGCAACCATCGCCTTGAGTTCGTGCTGGTAGTAAATGCGCGATAGTAGATTCGGCTTGGGTAGGTTCTCTACTCGCCTCTTCCACTGTTTATCGAGCGCCGAGAAATTCGCAAATGCACTGGCTATGACAGCATGATGAAAATCAATCCCATCGCCGTCACGTATCTGAAAACCGCTGTCGCAAATGAGATCACGCATCAGGCACCCGTGTACGAAAGTGGCAGCTCTTAGCGGTTCGAATTGCGGTTGAGGCAGTGCACTATCCAGAAACCTCGGGTCGCGCTTGAGTCTGGCGCGAAGAAGGCGAATCTTGTCCTTTACGTCGGTATCGAACTCCCTGCCCTTGTCGAGAAACCAGCTTCGTTGAGGAGCTAGCCAATCCACAAACGCCCCAAGTCGAAAAAAGCCCTCTGACAGGTCGATGATTTTGCCCGAGCCCAGCGAATGATCGCCGATGCGGGTAAGAAAATATGCGTGTAACAATTCCTCCGAAAAGCAGCATCTTCCGGGAGGGTGTCCTGCGGCTTCGCGCTTCATCACCGTGTCGAGAACTAGTTCAACTGGATACCAATGAGCCCCTAGTTCATCGAGAAACTCTTTAATGGCCACCGAGGACGCGCCTTGGGGGCCACTAATTTCAGCGGCATTCGCAACCGAGAACAGCAAATCCGCTCCGTCGTTAAGGGCAGCAACAAATCTCCCACGAAGTGCTGGGTCACCCTTCGCCAGTGTCTTGATGGCAAAGTTATCCAGATAAATTGCAACGCCGCCAACTGAGGCCTCGAAGCTTGGCCGCCCGTCTGAGCCGCACACTATCCTTATCACCCGTTCTATCCTCCTAACCCTGACTAGTCTCTCGTCCCTTCTAGAATAGCCCCGCCCAAGGTGGGCAATCATATTTCCTCGAATGATCACGACGGGACGGATCATCTTCGGACGGGCTCCGCCATGTCATTGCATCCCCTTCCCGCCTGTGGTAGCCTCATATCGTGACCACTTTGCACGACAAAGTAGCTTTATCAGTACCCAAGGGGCTCGACCGCAAGGAAACCGAAGTCTACCGGCGGCTGGATTCTGCAAGGCTCCCGAAACATATCGCCATCATCATGGACGGCAATGGACGCTGGGCCAAGCGGCGGCACATGCCGCGTGTGGCTGGGCATCGCGCCGGCGTGACCGCTGTGCGTTCGACTGTCGAGACGGCGGCGCGCATTCATATTCCGGCGCTCACGCTCTATGCGTTTTCCGAGGAGAACTGGAAGAAACGGCCTACGAGTGAAGTCGGGTTTCTAATGGGACTATTGAGCCGCTATTTGAAGGCGGAAGTTCCCACGCTGAACGAGAACAATATTCGGCTCGAATATATTGGCCGGCAGCAGGAACTCCCGGAGGATGTGCAAGAGCGCATGGCCTGGGCGCGCGAAGCTACGGCTCGCAATTCGGGGATGGTGCTAACGCTGGCGCTGAACTACAGCGCGCGCAGTGAACTGGTGGACGCGTTCCGGTCGATGGTCCGGGCTGCCTCGCAAAACGGCGGGATCGATCATCTGCACATTGACGAGGATATGGTGGCGCGGCATCTGTATACGAAGAATCTGCCGGATCCGGACCTCGTGGTACGGACTTCGGGGGAGATGCGGTTGAGTAATTTTCTTCTGTGGCAGCTGGCGTATGCCGAGATTTATGTGACTCCGACTTTGTGGCCGGACTTTCGCGGGACTCACTTGCTCGAGGGAATCGAGGAATATCAGAAGCGGGAGCGGCGGTATGGCGGGCTGAATCATCCGGAGCCGCATCATTCTGGCAACGGGCACTCCGAGCTCCAGGCTTCTGCGGCACTCCCAGGAAGAAAATCTTAAACACAGAGGACACAGGGGAACACAGAGGAAAACCTAAATCCTCTGCGTGCTCTGTGGTTAAATTCTTGGATTCGTGCAAATATCTTATCTGCGCGACTGGCGCGCGACTCTTCCTTTGCTCAAACGCATCGCGACTGCTCTTGTTCTAATTCCGGTTGTGCTGGCGCTGATTTTGCGAGCGCCGGTGGCGGTGCTTGCCGTCATGGCCGCCTTTGTGGCGCTGGTCACGATTCACGAATTTCTGAAGCTGACGGAATCTTACGGCGTGCAGCCGCTGCGCTGGCCGACCTACATTTTCGTCGGCATCTTCTTTCTGCTTTTGGCGTTCAATGTTGGGAACGAGAAGCCGCTTCTCTCGACGGCTGTCTTCGTCTACTGCCTGGGATTTGCGGCGGCGATTGCGCCGTTTCTGTTCCTAAGCATTGCCATGCGGGGAGCGGAGTTGCGCAGCGGGTATCCGGCGGCGGCCGCGTCGGTCTTCGCATTCACGTACATTGCGCTGCCCATGGGGATGCTGGTGCAGCTTCGCCAGCAGTGGGCGGGGGCGTTCTATCTGCTGTATTTGTTGCTGGTGGTCTGGGCGGGAGATATTTTCGCGTACTTCGTGGGCAAGGCGATGGGACGGCATCTGATGTCTCCACGCATTAGTCCGAAGAAAACCTGGGAAGGCGCAGCGGCCTCGCTGGCGGCGAGCGTTGGCGTGGGATGGTTGTTGTTTCATTATGCTCTGCCGTTAAGTTCTGGGCTACTGCGTGTTGGACTGATCGACCGGCGGGACGGCCTGTTTGGGCTGGAGCAACCGGCCATGGGTCCGGTGATCGTGTTAACGATCGTTCTGAATGTGGCCGCGCAGTTGGGCGACCTCGTGGAGTCACTAATCAAACGCGGCGCGGGAGTGAAAGATTCGGGAGCGATTCTACCTGGCCACGGCGGCATGTTCGACCGGATCGATGCGCTACTGTTTGCGGCTCCGGTGCTTTGGTTTTATACGGCGTGGCGGGTGATGCAGTAGTACCTCCCAAGCGCCAACATTTGTGGAATCCCACTCTTGCCGCAAAGAGCGCGGCAAGAATGGGGTACCCGGCAGTAATCTCGGCTACTCCTTCCCCACACGCACAACAGAAGCGCGTAAAATAAGGAGGCTGTCCCAGCTCTGCCCTCACTGCACTATTCACGATGAAACGAATCGCCATCCTCGGTTCCACTGGCTCGATTGGGCGCAGCACGCTCCGTGTGGCGGAGTCGTATCCGGATCGCTTTCAGATTTTGGCGTTGGCTGCGGGGTCGAATCTCGAGGCGGCGGTTGAACAAGCGGTACGCTGGCGCCCTCGCGTCATCTCGATGGCGGCGGAGGCGGATGCCGACGTACTGCGTTCGCGGCTGAAGAGTGAAAATCTCGGCGAGATTGAAGTTGTGCATGGCGCCGCTGGGACGGTGCGAGTTGCCACGCACTCTGAAGTCGACTTCGTAGTCAGCGCCATCGTGGGCGTGGCTGGGCTTGAGGCAACTTATGAAGCGGTGCGCGCCGGGAAGGTTCTGGGGCTGGCCAATAAAGAATGCCTCGTTGCCGCGGGAGAGCTGATTACGGCCGAGGCCCGCAGGCAGGGCAAGCCGCTGCTGCCGATCGACAGCGAGCACAACGCGGTGCATCAATGCATGCGCGGTGGACGCATGGAGGAAGTCGAGCGTGTATGGTTGACCGCATCCGGCGGGCCGTTCCTCAACACGCCCGCCGCGGACTTCGATTCGATCACGGTCGAGCAGGCGTTGAACCATCCCACATGGAAGATGGGACGGCGGATCACGATCGACTCGGCGACGCTGATGAACAAAGGGTTTGAAGTAATTGAGGCGTGCAGATTGTTTCAGATGCCGCCGGCAAAAGTGGAAGTCATTGTCCATCCGCAGTCGACAATTCATTCCATGGTCGAGTTTGTGGATGGCAGCATACTTGCTCAGTTCTCGGTGACCGACATGCGGTTGCCGATTCTGTACGCCCTAACATATCCCGAGCGGATTCAATCAGATATGCGATTTACAGTGAGTGACTTGCGTCATCTGGACTTCTGCCCTCCAGACCTGAAAAAATTCCCTTGTCTGCGTCTGGCTTACGAGGCGGCAGAGGTCGGGGGCGCAAAGACGGTAGCGCTGAACGCGGCGGACGAAGTGGCCGTGGCGGCGTTTCTGGAAGGCAAGATCGGCTTCAACGACATCCCCAGGGTTATTGAGGACGTTCTGGCTGTAACCGATTCGGGCAAGCCGGAGTCTATTGCTAAAGTGCTTGAAGCCGACACTGAAGCTCGCCGATATGCTCAACAGTATGTGGAACGGCGGGTGCAGGACAAGAAAGTAAAAGAGCCGCGGGCGACATCTTTCGCTTAATTTCGGAATCTAACCAGTTGGAGCGTACGTACCCCTATTATGTTTGAACTCTCGAACCTCTACTACCTGTACATCATCCCGGTTCTGGGCTTCATGATCCTGATCCACGAGTTTGGCCACTACGCCGTGGCCAAGTGGCTGGGCGTGCGAGTGGAGCAGTTTGCTATCGGGTTCGGCAAGCGGCTGGTGGGCTTTCGCAGAGGCGAGACCGACTACCGCATCAACGCGATTCCGTTGGGCGGCTACGTCAAGATGAGCGGCGAGAATCCCATGGACGAGCGTTCGGACGATCCGCGCGAGTTCATGAATCACTCGCGCTGGCACCGCTTCCTTATCGCGATTGCCGGGCCGACGATGAACATCCTGCTGGCCATCTTCCTGCTCACCACGATTTACATGGTGCACTACGAGTATCCGGCAATTTATGACGAAGCGCCGGTAATCGGATGGGTGGCCAAGGACACTCCCGCTGCCAAAGCCGGATTCCAGATTGGCGACCGCATTACGCACATCGGCGATGTCCAGAATCCCACATGGGAGCAAGTCGATCAGGAGCAAGCTCTCAGCCCCGGCCAGCCGCTCTTAGTGGGGATTGAACGCAACGGGCAGAGTCTGGAAAAAACGGTGGTCCCGGAACCGATGGGAGTCGATAAGATCGGATTCGCAGGCTGGACGCCGAAAGAAGAGTCGGTCACCATCACCGATCTGCAAGATAAGATGCCGGCTGAGAAAGCCGGACTGAAAGAAGGCGACCAGATCCTCGCGCTCGACGGCAAACCGGTTCCGGCCTTGGGGGCGATGGTCGAAAGCCTCGAAGTCACAAAGGACAAGCCGATCACGCTCACCGTGCTGCGAAATGGCGAGCAGAAACAATTTACGCTCCAGCCCGTACTCTCGGAAAAGCGCTATCGCATCGGCATCGGCGCCATGCAGATGAAGGTCAAGACGCTGCCCTTTGCGGCGGCCTTGAACAAATCGCTCGAAGAGAACCGGAATAATGCGCTGCTGATCCTGAAGCTCGTCAAGAAGATGGTGCAGGCCAAGATGCCGTTGAAATCGATTGAAGGGCCAATACGAATTGGCCAGGCGGCGGGCGAAGCGGCGCGAAGCAAGGGCTGGACTCCGCTGATGGGGCTGACGGCCGCCATCAGCCTTAATCTTGGCATCTTCAACTTACTGCCGATTCCGATTCTCGATGGCGGCGTGATTCTGTTCCTGCTGATCGAGGGCCTGATGCGGCGCGACATCAGCATGAACATCAAAGAACGGGTCTATCAAGCCGCGTTCGTCTTCCTGGTCCTGTTCGCGGTGATGGTCATCTTCAACGATCTGACGAAGACGATTCCGGGGCTTGCGGACCGGCTGCCGTAGCGCTGCCTTACATAACGAGGCACACTTCTTCCATAAACGAGGCCGGTCGCTGAATAGTCAGCGACTGGCCGTTTTCTTTACTGAACTCCTTCAGGATGACAGAACACGTTATCTGCGGGAGGACTACGGAATGGTTCCGAACACGCCAACCGCGCCTTGCTCAAAACCGCCGTGGACCTGAGACCACGCGAATCCCCCGACATTGGACGCCTGCAAAAAAGGAGTCTTGTAATTAAAATCCCAGACTCCGTAGAAATCGTCGCCGGTTCCCGTGGTCGGAGTGTCGGCCACGATCCAATATTGCGTTCCAGCCGTAACTGCGAGAGGATTCGCAAAGACGGCAGCGGCCAGGGCGCAGCAGGTTCCAAAATTGGGAAGGTTGGCGACCGTGACGGGACCCGCCAGCAGCGCGCCGGGCACGCCCGATGCATCGCTATAGATGCTGAGGTTGACTTGATTTGCTCCGTTAGTGCCCAACAGGTAGGACATTGCGGCCCGGATCTCGTGGACGTGGGCGTTGCTCTTCGGAGTGAATGGCACACTGTAAGAAAAACTAATGCCGACCGACGCTGCCGGTCCGTTGACCACCGCTCCGTTGGCATCGTTGTAGGCGTCGGTGGAGGGACCAAGATTGCTATAGATCGTGGCTAAGCCCGACGGAGTTTCGGCGGGGGTGTGAGTCTTTGACTTCTCGGTCGTGTGTATGATTTTTGGCCCCGAGGAGCGCGACTGGGCGAACAACGCGACACTGCACAGAGCGAGAAGAAAAACAAACGGTTTGCGAGCCACAGGTTTCACAAGGGTTCCTCCGTTTCGAATCGAGCGGATACGAGCTTGGAGCATGGCCCAAAGACACTCATGGGATGGGAGTGTATCTCCGCCGGTTGCCAAGTCAAGTGGAAATGCAGCCCGCGGGATTGCGCCCGTCCCGTCGCACAAAAGGCGAATGAGTGGTGGTAGACGGAATGTGGGTGGGGGCGACATGGTAAAATAGAACTTCCCATATGGCTATGATTCCACGCAGAAAGACATATACCGCCCTGGTCGGGGGCGTCCGCGTAGGGTCCGATGCACCAATTGTGGTGCAATCCATGACCAACACCGATACGGCGGACATCCCCGGCACCGTACAGCAGTGTGCTGCTTTAGCCCGCGCGGGATCAGAACTGGTGCGCGTCACCGTGAACAACGACGAGGCTGCCGCCGCGGTTCCCCACATCGTCGAGCAACTCGACAAGCAGGGCATCCGCATACCGATTATTGGCGACTTCCACTACAACGGGCACGTGCTGCTGACGAAGTATCCCGAATGCGCGCGCGATTTGGCGAAGTACCGTATCAATCCTGGCAATGCCAGCATCGGAAAGACCGGCGACTCGAACTTCCGCACCATGATCGAAGTCGCGGTGAAGTATCAGAAGCCGGTACGCATCGGCGTAAATTGGGGATCGCTCGACTCTATCTTGCTGACGAGAATGATGGACGAGAATTCTCTGCTTGCCGAGCCGAAAGATGCACGCGAAGTCACTATGGAAGCGATGGTGGTGAGCGCGCTGAACTCGGCGAAACTGGCTGAGCAATTTGGGTTGCGTCCAGACCAGATTATTCTGAGCGCAAAAGTCAGCGGAGTGCAGGATTTGATCGACGTTTATCGCGCACTGGCGGCGCGCTGCGCGTATCCGCTGCATCTCGGGCTGACCGAGGCCGGCATGGGCGCGAAGGGCGTGGTTGCCTCAAGCGCGGCAATGGGCGTGGTATTGCAGGAAGGCATTGGCGACACCATTCGAGTCTCGCTCACGCCTGCACCGGGAGGTGACCGGACCGAAGAAGTCCGCGTCGCGCAACAGATTCTGCAGTCGATGGGCATTCGCAGTTTTACGCCGCAGGTTACGGCTTGTCCGGGCTGCGGACGCACTACGAGCACGTTTTTCCAGGAGATGGCCGAGCAGATTCAGACTTATCTGCGCGAGCAGATGCCGTCATGGAAGGGCCAGTATGTCGGCGTCGAAGAGATGAAGCTCGCGGTGATGGGCTGCGTGGTCAACGGTCCCGGCGAGTCGAAACACGCCAACATCGGCATTTCGCTTCCAGGAACGTTCGAGGAACCCAAGGCGCCGGTCTATGTCGACGGACGGCTGTTCACCACGCTCAAGGGTGATCGCATCGTCGCGGAGTTCATCGGAATTCTCGACGAGTACGTGGATTCGCATTACGCCGCACGAGAAACCGTCAAGGAAGAAGTTCCCGTCAAAGTCTAGGCGCTCACGTTCCGCAGGCCGCCCGGTCGCGGAACATTCTCTGCATTTCCCTCGGGCACCTCGGAGTCGATTCTTAGCTACCTGAGCTTCTATTGTCCCGTCAGCAGGAAGACGGGATTCTGCGGCGGGGGAAGCGGAACAGCCTTGCCGGAATCGGGTGTCGTCGAGACATCGGCTCCGGAAAAACTGGATTCGAACTGGAGGCCCGACAATCCTGTTCCGAGAACGGTCAAAGTCAATCCATTCAAAGCCGCGCCCGCGGTAGAAGTCAGCCCGGAAATTGAAACCTTTTGGCCGGCAATAAATCCATTTGCAGCCTGGAATGTAACGACATTGGAGTTGATGGAGAGCGCTGTAATCGTGGCCACCGTGCTGCAGG
>Ga0070731_10005368_pt1 | contig 10607 bp, 11 predicted proteins | sample Coa_R1_2_FD_66448 | JGI IMG/M metagenome (GOLD analysis project Ga0070731, IMG submission 66448) | Surface soil microbial communities from Centralia Pennsylvania, which are recovering from an underground coalmine fire - Coalmine... | ecosystem: Environmental > Terrestrial > Soil > Unclassified ... | reverse complement strand
CTTCGCGCGGAGTTTCCCTCGACGAAGCGGACGCGATCCATCGGAAGGCAAATCCGGTGAACGTTTGACGGACCAAGGCGGAAAAAGCGGGCTCTTCCATTGAGCGCAAAGCTTCGACCAGAGCGTAGTGTTCCCGGCCCATCGCCGACGTCAGCGGGTGGGCGCTCGCGAGGACGACGAATGTGAAGAGCGGCACCATCAGACGCTCCAGGGTTTCGGCAAGAAACGCATTGCCGGAGAGCTTCCAGCAGTACCGATGAAACTCAAAGTCGCACTCCAGGAAATCCCTTCGATTCCCTCGCTCCCCGGCCTCAACCAGGCGGTCTACCAGGCTTTCCAGGTGTTCCAGGTCCACCTTCGTGACCAGAGGGCGAGCCCACTGCAGGGCCAGGGTTTCCAGCTCGACGCGAAGCGTATACAGTTGCCGGACTTCATCCGCCTCGAACGCCGTGATGAAGGTCCCTTTGTTCTTGACGCGCCGTACAAAACCTTCGTGCTTAAGGGAGATGAGAGCCTCCCGCACTACCGGCGTCCCGACGTTCATCTGCTTGGCAATCTGGCGTTCAACAATGGCCGCTCCCGGCTTAAGCGTGCCCGAGAAGAATGCATTCTTCAGTGCCGTAACCACGCCTTCCGCAAGTGAAACCGCTTCCAGTTGGCTGAAAACGGCGCCTTCCCCGTCACCCTGATCCACTGTACCGACAGACATTTGTTCGAGGACGATGATAGCACACACTAAATCACCCAGTCTTCGTTTTCGAGGTATTTTACAGCGCCTTTCTCTTGCCGGAGCACTACAGACCGATGATCTATCATACGTGATTGATTGACAGGTCTGGACAGTCATGATATAAACATCTTCGTATAGTCTGGGATCGCCTCGGGGGCTTGAACAGCGAAACATCGCGAAGCCTGAAGGGGAACTATGAAAACAGCTACAACGGTGACCAAGTTGTGCCGTGTCCTGGAACAATTCCAAGAGCGGCCGTCATTCGGAATAACCGATCTCGCCCGTAGAACGGAATTGCTCCCAAGCGATGTCCATCGAATTTTAACCTCCCTCCGTGTCTTTGGATACATCGAACAGGATGCGGAAAGCAAGAAATACCGCCTTGGATTTTCGCTCCTTCGGCTTGGTCTCGCAGCATTCCGGCGGAATCAACTTTCTGAGAAAGCACACCCCGTCCTGGCGAGCCTTTCAAAAAAGGTTGGGGCAGCAACGCAGCTCGCGCAACTGGACGGAAGAGATCTAAAGGTATTTCTGGTCGATCGAGTAAACGGTCCGAACGATCTGGCGTTCGCGGACCATCTGGGTGGATCGGCACGCCTTCACTGTACGGCGCTCGGCAAGACGATCATCGCCAATCTCAGCCCAGACATCGCGTATTCTGCGTTGGAGAAGAACGGCCTGACCAGGTGTACTCGTCACACGATCACTGACTCGTCAACCCTGGCCCGGGAGTTTGAGGATATCCGTCGATTGGGTTATGCCGTCGATCGGGAGGAGTACTCGAACGGTTTGTGCTGTCTGGCGTCTCCGTTACGGGATAACGAGGGCACGGTAGTCGGTGCGATTAGCGCATCCATGCCGTCTTCCCGTTTTACTGGATGGGACGAATCCTGTTTGGGAGCACACCTCAGGGACGCCGCTCATCACCTGTCGGCGACTCTGGGCAGGGCCAGAGCTGCCTCGATGTGACTCGTCCGCCACGAAACAAGTCGTGCAAAGGTCACGAGGAGCGCTCTGGCATTTTTCTCGACGGCCGCCGATAACGCAATTAAACGCACTCATCTCAGCCCGCCGGCGCTGACAAGCATACGAGATCTGGTGTTAGGAAAGCTAAATCGACATCGAAGACGGTCGCAAAGCTCGCGGAACAGGCGCGCCGACGGGAGTTTGCTCTTGAACTCGGCGACAGAGAGGGGAAAACCCGGGATAGACGGAGACTTATCAGATCATCGATAGCTCCGAACCGAGCGCACTGGGAGGAAACTGGGGGTACCGGGGGGCAAGGAAAGGAAATTCGGGTAAGCATGGCTAAATTTAAATTTGCGGAAAGACCGGAGCAAGGTCCGGCAAGTCCCGCGTCGTCTATGGATTGTGTTGAAAAAAGGACTTGTTTTGGCTCCCCAAGAATCATTCGCTCTCACTCTTGCGAGAGTTTTATCTTCCGGTACTTGCTTTCAGGAAGTTACGAGCCGTTTCCGGTTAAAATAACGCAAAAACCGCAAATTCTCGCACCTTCGCTGCGCGATAGTCGTTTAACGACCCGTCGTACGAATCCTCGGAAGTGCCCCCACGTCATAGACTTGGACGTCCTCCGTCTAGCCAGTTGGTTGGTCCTCGGCATCTTGCTTCCTTGAGTGGAGCGCGTTATTCTCACGTTATTCTTAGAGCAACTTTGCGTTATTTTTGGCAAGATCCTTTGACGAACATTTACCGAAGACGCCCGCGCCGAGATCGCCACTTTGGCCGGGTTTGAGCGCTCGCGCGGCGCTAGCCACAAGTGATCTCATACTGAAAGCGGACCGAACAGTTTGTCGACCTTGAGATGACGCCGGCGACGTCAAGCGACTTTTTTGAGGAAAGTCGGGTCGCGATTGTCTTTCTTTCCGGCCGCGGCTTTCTCCAAAGCTTGGACACGAACGTCCAAATCCAGGGTCTCGACAGCCCTCCGCTTAGCCTCAAGCAGATTCACTAGCACCTGGCCATCGGCCGCCGTAATCTTCCGCTTAGAGAAGGCGCGCAGCGTCTTGTCATAGGCCTTCAACAAAGCGGCTGGTGTGTTGGTTGGTCCAAGATCGAACTTCGCAGGCTTTTTTCGCTCAATCGCCCGCATGAGTATTACCTTCGACGTTTTGTCGCCGCGCAGACCATCGGCAATCACCTTTGAAACGATCGCCCGCTCGTGTTCCTTGATCAGTGCGAGGCCCTTATTTTCCGGCCTGTTCTTACTTCCTTTTGGACGGCCGCGGCCGAAGTTGTTGCCCGGCTCGAACGGTTTACCGTTAGACATGGTCATGTCACCTTTTCAGTTAGAAGAATTGCGGAGCCGATAAGGGCCCACGCGGGCAGATCGAGGAACGTTCCTTCCGTTCCTGCCCACTTTATAAGACGCAACACTCTGAACAATTGGGTCATTAAACGTTTTGTTCCCTTCATTCCCCTCGGCTGAGAGAGCGACGGCACCGGCTACCTCTGTCTCTTCCGTCAGTTGCGTCGACCACAACCTGACCGATGGAGGATGGCGAGTCAAATCGTAATGTCTGTTTCGAACGCGAGCTGCTCTGCCTGGATTATGTTCCAATCCGACCGTTGAGTCCTCGGCCTTGCTTTTACTGGGAAACCGAGCGTTCATGGACTCTGACCGACACAGTGTTAACAGGGAGAGATCATGGATCCGACGATCGAAAAGGAAATCAGGAGCATACGTAAAGCCAAAGTAAAGGAGCTTAAGGTTCGGTATCGCGAGCTCTTTGGGGAGGAATCACACTCCAACAATCGAGCACATCTATTTCGCAGAATCGCGTGGCGCTTGCAGGCTCGAGGAGACGGAAAATTGAGCGAGCGCGCTCTGCAACGTGTTGCGGAGTTAGCTGACGAAGCCGATCTGCGGGCTCGTCCGCCGAAGAGCTTTTGGCGGGCCTTGGATGCGCGGCCCCCAAAGGGGGCTAACCGCGATGCGCGACTGCCCCAGACCGGGAGCGTCCTCTCACGGGTTTATCAACAACGAACCATCACTGTACGGGTGACTGACAACGGATTCGAGTACGACGGCAAGACTTATCTGTCACTGAGCGCGATCGCTTATTTTGTCACCGGCACGCGCTGGAATGGTTTCCTTTTCTTCGGCATCCAGAGGCGCGTTCGTGGCTGAGCCGAGGAGTTCGCTTCGATGCGCGATTTACGCGCGCAAGAGCACCGAAGAAGGCCTGGACCAGGACTTCAATTCCCTCCAGGCTCAACGCGAATCTGCCGAAGCATACATCGCGAGCCAAAGTCAGTCCGGTTGGATTGCGCTCGCGGAACACTTTGATGACGGCGGCTTCAGTGGCGCGAGCCTGGAGCGCCCGGCTTTACAGCGACTGCACTCGGAGATTGAAGCCGGCAAGATCGATTGCGTCGTAGTTTATAAGGTAGACCGCCTGAGCCGGTCGCTGCTCGACTTCGCACGATTGATAGCCCTGTTTGACCGACACGGCATCAGCTTCGTTTCGGTGACGCAAGAGTTCAACACGACGACCTCGCTCGGACGGCTTACGCTGAACATTCTGCTCTCATTTGCGCAGTTTGAAAGAGAGATCATCGGCGAACGTACTCGCGACAAACTGGGAGCGGCGCGCCGCAAAGGGAAGTGGATCGGCGGTATTCCCATCCTCGGATACGACGTTGATCCTCAGGGCGGCCGCCTCAACGTGAATGAGAGAGAAGCGGAACATGTGCGGGAGATCTTCCAGATCGCGGATGAGGCGAAGTCACTTGCTGCGACGTTGAAAAGAGTGAATGCCCGCGGCATCACGACAAAGGACTGGACCAGTCGCGGGGGCAGGCATCACCCGGGGCAACCGTTTTCAGAGAGTATGCTGCGGGGGCTTCTCGGCAACGTTCTTTACATCGGATCCATTCGCCACAAAGGCACCATCTACCCGGGCGAGCAACAAGGACTTGTAGAGGAGGCCGTGTGGGACCGGGTGAACGCGCACCTCATTCGGCAGGCCCGCCACCAACAAGGACGACCACACCAGAAGCAAGAGACCCTTCTCGGCGGTCTGCTCCACTGCGGCCAGTGCGGTTCGCGGTTACAACCAACGTTTACGCGCCAACGAACGTATCGTTATTATGCCTGCGATTGTGCACAGCTTCCCGTAGCCGCAGTTGATCTGGAACCGGCGCTGGTGCGCCAACTCGAACCGATCCTAGGCAATCAACCGGACGACACCCGTGTCCGGCAAGCGCTCGACCGAGTCACCTACGACAGCCGTACGCGACAGGTGTCGGCGGAACTAAAGGATGGGACGCGATTTGAGTTTCGACTCGCCGAGCCGAACCGGCGTGGAGCGCGGTCAACGCGACGGCAGGATAACGGACGCATCCCACGGGTCAGCCGGTTGATGGCTCTCGCGATCACGTTCGAAAAGGCAGTATGCGAACAGCGGCTGCAAGACTACGCCGAGATTGCCCGTCGAGGTGAAGTGAGTCGCGCCCGCCTTTCGCAGATTTTAGGTCTTCTGAACTTGGCTCCTGAGATTCAAGAGGCACTGTTGTTTCTGCCCAAGACTGTCGCCGGGCACGACCGCGTGACCGAAAAGAGAATGCGGAATGTCGCGCAGATGATCGACTGGGACCAGCAGCAGGAGATGTTTCGAGATCTGATGGCCAGCGTCGTGGTTTAACGGATCGTATCAGGCTTGCCGCAGGTCGCCTTCGGAGCGCGGCGTGAGATTCACTTGAGCGCTGAGCAGGATTCCACCGGTTACTGTCGACACACCCAGACTTCATAACATCGCCGTAAAATACGATCGCAAGTTCCTTTGCGACGACACGCGATGACTGTTACCAGCCCCTATCTATCTGATTCTAAGCCATATATAAAATAGTCTAAGTAAGACCTCAAAACCGCCTTGTTTTCGAAAACGGGACATCGATTAACAAAACGTGACGGACAACTTCGATTGTCGAGCAAACATGCCGTTTGGTGCGGACCTTCCGCCCACCGGTAAGCGTAGCCGTACGGACACGCGTTCTTTGGCGACGAAAACCGTCACGGAAAGCAGTTCACTACCATGACCCGTCCCTATATCGTAAGCCGCATCGAATTGTGGCCGATCGAGAAACTTCTTCCTTATGCAGGAAATCCCCGCTCCCACCCGGCCGACCAAGTGGCACAAATTGCTGCCAGCGAAAAAGAGTTCGGTGTGGTTAATCCCGCTCTCGTTGATACAGCCGGGAACATCATAGCCGGCCACGGCAGGATTCTTGGCGCCAGGCAAAATGGCCTGACCGATTTTCCCGTTATCGTCCTCGATCACTTGACTCCATCTCAGGTCCGCAAGCTCCGTATCGCTGACAATCGGATCGCGGAGAATGCCCGGTGGGACCAGGAGAAGCTGTCAACCGAGCTTGCCACCCTGCTAGAAGAACAAGTCGATTTGACTTCGTTGGGATTTAGCGAATTAGAACTCAAGAACATTTTGGCCGAACTCGACAGCCAGAATGGCCAGACTAACGAGGATGCAGTCCCGGAGCCGATCAAACAAATCATTACAAAACTCGGCGACCTGTGGCTGATGGGAGATCATCGGATGCTGTGCGCGGATTCCACTCTGCTGGCGAACCTTGAAGCGGTTTTGGAGGGTCGGCCGGCGGATTTAATTTATGGCGATTTACCATATAACGTCGATTATCAATCCCCTCCCAACGCGGTGTCTGCAAGCCCTCGCCCGATCTTGAACGACGATCTTGGCAAGGACTTTCCTAGGTTTCTGCGCGATAGCTGTACAGGGATGTTGGCGATTTCCGGAGGTGCCATCTATCTCTCGATGTCGTCCTCGGAATTACCTACGTTGCACAAGGCTTTTACTGAGGCCGGAGGCCACTTTTCGAGCTATCTGATTTGGGTCAAAAACACTTTTACTCTGGGTCGGTCCGACTATCAGCATCAATTTGAGCCGATGCTCTACGGATGGAAAAAAGGAAACAAACATTTCTTTTGCGGTGCCCGCAACCTGGCTGATGTGTGGTTCATCGACAAGCCAAGGGTCAATGATTTGCATCCAACCATGAAGCCCGTGGAGCTGCTTGAAAAGATTATTCTCTATAGCAGCGAGAGTGGGAATCTCGTTCTCGACCCGTTCGCAGGCGCTTCCGCGACGTTGATCGCTTGTCAGAAAACTGGCCGGCGCGCTCGGCTCATTGAGCTCGATCCCCATTATGTTGACGTATCGATCATGCGATGGCAACAATTTTCGAGCCTTAAGGCCATTCGCGCGTCCGACGGCCGCGCGTTCGACGATATTGCGTCGGAACAACAGCAGTAGACACAGGCCGTGCGATGCAGACAAACGATTCAGTTATTGCGTCCACTGTTTCCAAAAGGGCCCGGCCCCTCCAGGAGGGTACGCACGTACCCTTCTGGGCGTTTCTCTGGTTCCTTAAGAAGACGCGACGAGCCTCCAGGTTGAAGCTCGACGCGACCTTGTCGACCTTTGCGATTTCGCGACCTCGCGGAGTCCTTGTATGAGCATCAAATGGGCGAAAAGGATTCAGCGGCTCGAATTGCTCCTGGAGTCGAGAGCGCGTCGGCCAGCGGTGTTCCGCTATGGCCCGGTTAAATATCTTGCCGGTGATGTGACCGGCGAGCGGCACATCGTTGCTTCACAAAATCACCCCACCGCGATCCCCAACGTAGAACGATGCGAATTTGAGGAACGAGTCGGGCCGGCGCCGGACAGTGACGATCCCAACTTCAACGTGTACCTAGACCTAAGGGAGGAAAAGGACCCAACAGCACCACAGTCGTGCAGGATCTCCACGCTTCCCGGCGAAACGAGCCCCTCTGCAGTTGGTCAAGAAAGGACCTTATGACGACGAGCCTCTTCCTAAAGCCATTTCAATCCCGCGTGTTTCATTGCGACAAGCGCTTTCGCGCCGTCGTTGCTGGAAGACGCTCCGGGAAAACCTATTTAGCATTTACAGAACTGTGCCGCGGTGCGTGGGGCCCGGGCCGTTTGGCTCTGTATATTGCTCCGACATACAAGCAGGCTAAGAGAATCGCATGGAAGCCTCTAAAGGAGTTTACGCGGCCGTTTTGGGCATCACGGCCGAATGAAACTGATCTGCGGATTGAACTCATCGGCGGCGGCACCATCGCCCTTCGCGGTGCGGATAACTATGACAGCCTGCGGGGTGAGGGCCTGGATCTAGCCGTGCTCGATGAGTTCGCGTCCATGGCGCCAGAAGTGTGGCCACAAGTCATTCGACCGGCACTCTCCGATCGGATGGGGGGAGCCCTTTTCATCGGCACACCGCAGGGCTTTAATCACTTTTATGATCTTTTCGAGGCCGGCCACGAAAGGGATGGCTGGGCTGTCTTTCAGTTCACGACCGAGCAAGGTGGTATCGTCTCCTTGGCAGAGTTAGAAGCGGCTCGCCACGATCTCGACGAGCGCACTTACCGGCAGGAGTATCAAGCCAGTTTCGAGAATCTCGGCGTGGGTAGGGCTTACTATGCCTTTGACCGGGCCCACAATGTTCGGCACCTTCGGTACAATCCAAACTTTCCGTTGTTCTGGTCTTTGGATTTCAATGTCAATCCTTTATGTTCGGTCCTGGGGCAGACGGTCAACGGCACCGTGCACATTTTGGACGAGCTCATTCTGCCCGATTCCAATTCGCCGGCGGCTTGCGAAGAATTTCTCGAGCGCACTCGTCCGTGGACCACGGCGCCAGAGCTGCCGACGCTGAATGCCGACGCTGGCGAGCTCGCCGAGCAACTGTTGGAGGAAACGGCCCGGCAGCTACAGCCTCGACCCCTGAATGTGTACGTCTACGGCGATGCTACTGGCGATAGGGACCAGACATCGGCCTACCGCACAGATTGGCAAATCCTAAAGAACTTTTTCGGCCGTTATCGGGATCGTTACCGTGCGGGATTCCGCGTGCCGAGCAGCAATCCACGCGTTAAGGACCGCGTGAATTGCGTCAACGCTATGTTGCGCAATTATGTCGGCCAGCGGCGCTTGCTGGTCGACCCGAAGTGTAAACAAGTCATCCAAGACCTGGAACAAGTGTCTTGGAAAGCGGATCCGCATGGGAACCCATTGGCCGAGTTGGACAAGTCGGATCCGATGCGTAATCATGTGAGCGATGCCGTGGGCTATTACGTCGCCCGTGAGTTTCCGATGCGTGGCGTCCATGGCGAACAGGCGGGTCCAGCGATCATCTGAGACGGCCGTCTTCGTTTCGATTCGCGTAAGGGGGCCAGGTCTGCGTAAGGATCTGGCCAAGCGAGATGCTTTTATACTTTCATTTTGTAGACGCGTTCTCCGCCGCGCTTGAACGAGCGGGTTCGTAGGCCCAGCTTCTTGCCGAGCTGTCCGCTCACGAAGCCTCGTACGCTGTGCGCCTGCCAGCCGGTTACCTTCATGATGGCCTGAAGCGTTGCGCCTTCCGGCTGTTCTAGAAGCGCGATCACCTGGGCAGCCTTCGTAGCGTGCCGTGGCGTGACGCGCACCTTCCTTCTGGCCTTCTTCAACACCACCGCACCTGCAGGTTCGCCGCCCACTGGTTTTATGGTTTGGATCGCTCTCCAGATCCGGTTGACGCCAATCCTCCGGCTTGTGAATCGGCCAATCGGCTCCACGCCTGGTAACCCATTCCAGATATCGACCAATCTTGCGCCGGGCCATCCCTCAGCCAATCCCCCCAACTCCTGTGCGCTTGCGAACTTTTCAGTTCCCGATCCGCGTCCTTCGGTCTCAACGAGAGACCTGAATACCGTGATGTTATTCTCGGCGTCGATCGTGAATGCTTGCATGGTGTCCTTTCTTGGATCGTCCCGGCGCTGAAGCCGGTCATGACAGTGATCACTCAGGAGCTCTGAAGAAGCAAGCCCAGACTTCGGTCGCCACGGTACTTCCCTGCCCCTTTCGGGAGCGCACCAGAGGTATTGTCATGGTCTGGCGCAAGAGACCAGCCTCGTTCGAAGCAGTCTGGCGGACCGGTAGCCGCGGCGCCAGAAAGGGAGAGGTAAAGACGTGATTGTGAACAAGAAAAAGAAGACCAATAATGTGCTGCCGTTTCCCGCGGCAATTCGGGCCGCGAATGAAGAAGAAGTGGATCTCGCGCCGTCTACGTCATTTTTCCAGATCGGCTCGTCCCGCTTTGCAATCCACACTTGGTGGGAGTCGCTTCCACCGGCACCGCTGAGGCTCGTATCGCCGGTCACCGACAACACAGTGCCACCTTCTGTCATGCGCGTATCTCGTGGGCTCGGCGCCCGGCGGAAGCGACCTAGAATTTAGAAGCCGCGGGCCGTCGAAAATCCAACCGGACCGGGCCGTGGCGCCGCCGATCCGATCCAGGGAAAGGCGGTCCTGCGTGTATTTCAACGTCGGTGGCCCACCTTCGCTTTCCTGGTAACCACAAGTTTCTTGGTTTACCTAAGCGATACGGCGCAACTCTGTTATGTACCCGGTAACCACGAATCAATCAAGGCCAGCTAGCCAACCTGGGCTGAAGTCGTTTGCAATCAGTAGATACCGACTCGGCGAGTCGACATTCTTCCAAGCTGGCCAAAGTGCGCGAGGATGGTCGTTGCGTTAACTAACCGGGGGGACAACCTTCGCTCGGCGACCCAGATGAAAGTGCCCACCCTCTTAGTGAACAGCTAGCGGATGTCAGCCGGCTGGGCCAGAACGTGCAATTGCACAACGGTTCGATGAGACTGGCAATAGAGAAGTGATGACTGCGCCCAGCGCGACATCGCCCCAGCGAACCGGCACCCGCGGCAGAACCTTGAATATGAATGCGAATAGAACCGTAATCACAACGAAAGAGACCACCCAATCGGTGGTGTGGACCAGGGCTTCAGGCGGCGCGGCTCCGG
>Ga0070731_10005367_pt1 | contig 10612 bp, 10 predicted proteins | sample Coa_R1_2_FD_66448 | JGI IMG/M metagenome (GOLD analysis project Ga0070731, IMG submission 66448) | Surface soil microbial communities from Centralia Pennsylvania, which are recovering from an underground coalmine fire - Coalmine... | ecosystem: Environmental > Terrestrial > Soil > Unclassified ... | reverse complement strand
TCCTGCCCGGACTCCCACGGCTGGAGCTCGGCGCGCTCGCGCCGGCAGCCGAGCCCGAGCCGTCGCAGCGCCCGGCCGACGCGGCGGGCGCGCCGGTTCAGCTCGGTGTACGTCAGCGACCGGTCGCGCCACACGATCGCCTCGCGGTCGCCGATGTGGCGGGCGAGAAACTCCCCGAGGAGCGCGAGGTTCACCAGCATGGCGGCCGATCTGTAACAGCACCCCGCCGGGAAGGCGAGGATCCAGAGCGGCTCACGTCTCCCGAGCTCGGGCCACGTCCTCCAAGCAGCGGATCGCCAGCGTCGTCCAGCCCTGGTAGCGCGCGCCTACACCGCGTCCGGTGTTGCCGCAGAAATATTCCGCGAACGTCACGAGGTCGCGCCAGTGCGGGTCATCGCGGAAGCGCGGGTCGTCGCCGTGGCAGGGGCGGCGGCCGTCGGCGTCCGGGACGAAGAGCGCGGCGAGCCGCCCGGCCAGCTCTTGCGCCACCTGCGCGAGGTTCACGAGATGCCCCGAGCCGGTGGGGCACTCGACGCGGAGGTCGTCGCCGTAGAACCGATGGTAGCGCTCGAGCGCCTCGATGAGCAGGTAGTTCACCGGGAACCAGACGGGCCCGCGCCAGTTCGAGTTGCCACCGAACAGCGTCGTGTCGGACTCGGCGGGCGTGTAGTGCACCTCGTAGCGCTTGCCGTCGACGGTGAGCACGAATGGCCGGTCGCGGTGCACCTTCGAGAGCGAGCGGAGGCCGTACGGCGACAGGAACTCGTTCTCGTCCAGCATATAGCGCAGCGTGCGCTCGAGTCGCTCGCGCGAGGGGATCGCGAGCAGCCGCTTGCCCCGGTCGGCCGCCGCGAGGCTCACGTGCCGCGCGAGATCGGGGCGGTTCTCGAGGAACCAGCGCATGCGCTTCGTGAAACCCGGGAAGCGCTCGATGACGGCGTCGTCGAGCACGGTGCACGCGAGGAGCGGCAGCAGCCCGACCATCGACCGCACGCGCAGCGGAATCACGCGCCCGCCGAACTGGAGCTGGTCGTAGTAGAAGCCGTCATCGTCAGCCCAGAGCCCGGTGCCGCCGAAGCCGTTCATCGCGTCGACGATGGCAATGAAATGTTCGAAGTACTTCGACGCCATGTCCTCGCACGCGGGATCCTCCTGCGCGAGCTCGAGCGCCATCCCGAGAAGTACCAGGCAGAAGAAGGCCATCCACGCCGTGCCGTCGGCCTGCTCGAGCTCGCCGCCGAACAGCGGATGCGAGCGGTCGAACACGCCGACGTTGTCGAGGCCGAGGAAACCACCGCCGAAGAGGTTGTTCCCCTGCGTGTCCTTGCGGTTCACCCACCAGGCGAAGTTGAGCGTCATCTTCTGGAAGAGACGCGACAGGAAGACGCGATCGCGGCCGCCGCGCGGCCCGGTCATCTTGTAGACGCGCCACGCCGCCCACGCGTGCACCGGCGGGTTCACGTCCGAGAACGCCCACTCGTACGCCGGCAGCTGGCCGCTCGGGTGCATGTACCACTCGCGCGTGAACAGCACGAGCTGCTCCTTCGCGAAGGCGGGATCGATGCGCGCGAACGGGACCATGTGGAACGCGAGGTCCCACGCCGCGTACCACGGATACTCCCACGCGTCGGGCATCGAGATCACGTCGCGGTTGTAGAGATGCCCCCACTCGGCGTTGCGACCGCTGCGCCGGCTCGCGGGCGGCGGTGGCTGCTCGGGATCGCCCTCGAGCCAGTCCTTCACGACGTAGTGATAGAACTTCTTCGACCAGAGGAGGCTCGCGCAGGCCTGGCGCAGGATCGACTGCTCGCCCTCGCGGAGCCCCGCCGGCGTGAGGCGGGCGTAGAAGGCGTCGGCTTCGCGGATACGGTCGGCGAAGACATGCTCGGCGGCAGCGCCGTCCGTCTCGCTCTCCGCGGAAAGCCGAAGGTCGAACGTCGCCGCGCCGCCGGCCGGGACGTCGACGACGTAGTGCGCCGCCACCTTCGTGCCGGTGCGCGAGGGGTTCACGGCGTCGCGTCGCCCGTGGACGACGTACTCGTGGAACGCGTCCTTCACGTACGGCGAAGGATTCGGTGTCCCGAAGACCCGGACGAAGTTCGTCTCGTTGTCGGTGAAGAGCCAGTCCGGACGTCCATCGGCAACGAGCCGGAAACGGCCGAGCGACGCGTGCTCGGCAACGACCGTCCGCTCGTCCGCGCGCGCGATCGTCGGCTTCGGCCAGTACCCCTCGCCGCGCCGACCCCACGACCACGTGTTCCGGAACCAGACCGTCGGCAGCACGTGCAGTGACGCCGCGTCCGGACCGCGATTGGCGATCGTGATCCGGACGAGGACGTCGTCCGGTGCCGCCTTCGCGTACTCGATCGTCACGTCGAAGTAGCGGCCGTCGTCGAAGATACCCGTGTCGACGAGCTCGAACTCCCGGTCGTGCTTGCCCCGGCGCCGGTTCTCCTCCACGAGAAGCGCGTACGGGTACTCACGCTGCGGGTACTTGTAGAGCGCCCTCAGGTAGGAGTGCGTCGGCGTCGCGTCGAGATAGAAGTAGCACTCCTTCACGTCCTCGCCGTGGTTGCCCTCCGGGCCCGCGAGCCCGAAGAGGCGCTCCTTGAGAATCGGATCCTTCCCGTTCCAGAGCGCGAGCGCGAAGCAGAGCCGCGCCTCGCGGTCGGTGATCCCGAGGAGGCCGTCCTCGCCCCAGCGGTATGCCCGGCTGCGGGCGTGATCGTGCGGGAAGTAGTCCCAGCTCGTCCCGTCCGCCGAGTAGTCCTCGCGCACCGTCCCCCACTGACGCTCGGAGAGATACGGCCCCCAGCGCTTCCAGTTCCGGGAGCGGCCAGCGTCCTCGCCGAGGCGGCGGGTTTCGGGATCGAGGCGTGATTCGTCCCGCATGCGACCTTGGATGCCAGAGGTTTCTAGTGGGTTTCCAGTCGAGAGTCACTGACACCGAGTTGTGACCCGATCGCTGCGCGGGCATAGAGGGGATCCGTGCGGTGCACAAGCTGCGCCAAGGAAAACCGCGACGACGCCCGGTTCTGTCGCGGTTGCGGCGCGCCGCTCGCGCGCGCCTGTCCGGCGTGCGGCGCGGAACTCCCCGAGGACGCGAGCTTCTGCGACCGCTGCGGTGCACGTGCCGCCGCTGCGCCCGCCCCGTCCCCCTCCTCCTACACGCCCGCGCACCTCGCGGCACGCATCCGCGCGACCAGCGCCGCGCTCGAAGGCGAGCGGAAGCTCGTCACGGTGCTCTTCGCCGACGTCGCGGGCTCGACGGCGATCGCGGAGCGCGTCGATCCGGAGGAGATGCGCGCGCTGATCGACCGCTGCTTCGGTCACATGCTCGAGGAGGTCCATCGCTACGAGGGCACGGTCAACCAGTTCACCGGCGACGGTGTCATGGCGCTCTTCGGCGCGCCGCTCGCCCTCGAAGACGCGCCGCGCCGCGCGATCCTCGCCGCGCTCGCGATCCAGGACGCGCTCGCACGGTGGCGCGCGACGTCGAACGTCGAACTCCAGGTGCGGATCGGTATCCACACCGGACTCGTCGTGGTCGGGCGGATCGGGAACGACCTCCGCATGGAGTACACCGCGATCGGGGACACGACGAACCTCGCTGCGCGCCTGCAGTCGGTCGCCCCACCCGGGTCGGTCGTGATCTCGGACGCGACGCAGCGTCTCGCGGGCGGGTTCTTCGAGACGCGCGACCTCGGGTTGATGGCCGTCAAGGGTAAGAGCGAGCGGGTACACGTGTTCCAGGTGCTCCGCGAGGGCGAAGCGCGGACCCGGCTCGAGAGCACGAGCGGGCTGACGCCGTTCGCAGGCCGGGCGCTCCAGCTCTCCGCGCTTACCGAAGCGTTCTACGCCGCCGACGCGGGGCGCGGCCAGGTCGTCTTCGTCGTCGGCGAGGCCGGCATCGGAAAGTCCCGTCTCCTGCACGAATTCCGCGCGGAGCTCAGCGAGCGGCCACATCTCTGGGTGGAAGGACGGTGCGCCTCGTACGGGGCGACGACGGCGTTCTTCCCCATCGTCGACGCCTTCCGCCGCTCGTTCGGCATCGAGGACCGGGACGACGACGCGACCGCGCTCGCGAAGATCGACGCCGCCGTGCCCGCGGACCTCGCCTGGGCGCGCCCGCTCGTCCGGCTCCTCCTGTCGCTGCCGCCGGGCGACGCCGCGGCCGAGGCCCTCGACGCCCCCACCCGGCGGAGCGATACGATGCGTGCGCTGAAGGCGTTCTCCCTCCGCGTCGCCGAGATGCACCCGCTCGTCGTCGTGGTCGAGGATCTGCACTGGATCGACGCGGCTTCCGAGGAGTATCTCCAGTTCCTGACGGACTCCGTGCCCGCGGCGCGGATCCTGGTCGTCCTCACGCACCGTCCCGGCTATCGCCAGCCGTTCGGCGATCGGAGCTACCATCGCCGCATCGTCCTCGACGGGCTCACGACCGGCGATATGACCGCGATGGCGCGGGCCATCCTCGACGTCGGCGAGATCCCCGGTGCGCTCCGGGATCTCATCGCGGCGAAGGCGGAGGGCAACCCGCTCTTCGTCGAGGAGGTGACCAAGTCGCTCCTCGAAGACGGCACGCTGCGACGCGACGGCGAGCGCATCGTTCTCGCGCGCGAGCTCTCCGGCGTCGCCGTCCCGGACAGCATCCAGGGCGTTCTCATGGCGCGCCTCGACCGGCTCGACGACGACCCGAAACGAGCGCTCCAGATGGCCTCCGTCATCGGGCGCGAGTTCGCGCTGCGGCTCCTCGCCCGCGTGAGCGAGGTCGGCGAGCAAGTGTCCGTGCTCGTTTCCGAGCTTCGCGGGCTCGAGCTCATCTACGAGAAGGCCGCGCACCCGGAGCTCGCGTTCATGTTCAAGCACGCGCTCACGCACGACGTCGCGTACGAGAGCATCCTCGTCCAGCGCCGGAAGGAACTCCACCGCACGATCGGCCGCGCGATCGAGGAGCTCTACGCCGACCGGCTCGCCGAGCACTACGAGACGCTCGCGCTGCATTTCGAGCGCGGCGAGGACTGGGAGCGGGCGTTCGCGTATCACCGGAAGGCAGCGGCGAAGTCGCTGGCCGTGTACGCGAACCAGGCGGCCATCGCGCACTGCCGCGGCGCGCTCGCCGTCGCCGCGCACCTGGGCGATCGCGTCACGGCGGCCGACCGGCGCGAGCTCGAGGAGATGCTCGGCGCGGCGCACATGAGCGTCACCGAGTTTCGCGCCTCGGGCGAGGCGCTCGTGCGCGCCGCGGAAGTGGCCGAGGATCCGCTGCACCGGACGCTCGACCTCAGCTGGGCGGCACACAGCTTCCTCTGGGCCCACGACTACGAGACGTCCGCGCGCGTCGTCCGCGAGGCGATTGCGATCGCGGACGAGCATCACCTGCCGGCCGGCCGCGCCCTCTCGCTCACGGTCCGTGCCTTCACCGGCGCAGTCACCGGGGGCGATCTCGGCGCCTACTCCCGATCCGGGGACGAGGCATTCCAGCTCGCCGCGCAGACCCCGCACGAGGATATCCAGGCCTTCGCGCTCTTCCTGATCGGCGAAGCGCACGAATGGAGCGGCCAGTGCGAGGCGGCGATCCAGATGCACGAGCGATCGCTCGCGATCGCCCGCCGGATCGGCCACCCGTTCATCGCCGTCATGTCGATCTGGTGGCTCGGCAAGTCGCACACGGGCCTCGGCGGCTACGAGCGTGCCCTCGAGGCGTTGCGCGAGGGAGAGGCGCTCTGCGCCCGTCTCGGAAACCGCGCCTGGCAGAGCCGGCTCCTGAACACGATCGGGTGGACGCTCGCCGAGGTCGGAGATCCCGCGGCGGCGCTGCCGATCAACCTCGAGGCGGCGCGGCTCGCCCGCGACCTCGGCGACCCCGAGATCCTCGCGAACTCCGAGATCAATCTCGCGATGAACCACCTCGATCTCGGTGACGCCGATCGGGCAGCCGCGCTCCTGGCGCCGTTCGAGGCGACGATCGACGCTCCGGGCGACCCCTGGATGCGCTGGCGCTACACGCTGCACATCCACGATGCGGCGGCGCGCATCGCGCTCGCGCGTCGTGACCCCGAGCGGGCCCTGGCGCACGCGGAGCTCGAGGTCGTCGGCGCGCAGCGCCACGGCACGGGACGCATCGAGGCGCGCGCGCTCGTCACGCGGGCGCGCGCGCTGGCCGCGCTCGAGCGGCACGGCGATGCCGACGGCGCGGCGGACGCCGGGCTCGCGGTTGCCGGTCGCGTGCGCTATCCGCCCGCCGAGTGGCGCGCGCTCGCGCTGAAGGCCGACCTCGCCCGACGGACGGGCCGCCCGGGCGACGCCGACGCGTACGCCGCGCGGGCGAGCGGCGTCGTGCGCGCGGTCGCCGATCCGCTTCCGGGCGCGCTCCGCCGGACGCTCCTCGCGTCCACGGACGTTCCCGCCTGACGCCCTACAGGTCCCAGCTCGGGCGCGCGCGCATGCGGGACATCCAGGCGCGGACGTTCGGAAACGGTTCGAAGTCGATGCCGAAGCCCGGGGCGAGCTCGAGCCAGGGCGCGCACGCGCAGTCGGCGATCGAGAAGGCGCCGACGACGTAGTCCTTCCCCTCGAGCTGTCGGTCGAGAACGTGCAGGACTTCCGGCATGCGCTGCCGCCCGCGCTCGAGGATTTGCTGGTCGCGCTTCTCGGGTGCCCTGCGGAACATCTGAAAACCCATCGGGCCGAGGTAGCCGTGGATGCTCGTCTCCCCGAAGGTGAGCCACTGATACACGTGGCCACGCTCGCCCAACGCTCGCGGCATCAGTCGCGCCTCCGGGAACCTGTCCGCGAGGTACAGCAGGATCGCGCCCGACTCCCAGACGATGACGCCGTCGTCGTCGAGCGTGGGAACCCGGCCGAGGGGATGGATCGCCTTGTAGCCGGCCGTCTTCTGCTCGCCCGCGAGCAGATTCACCTCGCGTCGCTCGAAGGGCGCACCCGTCTCCGCCAGCCCGAGGCGAGCGCGCTTGGCGTTCGGGCTCATCGCCATCTCGTACAGGACCATCCCCATGTTCGGGCCTCCTTCCGGGGAGCGTGCCACCTTTCATCGGGCTTGGCGATCGAAGATGAGCCGGCTTGACCGCGTCCGACGGGCGGGCGATGAACCGGCGCGCCGCATGACCGAAGCGTCGCGACCGCTGTTCGTTCCCGTGATCCTCGGGACCGTGCGGAAGGGACGGATGAGTCTCCCCGTGGCTCGGCTGCTCACGGCGGAGCTCGCGCGCCGCCCCGGCATCGAGACGGAGCTCATCGACATCGCCCACCTCCCACTCCGCGTCGACGACGCCGGGGAAGCGATCAAGGACCCGGCGTTCGCGGGGCGAATGAGCCGCGCCGACGCGCTCGTCATCGTGTCACCGGAGTACAACCACGGCTACTCGGGGCTGCTGAAGCACGTCCTCGACACCTGTCTCGCCGAGTACGTGCACAAGGCGGCCGGGATCGTCGGTGTGTCGGCCGGGCCGTGGGGCGGGACGCGCGGGATCCAGGATCTGCTGCCCGTGATGCGCGAGCTCGGGCTCGTGACGATCTTCTGGGACGTCAACTTCTCTGCGGTACAGACCGTATTCGACCAGGCGGGCACGCTGCTCGACCCGTCGTACCTGCCGCGCATCGACAAGTTCCTGAAGGAGCTCGTCTGGATGGCGACGACACTGCGCCACGGGCGCGAGCACGTGGCACTCGGGTAGGTCCGATGCGCTGTCCGGGCTGCGACGCCGAGATGAACCATCATGCGGACAAGCTGATCGAGCCAACCTGTCCCGCGGACGAGCCGATGGTCGATCCCGTGCTCGACGGCATCGTCGAGGAGGTCTACGCGTGTCCGGCGTGCGGGACGGCGGCGGCTACACGCGCATCCCCGCCATGAAGCGGCCCCGGGAAGTCTCCCCCGAATCCGCCGCTCGGCAGATCACGGAGCGCATCCGGGAGTTCGGCGACTGGCGCGGCGAGAGGCTGGCGCAGGTGCGCGCGCTCATCCACGAAGCCGAACCTGATGTGGTCGAGGAGTGGAAGTGGATGGGTACTCCGGTCTGGTCGCACGACGGAGTGGTGTGCACGGGAGAGTCCTACAAGCAGGTGGTGAAGCTGACGTTCGCGAAGGGGGCTTCGCTCAGAGATCCGAAGAAGCTCTTCAACTCGAGCCTCGACGGGAATGTCCGTCGTGCCATCGACCTACGAGAGCATGATCGGCTCGACGGCTCCGCCTTCCGCGCGCTCTTCCTGGAAGCGGTCGCCTACAATCGGAACCATCCTCCGAAACGCCCGAAACGCGCTCCGTGAGGCCGCTCAATGCCCCGGCGAGTTAGGTCGCCCCCTGTGCCCGAACCTGCTCGTTGAGGGTCTCCGATTCACTCGCTCTTCAGTCCATCCCGCCAAGCCATCGCCTCGAGTTCGACCCGGATCGCGTCCTCCACGGGAATCACCGGTCGCGCCTGGAACTCGAACGCGGGGAGCATCGAGCAGAATTTGTGAATCGCCGTCGGATCGTCGCAGTCGACGAGCATGTGCCCACCCCACTCCCCCACACGTATGACGAACACCTCGATCTTGAAGTTAGCGGGCGCCTTCCATGGACGGAAGACCTCGAGAATCCGCTTCTGGGCATTCTCGTACTCCATCGGTGATCCCTGCGAGCGCTCGAACCAGCTGATCATATACTTCATGCACATCCTCCTCGATCAAGTTGACATCTTCAGAGACGCTCCGTCTCTCGACGGCTTAACGACCCGGCGGTTCAGCGGCGGCGCGCAGCGCCGTCCGCTGCAAGTGATGGGTTATTAATAGGCCGCTGCGATTGCTGACAGCGCCCTTGTAGCTGCACGCCGAACGAGCCCATCCTGATCCTCAGCCAACATCGATAGGTACTCCCGTATTTCGGCACGCCCGAACTTCGCAGCGATTTCGCAAGCCCACAAGCGGTGCCGATGAAGGGGATCTTGCCGCCATGCCTCGAAGAGTGGCCGCCATGTTTCCGCTGTGACGTGAGCCCTGAGAGTCCAGGCGGCTTTCTTTCGCACGGTCGGCGACCGATCCCTTCGGAACACCTCAAAGACCACTTCGAAATCACCCGGGTCCCACAACACTCTGAGAGCGCCGAGAGCCACTTCGCGCGTGAGTGGGTCAGCAGACGCGACGAGGCCAACCAAGCGCTCGTGCGCGTCTCGAGCTGCAAGCGTGGTAGCGGCGTGGCAGGCAGCTCGGACGACCGCGCCGTCCGAATCACTCAGCGCACCGATCATCGCGGATGTGACCGCCGCACTCAGCTGTCGGGACGCGATAGCCTCAATCGCGGCGCGCCTAATGTGTGGATCACGACTGTGCGCCGCCTCCAGAAGAGCTTGCAAGGCCTGGGATGAAGCATCCTGCGCCAGGGCCACGAATGCAGCCCAGCACGCCGGCGGTGCACCGTTCGCCTGCTGGATCAACTCCTGAGTCGGTACCCCGTACGGCACGGGAACTCCGTTCAACTGTTCTGGTCGCTGCGTCATCCCGGCGGCTTAACGATCTGGCGGCTCAGCGGCTGCCAGCCTGGTTCCTCACTTCACTTCGATCTGCCCACATCAAAATCACGCGGGTCCGCGGTCCGCTGCAGCCACGGGTTGGACGGCGTCTTACTCCAGTGACCTGTCCAAACGCCGGACCAGTTCATTAAAGACATTCTCATCCGATGGTGTCGCCCAAGTTGTCGCCGCTTGTCCGTAGATCACCGCGCTCTTCGGGATGGGATAGCGCCCGCCATACTGGACGAAGAGAGACAGCCGCCTCAGGACCGCCTCTTCAGCATAGTCGACGTTGAAGTCGACAGCGGACGCGAGTTCGCAGAGGTTGTGATCGCTCGCGCCGGGCACCCGAGAGTACTTCCCATCAACAACTAGCTCGTTGCCGCGCTTGAGACACAAGCCTTTGAGAAGGCATTCGACAGCCATCCCCCTCAGCATCAACACCACGTGTCCGAGGAGCGCCTCGCGTGGCACCGAATCCCCGGCAGCAACGCTTCCGAGATCGAATGAATCGACACGCTCCTTGAGAACGTTCGCCGCCGCCAGGATATCTGGCGCCACGCTCGTCCACGCGAGCACCGAGTTGCCAGTGCGAGCGTGGAGGATCTCAGCATATGTCTTGTCCAACTGCTTGGCCTCCGCTCTCGACCGTGCCCTCTTGCCGCCGTCCAATGAGTCGGCCGTTGAGCGGCCGGCGCCAACCGCCCGCCGCAATGGCGCACCGCGATTTTGGCGCCGGGCCGCTCCAACGGCGGGCTAGGCGGCTCGGTCGCTATGTGAAGCTTCCGATCGCGAACATCCATCCGAAGAACCCCCACAGCGCCGTACCGACGACGAGCAGCCCGGCACGCTTTGTCCTGAGGTAGACAATCCAAGGGAAAAGACCGGCGGCCGTGCAGGTCAGCACAAAGATCCAGCCGCTCAACGCAAGCGATTCACCTTGAGCCGGCATGTGGACGGCGATCATGTACCACGGTGCGAATTGTAGCGGTTCGGGTTCTCTGGACAGTTTCCCGTCCTAATCACGCCGCGACCTTCAGCTTCGCCCGGATCGCCCGCGGCGTGCAATGGTCGTGACGCTCCACGAGCCACTCCGCGTTGTA
>Ga0070731_10005366_pt1 | contig 10612 bp, 13 predicted proteins | sample Coa_R1_2_FD_66448 | JGI IMG/M metagenome (GOLD analysis project Ga0070731, IMG submission 66448) | Surface soil microbial communities from Centralia Pennsylvania, which are recovering from an underground coalmine fire - Coalmine... | ecosystem: Environmental > Terrestrial > Soil > Unclassified ... | reverse complement strand
CCCAGCTTCTGGCGGAGCACGTCGCAATGCGCCTTCGCCGTCCGAGCCGAGATGCCGAGCCGCTCTCCGACCTCCTCATTCGAGCACCCGAGCGCGATGAGCTCGACCACTTGACGCTGGCGTTGGGTCAGCGAGAACTTCGTGCCGTCGATCGTGCTGGTCATGGACGCGACGGTACGTCGCAGGGCCGGCCCGCACCATCGGCCGATAGGAGTATTCGACCTTCTTAGACCCGCGCCGCGCGGAACCGACCGCGCACGAAGCTCGCGTCGTGGCCGCGGGCGTTCGCCTCGTCCAACTCGTCCTGCGTCAACGCCTCGATCCGCAGCAACAGGTCGAGCTCGTCGCGAAGGTGCGTCCGCATCATCTCCGGCCCGTCGGTCGCGATGGTGAACGGCACGCCGTGGTCGACGAACGTGCGGAACGTCTCGCGCACTGCCTCCTCGTCGGGCAAGGCCTTCGTCAGCAAGTTCGACGTGGGGCAGATCTCGAGCGTGACGTCTGCCTCGCGGATCGCGTCCATCAACGACGCGTCCCGCGCAGCGAGGATTCCGTGGCCGATCCGGTCGGGGCGGAGCGACTCGACGACCTCGGCGATCTCGTCGATGCCGTGCGCGCCCCCTTCCTCCCCGACGTGGATCGTCACGCCGAGCCCGGCGTCGCGCGCGAGCTCGACGTGCTCGCGGATCTGCGTGTAGTCGTACCGTGCCCCACCGGGCCGCGGCCCGGCGATGTCGACACCCACGATCCCGCGGGACGCATACCGGATCGCCTTGTCGACGATCACCATGTTCTGCTCGGCGCTGAAGGTGCGGTCCATCATCAGGATGAGACCCGCCCGGACCTGCGGGTACTCGAGTGACGCGAGATCGAGACCGCGCGCGGCGGCGAGGATGATGTGGTCGAGGTCGCGCTCGCCGCCGCGGTTGCGCTTCATCGGGTTGAAGCGCAACTCGAGCGTGGTGATTCCCTGCGAGCGATAGGCACCTCCGATCGCCGCGTGGACACTTCGCTCGACGGCGAGCGGCGAGCTCTGAATGAGCTCGGTCAGGTGGTAGATGCGGTCGAGGGAGTCGAGATCCGGCACGCCCCGCGGGTCGCTCACGGTCACGAGCCGGTCGAACTCCCAGTAGTCGCGCGTGGGGAGAGCGATCCCCTGCTCGTGCGCCAGGCTCCACATGATGTCCGACGCGACCGAGCCGCCGAGATGGGTGTGCAGCTCGGCCAGGCCCTCCTCGAACACGAGCCGACTGTAGATGATCGGCCGCGATTACGATCAGCGCCGGTGGGCCCGCTGCCAAGACGCCTGGACCGGCTGCCGCAGCAGTACTTCGTGACGCTTCTCGCGCAGGTGGCCGCCGCGGCCGCCGACGGAGGACCGGCCGTGGTCGATCTCGGCCGCGGGAATCCCGAGGTCGGGCCGCCCGCGCACGTGGTCGAGGCGCTCGTTGCCGGCGCGCGGCGCCCCGACGTCCACGGCTACGCGCCGATCCGCGGTCTGGCGCGGACGAAGGAGGCGATCGCGGCGCGGTACCGGGACGTCTACGGCGTCACGCTCGACCCGGAACGCGAGGTCGCACTGGTCCCCGGCACGAAGACGGCGATCGTCGAGCTCGCGCTGGCGCTGGCCGACGAAGGGCTGACGATCCTTCTTCCCGATCCGTACTACCCGGACTATCCGTCCGGCCCGGCGCTCGCCGGGGCGCGGCTCGAGACCGTCTCGCTCGACCCGGCGGCCGGCTGGGCGCCGGATCTCGACGACGCGCCCCCCGCGGCCGCCCTGTTCCTCAACTACCCGTCGAACCCGTGTGCCGTGTGCGCGCCTGAGGGCGTCCTCGAGTCGGCGGTCGACTGGGCGCACCGGACCGGCGGAGTCGTCGTCCACGACGCCGCCTACATCGACCTCGTGTTCGACGGCCGCGAGCCGCGGAGCTTCCTGTCCGTCCCCGGAGCGAAGGACGTGGGCGTGGAGATGTGGTCGATGTCGAAGACGTACGGAATGGCCGGCTGGCGGATCGGGTTCGTGGTCGGCAACGCGGACGTGGTCGAGCGCGTCAACCTCCTGAACGACCATTGCCGGGTCGGCATCTTCGAGCCGTTGCAGGCGGCGACCGTCGCGGCGCTCGAAGGCCCGCAGGACTCCGTTGCGGAGCGGGTCGCCGCGTACGAGCGGCGACGGGATGTCCTCTCCGCGGCGCTTCCCGGGCCGCCCGTCTGCGAGGGGACGTTCTTCGTATGGATGCGGCTGCCGGAGGGCGTGACCGCCGCCGGGCTGCTCGCCGAGCACCGCGTCGCGGTCGCACCCGGTGAGGGTTTCGGGCCGAGCGGCGGCGGCTGGGCGCGGCTGTCGCTCGCCGTGACGGACGAGACGGTTGCGCTCGGCGCAGAACGGCTCGCCGCCGCGTTCGAGGTCGTCCGCGCGTGAAGATCGGGATCGTCGTCCCCTTCTCCTGGTCGTACTGGGGCGGAGTCGTCGAGCACTCCGAGCACCAGGCGGCCGCGCTGCGCCGCCGAGGCCACGACGTGAAGCTGGTGATGGGGCACGACCCACCCGGGCACTTCACCCACCTGCTCCACCCGCGAACCGGCCGGCATGGAGACCTGCCCGCTGACGTGATCCCGGTCGGTCGCTCCGTCGTCGTGCCGGCGAACGGCTCGCTGCCGAACATCGTCCTCTCGCCGAGCACGGTCGGACGGATGCGGCGGGTCCTGGCCGAGGAGCGGTTCGACGTCCTCCATCTACACGAGCCGATGACGCCCGCGATCTGTGTCGCGACGCTCGCGCTGGCGCGTTGCCCGATCGTCGCCACGTGGCACGCGCACGGCGACCTCGGCTGGATGCGGTTCGGGCTCAAGTTCTGGGGCTTCCTGATGGACCGGATCGACACCCGCATCGCCGTGTCACCGATGGCCGCGGAGTCGGCAGCACGCTGGCTGCCCGGCGAGTTCGTCGTCATTCCGAACGGCGTTCTCATTCCTCCGGAAGCGGATCCCGCGAACCGCGACCACACGGTCGTCTTCATCGGCCGCCACGATCCGCGCAAGGGCCTGCCGACGCTCCTGCGCGCCTGGCCGCGGATTCACGACGAGACGGGCGCTCGGCTGCGCCTGATCGGCACCGATCCCCTGCAGTACCGTCTGCTGCACGCGCGACTCCGCTTCGACGAAGCGGGGATCGACGTGCTGGGCATCGTGACGAACGACGTGCGGACCGACGAGTTGAAGCGGGCAAAGCTGTCGGTCACGCCTGCGCTCGGCGGCGAGAGCTTCGGCCTCGTGCTGGCCGAGGCATTCGCGTGCGCCACACCCGCCGTCGCGTCCGACATCCCCGGCTACGCGGCGGTTGCCACTCCCGACGCGGCCGTGCTCGTGCCGCCGAACGATCCCGACGCGTTGTCGAACGCAGTGGTTGCGATGCTCGGCGACGAGGAACGCCGCGTGGAGATGGGACGGGCAGCACGCGCGCACGCGCTCGCAAACTATGCGTGGGACGACATCGCGAGCCGGCTCGAGGACGTCTACATGGACGTCGCGGCGTGAATCTGCGCGACCGCCGGTGGCGCGCCCTGCTCGTGCTCCCGGTCTTCGCGGGAGCGATCGCGCTGATCGTCTGGCACGGGCCCAAGTGGCACGACGTTCGCGACGCCTTCTCGCTCGTCAGCTGGGAATGGGTCGCGGCGGCGATCGGGCTGAATCTGCTCTCCGTGGTCGCCCGCTCGGTCGCCTGGAACACGGCGATCAAGCAGTCGCTCGAGAAGCCGCACCCGCGCTTCCCGCTCGTCTTCTCTGCGTTCTCCGTCGGCCTGTTCGCGAATGCGGTGCTGCCGGGCCGCGTCGGCGAGCTCGCGCGCGCTGCCGTGCTCCGCAGGCGCTTGCCCCGGCGCAGGGGAACGACGGCGACGCTGCTCGGCTCGGTGTTCGCACACCGGATGTTCGACGTCCCTCCCGCGGCGACGCTCGTCGTCTTCGTGCTCGTCACGGCGCGACTCCCGGGTTGGGCTCTTGGCTCGATCGGCGCGGCCCTTGTGATCGGGCTCGCGTTGATGCTCGTCGCGCTCACGCTCGCCCGCCGACAGCACCGCGAGCTCGGCGAGCTCGGCCGCGTGCGGCTGCTGCTTGCGCGAGCCCGCGAAGGGCTGACGATCATGCGCACGCCGCGCGCGGCGGCCGTCGCGGCGACCTTCCAGTACCTCGGCTGGCTGTGCCAGCTGTTCGCGGTCTGGGCCGCGCTGCGCTCGTTTCACGTTCACCAGCCCTTGGCCGTCGCCGGGCTCGTGCTCGTGCTGATCAACGTCGTCACGATCGTGCCGTTCTGGCCGGGCAACGTCGGTGTCGTCCAGATTGCGATCGCGACGTCGCTCACCGGTTACGGCGTCGCTTACGCGCACGGCTTCGCCTTCGGCGTCGGGCTGCAAGCCATCGAGGCGTCGGTGGGGATCGGAGTTGGGACGATCTTCCTCGCGCGCGAGGGCATCTCCTACGCGATGCTGAAAGAGATGGAGGAGGAAGGACCGGGGCCTGTCGCGCTCGGCAACGAGCCCGCGGAGCACGAACCTGAGGGGGACGAGGTTCCGGCTAGCTCTGCTCGACGGAGCGGGTGAGTTCTTCGATGCGTCCGTGCACCGCGTCGAGCTTCGCCGCGCACAGGCGATAGAGCTCCTCGCCGCGCTCCCAGAGCCGCGTGAGCTCCTCGACGCCCGCGTCGCCGCGCTCCAGACGCTCCACGATCGCCTCGAGCTCTCGCTGCGCCTCTTCGAACGTCGGCTCCGTCACTCGACGCGTGCTCCGAACGTGCCGTCGGCGACGTGCACCGACAGCTCGTCGCCTCCGGTGACCTGAGCGGCGGAGCGGACGACGTCGTCACCGCGACGAACGATCGCGTAGCCGCGTTCGAGTGTGGCGACCGGGCTCAGTGCGCCGAGTCGCGCCTGCAGCGTGTCGAGGCGTCCGCGCCGGCGCTCCAGGGCGAGTTGCGGTGCGCGTCGCAACCGCTCGTGCGCTGCCTCAACGCGACGAGTGTGCCGCTCGGTCGTGGTGCGGGCGCCGCGGTGCAGTCTTTCGCGCAGCTGCGTCAGCCGAGCGCGCAGCTCGGCGCGGTCGGGCACGACGAGACGGGCAGCCGCGGTCGGCGTCGAGGCTCGTACGTCGGCGGCAAGATCGCAGAGCGGCGTGTCCTGCTCGTGGCCGACGGCGGAGACGATCGGCACAGCGCACGACGACACCGCGCGCACCACGCGTTCGTCCGAGAAAGGGAGCAGGTCTTCGAAGCTGCCGCCGCCCCGGGCGAGCACGACGACGTCGACGCCGCGCCGGCACAGATCACCGATCGCGGTCGAGATCGCGGCCGGTGCGCGCGGGCCCTGCACGTACGTCTCCGCGACGAGGACGTTCGCGGCCGGGAACCGCTGAACGATCCCCGTGAGCACGTCCCCCTTCGCAGCGGCGTCGTTGCCGGTCACGAGCCCTATCAGCTGGGGGAACCGAGGCAGCGGGCGCTTGCGCGCCTGGTCGAAGAGCCCTTCCGCCGCGAGCTTCTGCTTCAGGCGCTCGAGTGCGGCCAGATGCGCGCCGAGGCCGTAGCGCTCGATCGTGAGCGCCTTGAGGCGCAGCTCGCCGCGCTGCTCGTACAGCTCGGGGCGGCCGAACACGTGGACGCGCTCGCCGTCGACGAGATCGAGCCTGAGCGCGTCGAACTGCCCGCGCGGCATCTGTACCGAGACACACGAGCCGTCGTCGGGATCCTTCAGCGTGAAGAAGACCGACTGCCACCGCTGCTGCCGGCGCAGCTCCGTGACCTCTCCCTCGACCCAGAGCGTCGGAAGCCGGGCGAGCCACGTCGCGATGCCCTGATTGAAGGCGCGGACGGAGTAGACCTTGCGCCCGTCTACCTCCGTCGCCTCGACCTTCACGAGGCGATCGTAGCGCCGTGTTACAGGAGGATCTCGGCCGCTGTCTCGAAGCGACAGCCCGCCGTGACGAGCTCGACGGCGACGTGCAGATCGGCCTCCGAGTGCGCGAGCTTCTCGGCCAGCGCGAGGGGATAGCCGGCCTCGATCAGCACGTGCAGGCGCCAGGATTCCACTTTCTCGCGCTCGCTCTGGGGCTGTTCGATCGTCTGCGGCATCGTCGTCGGCCTGTTCGCCCTGTCCTAGACGAACCCTGCAGGGGAAAGTTGGTTGCGGAACTGTTAGAAGGATTTGAACTCTCAGGCGCGCGTCGCGAGCTCGTCGATGCGTCGCGTCAGCTCGAGCAGACGTCCCTCCAGCACCGCGCGCTCGGCCTCGGCGTCGCTCGCCAGCTCGTGCAGTCGCTCGCGCAATCCGGTCTCGACCTGGTGCGCACGCTCTTCGAGCGAGGTCAGTGCGTCGACGTGCTGCTGCTCGAGATTCGTGCGAAGCCGTCCGAGGCGCTCCTCGATCCGGGCGGCGGCCGCCTCGCCGGTCTGGTTGAGGCGTTCGGTGAGGACCGCCTCGGCCTCGCGTGCGAATCGCTCCACGGCGAGGTCGAGCTCGCGTGCGAGCCGGCGGGCGGCTTCCTCCCGCGCGGTCCGAATCGTCGCCTCGAACTGTTGCTGCGCGGCTTCCGCGAACCGTCCCGTCTCGCGCTCGACGATCCGTTTGAGCTGCTCGATCTGCCGTCGCTCGACGTCGCCGAGACCCATCTGCACCCGTTGCGCCGCTTCGCCGCTCTCGCGCTCGATCAGGTCGCGCAGGTCGGCCTCGCGCCTGCGCAGGCGCTCGGCCACCTCGTGCAAGGCGCGCCGCCTCTCGGCGGCGTGGGTCTCGAGCTCGCTGTTCGCCGCTGCCGCGGCTTCCTGCGCAGCCCTGGTCAGCTCATCCCGGAGGCGGGCAAGAAGCTCCTTCTGCTGCTCGATCTCCCCGTGGAGCCCTTCCGCGTCGCGCCCGATTCGCGACTCGAGCTCGGCCATGAGATGCCGTTGCCGCGACTCGATCCGGTCGATCTCGCCGCGCAGGCGCTCCTGCAGCTTTTCGACGTCTGAGGCCCAGGCCGTGAGACGCTTCTCGACGGCTTGCTGAGCCCCGATCAGCTGCGCGCCGAGTTGTGCGGTCGCCGTGCGTTCTCGCTCGACGACGTCGCGCCGGCGCTCGTCCGTGATGCGGCGCTCCTCCGCCACGAGTTGTGAGAGCGCTTCGGAGCGCAGCCGCGCGAGCGTCCGCTCCAGCTCTTCCGCTCGTTGCTGCACCTCGCGGGCGACGACGGCGTCGAACTCTGTCTTCCCGCGCGCGATCTCGCTGTCGAGGAGGCGTGCACGCGCACGGACGCGCATGAAGGCGAAGAGGGACGTCCCTGCCGCCGCGCCTGACGCGGCCGCGGCGGCAACGGCGACGATCGTCTCGGCGGTCACGAGCTCACGTTAGCCGCGCTGCGACGACACCGACGCCGAGCGCGATCGTGGCCAGAGCGAGCAGCTGCAGCGCCGATTCCAGGGGCTCGATTCCTTCGACGGTGCGTTCCGCGCGGCGTGCCCGCCTGACCGGAGTCGAGAGGATGCGCTGCGCGAAGCTGAGCGCCGTCGCGTAGACGGCGGCGGCGATCGCCTCGACGCGGATCGTCTGCGCCTCGACGAAGTACCCGGTCAGCGCGGGAAAGGCTCCCCACCCGAGCGCGAAGCCGAAGCCGTTGTGAACGCGCCCGCCGAACCACTCGAGGTTGTAGGCGGGCACGAGCACCGCGCCGACGGCGACGAAGCCGAGCAGGCCCCAGCCCCAGGCCGCCGCCGCGCCGACACCGATCGCGACGGCCCCGGCGAGCGCGAGGAGGGCGAGCGCGGCGAGAACGCGCCGTGGAATGCGCGTCTGCAACGGTCGGCCCTTGAGCTCGTCGAGCGCGTGCGCCGCGACGCCCATCGCGAGGAAGAACGCCGCGAGCGCCCACACCATGCGGTCCGTGTGGAACCGCGGTGCGAGCCCCGCACCGAGGGCGACGTACGACAGATGCCACAGCGTGTACGGCGGGTGCAGCAGCGTGACGTAGTCGCGCCAGCCGCCGCTGCGCAGCGCGTAGAAGGCGGGGCGGACCGCGTCAGCCACGCCGACCCCACGTGACGATGCCGCCGCCGAGGCTGAGCCGCTTCGTGTGCACGCCGTCGATGCCCGCAGCGCGCCAGGCCTCCAGCAAACGGGGCAGCGGCCACTCGTCGTAGTGACGGCGGATCGAGCCGCCGAGGAAGCCGCCGACCTCGCCCCAGCCGTCGCCGATCAGGCGGCCGGCCGTGGGGAGGCCGACCCGCACCCAGAGCTCCCACGGCGCCCGCCAGATCCCTCTCGGCACGCCGAACTCGAGCCCGGCGATCGTGCCGCCGGGCCGAACGACGCGGGCGAGCTCGCGGAGCGTCGCGGGCGGATCCTCGACGTAGCGCAGGAGATAGGTGAACGTCAGCCCGTCGAACTGCCCGTCCGCGAACGGCAGCGACCGTGCATCGCCTTCGAGCAGCCGGATCTTCTGCGTCGCCGCCTCCAGCGCGACGCGCCGCCGTCCTTCGGCCAGCATCTCCGGGCTCCGGTCGACGCCGACGACGAAGCAGTCCTTCTGCCGGACCAGCTCGCGGGCGACGGCAGCCGTGCCCGTGGCCACGTCGAGCACCGTCTCGAGCGGTCCCACGTCGACGCGGGAGACCAGGAACCGCCGCCAGCGCGGGTCCTGCCCGAACGAGAGCAGCGCGCCCCAGCGCTCGTACGTCGGTCCCAACGGCGCGAACAGCGCCTGCGCGTCGACCGTCACTACGCTGACTCTATGTTGGTCGACGACCTCGAGCGGATCGCGGCGGCCGCTTCCACGCACGGGAAGGTCACGGGCGTGCTCGCGGCCGAGCCCGCCGGCGGACGCCGCCTGTACGTCGTCTCGCTCGGCGACGAGGAGAGGCGGTGGCTCGTGCTCGACGACGACGCGCGCCCGGTCGAGCGACGGGCGGAAGTGCGCGACGCCGCTTCGATCGTCGCGATGTGCGAGCTGGCCGGCGACGTCGCCGGCGGCGGGAACCTCGCGGAGTTGAGGGAACAGCTCGACCGCCTGCGGGAGGTCGAGCGTCCGGAGGGTGTCGAGGCGGTCGAGGAGGCGGCGCGCGAGCTCGAGCGAACCGTCGGCGAGCCCCCACGGGTCGCCACGCCCGCCTACCTCGACGCCGTCGGCGAGGCGACCCTCACGCTCGAGCGCGCCCTGGGCGACGTGTCGTCGCCGTTCGCCGAGGCCCTGGGAGCCGGGACGGGAGCCGTCGACGAGTTCGTCCGCGAGGTGGAGGGCGGTTACGCGCTGCCGCTTCGCTAGCCTGGAGATCGTGGAAGGCGGCATGGGTTTCCCGTTCGGCGGCGATCCGGAGGATCTCCTGCGCGGCCTGCGCGAGTTCGCCGAGCAGCAGGCCGAGTCGGTGCAGGAGGCACAGCGCGAGCAGTTCGCGACGCTGACCCTGAACACGGCCGTGGAGCTCACGGCCGCGGCGCTCTCGCAGGTTCAGGTCGCAGGCGGCCCGGACGAGCAGGCGATCGCGCTGCGTGACGCCATGCGCGTGCTCTTCCCCGAGGCGGTTGCGCTCGTGAGCGCGGCGCGCCAGGGCTTCATGCGCGAGCAGTAGGGCCGTACAATCCGGCCGCCCGTGGCCCTCCTCGACCGCACCATCGTCCAGGTGCTGCCGGCGGTGCCGAAACCCGTCGTCCAGCGGCTCTCGTCGCGCTACATCGCCGGCGCCAAGCTGGAAGACGCGCTCCGCGTCGTCCGCGAGCTCAACGCCGCGGGGAAGATGGCGACGATCGACGTTCTCGGCGAGGAGGTCACGAGCGCCGACGAGGCGCGTGCGATCGCGGGCCAGTACGAGGACGTGCTCGCGCGCGTCGACGCCGCCGGTCTCGACGCCAACGTGTCGGTGAAGCTCACGGGTCTCGGCCTCGAGCTCGACTACGACCTTTGTCGCGACAACCTCGAGGCCGTCGTGCGCGACGCCGCCGCACGCGGGAGCTTCGTGCGCATCGACATGGAAGACGCCACGACGACCGAGCGAACACTGCAGCTCTACCGCGCTCTGCGCGCCGACGGGCACGAGAACGTCGGCGCCGTCGTGCAGGCCTGTCTGCGCCGGACGTTCGACGACCTCGAAGATCTCGACAACGTGCGGCTCTGCAAGGGGATCTACGTCGAACCGGTTTCGATCGCCTACCGCGGGTTCCACGAAGTCCGGCGGAACTTCGTGCGCTGTCTCGAACGGCTCGTCGGACAGGGCTCGTACGTGGCTATCGCGACGCATGACGAGTACCTCATCGACGAGGCACAGCGGATCGTCCGCGGCGCGCGGCTGGCGACCGACCGCTACGAGTTCCAGATGCTCCTCGGTGTGCGACCCGAGCGCGGCGACGAGCTCGTCACCGCCGGGCACCGCCTGCGAATCTACGTGCCGTATGGGGAGCGGTGGTACGAGTACTCGCTCCGCCGGCTGCAGGAGAACCCGCGGATCGCCGGGTACGTTGCACGGGACACGCTCCGGGGCCTGACGTCCTTAGGACGTCGCTCCGCGACGTCCTAAGGACGCGAGTCTCGGCTAGCGCACCGGCAGCGAGAAGCCGCCGTCGACGACGAGTGTCTGGCCGCGCACCATCTCGGCATC
>Ga0070731_10005365_pt1 | contig 10612 bp, 11 predicted proteins | sample Coa_R1_2_FD_66448 | JGI IMG/M metagenome (GOLD analysis project Ga0070731, IMG submission 66448) | Surface soil microbial communities from Centralia Pennsylvania, which are recovering from an underground coalmine fire - Coalmine... | ecosystem: Environmental > Terrestrial > Soil > Unclassified ... | reverse complement strand
CCCACAATAGCGGCGCCCATTTCGGAGGTGCTCACGACCTTCGACCCCTCCGACTTGATGTCCGCCGTGCGCAACCCTTTGGCGAGCGCAGCGGAAATTGCCGCATCGACCATGTCGGCCTCTTTGCCCATGTTGAACGAGTAGCGCAGCGCCATGCCGAACGAGGCGATCATGGCGATCGGATTGGCCATGCCCTTGCCGGCGATATCCGGCGCCGAACCATGCACCGGCTCGTACATCGCCTTGCGCCGCTTGGTCTTGGCATCGATCTCGCCGAGCGAGGCCGACGGCAGCATGCCGAGCGAGCCGGTCAGCATCGCCGCCACGTCGGACAGCATGTCGCCGAACAGATTGTCGGTGACGATGACATCGAACTGCTTCGGCCAGCGCACCAGCTGCATGCCGCCGGCATCCGCCAGCATGTGCTCAAGCTGCACGTCCTGGTATTCGCGCGCATGCAGGCCCTCGACCACCTCGTGCCACAGCACGCCGGTTTTCATCACATTGCGCTTTTCCATCGAGGTGAGCTTGTTGTGCCGCTTGCGCGCCAGTTCGAAACCGACGCGGGCGATGCGCTCGATCTCATAAGTATCGTAAACCTGCGTATCGATGGCGCGCTTCTGGCCGTTGCCGAGATCGGTGATCGTCTTGGGCTCGCCGAAATAGACGCCGCCGGTCAGTTCGCGCAGGATAACGATGTCGAGGCCGTCGACCACGTCGCGCTTGAGGCTCGAGGCATCGGCGAGCGCCGGATAGACGATAGCGGGGCGGATATTGGCAAACAGGCCGAGCTCCTTGCGCAAGCGCAGAAGTCCGGCCTCCGGCCGCGCCTCGAACGGCACTCTGTCCCATTTCGGCCCGCCCACCGCGCCGAAGATCACGGCATCGGCGGCGTGCGCTTTCGTCATCGTGGCGTCGGTGATCGCCACTTGGTGCGCATCGTAACAAGCCCCGCCGACCAGCCCTTCCTCGATCTGGAAATCGGCGATGCCTTTCTTGGCGTAATAGCCAAGGAGCCGTTTCACCTCGACCATGACTTCCGGACCGATGCCGTCGCCGGCGAGCAGAAGGAGATTAAAGCTGGGCATAATTACGCCTCAAGTTTCCAGAATGCGGGGCAGTGCTAATGGCCCGCCTTACGGATGGCAACTCCGGCATGAGGCCGATATGATCGCGATTGACTAGTCATCTATCTAGTCATACTTCTCGGGCCGTGGAGTTGACCGATGAAAGTCTGGGCGGTCCAGGACGCAAAGGCTCGCTTTAGCGAGATGCTCGACACCTGCCTGAAGGAAGGCCCGCAACTGGTGACGCGGCGCGGCGAAAAAGCCGCGGTCCTTGTTCCTGCGGCCCAGTGGCAACGGCTCAACGATGCCGGCAAGCCGACGCTCAAGGACCTTCTGCTCACCGACATCGGGCGATTTGACTTACAAATCCCGCCGCGCGGCAAAAAACGACGGCGCAGCCCGCACGCGCTCGCTTAGCCGGCGATGTACCTGCTGGATACCAATATAGTATCCGAATTGAGGAAACCGCGCCCGCATGGTGCGGTAGTGGCTTGGTTGCGGTCGCTGGACCAGCGCGATCTCTATGTTTCTGCAGTGACACTTGGTGAACTCCAAGCCGGCATCGAGATCGCGCGTGAGCTGGACCCGGCAAAGGCGGCAGAAATCGAAGCGTGGGTGGATCGGGTTTCGGCGATCTGGAACGTTCTACCGATGGATGCGGCGACATTCCGTATGTCGGCTAGGCTTATGCACCGGCGCTCCGACGATCTCCTCGAGGACGCGATGATCGCCGCAACCGCGCGCGTGCATGGACTGCAAATTGTCACTCGCAATGTCCGAGACTTCAAAGACTTTGGCGTAAAGATATTCAATCCATTCGCATACAAGTAATTCTCGCGCGCTCAGATCCCGCTGAACCAGTTGTAGCCCTGGTTTTCCCAATAGCCGCCGGCGTCGTTGTTCTGCACCCACATCGCGGTGACGTATTTCGGATTTTTGAAGCCGAGCTTTGTGGGAATGCGGATCTTGATCGGGAAGCCGTAGGCCTGTGGCAGCGTCTTATTGTCAAATTTGAGCGTGAGCTGCGTCTGCGGATGCAGCGCCGACGGCATGTCGATGGTGTTGGAATAGCCTTCCGCGCACTGGAACCAGACATATTTCGCCTTGGTATCGGCGCCGATCAGTTTGAGGAAATCGGACAGCCGCACGCCCTGCCAGGAGCCGATCGCGCTCCAGCCCTCGACGCAAACCAGCCGGGTGATCTGGGAGACTTCCGGCAGCTTGTTCAATTCGGCAAGCGTCCACGGTTTCTTGTTGTCGACCAGCCCGCCGATTTCGAGCTTGTAATTGTCGCCGTCGACATCGGGCGCCTCGTCCTCGGCATAATAGGCATTGAACGGAAACGGCCTGGTGATCGCGCTTTCGGGGAATGTCGGCGCCAGCGTGGTCTCGCTGAACAGCCGCGCCTGGACCCAATCGTTGAAATTGGAAATGACGCGCAGCGCGTTTTCCGAGGTCGGCCCGTCGATGATGTCGCAGCCGGTCAGCATCGCCAGCGCGCCGAGGCTCGTGGCGCCGCGCAAAAACAGCCGCCGCGACGGATCGGGCAACAGCTTGCCCGCATCCTTGATCAGGAGCTGCGGATCGACCCCCTTGATCGGCTGGCGCGGTCGAGACATCGGTTGCTCCAGGTTAACGGCCGAAGATCATGGCGCGCAGGCTTTTCGGCACGATCAACGCCAGCGCCACGTGCACGGTCAAAAACCCGACGATCGAGGCCATGGCGAAGAAGTGCACGTAACGCGCGGTGTTGTAGCCGCCGAACAAGGCCGTAAGCCATTTCAGCTGCACCGGCTTCCAGATCGACAGGCCGGACAGAACGATCACGATGCCGGCCAAGATCACGCCGAGATACAACAGCCGCTGCACCGCATTGTAAACCGCTAGGTCGTCATGCGCGAGCCGGCCGCGCAACGCGGCGGACAGATCGCGCAGCACCTCGCCGAACCGGATCGGCAACAGCTTGCGGCGAAAGCGGCCGGTCAGAAGACCGAGCGTCACATAGATGATGCCGTTGATCAGGAGGAGCCACATGGCGGCGAAATGCCATAACAGCGCGCCGGCCAGCCATTCGCCAAGCGCAAGCTGCCGCGGAAAGTAGATGAAGCTGAACAGCGGCGAGGCATCGTAAATCTGCCAGCCCGAGCCGATCATCATCAGCATCGCCAGCGCGTTGAGCCAGTGCGTCACCCGCACCCAGCGCGGATGAATGAGCGGCCCTGCCGCGCTATGGGGCAGAGCAGGCGAATTGCTGGCGAGTTCGACCGTCATGGGGCAGGCTTCTAGCAAAGCGCGGGCGCACGCGCGCCTCACATTCGTGTCAATCTGCCTCTCCCCGGCGTGCGGGGAGAGGCGGTAGCGAGCGGCACAGTTGGCTACGGCAGCAGCACCGTATCGACGACGTGGATAACACCGTTCGACTGCAGGACATCCGCAATCGTGACATCGGCGACGTCGCCCTTGGCGTCGGTAACGGTGAGCTTGCCGGGGCCGGGTTGCTTGACGGTCAGGTCTTCGCCGGCGACGGTCTTCAGATGCGCCTCGCCCTCGCCGTCCTTGACCGCTTTCATGAGTTTGACCGCGGTCATGCGGCCGGGCACGACGTGATAGGTCAAGACCTTCACCAGCGTAGCCTTGTTCTCGGGCTTGAGCAGGTTATCGACCGTACCCGCGGGCAGCTTGTCGAACGCGGCATTGGTGGGGGCAAATACCGTGAACGGCCCGGGACCTTCCAGCGTTTGCACCAGGCCGGCGGCCTTCACCGCGGCGACGAGCGTGGTGTGGTCCTTCGAGTTGACCGCGTTCTCGACGATGTTTTTCGACGGATACATCGGGGCGCCGCCGACGGTTACGGTCTTTTCCGACATCTGCGCGTAGGCCGGAGCATAGGCCATGGCGCCGAAGGCAAGCGCGGCAGCAGTGGCAAATAGAACGAAACGCTTGGACATAATCGTCTCCATTTTCCTCATGGTTGCGGCGGCGCACCGCCGGAGACGCAGAATCGAATTGCGTCGTCGGATCGAGATACGGGCGGTTTTTCCCGGCGGTTTCAGCGCTGCCGTCACGGTTGCGTGAACACTTTGCCAAAAGCCCGCGGTGGGCTATGAAGCGCGCGCGAAATGCCGGATTTCGCTGATAATTTCGCGATAAAGGTGTTGCAAAATGTCGAAGACCAGCCCCGGCAATTTTTTCGAAGATTTCCGTATCGGGCAAATCATCCGCCACGCCACGCCACGCACCCTGACCACCGGCGATGTTGCGCTCTATACCGGCCTGTTCGGCGCGCGCTTTGCCGTGCAGTCCTCGGACGCCTTCGCCAAGGCGATCGGTTATCCGCGCTCGCCGATCGACGATCTCCTCGTCTTCCACATCATATTCGGCAAGAGCGTGCCCGACGTTTCGCTCAACGCGGTGGCCAATCTCGGTTACGCCAATTGCTGCTTCCGCAGCCCGGTCTTTCCCGGCGATACGCTGTCCGCGCAGTCCGAAGTCATCGGCTTGAAGGAAAATTCGAGCCGCAAGACCGGCATCGTCTATGTGCGCACCACCGGCTACAACCAGGACCAGAAGCCGGTGCTCGAATATGTGCGCTGGGTGATGGTGCGCAAGCGCGACGAGGGGGCGCCCGCACCCGGCGATCATGTGCCGCGGCTGCCGACCGCGCTCGAGCCGAAGGTTTTGGGCGAAGCCGTTCCCGCGATCGATGTCGCGGCTTACGATCTCGCGCTCGCCGGCAGCGCCGATAAGTTCGGCGATTACGATGTCGGCGAGAAGATCGACCATGTCGACGGCATGACCGTCGAGGAGGCCGAGCATATGATCGCGACGCGGCTTTATCAGAACACCGCGCGTATTCACTTCGATCTGTTCGCCGCCAAGCAGAATCGTTTCGGCCGCCGGCTGATTTACGGCGGCCATGTCATTTCGCTCGCCCGTGCGCTGTCGTTCAACGGACTCGCCAACGCGTTCCACGTCGCCGCCGTCAACGGCGGTCGGCACGTCGCGCCGCTGTTTGCCGGGGGCACGGTGTATGCCTGGTCGGAGGTGTTGGCGAAATCCGAATTGCCCGGCCGCAACGACGTCGGCGCGCTGCGGCTGCGCACCGTCGCGACATCCGACAAGCCATGCGGCGATTTTCCGTTCAAGAACGGCGAGGACTATGATCCCGCAGTGCTGCTCGATCTCGATTACTGGGTGCTGATGCCGCGGTAACAGGAATCAGGGGTCGGCCATCAGAGCATGATTCGGAAAAGTGGAAACCGGTTTTCCGAAAAGATCACGCTCCATCAAAAATGCTAGAGCGACAATCGATTCAATCTGAAACAATTGCGCTCTGAGGATCGAGATGAATTTAGTTTGCCTGATTCCTGACTTCTGATCCCTGATCCTTAAGGTGCTCCACGAGCTGCCGCGCATAGGTCGGCAGTTCATCGCGGTTGCGCACGCAGATCGTCAGGTCGCGCACCGCCCAGGCATCCGACAGGGTGACGGCCTTGATCGCCATGGTCTTGGAAACGCGCCGCGCTGTCGTTTCCGGCACGATGCCGATGCCGACCTTGCATTCGACGAGACGGCAGACCGCATCGAACGAGCGCAACTGCACGCGCAGCCGCAACGGACGGCCGACGCGCAACGCTTTGGTGGCGAGAAAACGCTGAATGGCGCTGGCGCGGTCGAGCCCGACGAAGTCCTGGTCGAGCACTTCCTCAAAAGCGATTTTGGCGCGCCTGCCGAGCGGGTGATCTTGCGCGACGACCAGCACGAAGCGGTCGCGCCGAAATGGGTAGGTTTCGAGCCCGCCCGCATCGACCGTGCCGGCGACCACGCCGAGGTCGGCGACGCCTTCGGCGATGAGGCCTACGATCTCGTCGCTCAAGCGCTCTTCCAGGTCGACGCTGACGTTCGGATGCGCGGCAAGAAACGAGGACAGCGCCTCGGGCAAGAATTCGGTCAAGGCGTTGGTGTTCGACAGCACCCGGATCTGGCCGGCCAGTCCGCCGCCATAAGCACCGAGTTCCTCGTGCAGGCGCTCGGCCTGGCGCAAAATGGCGCGCGCATGCTGCAACAGCGTGCGCCCGGCTTGCGTCGGCGTCACGCCCTGACGGCCGCGTGTCAGCAGCGGAACGCCGAGCACGTCCTCCATATTGCGAATGCGGGTCGAGGCCGCCGCCAGCGCCAAGTGCGCGCGTTCGGCGCCATGGGTGATGCTGCCGGCTTCAACGACATGGCGGAACAGGCTGAGATCGGCGAGATCGAAGCGCATAGCCACTATCCTTCGCATTATACGAAGTTAGACTTAATGCATTTCCCATTGTTATTGCATATTTCGAGGCTATTGTTTCGTCTAATACGAAATGGTGGATTGCATACATCGTCGGCACTTATGCGATGTTGCATTGCGGTACGGCGGCGGATTGGATAGGAACGATCCCCAAGCTTGGCGCACTTAGCGTTGCGCTATTCCGGATGATGCCAATGGCCGAAACGCGTTCGCTCGAAGCAAAATCCCCTGCCGAGCGGCCGCTGTCACCGCACCTGCAAATCTACCGGCCGATGCTGACGATGATGATGTCGATCGTCCATCGCATCACCGGATTCGGCCTCTATTTCGGTACGCTACTGTTGGCCTGGTGGCTGCTCGCTGCCGCCAGTCCCAATGGCTATGCCAGATTTCAATGGTTTGCCGGCTCGCTGGTCGGTCGCTTGATCCTGTTCGGCTACACCTGGGCGCTGATCCATCACATGCTCGGCGGCATCCGCCATCTGATCTGGGATACCGGCCGCGGCCTCGGCCCGAACGAGCGCGAGTGGCTGGTCGCCGCCAACCTCATCGGTTCGATCGCGATCACGATCATTTTGTGGATTTTCGTCCTGCTGACCATGGGAGGCTCGTCATGAGCGCGCCCCGGCATATCCGCACCCCGCTGGCGCGCGTGCTTGGCCGCGGCGCGGCCAAATCGGGCACCGAGCACTTTTGGCATCAGCGGCTCACGGCGGTCGCCAATATTCCGCTGACCATCGCGGCGGTGATCATTCTGATCACGCTGCTTGGCCGCAATCAGGCCGCCGCGGCGCAAATTCTCGGCTCGCCCGCCGTCGCCATCGTCATGCTGCTGTTCATCCTCTCGATCACCGTGCATATGCGCATCGGCATGGCGGTGATCATCGAGGACTACGTGCAAGACGAGTCGGCCAAGCTCACTTTGCTGATGGCCAATACGTTCTTCACCATCGCCGTTGGGCTTGCCGCCGTCTACGGCATCCTCAAGCTGTCGTTCGGATTATGAGCATGGCAGAGAATGGAGCAAACGGCGGCAAAAACGGCAGCCCCGCTCCCGCCGTCAATGGCCGCGCCTATCCGATCGAAGACCACGCCTACGACGTCGTCGTCATCGGCGCCGGCGGCTCCGGTCTGCGTGCCGTGGTCGGCTGCAGCGAAGCCGGTTTGCGCACCGCCTGCATCACCAAGGTGTTTCCGACGCGCTCGCATACGGTAGCGGCGCAGGGCGGCATTGCCGCCGCGCTCGGCAATATGGGCGAGGACGACTGGCGCTGGCACATGTACGACACCGTGAAGGGATCGGACTGGCTCGGCGACCAGGACGCCATCGAATATATGTGCCGCAACGCGCCAGAAGCCGTGTACGAGCTGGAGCATTGGGGATTGCCGTTCTCGCGCCGCGAAGACGGCAAGATTTATCAGCGTCCGTTCGGCGGCATGACCACCCATTACGGCAAGGGCACCGCGCAGCGCACCTGCGCCGCCGCCGACCGCACCGGCCACGCCATGCTGCACACCATGTACGGCCAGGCGCTACGCCATAAGACCGAGTTCTTTATCGAATATTTCGCCATCGATCTGATGCTGGACGAGGACGGACGCTGCCGCGGCGTCGTCGCGCTCAATCTCGACGACGGCTCGATCCATCGCTTTTCGGCGCAGATGACGGTTCTCGCCACCGGCGGCTACGGCCGTACTTACGCATCATGCACCGGCGCGCATACCCAGACGGGCGACGGCAATGCCATGGTGCTGCGCGCCGGCCTGCCGCTGCAAGACATGGAATTCGTGCAGTTCCACCCGACCGGCGTCTACGGCGCCGGCGTGCTCATTACCGAAGGCGCGCGCGGCGAAGGCGCCTATCTGGTCAATTCCGCGGGCGAGCGCTTCATGGAGCGCTATGCGCCGTCAGCCAAAGACCTCGCTTCGCGCGACGTGGTGTCGCGCGCCATGACCATCGAAATCCGCGAAGGCCGCGGCGTCGGACCGAAGAAGGATCATATATTCCTGCACCTCGACCATCTCGATCCGGCGATCCTCGCCGAGCGGCTGCCGGGCATCACCGAATCCGCGCGGATTTTCGCCGGCGTCGATCTCACCCGCGAGCCGGTGCCGATCCTGCCGACGGTGCACTACAATATGGGCGGCATCGCCACCAACTATCACGGCGAGGCATTGATCAAGAAAGACGGCAATCCCGATCACGTCGTGCCCGGCATGATGGCGGTCGGCGAAGCGGCCTGCGTCTCGGTGCACGGCGCCAACCGGCTCGGCTCGAATTCGCTGATCGATCTCGTCGTGTTCGGCCGTGCCGCAGCTTTGCGCTGCGCCGAAATCCTCACGGCAAATGACAAACATCCGGAACTGCCCAAAGACTCCGCCGACCGCCCGCTGGCGCGGCTCGATAAATTCCGCAACGCCTCCGGCGGCACGCCGACCGCGCAATTGCGCGCCAGGATGCAGCACGTGATGCAGAGCAATTGCGCCGTGTTCCGCACCGGCGAAATATTGCAGGAAGGCTCGAAGCTCATCCACGATGTCTACGAAGGCATCGGCGACGTGCACGTGTCCGACCGCTCGCTGATCTGGAACTCCGACCTGGTCGAGACGCTGGAATTCGCCAATCTCATCGAGCAGGCCGTGGTCACCATGGATTCCGCGGCTAACCGCACCGAAAGCCGCGGCGCGCATGCCCGCGAGGATTTTCCCGAGCGCGACGACCACAACTGGATGAAGCACACGCTGTCGTGGCTCGACCATGAGACCGGCAAGGTCAGCATCGATTACCGGCCGGTGCACGCCTACACGCTGACTAATGACGTGTCCTATATCGAGCCCAAAAAACGGGTTTATTAAGCAGGCGTATTGAGGTTCCGATGGTCCAGTTCACGCTGCCGAAGAATTCCAAGGTCGAGCAAGGCAAGGCCTGGCCGCATGCGCCGAAGGCAGCGGCCGAGCGCGAATATCGCATCTATCGCTGGAATCCGGACGATGGCCGCAATCCGCGCATCGACACCTATTACGTCGACACCAAAGACTGCGGGCCGATGGTTCTCGACGCGCTGATCTGGCTCAAGAACAACATCGACGCCACGCTGACCTTCCGGCGCTCCTGCCGCGAGGGCATTTGCGGCTCCTGCGCCATGAATATCGACGGCACCAACACGCTCGCCTGCACCAAGGCGATGAGCGAGATCAACGGCGCGGTGCGGCTTTATCCGCTGCCCCACCAACCGGTGGTGAAGGATCTCGTCCCCGATCTCACCAATTTCTACGCCCAGCACGCCGCGATCGAGCCGTGGCTGCAGACGGTATCGCCGACCCCGCGCACGGAATGGCGGCAGAGCCACGACGACCGGCAAAAGCTCGACGGGCTCTACGAGTGCATTTTGTGCGCCTGCTGCTCGACCTCGTGCCCGAGCTATTGGTGGAATTCCGACCGCTATCTTGGCCCGGCCGCGCTCCTTCAAGCGCAGCGCTGGATCGTGGATTCCCGCGACGAGGCGACCGGCGAGCGGCTCGACCATCTGGAAGACCCGTTCCGGCTGTACCGCTGCCACACCATCATGAATTGCGCCAAGGCCTGCCCCAAGCATCTCAATCCGGCGAAGGCGATCGCCGACATCAAGCGCGCGCTGGTCGAGCGGCAGGTGTAATTGTCCGGGCACCCTCTGCCATCCGTCATGCCCGGCCTTGTGCCGGGCATCCACGTCTTAATCGCGCGAACGAGCCAAAGACGTGGATGGCCGGGACAAGCCCGGCCATGACGAAGTGGGAGCGGCAGTTAGCGGTCGCGCATTACAGCTTCAGCTTTCGCTTCCTTTGCCCCAGCGTGCGCAGCCGGAGCGCGTTGAGCCGGATAAAGCCTTCGGCGTCGCGCTGGTCGTAGGCGACCTTGCCGTCCTCGAACGTGACCAGGTCCTGATCGTAGAGCGAATATTTGCTGGTACGGCCGACTACGCCGACATTGCCCTTGTAGAGCTTGAGCCGCACTCGGCCGGTGACGAATTGCTGGCTCTTGTCGATCGCCGCCTGCAGCATGTCGCGCTCCGGTGAAAACCAGAAGCCGTAATAGATCAATTCGGCATATTTCGGCATCAGCTCGTCCTTGAGATGCGCCGCACCGCGGTCGAGCGTGATCGATTCGATGCCGCGATGCGCGGCAAGCAGGATGGTGCCGCCCGGCGTCTCGTACATGCCGCGCGACTTCATGCCGACGAAACGGTTCTCGACCAGATCGAGCCGGCCGATGCCGTGCTTTTTG
>Ga0070731_10005364_pt1 | contig 10614 bp, 9 predicted proteins | sample Coa_R1_2_FD_66448 | JGI IMG/M metagenome (GOLD analysis project Ga0070731, IMG submission 66448) | Surface soil microbial communities from Centralia Pennsylvania, which are recovering from an underground coalmine fire - Coalmine... | ecosystem: Environmental > Terrestrial > Soil > Unclassified ... | reverse complement strand
AAGGACCAACGTTTTATTCGCAATAAACTCCCGCGGATATTCGAAAGGTGAATTGCCGTGTGACAACCCTTCGGCAATCTTGCCGTCACGTTCCCCTGCGGTGATGCCTTCAATTTGTTTTCCAAGTTGAATGCATTTTGACACGCTATCAACAGGGATGACGCACCGGGCACCATTAGATAGCGCGGTAGCGATGGTGGAGGTTGCCCGCAGGACATCTATAATGACAACGACAGCATGCTCAAGGTGGTAAAGGTCAAGCAGTGCCGGCGACAGGGAGGTATGTAATTCAGGTTTTACTTCTGTCATGGAAGCAAATGTAGCGGATAGAGCTTAATCGTATGGCGGAGTTCAGCGGGTAAGGATAAATTTCCATTTTTCCGTTTCTGCATATTGCTTGATCACCTGGTTGCGCTGCTCAAGGAGTTTCCGGAGATACGAGGTCAGAAAAACCTTGTTGGTCAGTTTCCCAATCGAGCCGTAAGGAGATTCAAAATAAAGGACGTCGATCATCAGGGTCCCATTTTCGATTTGCTTGAAATGATGCTCGTGCTTCATGCTTTTGAAATCGCCTTTGACCATCTCATCGATGAACGAGACTGGCTTTTGCATGGCCGTGATCTTGGATTTGAGAAAGCGGTTCTTAAAGAGGTGTTTAGCCTGCCAGGTGACTGTTTCATGCAGTTCCATGAGACCCGAGCTGACACCCGAAACCACTTTTTCCTCGTTCTTAGCCATCGATTTTTTGTGTAATTCGACACTGCGGCTGAGATCAAATACCCTGTCTGCAGGCGCCGCGACAAATGTGGTCAGATGTATAGTAGGCATAGCTTTACATGGATATTCGGAGCTTTTAACAGCAAAAATCTTTCCATATTTCGGCCGGAACCCTCAGCTGAACGGCAGCTTCACCACTCTCGCCAGAAGCAGTTTGTCCCTGATCTTGATATAAATCTTCGCATCGATCATGGCAAAAACCGTGCGGACATAACCCAGCCCGATCGCCTTGCCGAGGCTTGGGGACTGTGTCCCGGAGGTAACTTTCCCTATCGTCATGCCTGAAAAATCCTTGATCTCGTAGTCATGGCGCGGAATACCCTTTTCCACCATTTCAAAGCCGACAAGTTTACGCTCGACGCCGTCGGCTTTCTGTGCTTCAATGATTTCCCTGGCCGTAAAATTCTTGGTGAACTTGGTAATCCAGCCCAGGCCCGCTTCGAGCGGAGAGGTCGTATCGTCGATATCGTTTCCATAAAGGCAATAGCCCATTTCGAGCCTCAGCGTATCACGCGCGGCTAAGCCAATAGGCTTGATTCCAGCCTCGGCTCCCGCTTCAAATATCCTGTCCCAAATTTTGTCCGCCACGCCGTCTTTGTCCTCAAAATAAATCTCGACTCCGCCTGAGCCTGTGTAACCCGTGGCGCTGATTAAAACATTGCCGACACCAGCAAATTCGCCCTTTGCAAACGTGTAATATTTTAGATTGAGAATGTCCAATGCGGTCAGCGGCTGCAATATTTTGGTGGCATTTGGTCCCTGGATCGCGAGCAGGCAGGTTTTGTCGGAAATATTATGCATTTCGACCCCCGTCGAATTATGTTTTGCCACCCAGTTCCAGTCCTTGTCGATATTGGCCGCGTTAACCACCAGCATATAGACTTTGTTTTCTTCAATGCAGTAAACGATCAGGTCATCCACAATCCCTCCCTGGTCGTTGGTCATGCTGCTATATTGAGCGCGGCCGTCGGTCAGCTTTGAAGCATCGTTGGTAGTGACCCGCTGAATAAGGTCAAGTGCATTTGGCCCTTTGAGAACGAACTCGCCCATATGGCTCACATCAAATACTCCAGCATTGCTTCGAACCGCGAAGTGTTCGTCATTGATGCCGCTATAGCTTATCGGCATATTGTAGCCGGCGAATTCCGCCATTTTTGCGCCAAGGGCGAGATGTTTCTTTAAGAAGGGCGTTTGTTTCATGACCAGTCTAAATATTCGCGAAAATAGGACAAGCCGCCAAGGCATCCAACAATTAAAAGAGCCACCACAAAGTGGCAGCCCTTTTGTTCCAACTTCAACCAAAACTACTGCTTATTCAGCAGCAGCACGTGCTACTTAAATCAGGTTGGCCAGGTTGTAGGTCGGCGAGAATGCATCTTCAGGTTCATTGATGTCCCGGACGGCACCCGCTTCCTTCGCAGGTGTTTTTTCATCGGTTGCTCCGGCCCGCGTTTTGGGCGCTTTTGTTTTTATGCTATCCTTTCCCTTTTTTGCTGTGGTCGAGTCGTGATTCTTCTTGTAACGGTAGCCTTCTTTGTGGGTTTCGCGTGGCTTATCCTCGTCTTCATTGTCATCACCTACACGGTTTTTAACCGGGTGTGTCTCCGCCAGCCCCTCGTTCGTCATGATGTATTCCGTATTGTCATTCCAGTTGTATGAATTATCCCAGTCATCGTTCCAGTTGAAATTCCATGAATTGTAGCGGTTGAAATTAATGTCGAACCAATGATAGAAATTGACACTTCTGTCGACCTCGATTTTCTTGCCCACTGGCACTTCGACGATAACCAGCACCTGCTGGTTACGAAATTTTTCGTGTTGTGCGATGGCAAATCCTTTAGGCAGCAGCAGGACGCTGTCATGCTGTATAGTCGGAAAATTAATTTTTGAAGCTACATCCTGCGCCGCATGGGGATTGTCGCCGCGCCCCATTTTGACCGCATATGTATGGTAAGCGGAATCCTGACTCTTCACCAGTTCAACGCGTATAGATCTTAACATGAGGCTGTCTTCATTGAGGCTAAAAAAGGGCCAGTCCATGTCATCATTGAAACCAAACCAGTCGCTGCCGTAATATTTAACCTTTCCGGGCTCGACTTTGACAAGCACTTTGCCGCCGGCCGGTTGCGCGATCGGGATTTCCTCCTGTACTGTCGCCCTGCTCCTGAAGTCATGGCCGATTGATGCAACCAGGACGATCAGGGAGATCAGGCCAATGGTCCAAAGACCACCGAAGACGAAACCAAGGAAATGATTACGCGAGCGGACCCCGGCGATTCGCCGGATCAGCCAGATGAGCAAAGCGAGAACGGGAACGCCAAGAAAAAGGCACAGCGTTGACCAGGCAAAGAAGTTTTGCCAGAAACCAGTTAGCAGGTAATTCTTGAAGGGAAAGACCCCGACACCGCTGAAAAGCAGTGCGACCAGCACCATGATCAGGGCAAATGCAATGCAACCGGCGATAAATAAAAAGAACGCTTTAAATAATACTCCGATCGCATGACCGATTCCGGAACTCGTCCTGCGCGCTGCAGGTCCGACTTCAGAGCCAAAATTCTTCGCGGTTTGCTTGAATTCGCTGGCGAACTGTTCCGCGCGCTGTTTAATATCTTCTCCCATATCCTTTGTACGCTTATTAAATCCTTCAATATCACTCTTGATCGTGTTCTTGATGGATTCGATATCCACTTTTTCGCCGCGCATTTCGAGTTTTTCAGAAGCAGTGACGGCTTCGGGCAGTGCAACCCAGAGGATAATATAGGTGATAACAAAGGTTCCGCCGAAACCGCCGGCAAAAACAGGGAAAGGATCAAAGTCAAACCAGGCGTTGTGGAATATACCGCCAATAATACCGGCGATAAGCGGCAGGGCAAAAATTACCCTGAAGATCCAGACGTCGATATGAAAATAAGCTGAAAGCCCGCCTGCCACACCGGCGATTACCTTGTCGTCGGGGTTGCGATAAAGTCTTTTGCGGATATTAGTGGCAAGGGATCGCGACGGAACCGCGATCCACAAGACGATATAAACCAAGACTCCGAGCCCGAATCCGCCAAATGTAATCAGGGCAAAAAGGATACGTACGATGGCGGGGTCAAGACGCAGGTAGTTGGCGAGGCCGCCGCAAACGCCACCCAGGATCCTGTCATTTTCCGATCGGTAAAGACGACGGTGCGGTTCAAAAGCATATTGCTGTTGGGATTGTTGAGGGCCGGCCTGCTGGCTGGCCGCCTGGCTGCCTGAACTTACTTTACCCAGCTCATCCTGTTCGAAATCCTCGGGGCGCCCCATGCTGGCGATAATGGCATTGACATCTTCGTCGGTGATACAGGTCGACCCCTTTTTCAGGCGATCGGAGAAAAGCTCTGCGAACCGGTTTTCAATATCGCTGACGATCTCATCACGGCCTTCCTCATTCGCAAAATACTTTCGCAGGTCTTCGACATACTGCTTGAGTATTTCATATGCGGTCTCCTCGATGGGGATCACCCTGCTATGAAAATTTATATTGATAATCTTTTTCATTGTGTATATGTTTGAAGGTTGAAGTTGTTTATTGGTTTGGGTTATCCCCCAGGCCGTTGGTCTTATTGGCCAACGTATTCACCGCGTTAGCCAGTTCATTCCAGGTGGATTCGAGTTCCTTGTAGAACGCATCTCCCTTTTCGGTCAGGGAAAAATACTTGCGCGGGGGACCGGAATTGCTTTCGACCCAACGATAGGTCAGCATATCGGCATTTTTCAAGCGGGTAAGCAGCGGGTAAAGTGTGCCTTCAAATATGTTCAGGTTAGCGGCTTTCATTTCTTCCACGATATCGGAAGGATAGGCTTCGCCTCGCCTTATGATCGACAGTATGCAGAACTCTAGAATCCCTTTCCGCATCTGGCTTTGTGTATTTTCAATGTTCATGTTGTACTTGTTTAACCGCCCCTTATACCTCTCGTCCGTGGCTGAAACGGAGAAGAGGTATATAGGTTCGGAAATTCTATAATGAGGCTTACAAGAACAAAGGTAACGGATTTTTTAATACTATGCTATGCAAAGTAGCAATGTTAAAAGAGTAATCTTCATTAACTGCTAATGAGTCTTGACTGAGACCTCCGCCTGGCGTGGGTTTCAGCGAATTAATGCCTTATATGGGTTTTATTGAATATAGGATGAACGGTAAAAATGGCAGCCTGAGCTGCAACCAAATGATGGTCTAAATGGTTTCGCAGGAATCCTGCGTGCATTTTGCCTACCTTAGAATGCAAAAATGATCTATGGCAATATTATGTAGGTGCCAGGACCACGGGCCACATGGCAGCGATCATGATTACAGCCATGTCGCCGAGCCCATTGGCTATCCCCAAACCTCGATCATTTGTGGAAATGGCCATTGTCAGGAACCAGCCCTGGTTTATATGACCCCTGAAGATGTTTTTGCCTTCAATTTCGGCGAACGGGTATTCAGGTTCCCCACTTTCGAACTGAAGGTCAGGATTACGGATGAGCCACCACGTCACTTGTGAGCCGGATTTATTTTTTCAAGCCAATTTCGTGAAGCCGTTCATCTAGGTATTCGCCGGCTGTCAAGTCGGGATATTCCTTCTGATGCTGCCCGTCTATACAGCTTTCAAGACAAGCCAGGCTCATTGCGCTTTTGGTAATAGAAAGAACAAGGTATCTCCTGCTCAAAATTCAGCATTTTTTGGCGTCCGCGGAAAGGCGATGACATCGCGAATGTTCGACATACCTGTAACAAATTGCACCATGCGCTCGAAGCCAAGCCCAAAGCCGGCATGCGGTACAGTGCCGAAGCGGCGCGTATCCAGGTACCACCACATTTCTTTGACAGGGATATGCATTTCCTGCATGCGGGATACGAGCTTGTCCATTCGTTCTTCTCTTTGAGATCCGCCGACGATCTCGCCGATACCGGGCGCAAGAATGTCCATTGCGGCAACGGTTTTCCCATCGTCGTTTTGCCGCATGTAAAATGCTTTGATGTTTTTGGGATAATCCGTAAGGACTACCGGTCTCTTAAAATGCCTTTCCACGAGGAAACGTTCGTGTTCGCTTTGCAGGTCAACTCCCCATTGATCAATCAGGTACTGGAATTTCTTTTTCTTATTGTAATTGCTCTCTCTCAGGATAGAGATTGCTTCGGTATAGGTAAGGCGTTCAAAACGGTTGTCTACAACGAAGCTTAGTTTTTCCATCAGTCCGAATTCACTTCGCTTGTCTTGTGGCAATTGTTTTTCCTCATCAGCCAGCCGCTGCGCGAGAAACTCCAGGTCTTGTACATTATTTTCGATGGCATAGCGTATAATATATCGGATAAATTCTTCGGCCAGATCCACATTGTCTTCGAGATCATAAAAGGCCATTTCCGGCTCTATCATCCAAAACTCAGCGAGATGCCTGGCAGTGTTCGAGTTCTCGGCGCGAAATGTAGGCCCGAATGTGTAGATTTCGCTAAAGGCCATCGCGGCAAGCTCTCCCTCGAGCTGCCCGCTTACGGTCAGGTTGGTTGCTCTACCAAAAAAATCCTCGCGGAAATCTACGGTGCCGTCTTCATTGCGAGGCGTCGCGTCGAAAGGAAGTGTCGTAACCTTGAAGGTCTCGCCTGCTCCTTCGGCGTCCGATGCCGTAATGACAGGGGTGTGCAAATACACAAAACCTTTTTCGTTAAAAAAGCGGTGAACAGCGTATGCGAGCGCATGCCGGACACGAAAGACTGACCCAAAGGTGTTGGTGCGAAAACGTAAGTGAGCCTGTTCCCGCAAAAATTCAAGACTGTGTTTTTTTGGCTGCAGCGGATATTTTTCTCCATCGCTGTCTCCCAGCACTTCTATGGCCGTGGCCTTCAGTTCAGAGCGCTGACCGCGGCCAAGTGAGGGAATGAGATTGCCCACAGCTCTTACTGACGCCGAAGTTGTGAGTCTTTTTAACAATTCGTCATCGAATTTTCCGAGCTCAAGCACCACCTGCAAGTTTTCATTGGTTGAACCGTCGTTAAGTGCGATAAACTGGTTATTGCGAAAGGTCCTGACCCACCCCATCACCGTTACTTCCCGGTTGTCCGGTTCTGAACTCAGGAGCTCACCGATCTTTGTGCGTTTGTTAAACATGTTCGTGCTAGAGTTTGCGGGCCCAAAGATAAACAGCAGATTGAAAGCGCGAGACCTGAATTTCGTTGTGCGCCAAGCTGTTATTACCCGGAATTTTCTTCACATTACCAAAATTTATTTTTAAATCTAGCGTTTTATTGCTATAATTGCACCGGAATTAAGCTGATTGCCCTTTTCTATTGCTCGCATTTCATCAGTTTTTCATCCGTTCGAAATAATCAAATTTATATCTAAACCTTTTTTCATTATAACAGCCCGACTGTTTTCTTATACCACCTTACAACGTACTACTTCTTATGTATGACATCCTCCAATTGAACGACATGCTCGTTCCTGAACTGCTCGATATTGCGGAGCAGCTAAAAATTACAAATGCGAAAAAACTCGACAAACAGGAGCTGGTTTACAAAATCCTCGATAAGCAGGCCGTTGTTGCCAGCGAAGCCAAAGATGAAACCTCAGACGGCAAGCCGAGACGCAAACGCATCATAAAGACATCAACTGCTAACAATAACGAAGAAGCCATTGTTGAAAGCGGCGACACCGAGCCAAAGAAACACGAATTGAAGCGAGATCTTCGTAAAAAAGAAGAAAAGCCCATTCTGCGCAAACCGCGCAGGAAGGAAGATGAACCTGAAGCGCCAGTGCCGCAATCCCGGCCAGCAGAAACCCGCATCGATGAAAGAGCAGATGCTGATGCCGACGCCGACGCCGATGAAGAAATAAAAGAAATGGCGGCTGACGGCGAAAACGCCGCCGAAACCAACGGCGCAGGAGGAGAAGCGCAGGCCAACAAATTTTACCCCCACCGTCGCACGGATGCATTCAACATTGAATTTGATGGAATCATCCAGGGCGAAGGCGTATTGGAAATGATGCCCGACGGGTACGGTTTTCTGCGCAGCAGCGATTACAACTACCTTTCATCTCCGGACGATATTTACGTTTCGCCGTCACAGATCAAGCTTTTCGGCCTGAAGACCGGCGACACTGTTTATGGTTCTGTCCGCCCGCCAAAGGAAGGCGAAAAGTATTTTGCACTTCTCAAGGTGGAGTCAATCAATAACAAGAGCCCGGAAGAAGTCAGGGACCGCGTTCCTTTTGACTACCTGACGCCTCTATTCCCATTCGAAAAGCTCAATTTGTTTACGGCACCGAATGACTACTCGACACGCATCATAGACCTATTCACGCCGATCGGCAAAGGGCAGCGTGGACTGATCGTCGCCCAGCCCAAAACGGGTAAGACGGTGCTGCTGAAGGCGGTAGCCAACGCAATCGCTGAAAATCACCCCGATTGTTATCTGATGATTGTGCTTGTCGATGAGCGTCCGGAAGAAGTTACCGATATGGAAAGAAGCGTGAAGGCGGAAGTCATCGCGTCGACATTTGATGAACCCGCTGAAAAGCATGTCAAGGTTTCGACAATTGCCCTGCAAAAAGCAAAGCGACTGGTTGAATGTGGGCACGATGTCATCATCCTACTGGATTCCATCACCCGTCTCGCGCGAGCGCACAATACGGTTGCCCCGGCATCGGGGAAGGTGCTTAGCGGTGGTGTGGAAGCAAACGCGATGCAGAAGCCCAAGCAATTTTTTGGCGCTGCAAGGAAAATCGAAAACGGGGGATCTTTGACAATACTCGCTACGGCGCTTATCGATACAGGCAGCAAGATGGACGAAGTGATCTTTGAAGAATTTAAAGGAACCGGCAATATGGAATTGCAACTTGACAGGCGCCTGTCCAACAAACGCATATTTCCTGCTATCGACCTCACTGCATCATCCACCAGGCGTGACGATCTGCTGCTGGAAAGAGATGTTCTTCAGCGCATGAATCTCTTGCGCGTTTACCTGACGGACATGAACACCGAGGAAGCAATGAACGAACTGTTGAAACGCATGCGCGGGACCAAGAGCAATGAGGAATTCCTGGCGAGCATGAATAGCTAGACCTCGTTAAAGCAGTCCATCTATTTTTTCTGCGAGCTTTTTATCTTTATCGGTGACGATATCACCTGCGCTGTGCGTGGATAGCCAGATCTCTACCCGGTTATAAACGTTGGTCCACAACGGATGATGATCCATTTTTTCCGCTTCCAGCGCCACGCGCGCCATGAACCCGAAAGCCTGCGAAAAATCCTTGAACTCAAATTTTCTGTACAACGTGTTGTTCTCCTGTTTCCACATAAAATCAATTTAAAAAACGAGATGAGTTTTGTGTTTGATCTTTTCATGCGTGAGCTCGGTAACGAGCTGCACAAAATGCATTTTCCTGATCATGCCTATCAGTTCATGAATCGATTCATCGCTGACCAGATCCCCTTTGAGTAGCCAGAGGAAATCGAGGTGCTTAAACTCCGGGAGCAGGTACTCCCCATCAAACTGGTTGTTGTAGAGATAATGGCTAAGCGAGCTGGTCGGTTCGTGATATTCATAAACGCCAAAAAAATATTTTCTCTGTTTTTTTGTGAGCTGGATTTCGATGTCGTTGTTGATGCGAAACCTCACTGGGAGCATGCGATTTGCCTGCCAGCAAAACTGGTAATTCTTGATCGGAGCAACGATGCCGAGCAGTCGCGCGTCACCGAAAAAATCTTCCGACAATTCGTCGATATCCAGTTTGAGCTTCATGTCAGTTCCTGAGGCAGATTAAAGGTAGGGATTAAAAGCGAACATCGGCTTCGCCATCGTCATTTCCTCTTTTGTATCTGACTTTGGTCGCGTCGCCCTTTTTGAAATTAGACAATGCCTGCATATAATTCTCAAGCGAAGTGACCGGGTAATCTCCCAGCCTGATGATCACGTCACCTGCCTGCAGTCCGGCCTTCTGGGCAGGTTTGCCGTCGCTTATTCCGTCAATCCTGACGCCTGAGCCGCTAAACGTGTAATCGGGCATGATTCCGAGGGTCACGCTGAAACGCGCCGACGTTCCGGAAGGCGCTTCCCTCGTTTTTGTAAAAGCGAGTTTACCTTTGTCATTTAACGCCTGCACCAGCCGATATATGTATTTGACGATGTGCAGCTCACCGGTATAGTTTATCTTATCAGCTTCATCCGAAGGACGATGATAATCTTTATGCAGGCCTGTAAAGAAAAAAAGGACGGGAATATCTTTTCTATAAAAGGAGGTGTAGTCACTCGGTCCCGTTCCACTAGAATCGAATTTGAGAGAGAAGTATTTTTTGTCGTCATCCGAAGCAAGAAGTGGCCCCCATTCAGGCGACGTGCCATAGCCGCCAATTGTCAGCGTATGTGTCGAGTCGTTGAGCCGCCCGACCATATCCATATTGATCATATAGTCGACTTTCGCTAAATCGACGTCCGAATGCTCGGTGAAATATTTGGATCCGAACAATCCCAGCTCCTCCCCGGAAAAAGCAATAAAAATGTAATTGTTGTTTCTCAGTTTTGACCGTTTGAGCAGCTTCGCAATTTCGATCATCGCCGCCGTGCCGCTGGCATTATCGTCGGCGCCGTGATGAATGAGTTTCTCTTTGCCACGGTACATGGAATTGTTGTCCTCGCCATAACCGAGATGATCATAGTGAGCGCCGATGATGACGGTATTCTCCGCGTGGTTATCCAGCATGCCTACAACATTATGGCCTTCGCGTTTTTTTTCGCCGAGGCTGACGGCAATGCGTATGTCAAGCGAGGCCGACTCGTCATTCAAGTATTTTTTTCTGGCTTCCTGCGTCATGTATATAACAGGAACCGCGAG
>Ga0070731_10005361_pt1 | contig 10618 bp, 11 predicted proteins | sample Coa_R1_2_FD_66448 | JGI IMG/M metagenome (GOLD analysis project Ga0070731, IMG submission 66448) | Surface soil microbial communities from Centralia Pennsylvania, which are recovering from an underground coalmine fire - Coalmine... | ecosystem: Environmental > Terrestrial > Soil > Unclassified ... | reverse complement strand
CGCCGGCGCCTGCGTCGGGACGGCCTGCGGCGCCGGCATGGCGGCGCTCCTGTTGAAGCGGCCTTAGATGTAGGGGAGCGATGCCTTGGCGGCAGTGGCAGGCGTATCCGGAGGATCTCCGGTGCCGGCGCGACGTACGATGGATCGGTTCGGTTTGTACGCCGGTCCGACGGCGTGCGGTCGTGGCGATGCTCTCTCGTTCCAAGCCCTCAACCCTGTTATGGTAAACGATGGCGGTCCGGCAGCGTAAGGGGAAGATGAGCAGCCGCTGCACATCCGGATATCTGCGACGACGCGGCGGCGTATTGGCGGCGCTCGTGTCCGTCCTTTGCCATGCCTTCGTCGGTATTGTTGCGCTGCCGCTGATGGCGGGGCCGCACAGCTCTGCGGACGCGGCCGGGTACCCGATCTGCGGCGCGGTCGATGGACCCGGCACCGGACACCGCGAATCCGGCGGCAAGTCACTGCCGGCCTGTCAAGAATGTCCGCTCTGTGCCGCCGCGGCACATGCCACTGCCTGGTTGCCGCCCGACATTCCTTCCGTCTTCAAGGCGCTCGGCCAAACGGGCGGAGCGCTTGGTCGTGTCGATCGTTCGGACCTGTCAGCAAGCGTCGCCGAGGCGGCGTCGCCGCGGGGTCCTCCTGCGGAGCCAGCGCGAGTCTGAGCCTGCACCGCCTCGGCGGCGCTTTCGTCTCTCTGCTCCGAAGGAACACGATATGGTTCGACCGCTCTCGGCGGCGATGCTCGCGTGTGCGGGCCTCACCTTGCCGCTTACCGCCGGCGCGCACGGGATAGCCGGCGCCAGAATCTTCCCCGCTACGCTCACGATCGACGACCCCGCGGTCGGCGACGAGCTGTCGTTTCCGACGATCGACTGGCAGCCAAACGGCCCCACGAGCGAGACCGATATCGGCTTCGAGTGGGACAAGACGATCCTTAGCGGGTTCGGCTTCGCCTTCAATGACGGCTACAGCGTCATTCACCAGCCCGGGACGCTCGGCGGCAACAACTACGGATGGGACGACCCGGTCCTCACGCTCAAATACGAGTTTTTCCGGAACGAACCGCACGAGATCCTGATGTCCATCGGCGTGCAGAAGGAGTTCGGCGGCGTCGGGGCGGTAAACCACGGCTTGGCCGACAGCGCCGGAACGACGGCGCCCACCCTCTATGCCGGCAAGGGGTTCGGTGACCTGCCACGGAGCATGGGGCTGCTCCGCCCGCTCGCGGTCACCGGCGAACTGGCCTACCAGATCGCCGAAGAGCCGGTCCAAAACCTTTCCGGCGGACAGCAATTCAATCCCAATTTCTGGAACGTCGGGTTCTCGGTCCAATACAGCCTCCCCTACCTCACCACGCAGGTGAAGGACTACGGCTGGCCGAGATGGGTCGATGGCCTGATTCCGCTGGTCGAATTCTCCTACTCGACCCCCGCCACATCGCCCCACGGCAATACCACGATCGGTACCATCGCGCCCGGTGTGCTGGCCGAAATGGGCGGATACCAGCTCGGCATCGAGGCGCTGATCCCGGCAACGCGGGCCTCAGGCAACGGCACGGGATTCATCGTGCAGTTCCACTGCTACCTCGATGACCTGTTCCCGAAGTCCATCGGCAAACCCCTGTTCTAAACGTCGGCTAAGGAGACCGATCATGCACGGATCAGCCCTTTCGATCCTCGTCTTGACGGCGCTGGTGAGCGGCAGCGCCCATCCCGCCGAAGATCACTCCATCAGCTCGACCGCGGGGTCGCTGATCCACGTCGACGACAAGAATATGCCCGGCATGCCGTCGGGCCCCATCGAGGTCCAGCATGCGTGGACCCGTCCCACGCCGGCAACGGCTCGCAACGCAGCCGTCTACCTGACACTTGTCAACCACGGCGCGGCAGACGACCGCCTGACCGCCGTCTCGACCGAAATCGCCGGCACGGCAAGCCTGCATGTCAGCGCGGAGACGAACGGGGTCATGACGATGCGTCCGCTCGCCGCGGTCGATGTCACGCCAGGCGCCACCGTCGCACTTCAGCCGATGGGCATGCACATCATGCTCGAGGCGCTGAAGGGGCCGCTGACGCTTGGTCAGACCTTCCCGATGACATTGCACTTCGACAAGGCGGGCGCCGTTACGACCACGGTAACCGTCGGCAAGGACGCCAATTCCTCCGGCAGCATGCCGGGCATGAAGATGTAGGGGAGGCGGCAACATGAAGAAGTTCCTATTCGCCATCGCGGCCATTGCCCTGGTTCCTCTCTGCGCCTCCGGGCATGCGTTCATGGTAAGCGCCGTGCCGCTGGTCGGCAGCACAATCCAGACTGCGCCCAGGGAGGTGAGCATCACCTACACGCAGGAGGTCGAGCCGAGCTTCAGCAAGATCGACGTCCAGGACGCCCAAGGCAATGTCGTGGATGCCGGCGACACGCACTCCTCGCCGGCGGACGCTCACATCCTGACCGTCAGCCTCAAGCCGTTGCCGCCGGGGGAGTATGAGGTAACCTGGCACGTCACTTCGGTCGACACACACAAGACCCAGGGCAGCTTCAGCTTCACGGTGGCGCCCTAGGCATGCTGAACGGTGCCGTTCCGCCGTTCGATCTTGGCGATGGCGGGGTTCTGCTCGCCATCGTCCGGAGTCTTTCGGTCGCTTCTCTCATGTCGGTTTACGGCGTGCTTGTCTTTCGCTGCCTTGTGGCACCCAAGGCGCTCGATCGGATGTCGCCGGAGATCGTGCAGGTCGTCGACCGGCGGCTCTGGCGGTTTGCCTGGTTCAGCCTTGTGCTCGCGGTGGCGGCGGCCATCGGCTGGCTGGCCTTCCAGACGGCAGTGATCGCCGACGCCAAGACATTTTCGGAGACGGCGACTGCTCTCCCAACCGTGTTGTTCCGAATGAGCTTCGGGCACGCGATTCTGGTGAAGCTTGCGGCCCTCGTCGGCGCCGGCGTCGCGCTTGGCCGGGCGCGGCACATCCTTCGCTGGCGGCTCGCGGCCGCCCTGTCTGTCGTAGCCATGGCATCGCAGGCCGGAAGCAGCCATGCGCTGTCGATGTTCGGCGCCGTCAGCTTTCTGTTCGCCTCCGACGTGGTCCATCTGCTCTCGGCCGGCGCGTGGCTGGGCGGATTGCTGCCCTTGCTGGTGGTGGTGCGATCCGCACCGTTCAAGCCGGCCGCGGTCGCCTGCCGGTATTTCTCGCCGCTCGGGAAGCTCTGCATCGCTGGAATGGTCGTGTCGGCCATCTATCAGGGATGGGTGCTGATTGGCAGCATTCCCGGCCTGGTCGGCACCGCCTACGGTTGGATGGCGCTGCTCAAGGGCGTCGGGTTGGCTCTCCTCGTGGGCTTCGCCGCTCTCAATCGCTACCGTCTGGCACCCGCGCTGCTGCATGATGAACCCGTTCGGGCGAAGCGATTGCTGGTTCGCAGCATTGCCCTGCAGACAGTGGCGGGACTTCTCGTCGTGGCCGCCGCCGGGACGTTGAGCAGCCTCCCGCCCGCCATCCATCTGCAGCCGGTGTGGCCGTTCACAGACCAGCCGAGCCTCGTCACCGTTCGGGAAGATCCGGATTTCGGGCGGGAAGTGGCCGAAGCAGTCCTGGCATTGGCCGGGGCGATGGCGCTCGTGGCAGCCGGCATCGCCGTCAGGCGGCTCCGCTGGCCCGCGATCGCCGTTTCATTGGTGATCGCCTGGCTAGCGGTCCCGCATCTCGGTCTGCTGTTCGCTCGGGCCTATCCGACCAGCTACTATCACTCGCCGACGGGCTTTGCAGCCGCGACAATCGTCGTCGGGGCGGCGCTGTATCCACGGCACTGCGCCGGGTGTCATGGCATTGAAGGTCGCGGCGACGGGCCATTGGCGCAAGAGCTGCCTGCCCCCCCGGCGGATCTGACCGCACCGCATCTCTGGGCGCACAGCGATGGCGAGCTGTATTGGTGGCTGTCGCATGGCATAGAGGCGCCTGAGGGCGGATTGGCCATGCCGGGCTTCGCTGATCAGCTCGACGATGGTCAGCGGTGGGCGCTCATCGACTTCATACGCGCTCGAAACGCCGGCATTGGCCGAATGGCGAACGGAACTTGGCCGTTGCCGGTGCGGGCGCCGGGATTCGAGGCCGAGTGCCGTGACGGCCGCACCGTCACATTGGATCAACTGCAAGGCAAGGTAGTGTTCCTCGCGTTCCAGACGGAGGCATCGGCGCCGCTGCCGCAGGTCCCGGCCGACGTTCCGGTCGACACAGTCACGGTCATCGTTCCGCCGGTCAGTGCCGCGCACGTCCCGACCAAGGCATGCGCTACCGGAGACGCGGCGGTCAGGCAGGCCTACCAAATCGTTTCCGGCCTGGCACCCGAGACCCTGGCCGGAACACGCTTCTTGATCGATCCGAACGGTTGGCTGCGCGCCATGCAGGGCCCGGATGGGCCGGCGATCGGGGTGCCGGACGGCGGCTGGGACGATCCCGAGGTTCTGCTGGCAGAGATTCGGCAGATCTGCACTCATCCAATCAGGACGACCGAGGCCGCTCATGCCCATCACAAATAGCCGGAAGGCGCACCGTGCCCGCGAGCGTGAGCGCCGGGCGCTCGCGATCGTCACCGCGGGACTTGCCATGCTGCTGCTAGGCAGCGGGGCGTTGTGGTTACTGCCCGCACCGCTGGTAGGGGCGTCGTCGATCGGCGGCCCGTTCGAGCTGACTGGCGGGGACGGAAAGCCGGTCACCGACCGTGATCTCCGCGGCAAGTACGTGCTGATCTATTTCGGATACACCTTCTGTCCGGACGTGTGCCCGATCACCCTGCAAAGAGTCGCAGACGCGCTCAAGGCACTGGGTGCCAAATCGGCCGAACTTCAGCCGCTCTTCATCACCGTCGACCCGCAGCGAGATACGCCGCAGGTTGTAGGGCAGTACGCGGCGGCGTTCAGCCCGCGACTGATCGGGCTCACTGGCACGTCCGATCAGATCAGCCGTGTCGAACGTGAGTTTCACGTTTATACGGCCATCCGGCGCTCGGGCGTCGGCCGAGACGACTATTCGGTTGACCATAGTTCCGTGCTGTACCTGATGGGACCAGACGGCCGCTTCCTGGCGCCAATCCCTGCCGACGAACCGGCACTGCAAATGGCCGGCGACATTGCCCGCCATATGACATGATCCTGGGCTAGGGGCGCGACTCGATCGGAGCTGTACCTCTATTGGATCAATAGCTTGATTGGGTTTTCACCTTAGCGTCCGGCGGCCGCCTCGTTGCCGGCGAGCGTGAAGGCGAGCTTCCCGTCGGTATAATCGACGTAGGTCCGCAGCCGCTTGAACTCGTGCATGCCGATCAGCATGTCGGCGGCGGGCGCGGCCTCGCCAGGCGCGATATCGGCCGGCGCGAACGGGCGGACGTCGACACTCACCGCATGGAAGGTGATACTTCCGATGGCGAGGCTTCCGATGTCACCCTTCGTCGTGCTGGACGAACCCAGCACCGAGGCTGCCGCCGCAGGCGTCAGCACCGACCGACCCGCACCGAAATCGATCATGGCCTGCAACGGCTTGCCGTTGGCCGTGATCGAGGCGATCAGGCGATCGCCTTCGCCCGTCGCACGAACCGGCAGCTCGAACCAGTCCTTCGCCCAGTAGACCGGCGTCTGGCCGCACCGGCTCGGCGCATAGATGCTGACCATGCCACCCGTCAGGTCGACCTCGATGTCGTCATGCCGGAGCAGGTTGGCGCCGACGATCCCGCCGATACCGTCGGGCACGGCGCCGGACTCGAGCACCGGCATGTACTGGTTGACGTACGACATGTTGCCGATGTCGAGATTCGACACCATGGTCTCCCGCGTCAGCTTGGTCCCGTCATGGAAAGCCGAGCGCCGCCGCTGCTCGAAGATCGGCGAGGATGCCTGCTCGGCCGTCGCGCTGGTCAGCGCGCTGTAGGCGAGGGCGGGGCTGAACAGGAACGCCACCGGCCTGCCCTCTACCCTGGCGTCGACCACCAGGCGGTCGTCGGCGGCCAGATGCGCGGGCAGCGATGCCTCACGCTCGAGCTTGCAGCCATTGGCCGCGGCGGCACTCAAGGCCGCCCCGCTTAGCGCAACGACGGCGAGGGAGACGGCGATCCTGGGGACGCTCATGCTGGCTCTCCTGTTGTCTATCCGTTCAGCGCGCTCGAGCCCGGCTCAAGAGTAAAGTACATTTTGCCTGCCCCATAATCGATATAGAAGCGGAAGCGCTTCAGCTCGTGCATCCCGAGGAACATGTCGGGCTGCAGCCGGTCGTACGCGGATATGTGGCTCTGGCTCTTGAAATAGGTCGGATGCAGCGGCCAGACGTCGAGATCGATGTTCCGGAACGTCACGCCGCCGAGCACCAAGGTCGACGCCGTGTGGCGGAATTTCGGGCGTGAGAAGCCGTCCGGCCCGAGATCGGTGCCGACGCTCTGCAGTTCCGGCGAGCCGTCATGCAGGCCGAGGATCGTATGGGCGGCGGCCTCGGTCACGACCGATCGCGTCGATCCGGTGTCGACGACCGCCCGCAGTTCCTGGCCGTCGACGGTGATGAAGGCGAGGGGCCGGACGGTCTTGCCAACCTGAAGCGGCAGCTCGAACCACTCCTTGGCCCAATACACGGGCGGGTGATCGCAATCGTTCGGCTTATAGAGATAGACCGCGTGCCCGGCCGGATCGACTTCGAGATTGTATTGCCGCAGCAGGTCGCCGGCGAGGATGCCGGCGGGCCCGTCCGGGCGGTCGGCGGCGTCCGGCAGCACCGGCACCGTCTCGTCATGCAGGGCAACGCCGCCGAAGGAAAGCGACGGGATCTTCGAGACGTCGGAGAGTTCGCGCCCGTAGAAGAACCGAATGCCGTGGATCGTCGCGGACTGAAGTCCGAACCGCTTCACGGCGCTCGGCATGAGGGCGGTGAACGTCACATAGGTACTGATCCCGAAGGTCACCGGCTTGTCGTCGAGTTCGGCGTCGATCAGGAGCTGGTCGTCGTCGGTGACGTGGGCCGGAATGGCGGCGATCCGATCGAGCTTGCAGGTCTCGGCAGAGGCGTTCGCCGTGAGCATCAGGGCGCTCAACAGCCCGGCGAGTTTGCGCATGCGTCTGAGCCTCCCTGGCCGATGGCGGCAGACGCTTCGCAGTATGGCACGCCGCGCGGCGTTGTCAGCGTCCGTCGACGATCCGCCAGGGCAAGGTTTGACCTGCGAGGAACGGCGAGACGCCGCCCGCCGCCTCGGCCACGAGCTCGGGCACCGGCAACGGGGTGCGCTCTAGCGTGAGCATCCCATCATTCGCCGCCATCCCGTAGAACCGGGGTCCGTTCAGGCTGGCGAACGCCTCGAGGCGATCGAGCGCGCCCAGCTCCTCGAACACCGTCGCATAGGCTTCGAGCGCCACAGGCGCGCAGAAGATGCCGGCGCAGCCGCAGGCCGCCTCCTTGGCGGCGATGACGTGCGGCGCGGTGTCCGTGCCGAGGAAGAACCGCTCGCTGCCGGAGGCGACGGCGCGCCGGAGCGCCTGACGGTGGCGCTCACGCTTCGCGACCGGCAGGCAATAGGCATGCGGCCGGATGCCGCCGGCGAAGATGGCGTTGCGGTTGATCATCAGATGATGCGGCGTGACCGTGGCAGCGATGCCGGGCTCGGCCTCGGCGACATAGGCGGCGGCCTCGGCGGTCGTGATGTGTTCCAGCACGATGCGCAGGCCGGGGATTCGACGGCGCAGCGGGATGAGCACGCGTTCGAGGAACACCGCCTCGCGATCGAAGATATCGACTTCGGGATCGGTCACCTCGCCGTGAACGAGCAGCGGCATGCCGATCGCCGCCATGCGCTCGAAGACGGGGGCGAGGCGCGCGACATCGGTCACGCCCGCGGCCGAGTTGGTGGTCGCGTGCGCCGGATAGAGCTTGGCCGCGGCAAAGCTGCCGCGCCCGAAGCCGGCCGCGAGCGCTGACGGATCGGTCGCATCGGTGAGGTAGCAGGTCATCAGCGGCGTGAAGTCGAGACCGGGCGGCAGCGCCGCCAGGATGCGCCCCCGATAGGCGTCGGCCGCATCTGCGCTCGTCACCGGCGGCGTCAGGTTCGGCATCACGATGGCGCGGGCGAAACGGCAGGCGGTAAAGGGCAGCACCGCCGCAAGCATCGCGCCATCGCGCAAATGGACATGCCAGTCGTCGGGGCGGCGGATCGTCAGTTTTTCCATGGCGGCCGGACCTTCGGCGGTTGCGCCGACGGCGTCAACACGCCACCTTCGCGCCATGACGCCGGACGAGATCGCCGACCGTATCCTGCTGCGCGACGCCAACCTCCTGATCCTCGACAAGCCCGCGGGGCTGCCGGTTCATGGCGGTCCCGGCGGAGCGCAGTCGGTCGAGGACTTCACCCGCTACCTGACGTTCGGCCTCGGCCACGTGCCCGTTCCGGCGCATCGGCTGGACCGCGACACCTCCGGATGTCTGGTGCTGGCGCGGCATCCCAAGGCAAGGACCCGGCTCGGGCGGCTTTTCCAGGCCGGGAAGGTCGGCAAGCTCTACTGGGCGATCTGCGCCGGCGGTCCCGTGGCGGAGAGCGGCACGATCGATCTGCCGCTCGCGAAGCACAGCAACCGCGGAGGTTGGCGCATCGAGCCCGACCCCAAGGGGCTGAGAGCCGTGACGCACTGGCGGGTGCTCGGGCGGTTCGAGGGAGTCACATGGTTCGAGCTTCGGCCTGAGACCGGGCGGACTCACCAGCTCCGCGTCCATTTGGCCGAGCACGGCTGGCCGATCCTCGGCGATGCCGCCTATGGTGACGCCGGCGGCGCGATGCTGCTGCATGCGCGGCGCATCGAGGTGCCCTACTGGGCCGACCGTGATCCGGTCGTGGTCGAGGCGCCGCCGCCGCCCGAGATGGCGGCGCGCATCGCTCAAATGAAGGAGAAGGTTCGGGCATGAAGATCGGTTTTGTCGGCCTCGGCAACATGGGTGCGGCCATGGCCGCAAATCTCGTCACAGCGGGCCACGAAGTCACGGTGTTCAACCGTACGCAGGCCAAGGCGCGGCCGCTGGTGGAGCTGGGCGCTCGTGCTGCGGCGACCGTCGCCGAGGCCTGTCGTGGCGAGGTCGTCGTCACGATGCTGGCAGACGATGCGGCGGTTGAGACGGCGGCACTGGGCGACGGCGGCATCACCGCGAGCCTCGGCCGCGGCGCGCTTCATATCTCGTGCAGCACGATCAGCGTCGCGCTTTCGACCCGGCTCGCCGCCGCCCATCGCGACTCCGGTCAACGCTATGTTGCCGCGCCCGTCTTTGGCCGGCCCGAAGCAGCAACGGCGGCAAAGCTGTTCGTTGCCGCTGCCGGTGCGCCTGCCGATATCGAGGCCTGCCGCCCGATCTTCGACGCTATCGGCCAGCGCACCTTCGTGATCGGCGAGCGACCGGAGACGGCCAATCTGGTAAAGCTCAGCGGCAATTTCCTGATCGCCGCGGTGATCGAGAGCCTGGGCGAGGCGATGGCGCTGGTCGGCAAAGCCGGGATCGACCGACATCAATATCTCGACCTGCTGACCTCGACCCTGTTCTCCGCACCGGTCTACAAGACCTACGGCACGCTGATCGCCGAGCGGCGCTTCGAGCCGGCAGGCTTCGCAGCACCGCTCGGCCAGAAGGACATCAGACTTGCGCTCGAGGCCGGGGAGGCGCTCAACGTGCCGATGCCGCTCGCGAGCCTGCTGCGGGACCGGTTCCTGGCGCTGCTCGCCCGCGGCGGCGAGGCGCTGGACTGGTCGGCGGTCGGCGCGCTGGCTGCCGAGGATTCGGGGCAGCCTGCGCTCAACCGCCGTTAACCCAATCGTGGTCTGGTCAGCAGTCGAAAAGGAGACAGCGTGTTCCAGTTCACGCTCGGCCTGGGACTTACTGCGTTCACGCTCGGCGGGCTCGCGCTTCGGACCGGCCAGGACCAGGGCGACCTTCTGCCGCAGCCCATCGAGGCGGTGATCATCGGCCTCGTCTTCGCCCTGGCAGCGGCGCCGGCCCGCTGGGCGCCGATCTTCCGGCTGCTGATGCCGCTGCCGACCTTCCTTCTCTACCTGTCGATCCTGACCGGGCGGTCGCCCGCGATGCCGTTCGGGGCCGCTTTCCTCTGCGCCGGCATTTATTCGCTGTTTCTCACGGCTTACACGGCCTATCTGGCCGAGCGCAGCCGGCAGGAACGGGGCGGGACGGAGGCCGAAGGCCGCTCCTGAGGCGGGTCCGCCACAGAGGCTTCCCGGAATGCGGGATCGGAGTCGATAGGGGCACGACCCGATGGGCAAGACGCGAAAGCCGAGTCTCCCTTACGAGTCAAATGTATCTGGTGGTTCCTTCGAGTTGAATGTATACTCCGACCCACAGCGTGGTGGAGTCGTGCCCGGTTGGCGGGCGAGGGGGTCAGGGTTGACCGCGGACAAGGGGGCAGGACTCGTCGATCGCCGGGAGCTGTTGCGCTTTGCCGGACTGATGGGGCTCGGCGCCTTCAGCATCAGCCTGACGCCGGAGGCGTTGGCGGCCGAGAAATCGCGCCTTGCCGCCAACCCGCGGCGGGCGCCCCTCGTGGTGATCGATCCGGGCCATGGCGGCGTCGATCCGGGCTGCATCGGCTATAGCGGCACCTA
>Ga0070731_10005360_pt1 | contig 10618 bp, 5 predicted proteins | sample Coa_R1_2_FD_66448 | JGI IMG/M metagenome (GOLD analysis project Ga0070731, IMG submission 66448) | Surface soil microbial communities from Centralia Pennsylvania, which are recovering from an underground coalmine fire - Coalmine... | ecosystem: Environmental > Terrestrial > Soil > Unclassified ... | reverse complement strand
CGGCTGCCGAACAAATCATGCGACGATGCCCATTGGATCATCCTCCGCACCAGTGCAACTGATGACGCAATGCCAGCAGAAGGTACAAGGCTGACGCCTTGTTACGCGGGGGTCGCGTCACTGCCCGGCCGTCCCGATTACGCTTGCGACGCTCCGCGCAACGTGATGGCGAAAATTGAATTTCCCGGTAAAACGACTGGACCCTTTCTATTCCTTCCCAACGCCAATCACTATCGATTTATCGGGCTTGAGATTACCCGCACCAATTCAAATGCGTCAGTGGTGGCTTTGGCGGCGGTCGAAGAGGGAGGAACTGCGAACCACATCATTTTCGACCGCGTTTGGGTTCATGGAACGGCGCAAAGTGAGACCCGGCGGGGCATTTACCTTTCTGCGATGAGATATGCTGCGGTCGTGGATTCTTATTTTTCCGATTTCCACTGCATCTCCGTCAGCGGAGCGTGCACCGATTCCCAGACTGTTTCCGCCGGGGGTGGCGACTATCCCGAGGGTCCGTTTAAGATCGAAAATAATTTTCTCGAAGCTGCCGGCGAGAATTTGATTTTTGGTGGGCGACGGGCGGAGACTACACCGGCAGATATCGAAATCCGCCGGAATCACCTGTTTAAACCGCTGATCTGGATGCCCGGCCAGCCAGGTTTCGTCGGCGGCGCCGATGGACATGCTTTCATCGTCAAGAACCATTTCGAACTCAAGAATGCGCGACGAGTTTTGTTCGAAGACAATCTGCTGGAAAACTCATGGGGCGGTTTTACGCAGACCGGCTTCTCGATTATTCTGATGCCGACAAGCCAGGGAAACCAGTGCCCGAGTTGCATGGTGACCGACGTTACGATTCGGTCCATCAAGATCGTGAATGTGGGCAGCGGGTTCACAATTGCTAACGTTCCCTCCGACACCGGAGGATTCAGCTCCGAGGGCGGCCGCTACAGCATTCACGATATCTTGATTGAGGCAGTTCGCGGAAAAGACTATCAAGGATTCGGGAACTTTGCGCTGATCATCTCCAAAGCGCCACGGCTGCACGATGTGCGGATCGAACATGTAACTTCATCGTCGGTACCGCGTTACATTATTTCTATTCTTGGCCTCAATCCGCAGAAGATGAGCAACTTTACGGTCGCAAATAACATATTTTCATCTGACCAGGCAATTCAGATCGGATCCGCCGGCGATCCCAGAAATTGCGCTGATCGGCCAGACAGGCAAGGCCCACAGGGCGTATTTGCGAGCTGTTTTGAGGATTCGACGTTCACTCATAACATCATTGCGGGTGGAGCGAACTGGCCGCCAGGCAACATTATGGTTAAAGATTACGCCGACGCCGGAATTCGCGTAAGTCATGATCGCAGCGGCGCCCAATTTCAACTTTGCAAAGAAAAGGGAGATGGATGCAAGAAGCGTTCTCCGGCGATCGCGGCAGGCACCGACGGCAAGAATATTGGAGCCGACGTCGATGCGATAGAAAGAGTTATGAAGGAAATTATGTGAAGAGAGGCATAGAAGGCACACCCGACGTCACGGAACCTGCTCCGAAGTTTCCGTCTCCTGTTTTGTTTTTTCCGCCTGAAGCCATCCCAGGAAGCGCTGTTTTCTTGCAAACATTTTTCTGGCTTCGTCGCGCAGTTTCGACACCATCTTATATCTCGATTTCGTAAGCCATGGCACCGAGTAGGGCACGCACCCGTATTTTTCTTTGTACCTTCCTTCTCCTCCCCAGTCATAAATAGCAACCCCGCGTTTTTTCCAATAGCGCATCACGTACCACTGAATGTACTCGTTGGGACGAAGAATCTGGCTGCTTCGGAAGCTGGCATTACCCCAGAATTCTGCAATTTGATTGAATCCCGGAAAGATTCCGGTGGCGATGCACTTGCCGTTACAATCGCGCGCCCGTACAAGCAAAAGGCGCCCCGTCGGCAGCAAATACTTGATGAGAGTTCTGACCCGCTCGATCTTGTACGTGGGTACCAGCCCCTGCTTGGCAAAAACATCCTTCAATTGAGCGTAGAATTCGTCCGCAAAATCCGTGTCGTGGGCTTCCTCTATGGTCACGCCGCTCTTCTCCGCCTTTCTGATACAACGCCGGCAAGCGCTATCCATAGCATTGAAGATCTCATCTTCCGGCCTGGTGAGGTCGGTTCTGTAGCTGACGTATGCGTCACACTGGAAGCCCAATTCCCTTCCGTCTTCTGGAGTGAAGTACGGGTCTGAAATCTCCATGTGCAGACACTTCAGTCTCTCCCAGGCTGCCACTTCGAGAGCCTTGAGCGCGTCTGCGCGGGAAGCGTTCTCAGCAAGATTGAAACCCATGTATGGCGTCGTCCAGCCCGGAAACGAGCTCCCCAGCACTTTCACTCCGAATTTCGTGAACGTTAGTCCGGTGAAATAGCCAACTACCTTGCCTGCATCCCGCAACTCCGCAAGTACCGGCGTCGCTTTCTGACTTTCACTGACGAAGCGAACCCAGGCCTCGGTTTGGAAGACTGTTCGGTCCGCAAACGAGTCCAGGCGCTCCCAATCGGCGGATTCGAAATTAATAACGTCGCACTTCATCGATGACTACCATCTACGATGAATAGCCTTGCACTACTTGTCGATAAGAATCTCAGAATAGTTCACCATGTAGCGCGTCAGTGGAGTGTGAACCTTCACGGTCTGTTTGCATTCGTAAAACGTAGCGTAGGCCAGCCTCATCCACGCAATCGAGATATCGCGCTTCAGTTTCGCAGGAGCGGTTGAAAGGGAATAGCCCAGCTCTTGCAGATAGTCACCGACAAGTTTTTCGAACTGAATTAGTTGATTGGAAGGAAATTTTTCTCTCCATCGCCCCACTGGTGTAAAACGGCCCTCTTTGAGATCGTCATCAAAAGAAGTGAGAGGCTTTTTCACGGAGCCTATGGCGGCCTGCTGAATGCGATCGTAGTTTAGGTCGTGCTGAAGGAAGCAGCCGATCAACGCCAAAATCTCGCGGGGCCGTTGTACTAAATCCTCATAGCGAACTTCCATGTAGTTCGACCCAAGCTTGGCCCCTAGCAGCCGGCCTTTGCGAACAATCCATTCCCAGTAAAGTCCCGCTGCCAGCAAACTCTTTTTTCCATCCCATGGCAAAGGGCGGCTCCATGAGCGTTTATCGAGAGAGAGAGCAACATCGCGGGCGTCACGAATGATGTGAATGAATTGCGCGTTCGGAAAGTCGTGGTGAATGCGCAACATGTGGGGGACATTCGTGGGCGTCGAGTCGATCCATCGATTGACTCCCTGGTTTCGCGCTACTTCATCCATGACTATTTTCAGGAAGTCACCGGCACTACCGCACCCATTCTGCAGCTGGGCTTCGATCTGCGGCGCTTGCAGTCCTGAGACCTGAAAAGCTTTGCTGTTGAGCCATTCCTGGATTGCCGCTGCTCTGTTCTTCGGCACACCGAGGTTGCCGTAAATCGGCTCCAGCACGTCGTAAACATTCATCTGTGTGTGGAACTCGGCGAATCCGCCAGCAGAAAGGAGCAAATGGTATAGAAAGCTGGTCCCGGAACGCGGACATCCGACGATGAAAACCGGTGGTTTCATCCGCGATTACCAACAGATTCCTTCGTAGGAAGACGTGCCATCCGAACGAAACGCCTTATCAAGGTTAACCAGGTCGATTACAAAGTGATCTTTCCTTAGATATTTTTCCAGTTCATCTTTCCTGGCGGCTTTGCTCCCAACGATCACAACCTCGCCCCATTTGAGAACGTCCTCCAAATCCGCTGACAAAAGTGAACCGATATGCGGGATGACCTCTTCGATGTATTGACGGTTCGATCCGGCTAAACGTCCGAGACTTACATCGCGATCCCAGACTCTCGCTTCGAAACCCTCGCCAAGCAGGCGCTTCACGAGCTGCACTTGCGGGCTCTCCCGCAAGTCGTCGGTTCCCGCTTTAAAGCTCAGACCGAGTTGCGCAATTTTCCGCTTGCCAGAACGCATCACGGCTTCCACCGCGCGTTCAATATGCTCGGAATTACTGGGCAAGAGTGCCTCTAGCATCGGCAGTTTCAGATCAGTTTCCTTCGCCTTGTAGGTGAGGGCGCGGAGATCCTTGGGAAGGCACGATCCGCCAAAAGCAAAACCAGGCGATAAATAAGCCGGCGAAATATTTAGCCGTGTATCTGATTTGAAGATCTCGGTCACGGCCTGGGCATCGACGCCGAGATGCTTGCACAAGGTCCCCATCTCGTTAGCAAATGTAACTTTGACGGCGTGAAAGGTATTGGAAAGATACTTCACCATTTCGGCAACCGCAAGGCTCGTCTCAAAGAGCTTGCCCGGACTTTGAGCGTAAAGCTCGCGCACGGTGGCGAGTTGTGTATGATCGCGGGCTCCCAGGATTGTGAATGGCGGTTGTAGAAAATCTGCGACAGCGCTGCCTTCGCGCATGAACTCGGGATTATAGGCAACCGCGAAATCGACTCCGGCGCGACGACCACTCTCCTGCTCAAGAATGGGCACGGCAACCGATTCAGTGGTTCCCGGCAACGCTGTGCTCCGCAAAACAAATGTGTGCATCGATTTCTTTTGCTTCAATGCCCTCCCGATTTCTTTCGCAACATTCTCGATGTGGGAGAGATCGAGCTTCCCGTTACGCAGGCTGGGAGTGCCAACGCACACGAAAGAAATATCTGACTCAAGCACGGCTGCAGTGGAATCCGTGGTGGCGTGAAGGCGCGAAGCCCGGTGGCCGTCTGCGATCAGTTCGTTCATACCAGCCTCGATGATCGGGCTCCTTCCGCTTTCCAGCATCGCTACTTTCGCGGGATTCAGATCCACACCAATCACATGGTGTCCCATGGATGCAAAGCACGCGGCCGAGACTGACCCTACGTATCCCAATCCGAAGACACTAATCGACAAACTCAATTTTCAAGCTCCTGCGTTTTGCCATTCGGTACCGCCCAGAGTGCTGATTGATGCCTGTACGCGAGCGGTGATGCTCTCACTATAGCAACCGCTGCAGTGCAAAGCACCAGAGCCGACACACCCTGCATACTGTAATTTACGCTGATTATTTTCAAGCGTGTACAGCACGCAAACCCCGTCAGGGGCGGTGCGTAGTTAGCAAACGGTGCAAATCGATCAGCCACGGTAACATGGGATTGTGTCCTCAGGCTCGCAACGAAAACTAACACGCCTCACCCAAATGAGCTGGCAGGAACTCCGCGCACGAGTTGGTCAGGAAGTTTCTAAGCGGCTTGACTTGGCGAAGTACAGGGCCGGATTTGTAGCGACCGAGGCTCGACTTGCGAGCGCACCGTCGAAGGGCGCGAAGTTCTTCTTCGGAGAAACAGAAGCCAGCCATCGCGCGAACCTTCTGAAAAAACGCTTGCCTGACGAAGTCGATGCAATCATCCAAGACGCAACCGCGATTTGCCGGCATGAATTTCACTTGCTGGGATACGACAAGATTAGCTTTGGTCCCGAAATCGATTGGCATTTTGCCGAACGGAGACAAAGTTCTCGGCTAAAAGCCTGGTACAAGATTGATTTCCTGGATTTTTCCGTAGGCGGCGATCACAAGATTGTTTGGGAGCTTAACCGTCATCAGCACCTGGTGACACTGGCCAAGGCATGGTTGTTTACCGGCAAAGCCGAATACGCAAAGGAAGCTGTGGCCCAATGGTATTCGTGGCAGAAGGCAAATCCTTACCCTATGGGCATCAACTGGGCCAGCTCCCTGGAAGTGGGTTTCCGCAGCATCTCCTGGATTTGGGCTCGATTTCTGCTGGCCGAATGCCCGGAAATGCCGAGCAGATTCGAAACCGATCTTTTGATCGCTCTGCAATTGAATGGGCGCCATATCGAGCGTTACCTGTCGACCTATTTTTCTCCGAATACCCATCTGCTTGGCGAAGCGACCGCGCTTTTCTTTATCGGCAGCCTTTTTCCTGAGCTTGCCGCGGCAAGCCGCTGGCGAAATCTCGGGTGGCAGATTCTTCTTCAGGAATCTGGACGTCAGGTCCGCGAGGATGGTGTTTATTTTGAGCAGTCGCTGTACTACCACGTCTACGCACTCGATTTTTTTCTGCATGCGCGAATTCTTGCTTCGGTCAGTGCCACCACGATTCCTGAATCATTCGACAGGATATTGAAAAGAATGGCAGATATGGTGCAAGCCTTATCAGTTGCCGGAGCAATCGAAGGCTTTGGAGACGACGACGGAGGCAGAGTATTCAATCCACATCGAAATCGCGCCGAATGCATGATCGATCCGCTGGCGCTTGGGATGGTTCTTTATGGTGATCATTATCCATCGGCGAATCTGACGGAAGAATCGATCTGGCTATTCGGCGATAAGGCTGTCGAAGCATTTGACACAATCGCTGCGCGCACCGATATACGCTCACGATCGTTTCCTGCGGGGGGCATCCATCTCATGAACGACTTCGAGCCGGGTCGTCAACAATTGATGATCGACGCCGGCCCACAAGGAACGGGCCACTCCGGTCATGGGCACGCAGATGCATTGAGTATTCGATTGTCTTTGGATGGACAGCGCTTTCTGGTTGACAGCGGCACATATTGCTACGTTTCGGATGGAGAAGAACGAAATTATTTCCGTGGCACGGCGGCGCACAATACGCTTAAAGTCGACAACCTGGACCAAGCTGTTCCAGAGGGACCATTCGCTTGGAGTTCGATTCCGCAGGCCATTGCGGAAACCTGGGTCAATGGGAAGAGCTTCGATTTTTTTGTTGGCAGCCATGACGGATATCGTAGGCTGCCGAATCCCGTCGTGCATCGACGATCCGTCTTCCATGTGAAAGCAGGACTTTGGTTTATACGAGATGTGGCCGAAGGGCAGGGCCAGCATTTCCTCGAAACTTTCTGGCATTTTGCCCCTCAAATTGAAATCGCCGAGGAACGCGGTGCTGTCACCGCGAAGCTTTCCATTCGGGATAAACATTCTGAGAACGCCTGCCTCACTCTCCTCATCGACCGTAACTCCGATTGGGCTGCCGAGCTTGTGGCAGGCATGATCTCGCCCGCCTACGGGTCCAAACAGGCTGCGCCCGTTCTTCGTGTTAGTACAAATGCACTTCTACCGAAGGAGTGCGCGGTCTTGCTCTTACCTGGAAAACAGGCTTCCGGCTTTGGGGAATTCTCAGCTCTCTTTGAGAGTTCAAAGGGTGAGGTACGCGGCTATCGTTACAATACGGCCCAGACCTATGAGTTCCTGTTTCTCGCGGAGGGAAATGCTGGCTGGACTGTGGGTAATTGGAGGAGCGATGCCAAGCTACTCTATAGCAAACTCGAAGACGGTCGGTTCACGCACGTTATCATGGTTTCAGGCACTTTCGCCGAATGGCGCGGCAAACGCCTGGTGTCGTGCTCTTCAGGCGCGGCAACTTTCGAGTGGCTGAAGCACGCGGGAGTTCAGAGCGGAACCTCCCAGAGTGCTCTGGAAGATTTGGTTTTCGATCTCTAAGCTTGACTCTGCCACCAGGCGAACCTTTTGCCGACTTTGGTAAGCACGAAAACCATGTGTGGGATTGCGGGAATATTCGAATTCGGTGAAGCAGCTCGCGTTGACGAAGCTCTATTGAAGCGTATGTGCGATGTCATTGCACACCGCGGTCCCGACGATGAGGGCTTATTCATTCATGATGGAATCGGGCTGGGCATGCGCCGGCTCAGCATCGTCGATCTCTCGACCGGCCATCAACCAATCAGCAACGAAGATGGGTCAGTCTGGATCGTTTTCAACGGCGAGATATACAATCACCGCGCTCTACGCGAACAACTGATCGCCGCCGGGCATCGCTACCGCACCCAGAGTGACACCGAAACCATTGTTCATCTTTATGAGCAATACGGGAAAAATTGCGTTCAGCACTTGCGAGGAATGTTCGCGTTCGCCATCTGGGATGCAAAACGCCAGTCTCTCTTTGTCGCGCGCGACCGATTGGGGATCAAGCCGCTGTATTACCGGCTCTCCAACTCAACTTTCATTTTCGGATCGGAAATCAAAGCTTTGATGGAGTATCCCGCAGGAGGCGCCGAATTTAATCGAGACGCTCTTCCCGAGTTCTTGAGCTTCGGCTATCTCTCTGGTGAGGAAACGTTCTATTGCGGTGTCCGCAAACTGATGCCGGGCCACTGGCTCGAGGTAAAAGAGAGCAGTGATTTTCATGTAGAGCAGTATTGGGATTTGAGTCCCGCCTCAGAGATCGAACACCATAATGAGCACTACTACGTGGCGAACTATTACGAACTGCTCGAAGACGCGGTGAGCAGCCATTTGATGAGCGACGTTCCGGTCGGAGTATTTCTTAGTGGCGGCCTCGATTCCAGCGCGGTAGCCGCGCTTATGACAAAAATCAGGCGTGAGCCGATCGAGACTTTTTCAGTCGGCTATTCCGAACAAACCTACAGCGAATTGCCGTATGCCCGAACGGTTGCTGAACATCTGAAGTCAGTACACCACGAGGTATTTGTAAGCCGGGAAGACTTCTTTGGTTCGTTGCCGAAACTCATCTGGCACGAGGATGAGCCGATCGTCTGGCCTTCGAGCGTGGCGCTGTTTTTCGTCGCGCAGTCGGCTCAGGAACGCGTCAAAGTAGTTCTGACCGGCGAAGGCAGCGATGAAACCCTGGCCGGTTATTCACGTTACGCGTTTACTCTGAAGAATCTCGCTTGCGATCGCATATATCGCGGCATCGTTCCACGCGGCATTCGGCGTCGTCTGCGCGAAACTATAGGGGCTTCTGGTTGGATTAGCGCAGACATGCGCCGCAAGCTCTCCCACACGTTTCTTGCGCTCGACGGAGAATCCTGGTCTTCTTTTTATTTTGACAATTTTTTTTCCGCGTTCAATCAAACTGATCAAAGCGAACTGTTAAACGACGAATTTCGCGACCAAGTTGAGGCCGGTGCCGCATATCGGAATGTCCTTGGATACTGGGATAAATCCTCCGGTGATCTTCTTCAGCGACTGCTCTATACCGACATCAAGACCTACCTCGTCGAGCTTTTGATGAAGCAGGACAACATGAGCATGGCCGCATCAATCGAGAGCCGAGTTCCATTTCTCGATCACCTGCTAGTGGAATGGGCTATGCAGATTCCAGCGGGGATTCAGATACATGGTGCTGCCGGCAAGCGGATTCTCAAGAAAGCCATGGAGCAACTGCTTCCTCGCTCGATCATTTATCGTCCTAAACTAGGATTCCCGACCCCGTGGCGTGGCTGGCTGGCCGGCCCCACGCTCGATTCAATCGAACGCCTGCTGTTGGAGCCCAGGAGCATGAATCGCGGATTGTTCAAGCGAGAGGCTATCGAAAAGCTTTTTCGCGAGCACCGCGCCCGGTATCGCGACCATTATGATCGCATCTGGCGTCTGCTCAACCTTGAACTGTGGCATCGCGTTTGCATTGAGGGAGACTCGCACGAGCAAGCGGTAAAGGCTGCCGAAGCGAAATCTGTTCCCATGACTTAGCCTCGAATTTCGTTTTTATCCCTGCGGTGGTCCTGCCTTTTTCGGTGGCCGGGCACCAACTCAGCATAAACGCTCGACCAGCAGTCGCGAACCGAGGCCCAATTCCAGCGCTGACACTCCGCAAAGGCGTTCTCAGCAAGGCGGGCGGCGAGGTCCGGATCTTCAAGCAGTCTGATGATGTTTTGCGCCAAAGCGGCTGGATCGCCAGGATCAGATAGCAATCCCGTACGTTCATGCTCAACTATGTAGCGCATACCCTCCGGAGAGGTGGTCGCTACCGGAGTTCCAGATGCAAAGGCCTCGAGCACAGAAACCGGCATATTATCCAGATTAGAAGCATTCACGAAGATATCGGCGCGGTCGTAGAACTGAGCGATTTCCTTATGCGGAGAAACACCGAGGAAATGAACTCCTTGCAGGTTTAATTGCCGCACCAGTTCCCGGATTTCACCTTCCAGAGCTCCCCCTCCCAGCAGATCGAGGTTCGCGTCCGGAAAGACTTTCTGCATTTCTGCGAAGGCCCTCACGACGATATCGATGCCATAGTACGGATGGAACCCGCGGGTGCAAATCAAATGCGGTCTCAAGGGCCGGCGCAGGCGATAACGGAACTGCGATAAATCGACAACATTGGAAACGATCTGCGCCTTCAACCCAAATTCGCGCAACACATCAACGAGATAACCTGAAGGAACGACGATGCGATCGGTTTCCCGCAACACGAGCCGCGCCAGGGCGGACTTTTGCAGATGGTCGCGGCACTCACCACTGTGATAGTTGATCAAAGTTGACTTGCCAAGAAACCGAGCCATCGCCCACGCTGGAAGCGGTGCCACCAGAAATGATGAATACGAAGCTGAAAATATGTGGGCAATATCTACATCCAGCAATCCCCGCCACAGGCGAAATAGATAGAGCGGCTCACGGATGACGGTACGCAGAAAAGGTATGCGCTCTGCCCACCGCAGTCCGTAAGGCAAACGCGGGTCAACGGGAATAAGCCGGGCATCTATCTCGCGATTGTTCTTCCAATTTCGAATAAGGAAATCGGCTTGCACCGACTGCCCACCGACGTAACGCAAACTCGGGGCAACCACGGCTACCCGAATTGGAGAATCT
>Ga0070731_10005359_pt1 | contig 10619 bp, 7 predicted proteins | sample Coa_R1_2_FD_66448 | JGI IMG/M metagenome (GOLD analysis project Ga0070731, IMG submission 66448) | Surface soil microbial communities from Centralia Pennsylvania, which are recovering from an underground coalmine fire - Coalmine... | ecosystem: Environmental > Terrestrial > Soil > Unclassified ... | reverse complement strand
CATCTCACCCTAGCCATGTCCGACATCGTCAAGGATTAGGGTGAGAGCACAACTCCTGAGACAGGGCAAGAGCTACCGGCCGCGTTGTTGGTTCCTAGCCAAATTTGATGCAAAAGCTTCAGTCATCTCACCCTCATTCCTACTTTCCATTGACACGCAACGTCAAAAAATCAGCTTTAAGGCGAGCTGAATCTGCCGGGAAGTGGTCGACGTCGCAGTGATTCTGCCGACGGTACCAAGTGGGTTCGCAACCGAAGCTCCTACAGGCGCCTGTGAGTCGCCCGCCGGAGATGAAAGAGAGCCCGTAAACACTTCGCTGGCTGGAGCACCAAAATTCGCATGATTCAGAATATTGAAGACTTCTGCACGAAACTCAATGCTTCCCTGCTCACCTAACCACCCCACTTTAGTATCCTTGTTAAGCGAGAAATCCCACTCAGCTAGCCCCGGGCCACGCAACAAACTGCGTCCGACGTCACCGATCTGTCCAACCGGTCCGAGCTGGAACATCATGGGATTAAACCAGTTGTTCGGATTTCCCGTAATGACCGTGTTCTTGTTATAGGGGACAAAGGTATACGTGTGAGTTCCGCCGGACACGGGAAGCGTCACTGTTTGAGTGGTCGTCTGGAAGTCAGCTCGGGTGATGCCAGGGTTGTTGTCCGAAAATACTCCTTCCTCGGCTCTATCTACGTTACTAAGGTTGGCAGTGAACGGAGCTCCCGTTTGCACCGTTACAATGTTGCCAACCCACCAACCACTCCCGACTTTCGGCAGGAAGCCGTTTCCTGCGGGCCCGGGCAGATGATAAAGGAGATTGAGGTGGAAGTTGTATTTTCTGTCGAAACAAGACGAACCCCTATCATCTCGTTGGTCGTACGGGTTGATCGGAAGGGCATTGGCACCACAGCCCTCGGCGTTGAAAATCTCCCCAATCCCGGTGTCGATCGCATGGCTCCAGTTGAAGGATCCCTGGAAGTCCAGACCTTGCGACAGATGCTTGGTCGCAACCACCTGAAGTCCGTTGTAGTAAGAATATCCATTCGTGCTTTCCAGGATAGCCATCTTATAGTTCGGATTGATCCGCCGGTATTGCGGATTGGCAGCCTGTACGGCACCCCCGGTGCAGGGCGTCGGCGAGAGCACACCACTGCACGTGTAAGGATCCCACGTCATGACACCATTCACGTCTGCCGATGGCTCGTACGGATTCGCTTCGAAATACGACCAAAGTCTTCGGCCTTGGTTGCCGAGATAGGAAACCGAAAGTCCCGTTCCGAATGGAAGCTGTCGCTCAACAGTTAGATTGTATTGATACGATCGAGGTAGCCTATCGTAATAGTTAGCACTCTGAACGTCGTTGCCACCACCCGCAAAATTAAAGGGTAACTGGAACATCGTGCCTGGAGCAACACTTTCCGAATGGTATCCTGAAAAGGGTGGTTGTGAGATTAAGCTCATCAGCAAGGCTCCATTAATCTCACCTGTGTCATAGTAGATGCCGGCACCGCCACGTATCGCAGTTTTCCCATTGCCGACGACGTCCCAGGCGAATCCAACGCGCGGACTGAAAGCCAAGTGACCCGGATTCTGCAGGGGCGGCCCTAGGGTGTACGAGTCGGCCGGATTCGAGAAGTCCAGGAATCTCGATTGGATGCCGTGTATCTCGTTTGGCGTCGTTAGGAACTCGTAACGCAGGCCAAGATTTAGAGTCAGCCGAGGAGTGACGTGCACATCGTCCTGGACATAGAAACCGGGGACATAGAAGAGATAGTCGCGCCGAGTGTTGCCAAGGTCTGCAATGGCCGAAACGGGAGGTCCTCCCTGCATGAATGAAGCAAGATTGGCGAACACCACATAACCCAAGGTAAACTGCGAATAAAAAGCGCTCAAATCATAACGATTTAACGACGCGCCGAATTTCAGGTTGTGACGCCCGCGTGTATAAAACACGTCATCGCTGAGCGCAAATATTCCTTGGATCTCCCTCGCAGGATATCCGACTCCCGAACCCGGGCCCGTGACGCCACTGATTGAGACAAGACCCAGCGGGAGGCCGGGGACCATCGAGTATTGAGGCCCAGTAAGATTGACGTTATACGAATTAATTTCGTTAATGTCGGTGCGGCTGTAGGAAAATCTTGCTGAGTTCAATAAGCTGGATGAAAAGATGTGATTTTCACCGAGCGTCACGAACTGGTTGTGATTATAACCAATAATATTGTAGAGGTGATACCCAGAACCATTGTCTATCCTCGTCCAATCGATGGTATACCGACCGAAGAATGAGTCAGAGGACGACAGGGCATAGTCGAGACGGAACTGTCCATAATCCTCACTACCTATGTTCGGTATCGCGGTGGTGTAGTCTATGCCGTTATTGGGATCGGGGACCAAATTTATAAGCGGCACGATGACCGGTGGGATAACGCTTGAGGTTGTAAGTCCGACGGCACAACCAGAGGCCACCGTATTGCTCGGAAATGCATAATTGGTCCCATTCGGCACCAAGTCATGGCAATCGGCGGGCGGAGCAACAGAATTCCCTGTTTGGTTCAGAAGCTGCCGTAAGCCTTCATACACACTATAAAAGAAAACTTTGTCTTTCTTAATCGGCCCGCCAAATGAACCACCAAATTGATTTCTTCGAAATTCTGGGAGGCGTCGTGGCTGTCCGTCAGGGTGGTCTCCGGAAGAAGCTGGTGTGTCGAAGTAGTTTTTTCCATCAAGAGCGGCATTCCTCAAGTATTCGAACCCGTCGCCGTGCCACTCGTTCGTTCCACCTTTACTGAGCATAACCATTTGGCTGCCCATAGTTAGGCCGTAGGTGGCATCATAAACACTGCTGACCATTCGGAATTCTTTGATGCCATCAACACCAAGCATCGTTCCCAGCAAAGAGCCAGCGTTGACGCCTACTGCATTTACCAACGACGCTCCGTCCAACAAAAAATTATTTGATTGAATGGGTGCGCCGTTAGAGCTGAATAGATTTCCTGTCATTCCGAAGGCGAAGGGCGTTGCATAGGTTATGGTCAGCGAGGTTCCCGGCTGTACCAACATGAGACGATCGATGTTGCGCCCATTGAGCGGGAGATCAGCCATCTGCTGATCATTGACCAAGCCACCCAAGCTAGTGGTGGTGGTATCTATTATTGGAACCTCTCCCGTGACCTGTACTGTTTGGGAAACTGAACCTACTTTCAAGGAGAAGTTAATCTTAGTCGAATCGGCCACGTGGAGAGTAACGCCGGACTCAATCTCACGCTGGAAACCTGCCGCATCGACTTCTATCCGATATTCGCCCGGAGGAAGGGTCGGTAGGCTGTAGAGTCCCGCTTGGTCCGTTTTCGTGGGATACGCCACGCTGGTATTCACATTCACCGCTTGCACCTGTGCATCAGCGATGACGCTCCCCGACGCATCTGTCACGAGACCGCTAATGGCAGCCGTGCTTCCCTGAGCAAAGGCTGAAATGGGGCACAATGCCAGGCAAAGAACGGTGCAACCAAGAAAGAACACAGAGTTGTGGCGCATCACTAGACCCCCTACTTGAGGCTTGGCAGAGGCGTACACTCCAGTATTACTGTGGGGTCAGCGAATTGTGCCAAGGGCTATACAGATTTCCGAAGCTAGGGGTCCATACCAGCGCGTGAGACGGCAGCTGCCCTATCAATTTGAAACGCCATGGCGGCCCTCTCCAACGGCCCGGATCGAAGCCATCGGATCGGTGCGCCATAACTCGCTCCTGTTGTTGCGCAGCTCAAGGTAGGTAAGATCGCGTGGTTCCCCCGGCCGCAAATTATTTCAGCAGCAGCTTTTCTTCGAACGGCGCGCGCGACATCACGTGCGCATCGCCCTCGGTGATCACTACCATCTCCTCCAAACGTACTCCTCCACCGCCGCGCACACCCTCGACCCAAATGAGCGGCTCGACCGCAAAGACCATCCCTGGCTCGAATTCATACACCGGCGCGCCGGGTAGCGTTTCGCCGATGTAGGGCGGTTCGTTCGCACCGATGCCCACGCCGTGGCCGATGAACAGCGAAAGAAACCGATTGCCCAGCTTGTATTTTTCCGCAGTCTGAACGATTGTCTGCGCGGCGTCTTGGTTTGTGCTTCCGGGACGCATCTTCGAAATCCCCGCTCGGAGGCTTTCGTATACTGCGGTGAAAATTTCCTGCTGCTGTCGCGAGGGCTTGCCGCAAATTCCCGTGCGGGCCACGTCGCCGAAGTAACCATTCCAGCAACCGCCGATATCGATGAACACCAGGTCCCCGTTTCGGATCAGTTTGTCCCCGCTGATGCGATGTGGTGGAGACATGTGCTCGCCGCTCGCCACGAACGGCGTCATCACGTGCGCGTACTCGCCGCCCAATCGAAATAGCGTGCGCATGGCCTCGCCCGCGATTTCGCATTCGCGCACGCCCTCCGCAATCGCAGCCATCCCTGCAGCCGTCACGGCATCCGCGAGCGCGGTCGCTTCTTCCAACAGCGCAATCTCCTCCGGCAGCTTGATCCGGCGCGCAATTTGCATCGGTGTGTCGCCGTCTTCTATCCGCACTTCGGGCAAATGTCTCGCGATAAACTGGACGAGGTTCGTATTCGCCTCGTCCATTCCAATTCGTGCGCGCTCCAACCCGTGCTTTCGCAGCACCGGCGCCAGGATCGAGTGCACCAATCCCTCGATTAACGGCCGCTCCTCGATAATAGGAATGGTGTGAATCTCTTTGATCCATGGCATCGTCCGCTCCGCTCGGTCGCGTTCACCCCCGGAACAGAAAAGAATCGGTGCACTATCGGTTGCCAGCAGCACTCCATTCAGCGCCGTCGTTTTTCCGGCAATCAACTGCGGCCGCAGATCGGTGAGGTAGCGGACGTTTTCATCCTTCCACAAGAGCAGCGCATCCAGGTTCGCCCGCTCGCGTTCGCCTTGCGCCCGCGCCACGCGCTTTCCCCGCAGCGCCTGCAAATCCGGCCTCGCCTCGTAGGAAACGTGAAATAGTCCACGCGCGAAACGATTCATATCCCTCCAAGACCCGCAAAGGCTGACGGAAGTATTACGCCGGGGCCGCCCATTTGTGCCACGGTTATTTGCGCTCAGAATTTCGACAGGCAAGAAACCCTTGATGGGTCCGCCGGAGCGATCGAAGACCGTTTTGTTCGAATGAGCCGGAGCTTGGCCCGACGCAGTTCCTCGAGATGCCAGAAGGTTGGCACCACAACAGGTGTTCCTTCAGGGTGCGCGTGGAACGTTCCACGCAGCCGTTTCCTTCTGGTCGGCAAACGAAGGTGGAGAAAGAGATGATTCCAAGGAAGTGGCAAGAAATTTGAAACCATAAAACTGAAGCACTATTTAATGACCATCGGATTGACGGGTGACCCGACGGCTTTCGTAACTGGCAATGGCGGTCCGCAGAAGAAGAATTCGTAGACCAGATCCTGGGCACAGTCCACCGCCAGATCCTTCAGGTAAAAAATCTCGCCCATAGTGATGCCCATCATCGGTATCACCACCCAATGCCAGGGTTGGCTCGCCTCAGTAGTTTCGTTCGGACGGACTTCGCAACCCCAAGTGTCGGTGCAAATCGCCGCAATCTCTTTCTTGTAGATCCATTCACAGGTTTCGAACGCGAGTCCCGGCGCATCGCCGCCTGCGTATCCACCCCAATCGCCGCTGTCGAGGCGATTTTCCATCTGGCCGGTACGCACGATGACAAAATCGCCCCGGCAAATTTCGACGCCCTGAGCTTTGGCCGTTGCGTCTAAGTCGTCATTCGTGATCGCCATCCCGTCTTCGAGATAGGGTGCTCCAACGTGCCGTGCCACGTCCAGCAAAACGCCTCGCCCAGCCATACGATCCTTCACCTTTTCGATGCCGTTCTTCTGCGCACCGTCACAGTCAACCAACCGTGCGTCGTAACCATTCCACATCTTCTCGTCGAAAAAGATGTGACCAAGCGCGTCCCATTGGGTGCCACATTGCATCGGGAGCGAGATCATGTCGTCCGCGTAACGCAAGCCTCCCTCGTCCTGCACGCCGGCAACCGCGTCCGTGCCGGTCGCGAGCATAGTGTGTATCGGATTAAAGCGATTGCCCCACAATCCCCGCTGCGGGCCATTCCTGTCGAAATTGAGGGCCAGCGAAAACATTTTGCCGCGGCGGATCAGCCTGCCAGCTGCGACTAGTTCCGCTGGAGTGATGAAGTTGAGGGTTCCCGCTTCGTCATTGGGACCCCAGCGGCCCCAATTCTTACAACGCTCGGCAGTTGCACGCAGATGCTTCAGATCGAATCGCTCCTCATCATATCGCCTAGGCATAATGCTCACCCTTCTAATTCGGGACTCCGCAACTGGACGGTGCGGCGGGCGCGGCCCGTGCAATTGTTTCCGGCTTTAGAGGGCGCGGAAAGGATTCAATAACGATGTGACCGACTGCCTCAACCAGAAATGGCAGGAGCGCCCTCAAGGACCGATTTGCACAAGATTCTCTGCATTATCGCTCCCTTTATTTCTCGGTAACAGGACCACCAGCGCGGCCGCCAAAAACAACCAGGCACTCATTACTGCCATGCCGTAGGCGACGCTTCTGGTCTTCTGAGCAATGACGCCGATAGCATATGGACCGGCGAAACCGCCAAAGTTGGCCACGCAATTGACCAGGGCGATTCCGCCAGCCGCGGAAGCACCCGTCAGAAATTCTGCAGGCAGCGCCCAGAAGGGGCCAAAGAAGCTGTAGATCCCCATGGTTACGAACGACAAAAGTACGATAGATAAAATGGGATCGCTGGTCCAGCCGAGGATCAACATGGCGATGCCGCCGACTGCCACAGTTCCGGCCGCATGATAGCGGCGTTCAAGCCGCCGGTCGGAGCTGCGGGAGACGAGAATCATCGCAAGTAAACCCATGACATTGGGAATCATCACCAGCAAACCAACTAGGGTATTCGAGAGTCGTGCTGAGAGAGCTTTGACCTCCAGCGGCATCCAAAAGTTAAGGCAGTAATAGTCGGTAAGAAACGCGAAATAAATCAACGTCAAGTACCACACCCGCGGAGAGGTCAGGGTTTGCGTCACCGAAAATTGATGCTTGACTTGTTTCTCTTCTCTTTCTCGCTCCAGTTTCGCGCACAACCAATCTTTTTCGTCTGCGGTCAAAAACCTGGCTTCCTCCGGACGATTTGGTAGTACGAAGTACGTGAGAAACCCGCAAATGGCGGCCGGAATTCCCTCTAGAATCAGTAGCCAGCGCCAACTGCTGACACCCAGCCAGTGCACATGATCGAGCACCCAACCAGAGACGGGAGCCCCGAACGTGACCATGATTGGCAAACCTGTCATGAACATCGCTACCGGGCGGGCCCGTTCCCGCTCAGGAAACCAGTAGGTGAGGTACAAGATGACTCCCGGGAAGAAGCCCGCTTCCGCGACCCCCAACAGAAAGCGGACCACCTGCAATTGGGCGACACTGTGTGCGAAACCAGTCAGGGAGGCGACGAAGCCCCAAGTGATGAGGATCCGGGCAATCCAGACACGCGCCCCCAATTTGTGCAACAGTAAGTTACTGGGCACCTCGAAGATCACATAACCAAAGAAGAACATGCCCACTAGCAGCCCGTACTGACGGCTATTGATTCCCAGATCGGCGTTCATGGTCAGGGCCGCGAAACCGATGTTGTTCCGGTCAAGAACGTTAAATATAAAAAGGATGAGGAGGAACGGTATCAGCCGCTTGTGAAGCTTGCGAATCGTCTGCTTTTCGATGACTTCCCCTGATTGCGCTGCTTTACTCACCATCAATTAGCTCGCGACCGTCAGGGGAGGCATCAGCAGATTCACTTACTTTTTACGGGTAAAGCAAAGACGAAGAGCGTGGCTGCCGGTTCAGGGAGGTGTCCCTTGCTTTCAGGGAAGAGTCTGCGAACCATGGTCTCTCCGATGGAACCGCCTCCACTGGAAATGCTAATGAACTGCCTGCCCCCAACCGAGAAGCTAACCGGCGGCGAGGCGATGCGTCCGCCCGTATTGAAAGACCATAGCTTCTCTCCTGTCTTTGCGTCTAGCGCAAATGCGTTACCTTCTACGTCTCCACCAAAAAGCAAGTCGCCCGCGGTAACCAGAGGAGATGAAAGGTTGATATAATTAGTTTTGAACATCCATTTTTTAGCGCCCGTTGCCGGATCGAACGCGCTGATGTTCGGTGCGGAAATCGGGTTCACCCCCGACTTGCGGTGGCCCTCTGTGAAAACGTTGCAAAGATCGTAATCGGTGGCATACCAATAGCCTGTTCTCGGGCTATACGCAAAATAATTGACTCCCTGAGCGCCTGCACCTAACATCGGCGAGATCAAACCGTCCTTCACTTGGGCGGGATCCACCATATCTAGGGGTTTTCCGTCCGCATCAATACCTTTGGTCCAATTCGGAGTAGCACCCCACGGAAACGCGCGTATGAACTTGCCGGTTTCCCGATCGAGCAAATACGCAAAGCCATTCTTGCTGCTGTGCAGCATGACCTTCCTTTTGTTCCCCTCTATATTCAAGTCCAAGAGGATCGGGCCGGATTGCGAGTCGTAGTCGTACACATCGTGCGGAGTCTCCTGAAAATACCATTTCAGCGTACCTGAGTCGGCATCGAGTGCGATCACAGATGCCGTATATAGGTTATTTCCAGGCCGCCCTTGCCCCGCCATCGTTGGTGACGGGTCGCCGGTGCCCCAGTAGGTCGTATTCGTTTCGGGATCGTACGTACCCGTATCCCATATTCCACCTCCTCCGAGTTGTGCAATATCTTGACCCTTGTCAGCTACCACGGTGCTGAAGTGCCAGACGAGCTTTCCCGTTTCCGCATCATACGCATTCACCCACCCGCGCATCTTGCCAAACCCTGAACCGGCTTCGCCCGCAATCACCTTGCCCCTTACGAACAAGGGAGCAGCCGTAATGTTGCAGTTGCATTCGACGGAGTCTTCTTCATGCACGTTCCATACTTCCTTCCCCGTCTTCCCGTCGATGGCAACAATGTGATTGTCCTGCGTGCCCATGTAAACGTTGCCGTCCCCGTACGCGATACCACGCGCTCCGCGATTCTCGCTTATCTTGGTCGGAAACTCATAGGTGTAGGTCCAGATCCACTGACCTGTTTTCGCGTCGACAGCATAGACGTTGTTCTGCATCCCTTCGATGAACAACACACCGTCGACGACAAGTGGTGGCGCCTGCAAACCGGTTGTAAGCGGAGGTCTTGAAAGCCCTGTCGGGAAGGCCCACACAGGCACAAGGCGGTCGACATTCTTTCGATTGATCTGATCCAGCGGGCTGTAATTCCAGCCCGCATAGTTTCCATACAGCGTGAGCCAGTTTTGCGGTTCCTTATCGGCATGTTCAAGTCTCGATCGCCACGTTGCGTCCTGCGCTAGAAGTGCGCCATCTCCGATCCCGATCAGAACTGAAACCAGGACCATTGCTAAGAATCGGTCATGCCTACAAGAGAGTCTCATCGCTTTCGCCTCCATTCGCGACGGCGCGGTAAAAAGACTATTGTCATCCTGCGTTACACATCTTCAGCGCCGAATTCTTGCTGTGCATGGGGTTGCGATTGTCCGGGATGAACGCCTGGGCGGGCCGTGTGGACGACTGGAAACGCCCAGTGACACAGATGCGTGCGGGTTGGGGAGCGGTCGCACGAGTGTCGACCAAAATCCACCTGAGTTTTTCTAGGGCACGGTAATAATCGTGTCGGACGCTATGAAAAGTCTTACATGTTTTTTCAGCAATCTCTCGCATTGTAAGACCTTCGTAGAACGCATACTCCACGACCTGACGCTGGGACTTCCTGAGTTCCCTGAGCGCCTCTCTCACAGCCTGAGTGAGTTCCGCATTGCCGAGAGAATGCCCGTTGCAACCGGAGCGTCTGTCAGTTAACCCCGGATCGTCGCAATGGGAGTAAATACCGCGCAACTTTAAATAGCGCCGGCGGTTGAAAGCTTGGTTGTATGCGGATTGGAGAATCCACATTTTGACTGTGCCTCTTGCGGGATCGAACTCTTTGGCAAAACGGAAGATAGAGAGGAAGACGCATTGCATCAGATCTTCGGCTTCGCCGGCATCTCGAAGAATCCGCAACGCGATACTGAGTACCATGCGATAGTAGCGATAAAAGAGAGTGGTTAGGGCATTCGGATCTCCATCGAGCAATCGAGTTATGAGCACTTCATCCGACAAGTGCGCTAATTCACCGTCTCCAGAACGGTCCGGCAAATCACCTGCCAAACTCAGGTTTAGTTTCCCACTCATTCGATGGCCTCCCACGTCAAAGAGATCGAAATACGCTCGAGAAAAACGGAACGCTTCTTCCGGTTCAATATTTCTCACTCGGAGACACGCAGTACGGTTCTACCAACCACCTCTCCCGAGCCCAAACGTTCGAGCGCTTCGTTCGCAGCCTCAAGCGGAAGCACGTCGTCTATCACGTTTCGGACTTGCCCACTCGCAAGCAGCGAGATGGCGAGTTCGAGTTCGTTTCGCTGCACGTAGCGGGAGCCCACGAATTCAATCTCGCGCAGCACGTAATCATCAGTCTGCACGCGTGCAAATCCCTCAGTGTCATAGCCAACTCC
>Ga0070731_10005358_pt1 | contig 10625 bp, 8 predicted proteins | sample Coa_R1_2_FD_66448 | JGI IMG/M metagenome (GOLD analysis project Ga0070731, IMG submission 66448) | Surface soil microbial communities from Centralia Pennsylvania, which are recovering from an underground coalmine fire - Coalmine... | ecosystem: Environmental > Terrestrial > Soil > Unclassified ... | reverse complement strand
CGCCAGAGCACGGCGTTCAGCTACGGCGTCCCGCTGCGGTGGGGTGATGCCGAGCTCGTCTCGGCCCTCGCCGCCATGGCGCTCGCCATCGCCGGTGTCGTGCTGGGCCGGCGCCGGCGGATCCCTCTCGGCTACTGGAGCGCGCCGGTGCTCCTGTGGCTCACCACGGTGGCCCTCCAGGGCATGCCCCGGCTCCGGGCCACGCTCGATCCCTTCCTCCTCCAGCTCGCTGCCGTGGCCTTGGTCGCCGGGTATGGCGCGCTCCGTGGGCCAGGAACGAAAGCCGCTCCGGAGCAGACCCCCACGCCGGCCTGATCGCGCGGCCCTGCCTGAGCGCGCCACCCTGAGCGCGTGCCAGCCGACTTCCCCCCGGCGACATCCTCACTATTGACGACGCCGCCCCCCGGCCCGGTGTGCTGGCCTAACGGGTGAGCTCACCCGAGCGGTTCGGGACCGAGCACCGTCTTAATTGGGGGGCACCATGCCACTGCGCGCCAAGCGCCGGTACCACGGCATCGCCGGGGTCGCCACTGCGACTGTCCTGGTCGGAGCCGCGCTGGGACTCGTGACCGCGCCGGGGGCGACGGCCAAGACCACTGCACCGAGAGTCTTGTACGTGTACCCGTCGGGCATGCCCTTTGCCGGTGTCTCGACACCGGCGGCAGTGACCTTCACGACCATCCAGGACGCGGTCAACGCCGCCCACAAGGGTGACTGGATCCTGGTGGCGCCGGGCGACTACCACGAGAACGACGACGTAACCAACCCGCCCACGGCGTCGGAGCTGAGCTCAGGTTGGTACGGCGGCGTCGACATCGAGACCCCAGGCGTGCACCTGCGCGGGATGGACCGCAACTCGGTGATCGTGGACGGCACCCAGTCCTCGGCTGCCACCCCTTGTAGCGCCGCACCGGCGGACCAGAACACCCTCGGTGGCAAGGGTCGCAACGGGATCCTGGTGTGGAAGTCGAGCGGTGTATCCATCGACAACCTGACGGTGTGCAACTTCCTCGCCGGGTCGGGGAGCTCCGGCAACGAGATCTGGTGGAACGGGGGCGGTGGATCCGGGAAGATCGGGCTCAAGGGCTACTCGGGCAGTTACCTCACCGCCACGTCGACGTACTTCGTGGCCGACAACCCCACGTCCAGCGAGAACGTGTGCAGCATCTGCGCCTTGTACGGGATCTTCGCCTCGAATTCCAAGGGCCCGGGTTCACTGAGCCAGCTCTACGCCAACAACTTCTCGGACTCGGGTATGTACATCGGCGCCTGTATCCGGGTGTGCAACGTCACGGTCGACCACGCCTGGATGGAGAACAACGCCCTCGGCTATTCGGGCACCAATTCGGGCGGCCAGATCATCATCCAGAACTCGACCTTCGACGACAACAAGGACGGGTTCGATACCAACACCGCCCTCACCGGAGACCCGCCCCCGCCGCAAGACGGCCGGTGCACGGGGACGACGATCAGCCCGATCACTCACACCGCCTCGTGCTGGGTGGTGGTGGGCAATCTCTTCGAGAACAACAACAACCCGAACGTGCCCATCGCTGGTACGGCCGGACTCGGGCCGACCGGCACGGGCATGACCGTCTCGGGTGGGCGAAACGACACGGTGATGAACAACCAGTTCCTCGGCAACGGCGCCTGGGGTGTGGTGTTCCTCCCGTATCCCGACGGGAACACGGCGTCGGATGGCAAGACGTGCGCCGGCACCAAGGGCATCGACATTTCCAGCCTGGGTATCCCCGGCCTGGCCTGTATCTACGACCCCATGGGGGACCTGTTGTCCGGCAATCAGTTCTCGGGGAACGGCACGTTCGGCAACCCCAGCAATGCTGACTTCGGCAACCTGCTCGTCGGGGGCCACGAGTTCACCGACTGCTTCACCGGGAACACCGAATGGGACCCGACCTTCACCACGCAGACAGGCTCTGCCTCGAATGCCAACGTCAACGACGGCTTCACCACTCAAACGCCCTCGGCGTGCGGTACCCGCACGGTGAAGGCGGGTCCATTCGGCACCAACACCGATGGCACCCTGTTGACCCAGGTCGAGTGCGACGCCGGGGTCCTGAGCGGCTCCTCGTGCACTTCGGCGCACTACCCGCAGGCCACCGCGGTGGTCATGCACCCGCTGCCATCCCTGGCTTCGATGCCCAACCCATGCCTCGACGTCCCGTCGAACCTGTGGTGCCCGGGAGGGGTGCCGGCCGCCGGCCAACACCGCTGAACCGAGGAGGCCGGCCGAACGTGAATCGGGCCGGCCCGGGCGCCGGGCCGCACCAGGGCTAAAGCTGGGCGGCAGCAGTGTCGACACTCCCCTCGTCCGAGGGGAGTGTCTCGATGCACGAACAACCGTCGACGCTGGGCACAGCCGCGCCGGCGAACGAGGCCCCAGCGGTCGGCCGCGCCCTGGCGACGGGAACCCCGGTCTGTGTCTGGAACTCGTTCCTCGAGACCTGGACGGAAGGTTTCGCGGTGGCCGAGGTCCTCGGCACGGGTTACCGGCTGCGACGGCTATCGGACGGGCACGCCTTCGACGACGTCTTCCCGGCCACGCAGGTCATCCGCGAACGGCGCCGGATCCAGCAGCCCGGCTATGGCGTCGACCACATCGACCGGCGCCAGCACATCGACGACGACGAGGTCCCGTCAGCGGCAGGGACGCCACGGCTTTGCGAGTAGCGCCAGCGATTTAGTGATGGCGTCTCGCCCGCCGGCGTCGGCCGCGGGGCAGTACTTGCGGGGCGCCACGTGGTACTCGATCTCCGCCACCACTTTGCCGGCCGCCACCCAACCGTTGTAGGCCGAGCACTCATGAAACTGGGCGCACTGCTCGTTGATGGCGAAGTCGAACACGTTCTGTAGCTGCCCCAGCTGGTCGAGGTCGTTCTTGAGGCCGACCGAGAGACCCCGGGCGTGGGCCAACCCGGCCAGGTCAGTGTCGAACGTCAGTTGATCGGAGGCGGTAAGTGGGAATCCAGTGTCGTTGGTGTACCCGTCGACGTTGTCGAACTCCACGGCGTCGAAGCCGGCCGTCACGCACTTGGCCACCCGGGCGTCGATGATGGGCAGAAGGACCGAGGTCTGGCGGATGTCGAGCCACTTCTCGCCGGGCCACCCGTTGGATAGGCCCATGACACTCGACGGATACGCTCCGGCATCGGGGCGCCAGTTCTCCCACGTACCGGCGTCCACGTAGCAGATGGCGTGGCCGCCGGCCGCATGGATGGCGGAGACTGCCGCGCTGTTCAAGGCGGAGCCGTCGTTGTTGTAGAGGTCGATGTCGTAGATGTTCGGGGCCACACAAGCGCCGCCCGTGTAGGGGCGGACGCACAGGTTGGTCCGCACGTTCCCCTGGAGCTGGTACTGCCACTGCCCGCCTGGCGCCGGCACCCATGGACCCGATGCACCCGCGGGAAGGGCCGCCGGCCCTACGACAACCAAGCCGATCAGTGCGACCACCGCCGCTCGGATCCCCACCCCGAACTTCGTCATCCTGCCCCCCCTCGCACGCAGACGCTACAGCGTCAGGCGATGATCTCCATGCGCAAGCCGCGACCGTCGAGCTCGCCTCCGAAGCGCTCGTAGGTGCCCGACAGCCAGCGTGCGGCACTCCACGCCGCGGCAAACGCGTCAAGCACGTCGTCGGGCCGGGCTCCGGGAAGGGGCCGGGCGAGATGATCGTCGACATCGGGGAACACCTCCCGCAGCACGTCGAGCCGTTCGGCCTTCCCCTCGGGGCAGGCCTTGCGGAAGTGCATGGGGTGGCCGGCCAGCAAGGTGAAGCTCAACTCGGGGTGGACCTCGACCACGCTGTACTGACGATCCGGGGTCATGAGCCGGTCGACAGCCTCCACCTTGGGCAGGATCCCAAAAGCCTGGACGGAAATGCCCTTGCCGCACACGGCCCGGCTTCGGGTCACCGCGTCATCGTAAGAATCCGACCCGAACAGTGCCCGAGGCGGTGCCGGGAAGACCGAGCTTCCGCGCCGTCCCAGCCGGCGACGCGCGGCCACGTCGCAACGCCGCGGGCCCACAAGTGGCAGGCCGATCGGGATGTCGACGCCCACGGCTCCCACCTGGTCGGCGTCGAGAAGGGCGAGCACTTCGACCAAGTCGGTGACCACCTGCACCACGCTCGGCGCGTGCCCGACACGCGGCGCCAGCACCAATACCCAACCACGCCGGCAGCCGTCGAGACCACCGACGAGCGGCGCGCGTGCATTCACCACGACACTGTCTCTCTCCCAGCCGTCTTCTGCCCTCGCTGCGTCGGCCACTGCCGTGACCACCCCGACAGCCATGGCAGCGGCCGAGACCACCGCGCCATGCGCCACCGGAAGGCGCCCGAAACGGCGGCGGTGCCCGAAGAGGTCGAAGACGAGGCCGACAGTCAGGCCGGCGCCCGACAACACCAGGGCCACGAGAAGCCTCATGCCGTGCGTCACCGTATTACTGCGCCGGGGACGGCGCGCTTCCTGCGCCGGGGACGGCGCGCCTTGCCCACCGCCCGTGGTCGCCGCGTTGCGCCGTGGCGTGCCCGGCCGGATGACCTGGGTGGTTCGTCAATCCTGACGACGCCACCCGACCCTCGGCGGTGCTGCAATCCAGACGATGAGAGCGAGACCTTCCCTGCTCCTGGCGCTGCTCGCCGTCCTAGGCCTCGCCCCGGTGATCAGCTCCTCCTCGGCGGCGGCCACGGCCCATTTCCGGTACCCGTTGCGGCTGCCCGATCTGCAGATAGAGGTCCCGACGGACCCCGGTGTCATCTCGATCGGGACCAATGGGGACACAGGCGACACCCAGCTCCAGTTCACTCACATCACCTGGAACGCCGGGACCGGCCCCTTCGTGATCACCCCGCACCTGAACAAGCGCACCGGTGTAGCCACCTTCACCCAGACGATCTATCAAGGCCCCGGCGGAACCAAGTGGACGAAGGCCGAGAAGATCCCTCTGGCCGTGAACGGCATCTTCGACTCGCCGACCGACTATCGCTACCCCCTGACCAGCTTCACGCTGATCCATGCTCCCAACGGGCCGAACGGACCACTCGGGGCGACCGTCGCCACCAGCCCCAAGGTCGACTACTGCATCACTTCGGACGTGACCGTGGGCGGGGTGCCGGACATGCCCGGTCGTCAGTCCCCGCCCCAGTCCAACTGCGGCCATCCCAACAAGCCACTCGGGCTCGCCGTGGGTTACGGCGATCAGTACGACGAGACCGACAACGGTCAGCCGATCGACTTGACGGGCGTCCCCCTCGACGGGTCCGAGTACCTGCTCAAGGCTCTCGTGGACCCACAGCACATCTTCACCGAGAGCAACGCATCCAATGACGAGACCGACACCTACCTCACCTTGAACAGTGACAGCACGGTGACTGTCCTGTCGCAGAGCGGTCCGCCCCAGTCGGTCCCGTCAATCACCTTGGCATCGCCGTCCGCCGGCGCCCCCGTGTCCGGGGAGATCCCATTGGCCGTGTCGACCCGCGCTGCGTCGGCTCCAATCGTCTCGGTGCAGTACCTCCTCGACGGCGAGCCGCTCGGTGCGCCCGTCGCCTCGGCGCCGTACTCGGCCACCGTGCCGGCCGCCGCCGTCGGATCGGGCGCCCACCTGTTGAGCGCACGCGTCACCGATGCCCGCGGTGCCATGGCCACCGCGCCCGTGCAAAAGATCACCGTCTCCGCGGTTGCCTCGAGCACCTCGCCGCGTGCCTCGGCTTCCCCGTCCATCGTGATCTCCAACCCGGGCTCGGGCCAGATCGAGTCAGGCACCGTTCCCGTCGCCGCAGTCGTCAACGACGCGGAACCTGGGGTGGTCGTGCAGTTCGAGTTGGACGGCAACAACCTTGGCGCGCCCGTCACCTCGGCGCCCTACGCCATGAGCTGGCGAACGGGCACGGCCACCAATGGCTCCCACACCCTGACGGCGGACTTGACCGACGCCGCTGGGGACAAAGCCACCACTGCCCCGGTGGTGGTTCAGGTCACGAACCCGAGTACTCCTATGACCTGCTTCGTCAAGCAGGTCGACGTGTCGGCGCACGGGCGCGGCACACTCACGACCGCAGCCTTCCGCACCATGGCCAAGGGTGAGACCTTGGTCGTCCTCGTCACCGCCCACGGCCGCGCCAACCATCTGGGCGTGCACGGGGCGGGGTTGCACTGGCGCCTGCTCCGCAAGGTCACCTCGAAGGCCGGCGTGGCGGAGGCATTCGCGGCAACGGCCCCGCACCTGCTGAGGCACGTCCACGTCACTTCGACCGAGAGCGAGCACTCGGCCAGCCAGTCGCTGCGGGTCATCGGCATGGAAGGCGTGGGCCGAGCCGGCGCCACGGCCGGCGCCACCGGGGCGAGCGGGAATCCGCACGCCCGGCTCGTCACATCGGACGACACCTCGCTGGTCCTGGCCGCCGGCATCGACAACGGGGGGCGTCCCTCCCTGCCCAAGGGCTGGGTGGCCGGGCAACCCTTGTCCGCGGCCGGCCCAGGTACGTGGACGCAGTACACGAACTGGCCGACCGGGGCCAAGGGGACGGCGGTCTCCGTCGGAGATGCATCCACGGTGACGGGGCCCTGGTCGCTGGTGGCGGTGGAGCTGACCGGCGACGACTCTTGACCCTCCGGACCTAGGCTCCACGGCGTGAGGAGACTCCAGGTCGCTGGAGTTGGCGCCGTGCTGCTGCTCGGTGGCGTGCTTGGTGCTCCTCGCGCCGGCGCGCTGGTGGTGCCGAGCCATCACGTCGCCGGGCCCTCCTCGACGCCCCTCCACATCGCCGGGTCACGCCCCGGCCGGACGTCCGCTCCGGCCGATCCAAGCTGCGGTCAGGTGCAACAGGCGACGATCCTGCTGGCCCGCTGGCTCTTCGACCTGACGGGCTCGGCCCGGTACCGCTCGCCCAGCGCCGACACCACGTGCGTGCGCACTTCGTTGGCGCTGCGAGCGGCCACCACACCCGACCCTCCACCGACGGCGGCGCCGGCTGTCCCTGCGCCCACGGACTCGGCCCCGGCACCTTCGGCGCCAGCGACGGCGCAGCCCGGACCCACCGGCACGGGAGCGACCAGTGCCACGCCCGCGCCCGGGTACGGCTGCGCGGCGGCGCTGGCCTACCTGAACGCCCATGCCGCGCCGGGCTATCAGCTCGTCTGCCCCGGCTATGCCCAGGGTCACGAGGGGATGACCTGCGACAACTGGCCCTCGATCTGCCCGGGCCAGATGGAGATCGTCATCAGCGATCCGTGCCCGGTGGCCTACATGAACGAGGCCAGCAACAGCCTCGTCTTCTCCCACCTGTCGACCGCCCCCATCGACCCCTACGGCTACTCGTGTGAGACCTGAGGCCGCCTTCGGCAAGACTGCGCCGGTGGACACAGCTGAAGGCGACCGGCGATTCCCCTATGCCGTCGACTACCGGTTCCTGGCCATGTGGGCGCCGTTCGGCTTCCGCCCGTGGCACGACGCTGTCACCATCACCGAGGACCAGCGCCTCGTGGCCACGTTCGGACCACTTCGGCTGCAGACCCCGCTCGGCAACGTCGACGGAGCCCATGTGACACGCGGATATCGCTGGTGGACCGCTGTCGGCGCCCGCATGTCGTTCGTCGACGATGGTCTGACCTTCGGGACCAACCGGGCGGGCGGCGTCTGCGTCCACTTCCGGGAGAAGGTGCCCTCGTTGCTCCGTCGGACGGGCCACTCCGCTCTGACCGTGACGGTGGCCGACCTCGAAGGCTTAGCGGCCGCACTGACCTTGTGATCTCGTGACATCGTGACTCGACTCCCCTACGCTCCCGCCGACAGCCGTGTCGGGGGAGGGGATCGTGGGGTACCCGCAACGCCGTAACCGTCATTCCCGCCGGGCTTACCGCTTCGGCTCATCGGCGGCCTTGGTCGCCCTGGCAATGGCGGCCGGCTGCTCCAACTCGCAACCTGGAGTCGGCTCGGCCGGCGGCAGCGCCCCCGGCGTCACGTCGACTTCGATCACCGTCGGGTCCATCGCCGACATCAGCGGGCCGCTTTCGGCCGACTTCGCGCCCATCACCGCCGGGGTGCAGGCCTACTTCTCCATGGTCAACGCGGCCGGAGGTGTCGACGGTCGCAAGCTCGTCCTCGGGGCTCAGAAAGACGACCAGGGCAGCTCCACCACCGACCTGACGGTCGCGCAACAACTCGTCGAGCAAGACCACGTCTTTGCCGTGGTCGGCGTGGGCACTCCGTTCTTCGGGGGCGCGTCGTTCCTCGCCCACCAGGGTGTGCCCACGTTCGGTTACCAGGTGAGCAGCGACTGGAGCGCCGGTCCCAGTCTCTTCGGGGCGTTCGGCTCGTACCTCGAGTTCTCCACCGGCCAGATGGGCTTCGCCTATGCCGCTCAGCAGCTGCACGCCAAGTCCGTCGGAGTGATCGCCTACGCCGTGCCCCAGTCGGCCGCTGCCTGCCAGTCCGCCGTCACCGGGTTCAACGCCTTCGGCGTGCCCGTGGGATACCAGGACCTGAGCTTCGGCTTCGGAGCCGACCCGACGTCCGACGTCCTGCAGATGCGGGACCACGGTGTGGACGTGGTCTTCACCTGTCTCGACGTCTCGGGCAACGTGGCTTTCGCCCGGGCCATCGCCCAGAACGGTGTCCCGGCCCGCATGGTGTGGCTCAACGGCTACGACCGGAGCACCCTCCAGCAGTACGGTTCGCTGCTCGAGGGCACGGTGGTCGCCCTGGAGCACGTGCCCTTCGAGGCCGCGGTGGAGTTCCCCGGCGCCTATCCGGCCATGGACAGCTACCTGAAGGAGATGCAGAAGTATCAGCCGACCCATGTGTACGACGAGGTGGCCTTCGACGGCTGGGTCGACGCCGTGCACTTCGTGGACGGGCTACAGGCGGTGGGACACAACCTCACCCAGGCCAAGGTGGTGCACGCCCTCAATGCCATGACCGACTACACCGCCGGCGGCCTCGTCCCACCCCAGAACTGGACTCAGCTCCACACCTCCGCCGGTGCCGGGCCCTTCTGCGGGACCTCGGTGCAGGTGGTCAACGGGGCCTTCCAAGCCCGGGTGCACGACGGCCATCAGGTCTTCTACTGCTTCGCCCGGGGCAGCGACGTCCCCGTACCGCCCCCGGCGGGCACACCCGGGACGTAACTCCCGTTGAGTTCGTCCTGGTCCGTCCGTCCTGTCCGTGTACGTCCAGGCAATGGGCCATTTTTGGGCTGGGGACCGCCACCACATGCTGTCCGGTCCGGGGTAATCCGCAAGCGTCTGTGACCATGGCGTGACCACCGGCGGGCTCCTGGTCTCGGCCAAACCCGGCGCCTTTCCCGGTGCTCGCGCCTAGGTGACAGTGAGCTACTTGCTCAGCACGTGGCTGTGCTTGCCACATCCTTTACTTCATCCGACCAATACGAGGGGAGCACGTTGTACGGTCCTCCCGCTTTGTACTGGCCGCTCGTCACGTACAGCGACCCTATGTTGTCCGCTCGACTCTGACAGAGAATCTGTTTCATCTCACCGCTTGTTGACACATCGTGCATCATGTTGATGAAGTCGCTTGCCGGGTACATTTCGACCCAGCTCGGGAATGTGAAGCCCTTATAGCTGACGCTATTGTCCGGCTCATGTTTGCCCGGGATGGAGTAGTCCGTGAAGCTGTTCACCGAACTGCTCACCGGAAGGTACCCGCCGTGTTCCCAGGCGTAGGTTTCCCAAATCACGAGCTTCACGTTCTTCGAGGTGAAGGTGCTGGGCGAAGGGAACATGAAGCAATTTCCGGGAGGAAGGTTGGCGTTGAAGATGACCTGTCCCGGCGCGGAGGGTGCGGCGATCTTGGGTAGATAGAGGCTCTGGTCCGGGCTCTCCACGTCTTGGTAAAGGTCAGCGTAATAGTTCGAAGATGCGGGGTTGCCGTCAGGTGTGGCCCACGCAGTAGGTCCGATCTGCGGAGCCGGACAATTCTGAGAGTCGGTATCGTCGAAGAAGATGTTGTTGATGCCATACGAATTCCAGTAATCGGCGATCTCCTGTTGCACGACCGCTTCAGGGGGTGCGCATCGAGCAGGCGCCAAGTCGGGTTTATGCACGGAACAGGGGTAGGTGCTGCTGTCGACCAACTCAGTCTTCCCGTTGACCACTTTCTGCACCATGTTATCGGCACCATCGACATTGGTTGGGATGTAGCCGTACACCTGTATCCCCGGATTCTGACTTTCTAGTTTCGCCAAGTCGTTCTTGAAATCCGTATAACCCGGGTCTGTCGCCTCCGGGTGGGTCTCGTCGTAAACAAAAGTCGGGTGGTCTCCTCCGATGTAGTAATTCGCGTTCGCTGCCTTTGGTATTACCGGAATCCTGATGTCATTGCCACCTCCGAGCGCAGTGAACGTCATTTGGATCGACCCACCGCTGACGTCCCCGACGACGATCGTGTCATTCTTTAGAACGGTTCCATGGAGTTGAGGAAAGACTGAGAGCGTCTCAGTCGTCCCAGCTGGCGTAGTCCGCGGCAGAGCGGCCGTCAGTTTGATGTCCGAGGCTCCGGGCCCATCATGAGGGTTGAAGACCGCGATTCCGACGGTTCCAGCAGGCGGCACTGGTTTTGTGGCCACCTGGGACCATAGGCAATTG
>Ga0070731_10005357_pt1 | contig 10626 bp, 9 predicted proteins | sample Coa_R1_2_FD_66448 | JGI IMG/M metagenome (GOLD analysis project Ga0070731, IMG submission 66448) | Surface soil microbial communities from Centralia Pennsylvania, which are recovering from an underground coalmine fire - Coalmine... | ecosystem: Environmental > Terrestrial > Soil > Unclassified ... | reverse complement strand
TGGATGCAGCTTCGTATTCTCACCCCCAGCCCCCGAACGCAGCGATGTGCACTATGGCGTGGTGCTCGACCTTGAACGCCTCACGATCGAGATCATCATAATTGTGGCCACGGCCAGCGCCGGATTGCTCGTAATAAGCCTCGGCAAGTACTCGTTCCCTACATTCCTTGTCGCGGCTTTTGTCCTTGGAATAGGGATAGAGGTAAACACTGGCGGTCTTCCACTGAACGCGTGGCTGGCCGACGCCCTAATCGGCGCAACCATTTTGACAGTCGTGGCGGGAAAGCGCACATGAAAGCAGCACGCCGCAAATGAACAGCACTAAGAAAGCTATCGCCGGCATCGCCCTCTGGTTTGCGGTCATTCTTGTGATGGGGCTCTTCGCCTTTCGAGAGGTGGCACGCTTGGCGGTCAATCTCTGGCACCATTCCCACCTCTGGGTGTGGATCCCACTCGGGATAATCCTTGTCCCCGTGTCCCTTTGGGCGATCGGTTTTTTAGCAGGCTTTTTGCGGGCCCTTATAACCGGAAAAAAATGAGCCACACCACCACAGTTTCCAACGGCCGCATCCGGATCCGCTTGGATCTGTCGAAGGCGGCCCCAGGCAAAAAGCCCCGCCGCAAACTCAAAGTCCTCGAGTTCGGCAACGTCCGCATCCCCTACGGCCGATACAAAAGCGGCAAGGTGCGGTACTGGATGCTCTTCTGGTATCGCGCGGGACAACGCATCCGCGAAACACGTGTCGATTTTGCCAAGCTCAAAAAGCGTGCCGGAGATATCGCGACCGATATCCAAAACGGTCAGGTGGCCATGGCCCAGTTCACGGAAGACCAACGAGCAGATTATCTTGCCTGCCTCAAAATCGCTTCGCGCGTGACCGCTCCGCTGCAGCTCCTTGTGGCCGAAGCTGTCGAGGCGCGAGTGACCGCCTTGGCAAGGACAAACATTGTTCCCAAAACCTGTCCGCAAATCGTCGATGAACTCCTGAAAGCCAAACGCAAAGAGGGCGCCGGCGTCCGCTGGATAGACGACCTGGAAAGCCGCCTCAATCGGTTCGCGGAATTTTTCAATTGTTCACTGGTGAATTTGTCAGCTGACGAACTCAACCTGTGGCTCACACGTCTTAACCTGGGCAAGCGCTCTTGGAACAACAACCGCACCGCGCTTCTCGCGTTGGCCGCCTTTGCGCGCGAGCGCAAATATGTGCCGCCGGAGTGGAATCCGCTGGCCGCAATCAAACCGTTCCGGATTGCCAAGCCGGTCGAGGAAATCTACACGCCCGAAGAAATGCGCTCGATGCTGTTCACGGCGGAAAAGTTTTACCCGCAACATTTGCCCACGCTCGCCATCATGGGTCAGGCTGGCTGCCGGCATTGCGAACTGCAGGACGCAGGCGAAAATCTGGACTGGAAGCATGTTTATTTCAAAACCTGCAAGATTCACGTGAATGAACTCGTGGCCAAGAGCAACACCGGCCGCCGCTGGATCCCGATGCAACCGTGCCTGGTCGAATGGTTGAAACCCTACGCCAAGCCACAGGATCCGATCTGCGTCGTCTCCAACCTGACCAATGCGCTGGCTCGGATCGCCAGGAAGGCTGGCGTGAAGTATAAGCAAAACGCACTCCGGAACAGCTTTATCAGCTACCGGGCTGCCGCGACCCAAAACATCCCGCAGGTGGCCATCGAAGCCGGCAATAGTGTCAGTGAAATCGAGAAGAGTTACCGCCGCGAACTCACCCAGGAGGAAGGCCTCGCCTGGTTCAACATCTTCCCCACCCGAGCCGACGTGCTCCCTCTCTTCGCGAACGTCAGGCCGTAAACTGTCATAAACCTGTCAGAATTTGCCCACCTGCCCTTAGAGACCCCTATTTAGACTGGCGGGAGCGGCGGGGCTCGAACCCGTAACCTCTGCCGTGACAGGGCAGCGCTCTAACCAATTGAGCTACGCCCCCGCGTGGGGCAGCAGAACCTATGGAAACACCTCGCTTACGTCAAGCGGAACACAAAAAAATATTCGGGCAGCAGACGCCAAGGAGGTGGGGGTGGGGAACCCCGCTGAAGAAACGTACTGCTACCCGAACAATGAAATTGTATGTCCACGCCAATTTTTGTCAACCCCTTCGCTACTGATGTTAATAAGTCTAATGGATTTGAAAAATGTATACTTCGATGGACGCTTGAGACGTTCTGCGATTGCAATCGCGGAGCGGCCCGCATACGATTTGTCCGTTCCGCGCCAGCGAATTTTGCCGCGGCACAAATGGCTGAATACAAAGTAAAATTTGAAGTTTTCGAAGGGCCTCTCGACCTGCTGCTGTACCTCATCAAGAAAGAGGAAGTGGATATTTATGAGGTCAACCTGACGAAACTAGCGACTCAATTTATCGAATATATCGAGACCATGCGGCTGCTCGATCTGGAAATCGCGGGTGAATTCCTGGTGATGGCCTCGACGCTGATGTATATCAAAAGCCGCGAGTTGCTGCCGGTGGAGCAGCAGGTGCAGGTGGAGGGGGAGGAGGAAGGGGAAGACCCGCGTTGGGAACTCATCCGCCAGCTCGTGGAATACAAGAAATTCAAGGACGCCGCGTCGCAGTTGCAGGTGCTCGAAGGGGTTCAGGAGAATACGTTTCCGCGTCAACCGGGCAAACTGGAGTTTGAGTCTGAGAGTCCACAGCCGAAGCCGGAGGTTTCGATTTTTGATTTGCTGAATGCGGTCAATCTTGTCCTTCAGCGATTTACCAAACGCGATGATCCGCGGGATATTTTTGAGGACAAGTGGACGGTCAGCGAGAAGATTGAGTACGTGATGAAGACGCTCACTGAGCGTCCGCGGGTGACGTTTTCGGAGTTGTTTGCACAAGCGGCAAGCCGGTCTGAGGTCGTGTGCACGTTTCTGGCGTTGCTCGAGTTGATTCGGCTGAAGCAACTGGTTTGTATCCAACCGGAGCCGTTCGCTGAAATTGAAATTGGTCGTGTGCAACCGTCAGAACAGCCCAGCTTGTCTCCGATTGAACCGGTGGCGGTGGAAACTGTTCCGGGCGCCGAGCCTGCTGCTCCGGCTGCCAATCAATGAGAGCGGCTCGCAAATTGTAAATCGTTAATCGTAAATCCCCTGATGGAACTGAAATTTATTTTGGAATCGATTCTGTTCTCTGCGCAAAAGCCTTTGAGCGTAAAAGAGCTTCGCGATGTGCTGAGTGACGCGGCCGAACAAGATGACGTTGATTCGACCGTAAAAGGATTTAAGAAGACCAAGGAAGCCGACGTGGTTGCGGCGCTTGAGCAGCTCGCGAAGGAACACGAGGAAGCGAAACGCAGCTACCGGCTGGCTTGCGTGGCCGGCGCGTGGCAGTTCGTCACGCAACCGGACTATGGCCCATGGCTGCGCGCGCTTGTGGGAGTGAAGGCCCGACCGACACGTCTTTCGCAACCCGCACTCGAGACGCTGGCGATTATTGCCTATCGCCAGCCAGTCACGCGCGCGGAGGTGGAGCAGATTCGTGGCGTGAACGTGGATGGCACGATGCAAACGCTGACCGAGCGGGGGCTTGTGGAAGCGGTTGGCCGCGCGGAGGTCGTGGGCCGTCCGACGACTTATGGGACGACGGCGGTGTTTCTTGAATACTTCGGTTTGCGCGCTTTGGAAGATCTGCCGGCTGCGGATGAGCTTCGCAAAATCGTTGTGGAAAAGCCGCCCGCTCCAGTCACGGTCGACCCCGGTCTGGCTACGGTTCCACCAGATCAACTGCAACTGAAGGAGGAAGCAGGTGTCCAGGTTGAGGAGCAGAAAGCAGAGTCTGAAAAATCCGCTTAGCTAATCCAAACCAGGTAATTTGTCGTTCTTGCGATAGGCAAGCCCTTGAAACTGGGCCACCAGATCTCCTTTCTCGTCCTTGACTTCCGCAACATAGGAACCGATTTGAGAATTCCTGGAGGTTTCCCGCGCTTCGGCCCACAGCGTTCCGGTGTTTGCCGCTTTAATGAAGTTGATGTTGGCGTTGATCGCGACCGCAATAGTTCCGTGCGAGTTAGCGGCAACCGCAAAGGTAAAATCTGCCAAGGTGAAAATCGCCCCGCCGTGGATGGTTCCCACTGCGTTAAGATGATGTGCATGCAGCGTCATTTTCGCCGTGGCGTGGCCTGGTGAGACGCTGAGTAACTCGATATTTGATCGTTCGGCAAACTGGTCGTTCTTGAAGCACTTTTTGATCGAATCCATCTACTTTAATCGTAGGCGCGTCCGTCGCTGTCAAACGGCAGGGTGCACTTTTGAAGGCATCATGAAATTGCCAGTAAACGAAACGGGTTTGATTCTTCCCCGTGCCTTCTGCATTCTACCGTCGCTGTGAACATTCCCGAACATCGCAAGGCGATCGATAAGCTGGACGGCCAAATCGTCAAGCTCCTGAACGAGCGCACCAAACACGTGCTCGCCATCGGCGAAATCAAACTCAAGGCCGGCGAGGAAATTTACGCGCCTCACCGGGAACGCGCGGTCTTCCAGCGCGTCTGCGGTCTCAACGAAGGGCCGATGACCAACGAGTCGCTCCGTGCCATTTACCGGGAAGTGATGTCGAGCGCCTTGTCATTGGAGAAGTCGATGACCATTGCGTATTTCGGTCCTGAAGCCACGTTTACGCATCAGGCGGCCATCCGGAAATTCGGTTCCAGTTTGCTTTACTCCGCTCAAAAAACGATCGGCGATGTGTTCGCCGAGGTCAGCAAGAACCGGGCGGACTATGGCGTGGTGCCGGTGGAGAACTCCACCGAAGGCGTGGTGACGCACACGCTGGATATGTTCGTCGACAGCGATTTGAAAGTTGTCGCGCAAATAATCCTGCCGATACAGCAATGCCTTTTGAGCAATTCGCCGCGCAAAAAAATCAAAAAACTTTACGTGCATCCGCAGTCGCTCGCCCAATGCCGCGCGTGGATTCAGAATAATCTGCCGCACGTCGAGATCATCGAAACTTCCTCGAACGCCCGCTCAGCCGAACTGGCCGCCAAGGAAAAAAAAGCCGCTGCCATCGCCGGCATTCTCGCCGCCGAAAAGTATGGCTTGCCAGTGCTGGAGCAGGACATTCAGGACAACGCGGCAAACGCCACGCGTTTCCTGGTGCTTGGCCGCAAGTGCAGCCCGCCCACAGGCGATGATCGCACGAGCCTTATGGTCAGCATGACGGACAAGGTTGGCGCGCTGCACCATGCCCTGGCTGCGTTTCGCCGCAATCGCATTAACCTCACCAAAATCGAATCGCGCCCCAGCAAACGTCGCGCGTGGGAATACTTTTTCTTCATTGATTGCGACGGCCATCAGGAAGACCGCAAGGTCGCCAGGGCAATTGAGCAACTGGGCGAAGAGTGCAGTTTCGTCAAGGTATTGGGTTCCTACCCCAATTCGCAGTGAGGTCAATGCCTGGCGGCAGGCGCCGGTTCCCCGGATTTTCAACTTATATGGAAATCCGTAAATTTCTCTACTTTCCAAAATTCCAACTAATGATAGGCTTGTTTTATGCAGCCGGAGAACAGCAATGACTATTTCGTCTGGGGCGTCGACAACTCGCCATACGGCCCTGTCGAGCTACCGACCCTGGTGAATTGGGTCAAGGATGAACGTGTCGTCTCCGATACGTGGGTGTTTACGCGCCGTGATGCCGGCTGGCAACGCGCGGCTGACCTGACGGAATTGAAATTGTTTTTCGGCCAGAAAATTGCTCGTTCCGGTCCCAGCCCGATCATCACTCCGGGCTCATTGCGCCGCGTCAAGATCCTTGCCGATCTGAACGATGCTCAGCTCAGTCATCTGTCTGATTTCCTGGAACTGCAAGCTGTTACGCAGTGGTCGGTGGTCGTGCGCCAGGGTGAACCCGGCGATGCTATGTTTCTTGTCATGGCCGGCGAGTTGCGTGCCCGTGCTACCACGGCGGGCGAGCAGGAAACGATTCTCGCAACCTTCGGCCCAGGTGATTTTTTTGGCGACATGGCTCTGTTCGATCATGGCCCTCGCTCCGCTGATGTCATCGCCAACGTGGACAGCACGCTTTTGCGGCTTTCCTCGGTCGCTTTTGAAAAACTGGCGAAAGAGGCGCCCGCGCTCGCTACGCCGTTCCTGCAGGCCACCTCCCGCACGCTGGCCTCGCGTATCCGGGCTGACAACAAACGCCTCGGATTGATGAGCCAGCAATTCAGTTCGAGCGGCAGGTAATTTGTTTTGCGCTGAAGCGCGGTTCGTATTGGCTTAGCTGTTCGGGAGGAGGTTCGTGGTTGAAAACCCGGCGGCGTCCCGTCATTCTCCTCACGATGAATTATCTTGCCGAAGCCAGGAACGTCTTCGACATCGAAATCGCGGCGCTAAAAAAAGTGCGCGCGCAGCTCGATGGCTCATTTTCCCGCGCGGTTGAAATCATTGTCGAGGCTCTGCGGCATCGCGGGAAAATTATCGTGGTGGGGATTGGTAAATCGGGAAACGTCGGCCAGAAGATTTCCGCCACGCTCACCAGCACCGGTTCCACGAGCGTCGTTCTTAACAGTGTGGATGCGTTGCACGGGGATCTCGGCATCATCAATGATGGAGATGTCATTCTTGCATTGAGTTATTCCGGCGAGTCCGAGGAACTTCTGAATTTATTGCCCGCGTTCAAGCGCTTCTCCGTCAAAATCATCTCCGTCACTGGAAACCCGAAGTCATCGCTCGCGTCACACAGCGATGTCGTGCTGAACACCCGTGTGCCAAAAGAAGCCTGTCCTTTTAATCTCGCTCCCACTGCCAGCACCACGGCAACTCTGGTGATGGGTGATGCTCTGGCGATGACTGTGCTGCAGGCGCGTGGTTTTAAGAAAAGCGACTTTGCCCGCTATCATCCGAGCGGCGCTATCGGCCGGGCCTTGTTGTTGCGGATTGGCGACATCATGCGCGCGGGTGAGCGCAACGCCATCGCACGGGAAGACATGGTTGTCAAAGATGCTTTGATGGTCATGACGCGTGCCAAATCCGGCAGCCTTGGCGTTGTAAATACGCGTGGCCGGCTTGTCGGCGTTTTCACGGATGGCGATTTCCGACGGCGGATGTCGATGGATGAACAACTGCTCTCCCGCCCTCTTAAAACGGTCATGACAAAAAATCCCATTGCGATCCATGAGGATGCGCTCGCGGTGGAGGCTTTGAAGATCTTCAACGAACGAAACATCGACGATTTAATCGTGGTCAATATAAGGCATGAACCGGTCGGCCTGGTGGATTCGCAGGATTTGCCGAAGTGGAAAATCATGTAGCCGCGCGCCGACCGGGCCAATTAATTAATTCCGCCCGTTTTTTGCAGCCGTTGGCGTTCTGCAACTGCCATCGGGTCGATTTTGACCAGCCTCAGCCACACGAGAACCCGCAGCCACGAGAGCGGGTCGCGAAACATGCGCACTTTTTTTCCTTCGCTATAGGACCGCGATCGGTAATTCACCGGCAATTCAACCGGATGGTATCCTTTGCGAATCAGTTTGATAAGCAGTTCAAGGTCGAAATCAAACCGGTTGCACTGGAACTCAAGGCCGAAGAGGCAATCCCTTCGGAAAACCTTGAACATGGTAAATGGATCGCGCAGTTGCTGCAGGAAAAGAACATTCACCAGCATCGTAAAGAACCAATGGCCGGCGTTCATGAACAAACTCAGGCCGCGCTGGCCGGTAAACTGTCGCATCTTCAAAATCTTTCGACCACCATGACGGGATCCAAGCACAAACGCGCTGGTGCCGCTTACAAGTTGTCCGAGCAACGCGTCGTAATCTTCAAAATCATATTCGAGATCGGCGTCCTGGATGATTACGTAATCGCCGGACGCCAATGTTAAGCCGGTGCGCACGGCGTGACCTTTGCCGAGAGGTTGTTCTTCCAGGATTACTTTGACCCTGGGGTTATCTTTAAACTTTAGCGCCGCTTCCCGGCTGCCGTCTGTCGAGTTGCTTTCCACAACGATGATTTCCATGCGGAGTCCAGGCAACTCTTTTCGCAGCAATTGTTCCATCATCAAACCAAAGGTTCTTACCTCATTATAAATTGGAACGATGACTGAAAGAACACGCTCGGGGCGCGGGTCTGCTTTTCGCGCAAAAGCTTGAATGCCACTCGCGACGATCCGCCGGCGCCGCTGTCGCGCGCTCTTTGGTAAAATGCGAGCCAGCAATTTTACCGCGGGTGTTATCATGGGTACGGGAAACCGTTCGAAATGCTTATGGATGTAGTCGAGGCTGAGCACTTTCCAACCCGGTTGGACCACAAGCTGCCCGAAGCCAGCTTTGATGAGCGCGGTTTGCAAGGTTTGGCAATCGAAATAGATCAGGTGTTCGGTCTTGAACTCCATCCAGTTCTGCCGGAGCAGCCGCGCGGACCACGAATCGGTTGATGGCGTCGCTATGAACAGTGTCCCGCCGGGTTTCAGCACGCGATGGATTTCCTGAAGAAACTGCTGAGGCGAGCGGACGTGCTCCAGAACATCAGAAAGTACGCACAGATCAAATTGATCGGCTGCCAACAATCCCGGCTGGAGCTCGCCCTGGTGCACTTCTCCTCGTTTAAGGCGTTGGCGCGCGCGGTCGCATGCTGCAGGCGAGTATTCAATTCCAGTCACTTCCCAATTTTGCGTTTCAGCGAGTTCCAGGAAATCGCCATCGCCGCAGCCCACTTCGAGCAAACGCCCTGTTTGATTGCCTCGATAACGCATGATTTCAGAGAGATATTCCCTCCCCGTAGCTTGTTTAATCTGGCTGGCATCACGCTGTCCTTCCTCCGTCTCGCTCCCAAGAAAATATTGTGCACTGTAAATCTCGCGCAGCTCTTCGTCGCTTGGTTGGGGATTGAGAAAGACGAGTCCGCAATCATCACACCGTACGACGCGATGTCCAGATGTCGAAAACAGGTAGTAGACCCTCGTTCCTTCGCAAACGTGGCAGGCTTTGACCATCGGCCTCGCGTTCGATTGAGAGTCCATTCAGGTCATTTTCCGTTTTCTGCAGTCAATTGTCCCGCTCTTTTCGTGACTCGATGCTTCAGGAAATCTACGGCCAATAAAATGATCATTGCCGTGCAGGCAAGTCCGAAGAGCACGCAACTCAACCACCAGTGATGCGGCCTGTACACAAATTCAATGTGATAGTCTCCAGGCTTGGGAAGAAAGATGCCTTTGAACGCTCGGTTCACTGTGAAAACATTTTCGTGCGAGCCGTTCGCGGTCGCTTCAAAGTCCGCCGCCTGGCATTCCGTGAGGCAGACAACTCCGGCAGACGGCGCATGGATGTCGAAAGATGTTGAGTTCGCCAACAGCCGGTAATTTGTCGCGGGAATTGGCGCAGCATCCGGTAAAGACTGCAACTGCTTTGCGTCAGGTTGTCTTGCGATCTCTTCTGGTGTCAGCGCAACAAATGGCTTATCCCGGTTTTTGGAAAGCTGCCTGATGAAGTCTTCCGTTGAGGATACGGCACTCGCTTTATTGCAAAAAAATGCCCTTGGCCACACTTCGAGATTTTCCAGCACGCCGAGATCGCGGTCGGCGGCGAGACGGAAACCGAGACCATCCTGGACTGTCACGCGGGCCGGCGTCAGCACATATTTTACATTAAGAAGATTTAACAACGCGTGTGCAGCCACGGGATTTACGATTTGAACAGGCCATTGCTCATTGGTCAGCACTCCGGGGAATGTCCGGATGAGTTTCGCCAGTTCGCCGTTGACCAGGGGCGCGCAGGAACGGATATCTTCAAGCCCGTAGACTGCCGCGTAGTCGCCGTATAAGATGCGTTGCACTCCCACGACTCGAAACGGCGATGTCGTGTCCTTTTTGACCTCGTTGATAGCCGGACTGGGCGCGTTCAAAACAACCCGCGATCCGGGCAGCATCAGGACGCTTCCATCGCCAAAATGATAAAGCCCAAAACGAAAGTTCGGCACAAAAGCCAGGACTACGAGAAACGCGAATCCGTAGGGAGGCAAGGGCGATGTGCGGCGTTTCAATAAAATGAAAAGCAATGGTGCGCCGAATGCTCCGGCGGCCACACAGGCGACATAATTCCAAGGAACCGGCCGGTGAGCGATTCCAAAGCAAAACAACAGCAGTAAACAGGTGAGAATAATCGCTGTGACGAGAAGATTTTGCAGTGACCGATTAATATTTGTTGTATTCGTCACCGCCTTGAAACCGTAGGCGCACTGGATGGTTAAATGGATGATCAGTAGAAAGGAAAATTCCGTGTAGGTGTGGCCGACGCGGTTCAACATGGGCACTGCGGACAGCAGTTGAGCTGGAATCCAGCCAAATACACAGCCTCCCCACAGCGCAATTGCGACAGTATTGATCCAGAAGAAAGGGTCGTCTCGGAATTGACGCCATTCCAGGAGACTCAGAAAAGCTCCGACCGCCACCAAAAAACTGCTGCCCGGCGCAACCGCGGCGAATGAGTCGCTCTTCAGCGGAAGTCGGAAGAAGACATCATCGAAAATTCCCAACAGGCTCACAAAAGGAAGCTGGTTGACGCGGATTTCTGAATGTAGGGAAAAAGAGCCGGGGAGCGATGCAAAAAAGGCCAGCGAGACAGGGGCTGTTAAGCCGAGAAACAGTAGTGTGCCGAGAATCATCC
>Ga0070731_10005356_pt1 | contig 10626 bp, 7 predicted proteins | sample Coa_R1_2_FD_66448 | JGI IMG/M metagenome (GOLD analysis project Ga0070731, IMG submission 66448) | Surface soil microbial communities from Centralia Pennsylvania, which are recovering from an underground coalmine fire - Coalmine... | ecosystem: Environmental > Terrestrial > Soil > Unclassified ... | reverse complement strand
CTCTACAAGGTCTGGAAAGGCGCGGCCGCCGGCATCGCCCTCGTCGGAACCCCTCCCAAAATCGACCCGAAGGTGGATCCGAAGCCGGACGGGACGCCGGTCCTCCGGCCGGACGTGAAGCCCGAGGTCCGGCCGCTGGTCAAGCCGGAGATCCAGACGCCGGCGACTCCGGACCTGAAGCCGGAGGTGAAACCCGATGTCAAGCCTCCGGTGGTTCCGGTGGTGAAGCCCGAACTGAATCCCGGCGTGACGCCTCCCGTGACGCCGAATCTCAAGCCGAGCCTGAAACCGGAGCTGAAGCCGCACCCGCTCGAGGTCGTCAAGCCGGTCGTCGTGCCCGACGTCAAGCCGCCGGCCCCGCCGACCGCCGATCAGCTTCTCCAGCGAGGCCTCGACTATCTGGCGGCCCGATACCGGACGGCGGACTTCGCGACGGAATCCGACTTCTGGGCGGCGTACGCGCTCCTCCGGTCGGCGAGCCCGGCCGTCCCGCGGCCGAAAATCACCGAATTCCTGATGGGGGCGGCCTGGGAGCAGTCGGCGCATCCGACCAGCACCGCCTCTCTGAGGATCCTGGGTCTCGTCGCCGCGAACGACGCGGAGTGTCGGGCGCTGGCGGCCGAAGGGGCGAACTACCTGGTGACCGTCCAGGGTTCCAACGGTCTCTGGGCGGACGGCCCGAAAGTCGCGGTGCCGCCCCTTCCGGCGCCCGCGCCGGAAACGGCCCTCCTGGTGTCCGGCGATCCCGCGCCGCGGCGGGTGGCGATCCGGAAGGCGGCGGGCTCGGGTCCGGACGGCGATCTCGCCGTCACCCCGCTGGTCCTCCTGGCGCTTTTCGCGGCGGAGGCTTGCGGCCACAAGATTCCGTCCGAGACGTGGAATCGAGCGATGGAAGGCCTGGTCGCGAAGGGCGCGAAGGATGTGGCCTCTCTTTATTTATGCCGCGCGGCCCTCGGGGATCCCAATCCCGGCCACGCGCCGGCGATCCTGGCGTCGGTGAAGGAGCTCGGGGCCGGTCCGGACCGTTCGCCGGCGACGCTGGGCACGATGGAGGTGGCGGGCGGACTCCTCTCGACGCCGCGGCTGGGCGATCTCGAGTGGTACGGCGCGGGGGTGCAGGCCCTCGCGGCCGCCCAGCGCGAGGACGGCTCGTGGGTGGACGCCACCGATCCCGTCCGAGGGACCGCCAAAGCCCTGCTTTTCCTGACGAAGGCGACGGGCGCACTCAAGGGCCTGGCGAAGAAGGGCGGCGCGGGGAGGCTCGAGCTCAAGTCGCTGGGGAGCGTGACCAACTTGATGTTCATCCTGGATGCGTCGGGCCGGATGCGCCAGGACCTGGGTGACAAGGAGCGTTTCGACGTCGCGCGGGAGATGATCTCGACGATCGTCGAGCAGCTGCCGGACGGCTCGCTGGTCGGGATCCGGATCTACGGGAGCCGCTTCAAGGCGACGGAGCCGGGCTGCGAGACGGATACGCACCTGCTCGTGCCGATGGCGCCGCTGAACAAGCGTCAGCTGCAGACGCACCTGGCGGCGCAGCGGATCCAGGGCTGGGCGCCGCTCACGCTCAGCGTGATCATGGCGGTGACGGACCTCGCGTACGTCCGGCAGGACGTCGAGATGGCCGTGGTGCTGCTGGTCGACGGGAAGGACACGGACCGCCGCTCGAACCCGGTGCCCGCGGTGGGCGACCTGGCGGCCTCGCACCCGGGCATGAAAGTCCACGTGGTGGGCTTCGAGACGGAGGACGAGGAGATCGTCGGGCGCCTGAAGAAGATGGCGGCGGCGGGCGGCGGCGTCTACATCCCCGCGACCAAGGCGAAGGACGCGCTCGCGAAGCTGACGGCCGCGACGATCGGGGAGCAGAACTACCAGGTGCTGGACGAGAAGGGCGACGTCGTCGTGAAGGGAAGGCTGGGGGACACGAAGGCGCTGCCCGACGGCCATTACACCGCGGTCTGCGGCAAGGGGCGCCAGGACTTCTGGATCACCTCGGGTCTCCTGACGCGGATCATCGTCGACCAGGCAAAGCTGGCGGAAGTGAAGTAGCACCGATGCTCGGGGAAGGACGTCGCCGGGCGTGTTGCGCCGTCCTGCTGATCCTTTCCGCGTCCTGCGGGTCGCAGCCCGACCCTGCCCCGGTCCTGGACCCGCCCCATGCGGCGCTCGTCCTCATCATCGATGTCTCCGCCCAGTACAGCGTGGAAGAGATCGCCCGGATCGACAAGGCCATCGGCCTGGCGGCCGATCAGCTCGGCTCCGACGACGACTTCGCCGTCCTTGCGTTCGATGCTCATCCGCGGTGGGTCCTCCCCTTCGGGCGGCCCCGGCGGGAACGACCGGCGCCGGGCCTGCTAGAGCGGTCGGAGGAGAAGATCCGTCCGGATATTCCGTCCGCGTTGGCGGAGGGGATCCAGGGATTCCGGTCGGATCCCCATGCCGAAACCGCGGGTCGGAAAGGCTGTATCCTGATCTCCACCGGGGACAGCACCGGAGGAGTCCCCGAGACGCTCCTGGAGGGGGCGACGAAGGAGGGGATCACCGTGTCGACGGTCTGCACGAGCAGCAAGGGGACCTTCGATGCGGTGGCGATGAGCCAGATCGCCAGCTTCGGATTGGGACGCTTCTACTTTACTCCCAGCCCTCAGAAGGTTCCGCAGTTGGTGGCGAACGAGTCGCGGAAGTTCCTGGGCAAGTAGGCACTCCGGACGCTGGCTTCCTTCGACGGGGGAGTCCCGCCCTCCCGGATCCCCCTCCGGCACGCCGGCCCCGGGCAGCCCTCCTCCATCGTCGCCTGCGGATCCGGCACGACCTCCGCCCTTGGGGCGGCCGGGCTTGACGCCGGGGCCCTCTTTCGGGTATGGAAAGGTTCATACATACGTATGAATGAGCCGCCCCCCCCCGGGGGCGGCAGGTCGAGAGCGGGAGACCGGCGCCGGAAGGCGGGCTCACGCGGGAGGGCGCGATGGCGTTCTGGAATCGGTCGGTCCGGAGGGCGGGACGAGCGCTCCTCCCCCTGGCGCTCGGGGGCTGTCTGCTCGGCCCCGACGCCCCGCCCGAGGTGGCGGCCTTGCCGGGGGACTATGTCGAGAAGCCGGCGGAGTCTCCGGGGGCAGTCCCGGTCCCGCCGGAGGCCTCGGCCGACGGCGCGTTCTGGCGGGATCTGGGCGACCCGCTGCTGGTTCAGTGCGTGGAGCGGGCCCTTTCGGACAGTCCCGATGTCGCCCGGGCGACCGCCAAGATCCGCGAGTCCCGAGCGCTGTCGGGAGCCGCCTGGGCGGCGCTGTTCCCGGAACTTCAAGGCGGAGCCAGCGCCGAGCGGATCCGCCTGTCCACGGAGTCGCCGTTCCTGTCGCAGGCGGGGATCAGCCGGATTCCCGGCTTCTCTCCCGAGGCGAATGACTGGAAGGGCTCGCTGTCCATGGCCTACGAGCTCGACGTCTGGGGAAGGAATCGCCGGGCGGCGCAGTCCGCCTTTTGCGAGCTGGAGGGCGATGTCGAGAAGCGCCGGTCGGTCGGGCTGACCCTGGCGGGCGAGGTGTCCTCGGCCTACATCGACTATCGCACCCTGGAGGGCCGTCGGTCCGTCGCGGCCCAGCTTCTGGAGGGGCTGAAGAGCCTCCGGACCATCGCCCGGGACCGCGCCCAAGGGGGCCTCGCGTCGGACCTCGACGTCGCGCGAGCCGACACGGAGATCGCCAACGCCGAGGCCTCCGTGATCGATCTGGGGCGGCTCCTCACCCTCACCGAGCACCGCTTGTCCGTCCTGACGGGCTCGCCTCCGGGAACCCTTCGGAAGACCCTCGAAGGATCGAAGGGATCGCTCCGGAGCTTCGACCTGCCGCCCGGACTCCCCAGTCAACTCCTGTCCCGGCGGCCGGATCTCCGCGAGCTGTCCGATCGGCTCCGGGCCGCGACCGCGAGGGTCGGCCAGGCGAAGGCCGACCTGCTGCCGAGGATCGTGCTGTCGGGGGAGATCGGCTCCGAGTCCGTGGACTTCTCCAAGCTGACGTCCCGGGGGGCCATCTACTGGACGGCCGGACCGTCCCTTCAGATCCCCCTCTTCGACTGGGGTCGCCGCCGGGACACCTGGACGGCGGCCGAAGAACGCGCCGACCAGTCGCTCCAGGAGCTGGAAAGCCAGGTCTTGACGGCGCTCCTGGAGGTCGAGGATGGCCTGGCGAATGTCCGGGAGGACAAGCGGCGCCGCTCGGCGCTCCAGGGTGCCGCCGACGCGGCCCGGCGGGCGTCCCGGATCGCCTTCGACAAGTACGGGGTCGGCCTCGTCTCCCAGCTCGACGTCATCGACGCCGAACGCATCCGGCTCCAGGCGGAAGACGCGCTCCTGGAGGGTGAGGCGCGGGTCCTCCACGACGCCGTGGGGCTCGCGAAGGCTCTCGGAGGAGGATTCCGGGCCGCCGAGCGCGCGATGCCTCCCCTCCCGGCTCCGGAGAAAGAGTAACAGACATGCCCTCCCGGACCCGAACTCGGCTCCTCGATGAAGCGGAACGGCTGTTCGCCGTTCGGGGCTTCGAAGCCTGCTCGATTCGCGACCTGATCTCGGCCGCCCGGGCCAATCTGGGGGCGGTCACCTATCATTTCGGCTCGAAGAAGGGCCTCCTCCGGGCCGTCATCGAGCGGCGGCTCCGACCGCTCAATGAGGAGCGTCTCCGCCGGCTGGAGGAAGCCGAAGCCGTGGCCGGGACGGGCGGTCCCGAGCTCGAAGAGATCCTCGCGGCCGCCATCGCGCCCACCATCCGCCTCCTCCGGGAAAAACCGAATTTCATGCGCCTCATCGGACGGCTCCTCACGACTCCGGGCGGGTTCTCCTCGCCTCCTCCGGAGGCGAAGGAACTGCTGGACCGCTTCATGCGGGCGATCTCCCGTGCCGTTCCCGGCGTGCCGACCCGGGAGATCGCCTGGAGAGCGCATTTCCTGAGAGGGGCGCTGATCCATACGTGGACGGCGGCCAAGCCGCTGGTCGGGACGAGCACCGAGGGGTCGACCCTGGACGAGGGACGGGCGCTGGTCGCGCGTCTGGTGTCGTTCGGGGCGGCGGGGCTCCGGGCCCCTCTTCCGGGAAGCCAGGCCCGACGGTGGTGGGGACGGAGTGACAGGAGAACGCAACCATGACCGACGAGCCGAAGAAGAAGGGATCCTCCAGGCGGATCCTCCTGGTGATCCTCCTGGCCCTCGGGGCGCTCGGCTACGTCGGGTACCGGGTGGTCCTTTCGCGCAAGCCCTATGAGTGGAGCGGCACCGTCGAGGTCCGGACGATCTCGGTGGGATCTCGGGCCGGGGGGCGGGTGAAAGAAGTGTCCGTCCACGAAGGGGATCCCGTGACCGCGGGCCAGACCCTTCTCGTCCTGGAACCCGGAGAATGGCCCGCCCAGCTCGCCCAGGCGGAGGGACAGCTCGCCCAGGCCAAAGCGACCCTGGAGAGGCTGGAACACGGGGCCCGGCCGGAAGAACTGGATCAGGCCCGGGGAAGGACGCTCGAGGCTCAGGCCGCCTTCCAGCAGTCCAAGCTCGGCCCCCGAAAGGAGCAGATCCAGGCGAAGGAGGCCGCCCTCGCGGTCCAAGAGGTTGCCGTCGAAAAGGCCCGACTCGACGCGGAGAGACTTCACAAGGTGAAGGATCTCGGATCCGGAGCCGTCGCCCAGTCCGACGTCGATGCGGCGGATCTGGCCTTAAGGTCGGCCGCCGCCAACCGGAATCGGAGCCGGGAGGAGCTGGCGGAACTCCAGAACGGATCCCGGCCGGAGGAGATCGAACAGGCCCGGGCCCGGGCGCTCGAAGCCGAGGCGTCGGAACGACTCCTGAAAGCCGGCACCCGGGCGGAGGAGCTCGCCGTGGCCCGCGGCCAGGTCATGGCGGCCCAGGGAAAGGTGGAGGAGGTCCAGACCATGATCAAGGAGCTCGAGGTCCGGGCTCCTCGGGCCGCCCGGGTCGAATCCTGCGATCTCCGCCCGGGAGACCTTCTGGGAGCGAACGCGACCGCCGCGACGCTGCTGGAAGAAGGTCAACTCTACGTCCGGATCTACGTCCCGGAGACGGAGATCGGCCACCTTCGCGTGGGCCAGTCGGTTCCGATCACCGTCGATTCCTTTCCGGGCCGGAGCTTCGAAGGGATCGTCGAGCGCATCAACGGGATCGGGGAGTTCTCGCCGCGCAACCTTCAGACCGCCGACGAACGGGCGAACCAGCTGTTTGGAACGAGGATCGGGATCCGGTCCGGGGTCGACGAACTCCGGGCGGGCATGGCGGCGTTCATCCAGGTGCCCCGGTGAGCTCCGAAGCGGCCATCGAGGTCCTGGGGGTGTCCCGCCGCTTCGGCGAGGTGGTGGCGCTCCAGGAGGTCCGTCTTAGCGTCCCGAAGGGGATGATTTACGGACTCTTGGGTCCGAACGGCTCGGGGAAATCGACCTTGATCCGGGTTCTCTGCGGGCTGATCGCTCCCTCGGAGGGACGGGCCAGCGTCCTGGGGCTCGACGTCGTGAAGCAGGGCGAAGAGATCCGGCGCCAGATCGGATACATGAGCCAGAAGTTCTCGCTCTACGAGGATCTCACCGTCGCCGAGAATCTCGACTTCTACGCCTCCATCTATGGCCTCACGGGGGCGAAGAAACGGGACCGCCAGGCGGAGGCGATCCGGCTCACCCATTTGGCCCCCTACGTGAACCGACGCGCGGCGCATCTGTCGGGAGGCTGGAAACAACGGCTGTCGCTCAGCGCCGCCCTCATGCACGAGCCTCAGGTCGTCTTTCTCGACGAGCCGACCGCGGGAATCGACCCCGTCGCTCGAAGGGAACTGTGGGACCTCCTCTTCCGGCTGGCCGCCCGCGGGGTCACGCTCTTCGTCACGACGCACTACATGGACGAGGCGGAACGCTGCGGCGAGGTGGGATATCTCTTTCAGTCCCGGCTGCTCGTGACCGGGACCCCCGACACCCTGAAGGGGCTTCCCGCGGTCAATCCTCCCGACGCCCGCCGGGTGGAAATCGAAACGATGGAAACGGCCCGGGCCCTCGCGTGGCTGTCCGTGCAGCCCTTCGTGCGGAGCGCGACCATCTTCGGCCAGGCGGTTCATGCCCTGGTGAGCCGGGAGACCGCCGACGAGCGGATCGTGGACCTGCTTCACGAGGCGGGCTTTCCGCGCGCTCAGGTCCGCGAGATCGCCCCGACGCTCGAGGACGTCTTCGTGTCGCTGACGGAAGAGGCGGCCGGAAAGGAAGGCGCTCCTTGAAGAATTCCTTCCTGGCGGTCTTCCGGAAGGAGTTCCTGCACATCCGGAGGGACGGGACGACCCTCCGGCTGGCCGTCATCATCCCGCTCTTCCAGCTCTTCCTTTTCGGCTTCATCGACCAGACGGTGCACGACCTTCCGACCGTGGTCGTCGACCAGGACCGGTCCGTCGAATCCCGCGAGCTGCTCGACGGGCTGCGAGCCACCCGCACGTTCCGGATCTCGAAGATCACGCAGAACCCGGACTGGGCCCGGCAGGAGATCATCGCGGGCCGCGCCCGGGTCGGGATCGTCATTCCTCCGGACTTCCATGACCGGCGCTCCCGCGGCCAGCCGGCCAAGATTCTCGCCCTGATCGACGGCTCGGATTCGACGGCAAGCGCCCAGGCGCTCGCCGCCGTCAACGGCGTGGTGGCCGACCGGAACCTCCGGGTGGCCGGTGAGAACTCGAGGACGGGGGCCCCCTTCGCCGCGCAGCCGATGATCCTGTTCAATCCGGACGGGCGGACGGCCAACTACATCATTCCCGGCCTGATCGCGGTGATCCTGCAGTTCGTCGCGCTCGTCCTGGCGGCGGTCGCGATCGTCCGGGAGCGGGAGCGGGGTACCCTCGAGCAGCTGCTCGTCACCCCCATCCATCCCCTGGGACTGACCCTGGGAAAGCTGGGCCCGTACCTCGTGCTGGGATTCGGGCAGATGGCGCTCCTCCTCATCTTCATGCGCTGGGTGTTCGGGGTCCCGATCCGCGGGAATCTGGTCTTCCTGTCGGTGATGGTGCTCGTGTATCTCTTCTCTCTCCTGGCCCTGGGGCTGTTCATTTCGTCCCGCTCCCGATCCCAGCTCGAGGCCCAGCAGATGGCCCAGATGCTCCTGCTCCCCTCGTTCTTTCTGAGCGGCTATATCTTTCCCTTCGAGGGGCTGCCCGTCATCCTCCAGGGGGTCGGGTACCTCTTTCCTCCGACGCACATGATCGCGATCATGCGGGGCGTGGTGATCCGCGATGCGGGCGTGCTGGAACTCTGGCCCCACGTGCTGGCCTTAATCGGCTTCAGCGTGTTCCTGGTGTGGATGAGCGCGCGTCGCTTCAGGAAAATCGAGCCTTAGCAGCCGTCGACGCTCTCTTCGGGCCGCCCGGGCGGGGGGGAGGGAGGCCGGGCTGGCTCGGGCGGACCGCTTCGGCTTCCCCGCGCACCTCCGAGAATTCACAAAAGAGCATGGCCCCGGGTATAATGGACGTTGGGCACGACGCGCACGGCCGAGGGGCCGGCCGTCTCGGTGCCCGCAGGGCTTTCGACCGGGGTGACTCATGGGGTCTCAGGGCGGGGATAGTCGGTCCCCGGTACGCATTCTCTACGCGGATGCGGCTCCTTCGTCCGTCGCCGTCTGCCGGTCCGCGCTGGAGAACGAAGGCTGGACGCTCGAGGTCGTCGCGGACGGGGATCGCTGCCTCGCTCGCTTCGAGCGCGGCGCCCCCGACGTCTGTCTCGTCGATTTCGCCCTGCCCGACATCGCCGCCCTCGATCTCCTGCCCCGGATCCACGCCATCGACCCGAACGTGCCGGTGCTCATCGTGATGTCGGGCGCCACGATCGAACAGTCCGTCGCCGCGATGAGACTCGGCGCGACGAACCTCCTGACCAAGCCGCTGGACCCCGCGAAAATGGTGGACGCCGTCCGCCACGCCCTCCAGCTGGACTGGGAGAGGCGGGAGATCGAGCGGCTGAAGGCCGAGACCGGAGATGGCCTGTCGAAGGTCCGAGTCGACGAGATCCTGGCCGACCTCGTGCTGGCGGACGGCTCGGATCTCCATCTCAAGGTGGGCCGCCGGCCGCTCTACCGCGTCGGAGGCGACCTCCTGGAGAGCCGATTCCCGGTCCTCGATGCGGACGACGTCAAGGGCATGATCCTGCAGGTCCTGGGCCCCGAAGGGTTCAAGGTCCTGGAACGGGACCTTGAGTTTGACACGTCGTACGTGCTGCCCGAAGTGGCTCGCTGCCGCGTGAACGTGTACAAACGGATGGGCCAATACGCCGCGGCGTTCCGAATGATTCCGCTTCAGATTCCCACCATCGAGCTCATGGGCCTTCCGGCGGTGCTGCACACGATTTGCCGCGCGCCCCAGGGGCTCGTGCTCATAACCGGACCCACCGGGAGCGGGAAGTCGACGACCCTGGCGGCGATGATCGACTATCTGAACGAGACCGAATCCCTCCACATCATCACGATCGAGGATCCCGTCGAGTTCGTCTATACGGACAAGAAGAGCTCGATCGACCAGCGCCAGCTCGGGAGCGACACCCGGGCTCTTCACGAAGGGCTCCGCCGAGTCCTGAGGCAGGACCCGGACATCATTCTCGTCGGCGAGATGCGCGACCGCGAGTCCATGGAGCTGGCCATGCACGCGGCGGAGACCGGCCATCTCGTGTTCTCGACCCTCCATACGAATGACGCCAAGCAGACGATCGACCGGATCGTCGATTCGTTCCCCGTCGATTCGGCCCACCAGATCCGGACGATGCTGGCCCTGACGCTCCACGCGGTGGTCAGCCAGCGTCTCGTCCGGCGAGCCGACGGCCAGGGCCGCACGGCCGCGGTGGAGGTGATGATCAACTCCCCGAACATCCGGGAGCTGATCGCGGAAGGCAAAACCTCGCAGATGGAGAAGGTGATCGCGTCATCGGCCGATTTCTACCAGATGCAGACCTTCAACCAGTCGCTCGCCAAGCTGACGCTCGACGGGACGATCAGCCAGGACGAGGCACTGGCCTGCTCGACCAATCCCAACGACCTGAAGCTCATGTTGAAGGGCATCGGCTCCGCTTCGGCCGCCAAGCCGCCGGACCCGCCGAAGCTCCCCATCCGAAAGGGATTCTAGGCCGCGGCGGCGAGGGCCCTCCGTCGCCCGGTTGCGCCGGGGCTATTCCCCGCATCGGCGGAGACCCCGACGTCGCCGCCCGGCCGGCGTCCTCCCGAGGCCGGCTACTGTTTCAGCCACTTGTGGATCGTCTTGCGGGTGACGCCGAGCTCGCGGGCCGCGGCCGTCTTGTTCCCCTTGTGGCGGGCGAGCGCCTCCTCCAGCTTGTCGCGGCGCGCCGCGAGCGACACGGGGGCGGTGGCCTTCGGCGCCAGGGTCTCGCCCACCGCCCGGTCGGCCGCGAACATCTCCTCGAACCACGAGCGCGAGAACGAGCGGCCCCTTCCGAGGAGGAAGACGCGCTCGATGACGTTGCGCAGTTCGCGGATGTTGCCGGGCCAGGGGTGGCGCGCGAGAACGTTCATCACCGCATCGGGAATCCGCGGGACCGCGACCCCGTACTTCTGGCTGAATTCCTGCGACAGCTCCCAGACGAGGAAGGGGATGTCCTCCTGCCGCTCCCGCAG